>Ga0302157_10000539_pt1 | contig 50320 bp, 38 predicted proteins | sample I_Bog_N3_3_FD_193502 | JGI IMG/M metagenome (GOLD analysis project Ga0302157, IMG submission 193502) | Peat permafrost microbial communities from Stordalen Mire near Abisko, Sweden - I_Bog_N3_3 | ecosystem: Environmental > Terrestrial > Soil > Wetlands > Peat | place: Sweden: Abisko, Stordalen...
TGTTATTTAGAGACAATTCCATGTCCAGCATCAATCAACCACCTGTTCAGGGCTCCCGGCGCGCCTCCGCACAGCAGGTGGCAGCCACAGCTGGCGTCTCCGTGGATACCGTCTGGCAGATCCTAGGTGGACGTGGCGGTCGCTACAACCCCGACACCCGGGCGCGGGTGGAAGCGGTCGCTGCTCAGCTGGGCTACCGGCGTCATGCCGGTGCGGTGGCGATCAGCACAGGGCGCTTCCGCTGTCTCGCCATGGTTTCGAGCACCATCGGCCATCGCAGCGTGTGGGATCCTGGACTGTTCGACGGACTGGAGCGTCGGCTGAGCAGGGACGGCTACCATCTGGCCATGGCCTGTCTCGCAGACGATGACCTGCGTGGTGAGAGTTCGCTGGCGACCATGCTTCGCGAGCGCAGGGCCGACGGCCTGATCCTCAACTACGTCTACGACATCCCGAAGGAGGTCGAGGCCGCCATCCTGCGCCACCACCTCGCAGCCGTGTGGGTGAACCGCAAGCTCCCAACTGCCTGCGCCTATCCCGACGATCATGGCGCTGGACACGCGGCCACCCAGGCGCTGATCGACGTGGGACATCGGCGCATCGCCTACCTGTCATCGCATCCGACGCCGCATTCTAGCGACCAGGATCGATCCAAGGGCTACGCCACGGCCATGCGCTCAGCGGGCCTGCGATGTCGGACGATGATGAGCCAGGACCCTCCGGATCGCCGCGATGAGTGGATGCGTCAGGTGCGCGCGCTGCTGTCAACGCCCGATCGGCCCACGGCGCTTGTGGTCTACGGCCCGTTCGCCGCCTATCCCGTGCTGCGGGTTGCGGAGGACCTCGGCCTGCGGGTACCCGATGAGCTGTCGCTGTGCACCTTCGCGCCCTCGCTGGCGTGCGACGCCGGTCCGGCGCTGACCACCTGGCTGATTCCCTTCCGTGCCCTGGGGGAGGCCATCGCCGATCTCGCCCTGAAAGCCATTGCCGGCAATCCTCAGCCAGCCCGCGCGATCCCGTTCGCTGGCGTGATCGGTGCCACGCAGGCGCCTCCTCCTCCGGATCACACTCAGCAGCCGAGTTCACGCTCACATCGGCGTTCCTGAACCCTCCCATGATTCGTCACCGGTTCCTGATCGTGTTCCTCATGCTCGCCCGTGCTCCGCTCCACGCCGCGAGCAACGCCACGCCGCTGCCGCCACTGATGCATGGCGGGGATGAGCCCATCACCGTCCTCGCCACTGCAGGGGTGATCGATGCGACCACGGGACCGCATAACGACACAGGCGATGAGACATCCGACGACAGGGATGCCTTCCAGAAGGCGCTCGACGATTATCCGTCGGACAACCGCACCATCGATCTGCCTTGAAAAGGGACTGGGACCATCTCGTGCATCTCAACCACAGCAGCATTCAGGGATCCCGTGCCATGAACATGATCGCCCATTGTCCCATGACCTCGTCCCTGATGCTCCTTATGCCTCAATGCCTGACTCGCCTTGTCGTCATGATGCTCCTGTGCAGCGTGACCATCGATGCCGGGGAAACGTTCGCCGTGCCTGCGGTGTGGGGCGGAACGGAGGGCAATCCCTACCTCGTCAATGGCCAACCACGCTGGCATCTCGACCAGATATTCCCCGCCAATCCTGAGGATAGTAGCGCGTATCTCCCGCTCTCGTGGTCACATGACCATTGGTTCAATGACAAAGGGAGCCAGGGGGGGCAGCCTGCCGTCACCATCAAGGATTGCGGCAGGGTCGAGATGAGCGTCCGCGGCTTCGGGGGAGGCGACCTGGAATTTGTCAAAGGGGCGGCACTTGTATTCCGAGCGCCGCACGATGGCCATTACAGCTTCTCCTGCCTCATCGATGTGATGCGATGGGAAGGAGGGGCGACCACCCAATTGCTGGGGTACAAGCGCATCCATTCAGGATCTGGATGGTCAATCCAGCCACTCAGCAAAGAAGCACTTAGGCCTGAAGCGGGGAATCGACCCCATCCGATCGAGGCACCATTGCGCGCTGGCGATGAGATGGCGATCATACCGTGGCATGACGGGCATTTCTCGGGGGCTACAGTCACCCTCATCAATCCCGTGGTCACCCTGGTGGCGGATGGCATGGGCCGGGACACCCCCGCTCTCGCGGCTGCGCTGACATGGGAATCCGCCACCGGGGGTACGACGGCAGGTAGGCCGCTCCCTGGCAATGCCCACATCGCCAATGTCCGTGACTATGGCGCCATGGGAGACGGCCGGACGGATGATACCGTGGCGATCCAGCGAGCGATCACGGAGAATCGCAATACGGGGAGCATCCCAATGGCCTTTCCCATAAATTCACTATGCCCATCGCCCCCAGGGACGTTTCGTTTCGCGGATGAATGATCGTCCTGGACGTCGACGTCGGGCACCCGTGACAATCCAATCCGCTTCACCCTGCGCGAGCTCTTCTAGATTGTTAATGGCCTCCCTGGGATCGACCAAAACCGCAAAAAACAGCCGCCTTGTCGCAGAAAATACATCGGCTCGACTTACTTGCCACATGTGTGGATCCGTCCATTCCTGATAGCCATGCTTCTTGTCCACGGCCTTCTCGGCCATGCCTTGGACCATCGCCGACAGGGTCATCCATGTGAGGACAGCATAGATTTCCTGTTCTACCCCGTCGACTCGATTTGAGTGAAAGGATTCAAGGCCGTATTGGTGCTTCATCTCGCGAAAGCGAGTTTCGATATCCCATCGCCGAGAATACAAATCCAGAATGACCTCTAATGGATATGCCTCCTGATCCAGGAGTGTGGTCATTATGATCATCTTATCGCGGGGTTGACCTTTCTTCGGAGCACCAGGAAGGAAGCGGCGGCGAACCAATCTCATCAATCGTTTGCCGAGACCATCTCCGAGATCCATGTTTACAATCGCGTCATCTTCCTTGCTCGCGAGGAACGGCTCGATCTCCTTCCAGGTGGAATCCACCACCGATGGCATTCTCGCAACGATGTCAACTCCATGAGCGAGGAACCCAGAGAAGAATTCTCGACCATGATATCCGCGATCGAATACGGCGACATCGCCTTTCTTGAGCGATTTCAGGATTCGATTTGCGCCGAGTCGTTCGGATCCCTTGTACCCAAGAAGTGCGATATCCAGCGGTATTCCCGTGGTTAATTCCCAGGCAGCGACCATCATGGACTGCGGATTATGGTGCTTCTTGTTATCCTTGCCCGTAGGGCTTCCCCAGCGCTTCCGAGCACCAGCCGTTCCCGGGGACACGACCCTGGTAGCGTCGAATGCATAGATGCGTCGACCAGGTAGGGCGCTGACTCGCGAAGGGAAAGTCGCCTGTGCTCGGACAACAGCTTCCTGCCAGACCTCCCGGCAATCTTCTACATCAAGATGAGCGCGAGCTTTGGAGAGTGCACCGGCTGAAGGAGTTGATTCCCAACCCAGCCACTGCCACTCCTGGTGCATTTCTTTGAGCACGTCGCGATAATTCACGGATCGGTGCGCCGCCTTGAGCGCCATGACCGCCAAGAAGGTGTTCTTGGGGCCAAAGACACCATCTATGTGAGTATAAATCTCGTCGAGCTGTGCGAATATTTCGCGGTGGGCGGTCAGGATACGGCAAGGAAGGGAAAGGGCCATAAGGCCCGAAAATTTTTCTGCAAGCGGTTGTCAATAGTAATCTTCTGCTTTCCCGCGATTTGCAGATTTATAGGAAACGCCATTGCCCCAGACTCCGTGGCGGTCGCTTCGATGGTGCCGCTGTTGCCGAGCGTGAATCCTCCATACATGGTGATCGTCCCGCCGGCGACATCGCAGTCGATCGTACCGAAATTGGTCAGGGTGCTGGTCGACGCCAGGTAGATGGTCATGGACTGGCCATGGATCTGCAGCGGGCTGTCGATGATGAGCGTCTTCAGGCTGTCGTTCTCCCTGATGCCGTTATTGGTGGAATTCCCAGCCAGGATACCGCCCGATCCGCTCCAGGCCTGGCTTCCGGTCCAGTAGAGGACGGCATAGGTGGAGCCTGATGCATTGCCGATCTGGATGCTGCCGTTATTGGTCAGGCCGTTGGTGATTGTCGCCTGCGCGCCCCAGGCCTGGGTGAGATCGAAGACCGTCGTGCTGGCCAGGGTGACTGCCGACAGCGTTCCACCGGTGGTCGTGCCGATCAGCGTATCGGCGCCGCTGCCGGTGATGGTGCCGCCATTGATGGTGCCTCCGAGGAGGTGCCAAGGTCCGGTCGCCGCTGTCAGGCTCAATCCGGCGGTGTTGTCCATCACGCCGGTGAGGTTGACGGTCGTGCTCCCTGATGCGTATGAAACGAGACCCGCCTGGGTGACGGTGAAGGTGCCGCCGAGATTGATGGTCGATGATCCGGTTGAGATGATCGCTCCGGCAGGTGCGCTCCAGGCGCCGCCGAGCGTGAGCGTGCTGCTGTTGACGGTCAGCGATGACCCTGCTGGCGTGCTCCAGGTCCCGCCGCTGATGGTGATCGCGGCGTCCGACGCGGTCATGATTCCGGTGTTGCTGCCTGCACCTGTCGCATGCAGGGCAAGCTGGGATCCCGCGGCAGCCTGCAGCGTGCCGCTGTTGGCCCAGCCGGTGACATTGATGTTCACCTGGCTCCCACCGGCGAGGCTGGAGATCGTGCCCTGGTTGGTGAGCGTCTGGGTGTTGATCGTCAGGCTGCCCGCCGCCACGTCGCAGAGGATCGAGGTCTGATTGAGAAGAGTGCCGGAATATGAGTTCAGATAGCCGGAATTTCCATGCACCATCAGCGGGTAGAGCAGGGTCAGCGTCGAGCCGGAGCCGTTCTCTCCGAGACCATTATTGGTGCTCGCACCCAGGAGGATGTCACCGGTGCCGCCGATGGACAGGTTGCCAGTCCAGTAGAGGACTCCATAGGTGGTGTTCGCAGCGTTGCCGATGTGCACTGATCCATTGACGGTGAGGTTGCTGCTGGCCTGGACCCATGCGCCCCATGCCTGCGTCAGGTCGAGCATGGAGCCGCTTGGAATGGCGATGTTGGACAGCGTGCCGCCAGAGGTGGAGGCGGTGATCGTGCATTGCGTGGTGGCATTGACCAGGGTACCGCCATTCATGGCAATATTGGCCGCGATGATGGTGCCATTGACGGTCAGCGTACCTGCGGTGGGCACGAGGATGTTCGCCGTTCCGGCGATCGATGCGGCGACTGCACTCGCGTTGTCGATGGTGATGGTCGTGCCCGAGCCCAGATCGGCCGCCTCGCTCGCCAGCGGTGGCGTCCCATCTGACCAATTGGCGCCTGTGCTCCAGTTGCCGGTCGCTGGCCCTTGCCAGGTGTCGGTGGCCAGCAGGGTGGCGTTGAGGGCCAGCAGCAGCAGGAGCAGTCGCGGAAGGATAGCCATCGATGGTGCTCCAGACGGATGACCGTCCATGAACGACGTGTATGAAACGGTAGCCTAGCAGGGGCTGTCGACGCACAAGCGAACTGCTTGACTGCACTCATACATCCGCTTTGGCATCATATACGGCCGTCGGGGCATCTCCGGCAGCCGGCTGCAGGTGCCCCGCAGCCATGGAACCGCCGACCTCATGTGATGGGCATCCAGCGCGGCCGACACCTCGATCGAGGAGTCCTAGTGATAGACGCTGCAGTCGCTTACGAAATAATCGATGCCCGCTTTACGTGTGCCTCGTGAAGTAGGGGCGGGGCGCCGACCCGCGCCTGCTCAGGCGCCGGCGACCGGTGCCGGGGTCGGCACCTGCTGCCGCTGATGGGCGATATCCAGGGCCGCAATGCGGTAGCCTTCGGCGAGGGTCGGGAAATTGAAAGTGTTGCTTATGAAGACATCGACGTCCTGCCCGGTGATCAGCGCCATCTGGCCGATGGCGACCAGTTCGGCTGCCCCCTCGCCGACCACCTGCACGCCGAGCAGCCGCTTCCCCGCCTTGTCGGTGACCAGCTTGAGCAGGCCATCCTGGATGGCCGCGATCTGCCCGCGGGCGATCTCCGCGAACGGCGCCCGGCCCACCAGGCACCCGCCATGGCGCTCGGTGGCCTGATCGGAGGTCAAACCCACCTGGGACATCTCGGGGATGCTGTAGATGCCCACCGGGATCAGCTCGGCCGGGACCCCGGGGTCCTGGCCCAGCGCATGGCACATCGCCCGTCGACCCTGGTCCATGGCCGAGGAAGCCAGGGATGGAGGTCCGATGACATCGCCGACGGCGAAGATGTGGACCACGCTGGTGCGCAGCTGGTCATTGACCTTGATCAGGCCCCGGTCGGTCGGGGTCAGTCCGGCCTTGCCGATGTCCAGGTTCTCGAGGTTGGCGACGCGGCCCAGGGCGCACAGCAGCTTCTCCGACCTGACCTCCTCGCCATCCTGAAGGCGGGTCACCACCTCGCCCAGGCCGTCCCACGCCACCGAGGCGGTCGAGCGCTTGCCGAGGAAGCGGCCGCCCATGGCGGTGAAGGCCTCGACGAAGCGGGTGGTCAGCTCGCGGTCGAGGAAGGCGAGCGGACGCTCGCCCTTGTCGATCATCGTCACCTGGGTGCCCAGCGAGGCGAAGATCGAGGCGTACTCGCAGGCGATCACCCCCGCCCCCAGCACGGTCAGGCTGCGCGGCAGGTAGGTCATCGAGAGGATGGAATCGGAATCGAGGATGTGCGCGTGGTCGACCGGGATCTCCGCCGGCGAGCGCGGGCGCGAGCCGCTGGCGATGACGATGATCGCCCCGCTCACCCGGCGCCGCGACCCATCGACCCCGCCGATCTCGATGGTGTGCGCATCGATGAAGCGGGCGCGGCCATGGCGCATCTGCACCTGGTCGCGGGCGAGCTGCGACTGCATGTAGCGCTGGTGCGCGCTGACCACCTGCTCGAGGCGCGTCATCAGGCTCGCCACCTGGATGTCCTCGCCCAGGCTCATCTGGCAGACGTCGCCGCTCTTGCGCTTGAAGCCGGTGAGCGCCAGCGCGGTCTCGCGCAGGGTCTTGGAGGGGATGGTGCCGCGGGCGACGCAGGCGCCCCCGATGCTCGCCTCGCGCTCGATTAAAAGCGCGGAGCGGCCGCTGCGCGCCGCATGCACTGCGGCATGCTGTCCTGCCGGGCCTCCGCCGATCACCACCACATCGAAAGCCTCGCTGTCGCTCACGGGGTGCTCGGCTGCGCGCCGCCGCTGATGCTGCCCGGCTGGAGTGCGCTCATGCCACCGCCTCGATCATCTGGGTGATGTGCTCGCGCATAGCGAGCAAGGCGTCCATCTCATCCGGATACATGTTGAGGTGCTGGAGCATGGGGTGGGCACGCACCGAATCCTCGTTCACCGCGCGCGGGTTGTCGAGCAGCGGCACGGTCAGATGCGCGAGATCGTCGGCCAGGTTGGTCATCATCGCCGTCTGCGAGGCGATGGTCGAGCTGAGCGGATCGTGGTGGTACAGGATCGCCTCGCCGAGCCGGGCAGGCAGCGACCAGTGCTTGACCAGGTCCGAGCCGATGCGGGTATGCAGGGCGCTGATCACCGCCTCGGCGACCGGCAGTTCGAAGGCGACGTCGCAGGATTTGTAGAGATCGACCAGTTCCTGGAGCAGGACCGGCCAGCCGACATCGTGCAGCAGGCCGCAGAGGAAGGCTTCCTCGACATTCCAGCGCCGGGAGCGGGCGATCTCCTGGGCGAAGGCCGCGGCCGCCAGCGAATGGCGGAAGTGCGATTTCACCAGCGCCTCGTAGCCCGGCACCTTGAAGACCTTGCTCTGGCAGGAGATGATCAAGGCGATCTCGCGGATGCGTTTCATGCCCATGCGGCTGACCACCTGGTCGAGCGAGACCAGGGGGATCTTGGGGGAATAGAAGGGCGAATTGGCCATGCGCATCAGATGGCCTGCCATCGCCTGGTCGCGCTGGATGAGCTGGGCCAGCCGCCTGGTGTCGGCGTTCGGATCATTCGAGAGGGTGACCACCTGGCTGGCAACCTCAGGCAGCACCGGCAGTTCGAGGCTATTGCTTTTCAGGCGCTCGATGAGGCGATCATGCACTGCCGCTGGCAGCTGGATGTCGGCTCGCGGAGTGGAAGAACTGGTCATGGATCCATCCCATGTGCCGATGCGAACCGACGCGAATACGGATAAGAATACCCGTGGAATGGCGGATTCGCAATACGTGAAGGGAGCAGGAGGTCAGGCATCGCCGTTCAAGCATATGCACAACCATTTACATTGCAAATAGTTAGACTTTGGGACAGGGGAATCCATGGCGCCAGTGTCGGTGTCAGGGCGATGAGGTATAGGTGGGAGCGACCCGTCATCACCAGATACCCGTGAAGGAGCCGAAGCAGTGGCATGCTTCGGCTGTGGGTTAGCTAGCGGCCGTGCACAGGGTACCTGAACCAGTGGGAGCAAATGCACCCGTTTGCGCGACCGTCGGGCGGCCGAATCCATGGTGCGGGTCACTGATCACTGGTGCGTCCTTGCCAGCGGGCCACCATGCATCGGCGAGCGCTGTGATCGCGCTGCAATCGCGCTGCAGCGCCAACGTGTCGAGTATGGGGCATTGCTGAGACGATGCGTGTGCACGAGGCCTGCGAACGACCGCACATCGCTGCTGGTTGCCAGTCGCGCGAACACCTCGCTCTTGGATGAATAGAAGGGGTAGCCGGGGAAGGGGTGACATTCGCCAGTCAATAATCGAGCCTGTACAAGAACCGTGCACACCATACTGCGCGTGAGGCCGGCTGTGATGACGGCATGGGCATAGCGCAGGTCGACGATATGGAGAAAGGAGGCCAACCCGCTCGTCTCCTCATGACGAACGGCTGGAGGCCGATGGGCTCCTCCTGCGTGGTCGTGGGGGGTGCACTCGCGCAGCCAACGGCGGATGCGATCTGGGGTCATTCCCAGCCAGCGGCTCCCCTCAGTAGCGCTGTTCCGCAGCATGGACGGGGTCGGAGGAATGGCTGGCGAGTTCATATATGGCATCACTTTGAACGTTCTCCGTGTGGCCAGACGGCTTGGGCGCATCCGTGCACCTGCGAGTCCATGGTGGACGTGACCTGCGGTGCCAGGAGGATGGCGTCTGTCCGCGGCATGGCTCCCGGCTATTATTGCTCATGGCACTCAACTACCACATTAGTAGCATCTTTTGACTCCTGTTCGGCATCACGCCATCACTTGCCGATGCAGAAGCGTGCAAATATCGCACCCAATACGTCATCCGGCGTGGTGATGCCGATCAGGTCCCCGAGCGCATCGACCGCGGCTCGCAGATCCTCGGCCAGCAGGGCATCGTCAGGGAGTTCGCGCAGCAGCCGAGCGAGCAGGGCATCGCCCTGGGCCAGCAGCCGCTGCTGACGCGGCTCTCCGCCGCCAACGGACCCCAGCCGTGCGGCGACCAGGCCGGAGAGCTGCTCGCAGCCTGAGCCCGTCGCCGCGCTCACCGCCAGCACCGCGCGCGCATCCGGTGCGCCCAGGTCCGCCTTGGTGGCGATCACCAGCGTGCGCTCAGCGGGCAGGTGGTCGATCGGGCCCAGGCGCGCATCGGGCGCCGAGCAGGCGAGCAGGAGCGCCGCGCTGGTCGCGAACGCGGCGCCGGCCTCGATCGCCTCGCGGTCGAGGGGAGTCGCCGCCGCTGTCCGCTCGAGCCAGCCGGCGGTGTCGACCAGCCGTACGGTGCGGCCGGCGATCGTCCACGGCGCCTCCAGCCAGTCGCGCGTGGTCCCGGGATGCGGGCTGACCAGGGCCCCAGGCCCGAGCTGGCCGACCAGGCGGTTGAAGAGCGCCGACTTGCCGGTGTTCGCCGGTCCGACCAGGCAGACGCGCGCCTCGGACTCGAGGTCGTCGCTCGCCACCATCCAGCCTGCCAGGATGGCGCGCAGCTCCGCCAGCTCGCCGGTCAAGGCTCGCGGATCGAAGCTGCGCACGTCCGCCTCATCGAGGAAGTCGAGGCCGGCCTCGACGGCTGCGCGCAGGTCGATCAGGCGCTGGCGGACTGCGGTGAGCTCCTGGCCGAGCCCGTTGTGCAGACGTTGGATGGCGAACTGCGCCGCTGCGGCGCTGGGCGCCTGGCTGATCGCGAGGATGGCTTCGGCCTGGACCAGGCTCAGGCGGCCATGGGCGAGCGCCTGGCGCGCGAAGTCGCCGGGATTGGCCTGGTCGGCGCCGTGCTGGCGCAGGCTCTCGAGCGCCAGTTCGACCACATCGCGGCTGCCGGGGAGGGTGATCTCGATCAGGTCGCAGCCGGTGAAGCTGCGCGGCGCACGAGCGCAGAGCAGGCGACATGGGCATGCCCCGCCCGCCAGCGGCCAGGAGGCGCTGAGCGCCTGCCATGGCGGCGGCACGGGCAGCCCGGCGCGGCCGACGATCGCGGCCGCCTCCGGACCGCTGATGCGGATGATCGCGCTGTGGCCCCCGGTGGCGGTGGCGCAGGCGGCGATGGTGCGCCCGCTCATCACGGCCAGATGCCGCAGCCGGCGCTGCCGGCGGCGGGCCCCGCTACGGTCGCAGCGCGCTCAGGAGACGCCCAGCTTGCGCTTGACCATCTTGATCTCGATGGTGGTGAGGATGGCATTGATGGTGAAGTAGAGCACCAGGCCGGAGGGCATGTTGTAGAACACCGCGCCGAAGACGACCGGCATCCAGCGCATCATCTTGGCCATCTGCTCCTGCTGCGGGTCGCCGCCGCTGGGCAGCTTCTGCGTCAGGCTCATCCACACCGTGACGACGATGTAGATGAGCGGCAGGGGGTTGACGGTGAAGGTCGATCCGAGCAGCGAGACGCCGTAGATCTGGTCCGGCAGGGTCAGGTCGTTGATCCACAGGAAGGACTCGCCGCGCATGTCGGCGCTATGGCAGAAGGCCTGGAACAGCGCGATGAAGATCGGCATCTGGATGAACATCGGCAAGCAGCCGCCTAGCGGATTGACGCCGTGCTTCTTCCACAGCTCCATCTGCTTCTGGTAGAGCTTCTGCTTGTCGCTCTTGTACTGCTCCTGCAGCAGCTTGAGATCGGGCGCCAGCTTCTGCATCTTCATCACGCTCTCCTGCTGCTTGAAGGTCGTGCGGTGCAGGGCGAGCTTGATCAGGAAGGTGAGGACGATCAGGGCGAGGCCGTAATTGACCACCACCTTGGCCACGCCATCGAGGCTGTAGGTGAGGATCTTGGCCAGGACCTTGAAGAACTTGTAGTAGCCGTCGGTGTATTCGACCATGCCCTCGATGGGCGTCAGCCGCGCCAGGTCATCATGCCGCATGCTGGTGATGATCAGCTTCCAATCGAGCGCCAGGCTGTCGCCGGGCTTGAGCGTCGCCGTGCCGTAATCCACCGAGATCCAGGCCTGATGCTCGCCGCCGCGGGCATCGGACATCTTGTAGCCATTGGCGGTGATCTTGGGCACGGCTCCGCTGGCGGCGGCGGGGACCGGGATTGCGACCGTACCCGGTCCGCCGCTCTCGCCGGCGGCCGGCTTGACCATCGGCAGGCTGGGGGTGTTTGGGGCGGCGCCGCTGAGCGTCAGCGTTCCTGGCTCCCACAGGGCGGCGAAGAAGCGGCTCTTCAGCGCCACGTAGTCGAGGCTGGCGCCGTTCGCATCGATCGCTTGCGGCGTGCCGTTCGGGCTGGGCAGGTTGAGCGAGGTCTGCGAGCCGGTGGCCCCGCCGGTGTGGAAGGCGACCGCCAGGTAGGCGGCGTCCGAGCTGGGATCATCCTGGTGGATGCCGTTGAGCGGGATCACGCGTGGCTGCAGGATCACCTCGGAGGTGCCGCGGTTGACGATCGACAGGGCGGTGGTGAGCGCTGTAGAGCCTGGCAATAGCGCATAGCTGAGCTGGTAGTGCACGAGGAAAGCCGGGTCGTTGTGCTCGAGCACCAAGTGGGTGCTGTTGCTCTCGAGCACCGTCCAGGGGGCGGCACCAGCCTCGGAGATGCCGATGCCGGTGATCCAGTTATGCTTGCCGCCGACCGGATTGAAGTCATCCAGCACGCTCAGCGGACTGGCCGGATCCAGCGGCGTCAGGCCGGCATGCCGGAGGCGATCGATCTGCCAGTCGTGCTGCCTGATCGGATGGGTGGCAAGCAGGCTGAAGGAGCGGATCGCACCGTGGTAGTCGGTGATCACGACCTCGACCAGGTCGTTGCTCAGGGTGTAGTCCTTGTAGGTGTAGGAGGGCGCAGACGGCTCGCTGGCCTTCGCCGCCGTTGCCGCAGCCGCGGTGCCGGCACCAGCCGCCGGCGTCGCCGGTGCGTGGGCTGCTCCCGGGCCCGATCCCGGTGCGGGTGCGGAAGTGGCTGGGGCTGGGGCAGATGCGGCTGGAGGAGCTTGGGGGGGAGAGCCTTGCGTTGCGTCAGCGGCGGCCAGGGCAGAGCCGACAAGAACGGCGATGATCAGCAGGAACGCGGACGGACGCATGCAGGCTCCCGGGGAACGTGAGGGCGAGAGCATCCAGCCACCGCCGCAGACACAACCGTTTTGCCCGGGTTGGTTTTGCAGGGGGTGCGAAGGCGGGCCACGCCCTGCAGCAGCCCGGGGGCGATCAGCCAGCCGGCGGCTGGGCCAGGGCGAGGCGGCGGCGGAAATCGGTGAGCATCGCCTGGAGGTACTCCTCCTCCTCGCGGCTGCGATTGCCGGTGGTCTTCTCGTTGAGCACTTCGAGCAGCTGGACGGTGTAGCGGGCGTAATCGATATTGGCGGTCCGGGTGCCGGTGAGCGGATTGGGGATCTCGCCGAACTGCATCAGGACCTGGGCGCTCAGTCCGCTGAGGAAATTGAGGAAGGTCGCCGGCGGCGTGGCGGACGGACGGGGATCAGGGATGTCGCTCATCGCCGCCATGTGACGTCCATCCTCCGCCGACGCAAGGGCGGCGCGTAGCGGCGTCAGAGCACCAGGGCGAGCAGGTAGGCGAGCGGTGCCGCCAGGATCAGCGCATCGAGGATGTCGAGGAAGCCGCCGAACCCCGGCAGCGAATCGCCGCTGTCCTTGACCGCGGCGTCGCGCTTCATGCAGCTCTCCGCCAGATCGCCTGCGACCCCGAGGGGACCGAGGATCAGCGCCCAGACCGCCGGCTTCCACCAGGCATCGAAGGGGGCATGAGGGCCGAAGGCGCCCAGCAGCCATTGGAACAGGTAGACCCCGCTGATCGAGCCGACGAAGCTGCAGGCGAAGCCCTCCCAGGTCTTCCCCGGCGAGATGCGCGGTGCCATCTTGTGCCGGCCCAGGGCGCGTCCGCCGAAGAACGCCGCCACATCCCCGAGCTTGGTGGCGGCCAGGAACAGCAGGATCAGCTGGGTGCCGCGGTTGAAGTTCTGGGGCGTATCCAGGAGCGCCAGGCGCTCGAGCAGGTTCAGCGCCACCCCCAGGTAGAGCATGCCGAGCATGGTCGCGCCGACATTGGCGAAGAAGCGCTCGGTGGCATGCCGGAGCATCTGGACCAGCACCACCCACAGCAGGCCGACGGCCAGCAGCAGGGTGATGACCGGCTCCTCGGGCGCCCGGAAGAGGAAGGCGAAGAGCCAGGGGTGGTCCGGGGAGATGGTGAAGGTGCGGTGGAGATGCGCCTCGAGGACCATCAGCAGGCCGATGGTCATCATCGGAGCCAGCTGGACCTCGGCGGCGACGCTCTGGCGGGCCAGGCGAGCGAATTCCCGGCAGCCGGCGGCCATGCCCACCAGGCCGAGGGCCAGCAGCGCCTGATGGCTCTCGCGCATCAGGTCGACGAGGATGCCCAGCAGCGCCACCAGGCCCATGCCCGAGCCGAGGACCAGGCGATTGCGGAGTTCCGGACGCATGGGCGACGCTTCTACTCGCGGATTTGCAGGGCGCACATGGAAAGTGGGCGTCGAGCGCCTCCCGCATGGCGAAGGGCGCCCGGCCGGGGGCGAATGCCCTCCCGGCGGGTGCTCAGGGAGCCAGCCTTCACCGGGGGTTGCCTTGCGCACCCCGTGACTACCATCCCCCGCCTTCAACGCGGGAGCGCGCCGATGGCCACCATTCTGCCCGATGACGGGCTCACCTTCGACGACCTGCTGCTGGTGCCGCGCCGGAGCGACGTGGTGCCCAAGGACACTGATGTCGGCACCCAGCTGACCAAGCGCATCCGCCTGAACATCCCCATGCTCTCCTCGGCGATGGACACCGTGACCGAAGCACGGCTCGCCATCGCCCTCGCGCAGATGGGGGGGATGGGGATCATCCACAAGAACCTCAGCATCGCCGACCAGGCGCTCGAGGTCGAGAAGGTCAAGCGCAGCGAGAACGGGGTGATCACCGACCCCAAGACCCTGCCGATCACCGCCACCGTGGGCGATGCGCAGGCGGCGATGGCCAAGCACCACATCTCCGGCATCCCGGTCGTCGATGGCGAGCGGGTGCTGGGGATCGTCACCCGGCGCGACCTCAAGTACCAGCGCAACGCCGAGACCCCGATCCGCACGGTAATGACCAAGAACCTGATCACCGCCCGTCCGACCATCAGCCTGAGCGAAGCCAAGGATCTGCTCTACCAGGCCAAGGTCGAGAAGCTCATCCTCACCAGCGCCTCGGGGGCCCTGGTCGGGCTGATCACCATCAAGGACCTCGAGCGCCAGGAGCAGTTCCCCTTTTCCTGCAAGGACAAGCGCGGCCGCCTGCGGGTCGGCGCGGCGGTCGGCGCCGGCGACCACGAGCGCGCAGATGCGCTGGTCAAGGCCGGGGTCGATGTGATCGTCGTCGACAGTGCGCATGGCCACTCGAAGAACATCCTCGATACCGTCAAGGCGGTGAAGAAGGCGCACGGCATCGATGTGATCGCCGGCAACATCGCTACCAGGGAGGCGGCAAGCGACCTGATCAAGGCCGGTGCGGATGCGATCAAGGTCGGCATCGGTCCCGGGTCGATCTGCACCACCAGGGTGGTCGCAGGGGTCGGCGTGCCGCAGATCTCCGCGGTGATGTCGGCGTGCGAGGTGGCGACCAAGCAGGGCATCCCGGTGATCGCCGACGGCGGGATCAAGTATTCCGGCGACATCGCCAAGGCCATCGCCGCTGGGGCGAACTGCGTGATGCTCGGCTCGATGCTCGCCGGCTGCGACGAATCGCCCGGCGAGCAGATCATCTACCAGGGCCGCCAGTTCAAGGCCTACCGCGGCATGGGCTCGATCGGGGCGATGGTCCAGCGCCATGGCTCGGCCGACCGCTATTTCCAGGAAGGCAGCGGCTCGGCCGACAAGCTGGTGGCCGAGGGCATCGAAGGCATGGTGCCGAGCAAGGGCCCGCTGTCCTCGGTGGTCTACCAGCTGGTCGGCGGGCTCAAGGCGGCCCTGGGATACTGCGGCGCGGCCGACATCCCCACCCTGCAGCGCATCGCCGTCTTCACGCGCATGACCAGCGCGGGTCTGCGGGAGAGCCATCCGCACGATGTGACCATCACCAAGGAAGCCCCCAATTACCGACCCGAATAGGCAACCTGCATGCGGCCGCCACCGCCCAGGGGGTAGGAGGGAGGTGGCCCCTGCCCAGGTGCCCGAGACCCGCCTGTCGAGTCTGCTCAATCCGCCTCTCGATCGCTGCTGCCGACCATCTCTCGCCATCGCCCCCGCCTCGGACGCCTGACGCCGCCATGCACGATACCATCATCATCATCGATTTCGGTTCCCAGGTCACCCAGCTGATCGCCCGGCGCATCCGCGAGGCCAATGTCTACTGCGAGATCGTATCGTGCCGGCTGCCGGTCGAGCAGCTCAGGCGCCCGGGGCTGAAGGGCATCGTGCTCTCGGGCGGACCGGCCTCGGTCTACCAGGCGGGCGCTCCCCAGGCCGACCCGTCGATCTTCCAGCTCGGCGTCCCCATCCTCGGCATCTGCTACGGCATGCAGACCACCGCGCACGTCAATGGCGGCCGGGTCATCCGCGCCGACCATCGCGAGTTCGGCCGCACCGAGCTGCGGCTGAAGAACGGCGGCGCGCTGTTCAAGGATCTGCCGGTCAAGCAGGTGGTGTGGATGTCGCATGGCGATCGCATCGAGAGCATCCCGGGCTCGGTGGCGCTGGCCGAGTCGGACAACTGCCCCCTGGCCGCGGTCCATGCCCAGGCGCTCAATTTCTACGGCGTGCAGTTCCATCCCGAGGTCGCGCACACCGAGTACGGCGCGCAGATCATCCGCAACTTCCTCTATGGCATCTGCTCGTGCCGCGGCGATTGGCAGATGGGGTCGTTCATCGAGGAGGAGGTCAAGCGCATCCGCTCGCAGGTGGGCAAGGAGCGCGTCATCCTCGGCCTGTCGGGCGGCGTCGACTCGAGCGTCGCCGCGGTGCTGCTGCACAAGGCCATCGGCATGCAGTTGACCTGCATCTTCGTCAACAACGGGCTGCTGCGCAAGGATGAGGCGGCGGGCGTGCGCAAGCTCTTCGCCGACCATATCGGCATCGACCTCGACTACGTCGATGCCAGCCAGCGCTTCCTCAGCAAGCTGGCCGAGATCAGCGAGCCCGAGAGCAAGCGCAAGATCATCGGCCATGAATTCGTCGCGGTGTTCAAGGATGAGGCGCAGCGGATCAAGCGCGAGAGCGGCGGGCAGGTCAAGTTCCTCGCCCAGGGGACGCTCTATCCCGATGTCATCGAGTCGGTGTCGGTGCACGGCGGTCCGGCGAGCGTGATCAAGAGCCATCACAATGTCGGCGGGCTGCCGGCCGATCTCGGGCTCGGCCTGATCGAGCCGTTCCGCTATCTCTTCAAGGACGAGGTCCGCGCCATCGGCACGGCCCTCGGGCTGTCCGATGCCGTGGTCTGGCGCCAGCCATTCCCCGGTCCGGGCCTGGCGGTGCGCATCATCGGCGACATCACCGCCGAACGCGTGCGGGTGCTGCAGGATGCCGATCTGATCGTGCGCCAGGAGATCGAGGCGGCCGGCCTCAATCGCGCCATCTGGCAGGCGTTCGCCGTGCTGCTGCCGGTCAAGTCCGTCGGCGTGATGGGCGACGAACGCACCTACGAGTCGGCGTGCGCGATCCGCGCGGTGACCTCCAGCGACGGCATGACGGCGGACTGGGCGCATCTGCCCTACGAGCTGCTCGGGCGGATGTCGAACCGAGTCATCAACGAGGTGCGCGGCATCAACCGGGTGGTCTACGACATCACCTCGAAGCCGCCAGGGACGATCGAGTGGGAATAGGCGGGAGAAGGGGTTAGGGCGAATTGGTTGGCCTCACGTGCATTGGGTCAGAAGGGGAAGCGAGAGCGCGTTCGCGGGGACTGGTGGGATTTTTGGTGGGACTCCCGCCAAATTTCGCGCCAGCAGCTCGCGAAGGATACCGTATGGGGCTCATCAAGCGCCCTGGATCTGATTACTGGTACATCGAATTCATCCACAACGGCCGACGCTTCAAAGTGTCGTCCGGTACCAACAAGAAAGCTGAAGCCCGAGCCATCGAGGCGACCATGCGGGCGGATCTTGCAGCGGGCAGTGACCTGGCTTCCCTCCCGAAGGTCACCCTCGGCGAGGCTATCACCCGCTACATCGACGGCGTCATCAAGCCGAAGAACAACGCCAAGGCGCTCAGCGCCAATGGCTACCTCCTTGGACGCCTCAAGCGCGACCTGGGAGCTTCTGTCCTGCTCGCCGATCTCACGGCATCCCGGATAGCTTCCTACCGGGATTGTGTTGAGCGGATCAGCTCAGCCTGTCGGTCACGTTGTCGCGGCCATCTCCAGCCGCTTCCCGGCCGAATCGTCGGCGATTGGGACGATGGTATAGGAGATACGCCAATGCGGCTGCTTGATACCCGGCTCAGCCTTCTTTGCCGGCCGACCACGCCCACGGGCATATTCACCCTTAATCCGCCAGGTACTTGTAGACACTGTACCGAACGAACTGGATGATTCCCCGCAACATCTCCTCATTCAACGGCGACTCGGCCTTTGCATGGTGCTCCGTGAGCGTCACCAGTAGTGTGTCCAGTGACGGCACCGCTTACTTCTTGCTTGGTGTCATTGTCGGCATGGTCGCAACTGCCCTGCTGGCCGACGACGAGCATCAGCCGGATCGACGCTGATCGTGAGAAGAAATGATCGTTTGCCTGACGGAGTACTTCAATGTGGCCATGCCAGAGAACGGAGTGCGGATGCTTCTATGGCTATGTTGGGTCAGGGTAGACCTCCCTTGTCTAATAAACATTGTTAGTATGCTGTTCGTACGAACGAGGAGATGCTCCATGATCAAAAAGCTCACCAAGGTCGGCAACAGCCTCGCGTTGGTCATCGACCGTCCGATCCTGGAGTTGCTCAATCTGGACGCCCAGACGCCACTGGAAGTACATACCAATGGGCGCACGCTGACCATCTCGCCTGCAAGCGAGGTCGATCTCCAGGACGGACGCAAGCGTAAGGTCGCCGAAGCCCTTGGTCGGGTAAACAAGCGCTATGCAAAGGCGCTCAAGCGGCTCGCGATGTAATGGCCGACCCGATCTTCCTCACCATCGACGAGGTGGCGGCGATTCATCTCAACCAGATCGATCCGTAAGGCGGCAGTGCTGGCTTACGCGATCGCCCTGGACTCGAATCGGCGCTGGCCCAGCCCATGGCTACCTTCCAGGGGCAGTACCTCCATGGCGATCTGTTCGCAATGGCAGCGGCGTACTTGTTCCATCTCGTCCAGAATCACCCGTTCGTTGACGGTAACAAGCGCGTCGGCACAGTCGCTGCGTTGGTCTTCCTCGACATCAACGGCTTCCAGGTCAAGGCTACCCAGGACGAGCTGGTCGAGCTGGTGCTGGGAATCACCCAAGGACAGATCAATACAGACACGATTGCAGCCTTCCTCAAGCAGTATGCCAGCCAAGAATAGCACGGCGTCATTGGCGCGATCACCATCACGCTCATAGACAACCGTGAGCAGCAATGATCGCTCGGCTATAGCCGACGGTTAGCACTTCAACTTCAATCCACTTCTTTTGCGACTGCGCCTCTACTCTTCGCCTTCTTGCTAATCCTGCTCGTCCTCGATCAGCGAGATCCTCCTGGTCACCGGTTTGGCAACAGGACGTCGGGCGCAGATGACGTTCACATCATCGGCCACCGCACCCGATGGCAGCGGGACCATCTCGGCACACGTCCTGGCGTACACCGGAAAGGCGAGGTTGTGGATGCTGGCGAGCAGCGGCTCCAGGCGCATCGCCTTCCAGAAGCCATGGCTGGCCAGGATGAGCAGGCTGCCACTCCACGAGGTCGAGAAGGGCATGGGCACCGCCACGTGGGAGCCCAAGAGCGGCTTTTGTGCCTGGACATCGCTGGGGAAGATCATCGCGTCGCCGACGAGCAGCCCCACCCGGCTGTCGCCGACACAGGCCCCGCACAGGCTGTCGGCGCCCACTTCGACGACGCAGGCCGTCGATTGCCCGCTGCCGAGCGCCTGGTCGATATTTCTGAGCACCTGGACCCAATCCACCGGTCCCGCCTGGGATGTGGCGGCCTCGCGGATGGCCGTGACGACCGCGCCGGCCGCCAGCTCGCCATCCTCTATTCCGCCTGCGCCATTGGCTACGACCAGCACCGTGGAATCCAGGCGCTCGAACACCCCCACGGCGTCCTGGCACGCAGGGCGGCAGCTGATCACGTGCTGGCTGGTCTCGATCAGCATGGATCGTGCGCAATCAGCGCCAGGCAGGGCTTGGGCATAGCACTCATGGTGCACAGCGCGGCCATGCAGTCCAGGAAGTAACGGCGATCCGCCCATGACCCTGCATCACCAGCGCCGAGGCCCGCACGAGGCTGCGGCCGATCGGCCGGCGCGGGTTCGCTCAACCCCTCATGGGCGCAGGCGCCGCCGGGCCAGGGCGAGGCCCAGGAGCGCAAAGGCCGCGGCGCCTGCGCCCAGACCGCAGCCGCTCCCGCCGCTGGAGTCGCCATTGGCGCCCGAGGATGGCGGGGGCGGGGGGGAGCCCCGATCGGTCAGGGTGCCGGCATTCGCGCTGGAGCTCTGCTGCGTGGTCGCTGGCTTCACGCGGCTGGGCGGGCTGTCGGAGACGTCCTGGTTGCGCACCAGCGTCAGGGGCTGGCTGGTGTTGTTCTTGATCCAGTAGCCCAGGGTGGTGGAGAGGGTGGGCTGCTGGATGTAGCCGCTGCCGTCGTAGAAGAAGGGGTAGGCGGTGGTGATGTCGCCGCTGCCGACCGTGCCGAGGTCGTCGGCGATGGTGGCGTCATCCCCGATCTGGGCATTGTTGCCGTCAAAGAGCGTGAAGTCGCTCGGAAAGGAGCTGGTGGCATCCACTATCCCCGAGCCGTCGATGAGCAGCGGGATGCCGACGTAGTTCCATCCGGGCTGGAGCGTGAGGTAGAACGGCAACGCGGTGGGTGTGCCCGAGAAGTCCAGTCCCAGCTGCAGCCGGGTGGCGAGGAACACGCCGGATGACGGCTGCAGTCCGCCGGTCGGCTGGCTGGGCAGCAGGACGTAGTTCTGCTGCACCATATCCCAGCTATACGCCTGCGCGGTGGTCGAGTTCTGCGGCGCCATCACCGCCAGGAGATTGGCGACGCCTTCTGGCGTGCTGGGGGAGATGCTGTTGTAGACCGTCTGCCCCAGAGGTGAGAGCGGGATGGACGGCAGGGCGACCGGCTGGGCCTGCACCAGGATGGTCGAGGCCTGGGCGGTCGGCGATGCGGAGCTGGCGGTGAGGGTGACGGCATTGTAGGCGCCGGCAGCCAGGCTGGTGACCGTCACCGGCACCTGGACCGTCTGGCCGCTGCTGGGTGGGAGCGTCACGGAGTACGGCGTAGCGGCGGTGACGCCATAGGGTGTCGATACGTAAAAGGTGATGACGGCAGTGGTGTTGGGATCGGTGGCGACGAAGAAGGGGATGTTCAGCGACAGGCTGGTGGGCACGAGTGCGACCTGGGGCGCGATCACCGTGACCGGGCTCATCGCCAGCGCCGCTGTGGCCTGGCCGGCGATGGAGGGTGTCGTGGCCGAGGTGGCGACCAGCGCGAGGGTGCTGGAAGCGGTGATGTCGGCGAGGGTAGGGGCCGCAGAAGATCCGAGCAGGGGAACGGTCACCAGCACGCTGACAGTGGTCGATTGGCCAGCGGCTATCTGCACCGGTGCGATGGTGCCGGCGAAGATGTTGGCCGAGGTCACGGTGGAGATGGTGAAGGTATCGGTGGCGGGGAAGGTCTCATCATTCTGCACCATGAAGTTGACCTGGAGGGTTCCGCCCTGGGTGTAGATCTGAGTGCCATCGGGTGGCGTGACCACCACGCTGCCGAGTGCGACCACCGGGGTCAGTTCAGCGACGGCCTGGTCGGCGATGGTCGCGTTCGACAGCGATGACGCGGTCAGCGTGACGGTCATCGGGGCGGCGATGGCAGTGGCCGTCACCGTGACATCGACCGTGGTCGTGGCATTGGCGGCGATGGTGACCGACGGGGCGACCGTGGCGTTCAATCCACTGCTGCCAACGACGCCGAGGGAGAAGGTATCGCTAGCGCTTTCGAGGTTCTGCACGGTGAATGCCAGGGTCAACGGGGTACCCACGGCGATGTTCTGGGACGCCGGCGGCTGGACGACCACCTGGTCGGTGGGAGTGAGGGCGGCGAGGCCCTGATTGGTGATGGCCGAGGTAGTCAGCGAGGTCGCGGTGAGCGTGACGCTCATCGGGTTGACGATGGAGGTGGCCGTCACCGTGACGTTGACCGTGGCCGAGGCATTGGCTGCGAGGGTGACCGACTGGGCGACCGAGGCGCCCAAGCCGCTGCTGGCGGCGACGCTGAGGGTGAAGGTGTCACCGGTGCTCTCGAGGTTCTGCACCGTGAACGGCACGGTCACCGGTGTACCCACGGCGATGCTCTGGGACACCGGCGGCTGAACCACCACCAATCCGGTGGAGGTCAGCGCAGCGACGCCCAGGTTGTAATTGGCCGAGGTCGTCTGCGAGGTTGCGCTGAGCGTGACGCTCATCGGATTGACGATGGTGGTGGCCGTCACCGTGACCGTGACTGGGGCGGAGGAATTGGCGGGTATGGTGACCGTCTGGGCGACCGAGGCGCCAAGTCCGCTGCTGGGGGTGACGCTGAGGTTGAAGGTGTCGGTTGGGAGAGGGGTGCTCTCGAGGTTCTGCACTGTGAAGGTCAGCGTCACCGGCGTGCCCACGGTGATATTCTGGGACGGAGGTGGGACGACCTGCACCAATCCCGGGGCGGTCCACTCCTCTATCACCGTGACGGTGAAGCTGCCGTATGCCGCCAGGGTTCCCTCCACCCACTCCAGGCCCATGGCATTGTCGATGTAGGATGAAACGAAGGTATTCGGCAGGGGGGCGGACGGGTTCTCGAGCGCATCCCAGACATTCCCATAGCCATCCTCGTAATAGTTGGTTGCCGGCGTACCTGGGCCTCCGTACATGCCCATCAGGCCGGAGGCGTTGGGATCGGTGCAGTAGACGAAGCCGAGCGCGGCATCCCAGTACCCGATGGCGTAGTCTGAATCGGCGAAGTAGGTGTCGCCGCCATAGCGGAACGCGACATTGGTGTAAGGGTTCGCGGTGTTGTTGGTGACCACCCAGGTGTGCTGGTACTGCTGCGAGCCGTTGATGTAGGTCACCACCTGCTGGATGGAGACATTGCCGCTATCGACGGTATCCAGGGAGGTGATGGTGAAACCATCCGCAGAGATGGTATTGCTGACCGGAGCCAGGTTATTGAGATCGTAGTACCCGGACCAGACAGCAGCGACGCCTGCGCTCTCGCCTGCCGACGGGGTCATGACCAGGAAGGGGGAGTAGACGCTGTAGTACTGCTTGTCCCAGGTGGGCGCGGGTTGGCCCGCATCGAGCTCATAGCGCAGCACGGTCGCGTTCTGGTAGTCATCGATGGAGATGTTCAGCGGACTGCCGGCAATCACCTCGTCACCCCGCGCCTGTCCAGCTATCAGGAAGACCAACAGGATGGCGCTGCCGAGCGGGGAGGCGACGCCGCTGCGCGAGATGGTGGCGGACATGCGGAGGTCTCCAGGTCCCGATGCGTGGACGTGTCGTCGCATGACTTCACGGGTTCTGCGATGAGGGCTACGGTAGGGGCAGGTAGCATCCCGCTCAACCTGAAAACGACGCCGTGGCGGGGCGGTCCTGATAGCCGATGGCGGCCCCAGCCGCTGATCGCGTCCACGGTGGTGGCCGCACGTCCGATCTCCCATCGTCTGCCGAACGAGCCATGCCTGGGTGGAAGCGCCCAGGTGAATCGCCGTGACCGTCCCCTCCCAGGCGCTACACATCCGTATGCACGCTGATCGTGGTCGGATGAGCTGCTGCGCTGCGAGGCCTGCATGAGCAGCGCCTCGCCTCCCGGGCATTGGCTGTTCGGGCATGCGCGGCTGTTCCGCCGCGATCCCCTGGGCTATGCCACGATCCTAGCCCGCACCTGCGGCGATCGGGTGCCCTTGCGCTTCCTAACCAGGCGCGCCCTGCTGATTAGCCATCCGCAGGGGATCGGCGAGGTCCTGGTCGGCAAGAGCCGCAGCTTCCGCAAGCATTTCGCCCTGCGCCTGGCGCGTCCCGCCCTGGGCGATGGATTGCTGATCAGCGAGGGGTCGACCTGGACGCAGCACCGCCAGATCGTGCAGCCGGCCTTCCGCAAGGAGGCCATCGCCAGCTATGCCCCGATCATGGTCGAGCACGCCACGCGCCTGGTCGACCACTGGCAGGACGGCCAGACCCTCGATGTGCACCTGCAGATGATCGACGTGACCGCGCGCATTGTCACGCAGTGCCTGTTCGGAACCGAGCTCGGAGCCGGCGCCGATGAGGCGCATGCGGCGATGGCCATCCTGACCGAGTCCTTCAAGTCACGGCTCGACGCGCTGGTCCACCTGCCGCTCATCCTGCCCACCCCCGCCAATCGGCGCTTCCGCCGCGCGATGGCCGGGATCGATGGCGTGCTCGGGCGGATCATCAGCCAGCGGCGGCAGGGCCCACCCAGGCCGGATGTGCTCAGCGCCCTGCTGCAGGCCGCCCGTCCCGATGGCACCCCCGCCCTGGACGACCGTGCCATCCGGGATGAAGTGGCGACGCTGTTCCTCGCTGGCCATGAGACCACCGCCAATGCCCTGTCATGGACCCACTGGCTGCTCGCGCGTCATCCCGACTGCCAGGCCCGGCTCGAGCGCGAGCTCGATGAGACCCTCGCCGGCCGCCCGCCGAGCCTCGCCGATCTGCCCCAGCTGCCCTACTGCCGGCAGGTGATCGAGGAGTCGATGCGTCTCATGCCCCCCGCCTGGATCATCGGCCGGGAGGCGCTGGTACCGGTGGAGATCGCCGGTGCGCTGGTCCAGCGCGGCACCACCGTGCTGATGAGCCCCTGGGTGGTCCATCGCGATCGGCGCTGGTTCGCAGAGCCCGAGCGCTTCCTGCCGGAACGCTGGGGCGACGGTCTCGCGGAGCGCCTGCCCGACTTCGCCTATTTTCCCTTCGGGGGCGGTGCGCGCAGCTGCATCGGTGCCGGCTTCGCGCGCATGGAGATGGCGCTCCTGCTCGCCTGCATGGCCAGCCGCTTCCGCATGACCCTCGCCCCGGGTGCGCGGATCGAGGCACTGCCCACCATCACCCTGCGTCCGCGCTGGGGCATGCCGATGGTCCTCCAGGCGCGATCGTCCCCGGTGCCCACCATCCCGCCCCCGCAGCTGCGCCCCAACGCTCCCGCCCGGCTCGCCACCTGAGCGTGACAGCGCGGTCAGGTGAACTGGTCGGCAGACCGGGAGACGATCGAGGGTGGCCGAGGGACCGACGGACACACGTACAAAGGTACGCTGGAGCCGCCCCCGGTCCCGCCGGATGGTGGTATCGCACACCGGAAATGGGATGGCCTCCCAGCCTGACAGCGTAGCATCCTGACGACGTCCACCCGGTGATCCGCCGCTGGCTCTGGAGCCGGTGGGGCTCATACTCCGACAATGGTCGTCGCCGATCGCACCCTCACAGCGGACCAACGCCCATGAGCATCAGCAGCAGACGCATCAGGCACTCCCAGTCGCGGGGCGCGCACCCTGCCATCTTGCAGAATGGTCGTCGCGGCCCCTGGCTGCTGGCACTGCTCGTAAGCCTGATGCTCGTGGTACGGCTGCCGGCGGCCGATGCCAACCTGCCCCTGGCGGTGCACCTCGATGCCAGCGACCCGCGCTCCAAGATCGGCTCGCTGATCCGCCCCTTCCTGGATCTGCCCGTCGGAGCCCAGGGCATCGACGCGCGCTTGCGCAGGATCACCGTCGCTGCCAGCCGGGCGGATCTGCTGCGCGTGCGGCTCGATGTCCCGGTCACGCCGGCGACCCTGTCCTATATCGCCGCGACCGGAGCGGTCATCATCGCTTCGTACGCGCGCTGGAATGATGTCCTGGTCGATGCGACCCTGGCGGAGATCGATGCCCTGGCGCGCCTGAACGCGGTGGCGCAGATCGCGCCCCTGCTGCGGCCGCGTCACCATTTCACCGCCGGCACCTACAGCAGCCAGGCGGATCCTATCATCCAGACCGCCCAGGTGCGCTCGACCTTCGGGGTCACCGGGGCAGGGCAGAAGATCGGCGTGCTCTCCGACTCCATCAATGCCACCGGCACGGTCGGCACGGGCTCGACCTCTGGCAGCAGTCCGGGCACCCTCACCGGCACCAACCCGCAGCAGACGGGGGATCTGCCGGCCTCGATCTACGTCTACAACAACAACTCCGGCTATGTCGATGCCTCGCAGGCCACTGACGAGGGCGAGGCGCTGATGGAGGTGGCCTACCACATCGCCCCCGGCGCCACCTACTACTTCGCCCCCGGCGGCAACTCGGACTCCCAGTTCGCTGACTCGATCAGCACCCTGCAGACCGCAGGCTGCACGCTGATGTGCGATGACATCGGCTTCACCGATGAGCCGATGTTCCAGGACGGCCCGATCGCCCAGGCGGCCATCGCCTTCGTCGCCGCCGGCGGCATCTTCTGCTCGGCGGCCGGCAATGATGCCAATACCGGCATCATCGCCACCTTCGCCGAGACCACCACCGGCACGCAGAATAATTGGGGCAGCGGTGTGGCCGCACCCGGTTTCCTCCCGCTGGTGCTCGATCCCGGCGTGAACGTCAGCATCACCCTGGAATGGAACCAGCCCTACCACAGCTGGAACCTAGGGCCGGGGGCGACCACCGATCTCGATCTCTTCATCTACAATTCCGCTAGTTCATCGAGCACCGGGGGCAACATCCTGGCCTCGAGCGTCAATTCGCAGGGCTACGATGGCTTCATGGCGAATAAGGATCCAGTCGAGATCGTGCAGTACTCCAACAATGGCATCAACCCCCAGACCGTCTATCTCGCCGTCAATTACATCTCGGGACCGAAGACCAACGTGGTGATGCGTCTGGTCATCAGCACCGAGTACGGCAACGTCACCTGCCCCGATAGCGGAATCCTGGTCTCCGGCACTTCGTTCGGGCACCCGACTGCCACCACCGTGCTGGGCATCGCGGCGGTCCCGCAGGGATTCCCGAATGCAGTCGAGACCTTCTCCTCGCTTGGCGGCTATGGGACCAAGGGGCTGCCCTTCTACTTCGATACCTTCGGCAATGCCCTCGCAGGAGCGCCGCAGCTGCGCAACAAGCCGGACCTGGCCGCCCCCGACGGGCTGTACGTATGGAACTCGGACTTCGATTTCCAGGGTCCCTCCCCGAGCATTGCCTACGGCTTCTTCGGCACTTCCTGCGCCACCCCCGCAGCCACCGCCGCCGCCGCCCTCGCCTGGTGCGCCCAGCCCGCATTGACCAACCAGCAGATCATCACCGAGTTGAAGGCATCGACCACCGCGGTGTCCAGCACCATCGGCGGCACCTCGAGTCCCGACGGCTGGTCAGGCAATGGTCTGGTCCAGGCCCTATCCTCGATCGGCAAGAGCTACACCTGCATCTCCTCCATCACCAGCACCGCGCCGCATACGGTGCTGAGCGGGACGGTGAGCATCAGCGTGGTATTCACCAATCCGGTGACCTTCACCGCCGCGCCCTCCCTGGTGCTCGATACCACCCCGCAGGAGCAGGCGGTCTACAGTTCAGGCGAGGGGACCGATACCCTGACCTTCATCTACACCGTCCAGTCCGGCGACATCGCCTCGGCGCTCGATGTCACCTCCTTCAACTTCAACAGCGGGGCCATCACCAGCGTCAACGGCCTGCCGATCATCCTGGCCCTCCCTGCCGCGGGTGGGCAGGGTTCGCTCAGCCAGAACGATCTGATCTCCATCCAGGATGGGCTCTACGCCACCACCATCGTCGGCGCGCCGGCGACCTCGAACCAGACCACCTTCACTTTCACCATCAGCTTCCCCGTCGCCGGGGTCAGCTCGCCCGCAGCCGGGATCGCCCTCTCCAGCAACGCCTCGCTCTCGGGATCGTGCACCCTGGTCGCCTCGCCGCCTTCGGGCACCACCGAGTACACCCAGGCGGTGACCGTCAATACGCCGGGGACCACCACCACCATCACCCTCACGGTGGCGCAGAAGGCTGTTAGCGACGGTGCGGGCACCCAGAACCTGGCGGGCAGCGGCAGCGTCACCTATGATATCACCCCGCCCGTCCTGCTGGGCATCACCCCCGAACCCAATCCGGTGGACACCGGGACCGGCTTGCTGGTGAGCTTCACCTTCGACAAGCCGATCGCGGCGCTGTCGAGCGGCAATGTCACCATCACCGACGGCACGCCCTCGGCGATGATGGGAAGCGGCGCCACCTGGACCCTGCCGGTGACCGCCGGAGCAGTGGGGACGATGACCATCACCCTGAATCCCAGCGGCATCCACGATCTCGCCGGCAATGCCCTGGCGGCGGGCGGGAGCGCGCAGGTGGCGGTGGTCAACCCGCCGCCAGCGGCGTCATCGAAGTGCGGCTCGGGCGGGATCTTCGGCTTCATGCTGCTGGGCGGACTGCTGGCCCTGCGGCGCAGTCGACGCGCGTCCACGACGGCCCTGTAGCCGATCTCGGCACTCCGGCCACCGCAACGGGGGCAGCGCCGGGCTTGACGAATGCAGGCGGCGGCGAAGGTGCGCTCATCATGCGCCTCGTCCCCCTCGTCCCCCTCGTCACCGGCATCGCCCTGGTCACCAGCGCCGCGGCGCTGGGTGCCGATGGCGCGCCAGCAGCCAACTACCAGGGCATGGCGACCGGTGACCAGCTGACCGGCGACTGGTTCGGCCTGCGCTCGGGGATGCTGCAGTCGGGCGTCGATGTCGAAGCCGATCTCGCGGTCGATGAGACCATGCTCTCGCGACCCGGCGCCGACGACCAGCGGCGCTATCTGCAGGCCTGCTTCAACGGCAATGTGCGCATCGACATGGGGGTGCTCTTCGGCCTGACCGGGGGGACGCTCTATGCCGATTTCGAGAGCATCTCCGGTTCCGACGGCTCGCTCGAGGAGGGCGTGCTGCAGAACTACTCGACCATCGATTCCCCGCATCGCGACCAGCTCAACGAGCTGTGGTACCAGCAGACCGTGTGGGACAACACCCTCACGCTCAAGCTCGGCAAGATCGACGTCAATGAGGATTTCGACAATTCGCCGGTCGCCACCCCCTTCCTCAATCGCGGTGTGGCCTTCACCCCGTCCATCATCGACATGCCCACCTATCCGGATCCGGCCACTGGAGTGAGCGCCGGCCTCGACTATCTGTACATCTACGCCAGGGCGGGGGTCTATGATGGCAGCACGGCGACCGGCATGGCCACCGGCGACCGCTATCTGGGCAACCTCAGCGGCGCCCGCTTCGAGATCGCCGAGGCCGGCCTGCGCTGGGGCGCGACGCCGACCGCGCATGTCGCGTCGCTGGCGGTCGGTGGCTGGCGGCAGACCGCGACCTTCACCCGATTCGATGGCAGCCTGGTCGACGACATCGAGGGGGCCTATGCGCTGGGCGACATCCAGGTGTGGGGCACCCCGGGAGCGGGCGGCATCGCGCTCTTCGCCAATGGCGGCTTCGCCGATCCCAACGTCACCATCTACGCCCGCCATTGCGCGGTCGGGGTGTCCGCCACGGATAGCGGCAGCCCGCATGCCAATGCCATCGGCCTGGCGGCCACCTGGGTGGGGACCAGCCGCGTCGCCGGCTCGCCCTGCAATGCGGACGAGACGGCGTTCGAGCTGTTCGTGCGAATCCAGGCGGCGGGATGGCTGATCGTCACGCCCGATGTGCAATGGATCCGCCGGCCCGGCGGCATCAGCGATGCTCCCGACCTCTACCTCGGGCAGATCCGCGCCGACATCATCTTCTGAGATACCGGGCGCTCAGATCGGGAAGACCAGGTGGAAGAGCTCGCTGCGGCTGGAGACGCCGAGCTTGCGGTAGAGCTGCGACAGGTAGTTCTTCACCGACTGCTCGCCGATGCCCAGGAGTCCGGCGATCTCGAGGTTGGGCAGGCCCTTGAGCACATAGAAGACCATCTGCCGCTCGCGATCGGTGATCGGCATGGCGCGCACCCGCAGCTGGAAGATCTGCTCGATGGTGGCGGACTGCCCGCGTTCCTCGAGCAGGCGGCCGAGCACCTCGGCCAGCTGCTGGGCGGTGAACGGCTTCTCGACCAGGTAATGGGCGCCGAGATTGAGCGCGGCGATGGCGCGCTCCTTGTCGGCGAAGCTGGTGATGACCACCTTGATCAGGTGCGGGACGGTGCTCGGCAGGCTGCGCAGCAGCCCGAGGCCATCGAGCTGGGGCATCACCAGATCGGTGACCAGCACGTCGTAGCTGGGATCCAGCAGCCGCAGCGCCTCGGCGCCGTCCATGGCGCCGATGGCCTCATGGCCATGGCGGGCGAGCCCGCGCAGCAGCAGCTCACGGGCATCGGCTTCATCGTCGGCGATCAGGATCTTAGCCATCGGTTTCCCTGGTGGGTGCGGTGAGGGTGAGCTGGGCGATCACGTGGCCGTTCTCGCAGGCGATGGAGAAGGTGGCGCCCAGGTTGCGTGCCAGGTGGCGGACGATGCTCAGTCCCACCCCCAGGCCGTTCGGTTTGGTGCTCATCTCCAGATCATCGTCATTGGCCAGCGCGCCAGGCAAGGTGCCGGGATTGTCGATCGCCAGCAGCCAGCCGTCCGGCACCAGCTGGTAGGTGATCACCACCGGGCGGTGGGATGCGGCCTCGACGGCATTGCGGATGAGATTGTCGAGGATGATGCGCATGGCGACATCGCGGGCATTGATGAGCACCTCGACGTCGGGGATGCGGTGGTCGATGACGATGGTGCGGCGCATGCGCCGCTTGGTCTCGGCGATCGAGGCTTCGACGAGATCGACCAGGTCGAGTTCGCCGATGTCATTGTCGTCGATCTTGCGGGTCGGACGGGCCAGCTCGTAGGCGAGGGCCACCGCCTGGTCCAGGCGGGCGAGATTGGCCTCGATGCGATCGATCAGCGGCTTGCAGCTGGCCGGCACCTCGGTGCGCAGCTCCTCGTCGATCAGGCGCAGATTGTGCAGCGGATTGCGGACCTCGTGCGCGACGCTGGCAGCGAGGCGGCCGAGCATGACGAAGCGGCTTTGGCGTTCGCGTTCCAGCCGGCGGATGTGCGCCTGATCCTTGAGCCGGGAGTTCTCCGAGACCAGGAGCACGAGCAGCGCCATGCCCGGACCCATGATGGCGATCTCGAGGTCATCGAGCAGGGTCTTGATCACCGACTCGGCCATCTGCTCATACCAATTGTCGAAATGGTAGAGGCCCAATCCGAAGGACATCGCGGCCAGGGCGAGGAACCAGGATTGCGGTGAGTAGGAGAGCCGGCCCTTCATCGCATCCACCCCTTCCCCACGGTTGGCCTGCCAGCACACTCGGGCTTGTCACCCAGCAGCACCCGCGCCAAGTACCAAGGTACCTTTTGCTCTAAGCAGCGTGTGGCTAGCTTCGTCGGCGCAGGCAGAAGTCAAAGTCAGCAGGTCTGGCATGGGAGGTCATCCGCCCGAGATCACGCTCGGACCCACGCAGACGGCACGCCGACGACCAGGCCGCAGCGACCGTTTGACAGCAGGTGCACGGATGGAGAGGTGGCAGAGCGGCTTAATGCAGCAGTCTTTCCAAAGGCTGCTACCGGGGAAACTCGGTCGGGGGTTCGAATCCCTTCCCTCTCCGCCATATCAGGCCGCGGCCCGGAGCGGCGGGAGATTCCGACAGCCACGCGCCAAGCGCACCTGGCTGCGTTCCAGCGCTGTCGAGCGTGGCCGGCGGCGGCGCCAGGCGCACTGCGCGGGCCGCTCATGACCACCACCCCGCAGCCCGTACCGCCGCTGCCGCCCGCATCGCCGACGAAGCCCTTGAGCTGGAGCTGGCATGAGCGGATCGACGAGATCGCAGAGCCATGGCAGCGCTGCTTCGGCACCACCGAGGTGATGCGCTGCCTGCCCCTGCACCGCGCGGTCGAGCGTTCGCACCTCCAGGAGGTGGTGTTCCATTACCTGGTCGGCACCGACGAGCAGGGCGCCGCCTGCGTGGCCCCCTGCTTCGCGTTCCGCGTCTCGCTGGTGTCGGTGGCCAGCGCCTGGGTGCAGAGGCTGGTCGGCTGGGTGCGCAAGGCCGTGCCGGGCTTCCTCCAGGTGCGCCTGTTCGTGGTCGGCAGCCCGATCTCGACCTGCGGCGATATGCTGGGGCTCCGCGAGCTCGAGGTGCCCGGGCGCTGGGACCATGGCCGTTTCACCGCCCTCTTCGACCAGGTGACCGCCAAGGCCAGGGAACTTCGCATCGGCCTGGTGCTGATCAAGGAGCTCGAGCAGGCGCTGGTCGACCGGCTGAAGCCCGCGCTGGAAGGGCGCTTCCTCATCGTCGACAGTCTGCCGACCACCTACGTCCCGATCGCGCCGCGCGAGCAGGGGGGCTACGAAGGCTCGATCCGCTCGAAATACCGCAACAAGCTCAAGAAGCGCAAGGCGGTCGGTGCCGAGCATGGCCTGACCTGGGAGATCCAGCCGCACTGCCGGGGGCAGGAGGCGGAGGTGTTCCGGCTCTACCAGCAGGTGATCGAGCATTCCCATGTGGTCTTCGAGCAGCTCAACCAGGACTTCTTCCTGCAGGTCCCCGAGCAGCTCGGCGCGCAGGCCTGCTATCTGCTCGGGTACAAGGGCCAGGGTGACGGCAGGACCCTGGTCGCCAGCGAACTGGTGATCGCCGACCACACGCTCATCCATCCGCTCTACAGCGGCTTCGACTACTGGCTGAAGCGCGATTCGGACCTCTACTTCAACACCTTCTACGCCATCATCGAGGAGGCCGAGCGTCGCGGCTTCGCGCGCGTGCATATCGGCCAGACCGCCTACGAGGTGAAGGCCGAGCTCGGCGCCACCTGCGTGCCGCTGTTCCTGGCCGTGCACCACCGCTGGGCGGTGGGGCGCTTCGCCCTGCGCCTGCTGCGCAGCCTCCTGTTCCCCTCCACCACCTATCCGGTGCGCGAGGTTTTCAACGAACCCAAGCCGATCAAGAAGCGGCGCAAGCCGCAAGTGTCCTCGGCGATCCCGATCGTGGATGCGCGCGCTGAGGAGGCACCGGCGGAGGGCGGCGGAGGCGAGGCGCCAGCAGCTGGCACGACCAGGAACCAAGTACCTTAGTACCCGGCACTCGTGCAGGTGCTTGTGCGTCTCAGCATAGCTACTCATCAGTCTGTCACCCATGTCCCGTGCAGAGGCCGCATTGCTGATCGCACACCAGTGCATCGCCCTATCCTGATTCGCGATACGCATTGAGTAATGCGGAGATTGCGGATGCTAGGGCGCGCACCACGAGGACCGGGTGCGGACGCACCCCCTGGGAGCTGGTTGGATATGAGGCATCGCACGTGATGAGGCGCCATGGCATGAGCGTGCCTGGGCAGAGCGCACGGCACACCCCGGTGCTGGATATCGTTCAGCTCGTCCGCCGTCGAGCCGTCGAGCGACCGGACCAGCGCGCCTTCAGCTTCATCGTCGACGGGCAGGCTGAGCCGCAGCACCAGACCTGCGGCGAGATCGATCGCCAGGCGCGACTGATCGCCTCCCGGCTCCAGGCCCTGAACGCCGCCGGCGAACGCGTCCTGCTCATGTATCCATCGGGCCTGGACTTCGTCGTCGCCTTCCTCGGCTGCCTCTATGCCGGCGCCATCGCGGTGCCCCTCTACCCCCCGCGCGCGAATCGTTCCCTGGACCGCTTCCAGGCGGTGGTCGCCGATGCCAACGCCACCCTCGCGCTGACCACCTCGGCCCTCGCTGCCCGCCTGGAGGAGAGCTTCGCCGAGGTCGCCGTGCTGCGCGGCCTGCGGCTGCTGGCCACCGACTGCATGCCTGATCCCGGGATCATCAGGTGGAAGGAGCCGGCAATCCGCAGCGATCATCTCGCCTTCCTCCAATACACCTCCGGCTCGACGGCGCAGCCCAAGGGGGTGATGGTCAGCCATGGCAACCTCATCCACAACCAGCAGATGATCCAGCGGGCCTTCGGCCATGACAGCGCCTCCACCATCCTCAGCTGGCTGCCCCTCTACCATGATCTCGGGCTGATCGGCAGCGTCATCCTGCCGCTGTGCGTCGGCTGCCCCTGCATCCTGATGGCACCCACCACCTTCCTGCAGCGGCCGATCCGCTGGCTCGAGGCGATCAGCCGTTACCGTGCCACCGCCAGCGGCGGACCGAATTTCGCCTACGAGCTGTGCATGCGCAAGATCAGCCCAGCGGAGCGCGCCGGGCTGGACCTCAGCTGCTGGCGGGTCGCGGTCAACGGCGCCGAGCCCGTGCGTGCCGAGACCATCCGCGATTTCAGCGCCCAGTTCGCCTCCGCCGGCTTCTCCGCGTCGTCCTTCTATCCCAGCTATGGCATGGCCGAATCGACGCTGCTGGTCACCACCGCCGGCGGCGCGGCCCCGATCATGGTCCCCTTCTCCGGCCAGCACATCGCCAAGCATGTGGTGGTCCCCACCGGCGCCGGGGAGGCCGAAGGCCGCCTCCTGGTCGGCTGCGGCACCACCGTGCTCGATCAGCGGGTGGTCATCGTCGATCCGCACACCCGCCAGCGCTGCCAGGACGACCAGGTGGGCGAGATCTGGGTCGCGGGCGGCAGCGTCGCGCTCGGCTACTGGCAGAAGCCCGAACTGACCAGCGAGCGCTTCCAGGCGCGGCTGAGCGACGTCGATGACGGGCCATTCCTGCGCACCGGCGATCTCGGCTTCCTGCACCAGGGGGCGCTGTTCATCACCGGCAGGCTGGCGGACCTGATCATCATCCGCGGCCGCAACCTCTACCCGCAGGACATCGAACGCTCGGTCGACTCGTGCCATCAGGCGTGCCAGCCGTGCGGAGCCGCGGCCTTCACCATCGAACACGATGGCGAGGAGCGCCTGGTGGTGGTCCAGGAGCTGACCCGCCAGGGCAGCCGCGAAGCCGATGGCGAGGCGGTCATCGCCGCCATCCGCCAGGCGGTTGCCGCCGAGCATGACGCCGAGGTCCACGCCATCATCCTGCTGAAGGCCGGCGGGCTGCCCAAGACCTCGAGCGGCAAGGTGCAGCGGCATGCCTGCCGCATCGGCTACATCGCCGGCGACCTGCCGAGCCTGGCCAGCTGGCAGCGCACCGAGCAGGTGGATGTCCCGCTTCAGCCATGCACGCACCAGTCCCCGCCCGGGGCCGACGAGATCGAGGCCTGGATGCTCGGCTGGATCGGCGCCAAGATCGGCAAGCCGCCCTCGAGCCTGGATGCGACCCAGCCGTTCACCATCTTCGGGCTCGATTCCCTGGCGATGGTCGAGATGGGAGCCTCGCTGGACGCCTGGCTCGGGCGTTCGACCCGGGATGTGATGGTGTTCGACTACCCGACCGTGCGCAAGCTCGCCGGCCACCTCGCCAGCACACCCGCTGCCGAGCCCATCGCAGAGAAAGCGGTGCTGCCGTCGGCCAGCACGCTCGACGGGCTGCTCGCGCAGATCGAGCGGATGACCGATGCCGAGGCCGAGGCGGCGATCCGGCTGAGCGCCGCGAGCAGGATCCCTCCGCCCCATGAGTGAGCTTGCCGAGCGCATCGCCCGCCTGACGCCAGCCCAACAGGAACTGCTCCGTCTGCGAGCGCAACAGCCGCCTCCTGCCAAGGAGGGCATCGCGGTGATCGGCATGGCCTGCCGCTTCCCCGGGGCGCGGGATACCGAGGCCTTCTGGCAGCTGTTGCACGATGGCGTGGATGCCATCGCGGAGATACCCCCGAGCCGCTGGGACATCGATGCCTTCTACGATCCCCGGCCGGCGACGCCCGGCCGGATGAACACCCGCTGGGCCGGTCTGATCGATGGCATGGATGACTTCGATCCGGCATTCTTCGGCATCTCGCCGCGCGAAGCCGAACGCATGGACCCCCAGCAGCGCCAACTGCTCGAGGTCGCCTGGCACGCCATCGAGGATGCCGGCCTCTCGGCGCACGAGCTCGCTGGCAGCCAGACCGGGGTCTTCGTCGCGATCTGCGGCGGCGATTTCGGCCGCGCCCAGGCGCAGGACCTCGCGGGCATCGACGGCTACGTCGCCACCGGTGGCGCGTCGAGCATCGCCGCCAACCGCCTGTCCTACTTCCTCGACCTGCGCGGCCCGAGCCTGGCGGTCGATACCGCCTGCTCGTCGTCCCTGGTGGCGATCCATCTCGCCAGCCAGAGCCTGCGCCAGCGCGAGTGCGACCTCGCGGTGGTCGGCGGCGTCAACCTGCTGCTCAGCCCGGACATGACGGTCGCCTTCTCGCAGGCGCACATGATGGCCTCCGACGGGCGCTGCAAGACCTTCGACGAGCGCGCCGACGGCTATGTGCGCAGCGAGGGCTGCGCGGTGCTGGTGCTCAGGCGCAGCGATGATGCGCGCTCGCATGGCGACCGCATCCGCGCGGTGGTGCGCGGCAGCGCGGTCAACCAGGATGGGCGCAGCAATGGCCTGACCGCGCCCAACGGCCCCGCCCAGCAGGCGGTGATCCGCCAGAGCCTCAGCGATGCCGGCGTCGAGGCCGCCGCGATCAGCTACATCGAGGTGCACGGCACCGGCACCCCGCTCGGCGACCCGATCGAGGTCCATGCGCTCACCCAGGTGATCGCACCGGGCCGCAGCCTGGAGCATCCGTGCGTCATCGGCTCGGTGAAGACCAACATCGGCCACCTCGAGGCCGCCGCCGGGATGGCCGGGGTGATCAAGGTCATCCTGGCGATGGAGCATGGCCAGATCCCGCCGCACCTGCACCTCGCGCACCTCAATCCGCGCATCGTGCTCGCCGGCCTGCCGATCGACATCGCCACCAGCGTGCGCGCCTGGCCGGCGGTCCAGGGCGGGCGCCTGGCGGGGGTGAGCGCGTTCGGCTTCGGCGGGACCAACGCCCATGTGATCCTCGGCGATCCGCCGGCGGTGGGCGCCGCGCACAGCCCGATGCGCGAGCGTTCGGCGCAGATCCTGACGCTGTCGGCGCGCACCGCCCCGGCCCTGCGCGCCCTCGCCGCCGCCTGCGCCCAGACGCTCAATGACCGCCCCGCCATCTCGTGGGCGGATGCCTGCTACACCAGCCATGTCGGCCGCTGCCATTTCGAGCATCGTCTCGCGCTGGTCGCATCTACCATCCCGCAGGCGGTGGAGCGCCTGCGCGCCGTCGCCGCCGGACAGCCGGCGCGTGGATGCCAGCTCAACCAGCTGGCGGTCAATCCCAAGCCTCCCGGGGTGGTGTTCCTGTTCACCGGCCAGGGTGCGCCGCTCCTCGCCAGCGGGCGGACGCTGTACGACCAGGAGCCGGTCTTCCGCGGCGCGCTCGACCAGTGCGCATATGTCTGCCGCGGACTGCTCGAGCGCCCGCTGCTGGAAGCGCTCAATCCGGGTGGTCCCCAGCGCGCCCAGGGCGATGGCCCGGCCTACGAGCAGGTGGTGCACTTCAGCCTGTCCTACGCCCTCGCCCAGCAGTGGCGCGCCTGGGGCATCCACCCCGCCGCCGTGCTCGGGCACGGGCTGGGCGAATACGCTGCCGCCTGCGTCGCCGGGGTGATCAGCGCCGCCGATGCGGCGCGGCTGCTGGTCGCGCGCGCGCGCCTGGTGCAGGGGCTCATGGGCACGCGGCAGTGCGCGGCGGTGCGCGCCGATGAGAGCCAGGTCGCGGCGCTCATCGGGGGCTTTGCCGGTGCGCTGACGATCACCGAGGCGAATGGCCCGCAGGAGACCATCATCGCCGGGAGCGAACCGGCGCTGAGCGATCTGCTCGCGGCGCTGATGGCCCAGGGCATCATGGCCACGCGCCTGGACTGCGCGCTCGCGCTCCCACCTGGCGCGCTCGAACCGCTCATCGCACCCTTCGCCGAGGCCTGTGCGCGCGTGACCATGGGCGGCGCGACCATCCCGGTGATCTCGACCGTGACCGGTGCGGTCGCCGGCGACGGCCTGGTGCAGGGGCGCGACTACTGGCCGCGCCAGCTGCGCTCGCCGGTGCGCTACGCCGCCGCCCTGCGCGCGGCCCTGGCGCGCGGTTACCGCGCCTTCCTCGAGCTCGGACCGCGACCGCTGCTGACCGCCCTGGGCCAGCAGGTGCTCGCTGGCGAGGCGGTGGAGTGGCTGTCGCTCCACGATCAGGGCGGGGATGCGGGCGAGGATCTGCAGGTCGCGGCGGCCAGGCTGCACGTGCTGGGGGCGCCGATCAGCTGGGTGGGCTACGACCAGGGCCGTCAGCGGCGGCGCACCGCGCTGCCGGGCTATCCCTTCGAGCGGCAGGACATGCGCACCTGCCCGCTGCAGCGGAGCGCCAGCCCGGCGGCGCACGCTGGCGCGCAGGAGGGGCCTGCGCATCCGCTGCTCGGCCGCCGCATCAGCTCGCCGGTCACCCAGCTGGTGCAGTTCGCCGCGCATCCGAGCATCGCCGCGCAGCCCTATCTGCGGGATCACCGCGTCTATGGCGCAACCGTGCTGCCGGCGACCGCCTATCTCGAGATGGCCCTCGCCGCCGGACGGTCGCAGGGGCTGGCGCGCTGTCAGCTCACCCAGGTGACGATCAGCAGGCCCTTCATCGTGCCGGATGCCGCCCGGGAGGTGCTGCAGCTGGTGCTCAGCCTGCCGGCGAGCCCCGGCCAGCCGGAGTTCCAGATCTTCAGCCGTGCCGAGCAGTCCGCTGACGGGGGCGCGGATGAGCGCGGCAGCTGGGTGCTGCATGCCCACGGTAGATGCCGCCCGGCTGGCGATGCCCCCCCGAGCGGTGCCATCCCGGCCCTGGCCGAGTCGCGCGCCGCCTGCACCACAGCGGTCGAGCCGACCGCCTTCTACCAGGCGCTGGCGGCGCGCGGCTTCGCCTATGGAGCGGCATTCCAGGGCCTGCGGCGCGCCTGGATGGGCCAGGACCAGGCGCTGGCGGAGGTGCAGCTGGGCGAGGATATGCGCGCGGGCGCGGCGGATTACCTGGCCCATCCCGCGCTCCTCGATGCCTGCTGCCAGGTGCTCGGCGTGCTCGCCAGCGCCTCGGCAGCCCACCATCCCGAGGTCTATGTTCCGGTCGGCCTCGACGAGCTGGCGCTCGACGCTGCGCTGCCCGCCCTTGTCTTTGTGGTGGCGCGCTTGCGCCCCAGCGTGCCTGCGCATGCCAGCCTCCTGGTCGCCGACCTGGTCATCTACGATCAGGACGGCCAGTGCCGTGCCCGGCTGGCGGGGTTGCGCTACGCGCGGGTGACGCGCGAGGCGCTGCTGGGCGTCACCGCACCCCTCGCCGCGCCTGCCGCCGCCCCATCCCCGCTGGCGTCCGCCGCCGTGCCGGCCTTGCGCCGGACGCTCCAGGCAGCCGCTCCCGGCGAACGCGCGGGGCTGCTGCGCGCGTTCCTCAACCAGCGCATCACCGCCATCCTCGGGCGCGGCGAGGTGGCCCTCGATCCGGCCCAGCCGCTGCCGGCCATCGGCTTCGATTCCCTGATGGCAGGCGAGCTGAGCCTGGACATCGAAGACGCTCTCGGGACCGTCATCCCGCTGGAACGCTTCCGCGACGTCTCCACCATCGAGCGGATCACCGCCCTGCTGCTCGAGCAGGTGGCGGACGGCGGTGCGCCCGCTGTCCCGGCAGGCGAGGTCGACCTGATGTCCGATGACGAGGTCGAGCGCCAGCTGCGGACGCGGCTGGGCGGGTCGGGAAGCTGACATGCAACCGCAAGGCGACAACCTCGCAGGCCTCTCGGCGCGCGCGCGGCGTGAGCTGCTCAAGCAGCTGATCCTCAAGGAGCAGCAGGCAGGCGACCAGCGCAGCCTCACCCCTGCCATGCCCGGCGCGGCGCAGGCGGCGCCTGCACCCGCACCCGCCGTCCCGCCCGCGAGCAACGACTGGAGCCAGCTGCCGCAATACCGCGAGCTGCGCGAGCGCCTTGCGCTGCTCGAGCGCATGGGCATCGAGAGCCCGTATTTCCAGCCGCATGAGGGGGTGACCAGGGACACCACCGTCATCGCCGGGCGCACCTACATCAACTACTCGAGCTACAACTACCTCGGACTGTCCGGGGATGCGCAGGTGTCGCAGGCGGCCAAGGACGCCATCGACCGCTATGGCACCTCGGTCTCGGCCAGCCGGGTGGTGTCGGGCGAGAAGCCGCTGCATCGCGAGCTCGAGCAGGAGCTCGCCGCCTTCCTCGGGGTCGAGGACGCGGTGGCGTTCGTCGGCGGGCACGCCACCAACGAGACCACCATCGGCCATCTGGTCGGGCCCCGCGATCTGATCCTCCACGATGCGCTCATCCACAACAGCGCCGCCCAGGGCGCGCTGCTGTCAGGGGCCAAGCGCATCGCCTTCCCGCACAACGATGCCGAGGCGCTCGATCGCCTGCTCGCCGAGCGGCGCGGCAGCTACCAGCGCGCGCTGATCATCATCGAGGGCATCTACAGCATGGACGGGGATTCGCCCGACCTGGCGCGCTTCATCGACGCCAAGAAGCGCCACGGTGCGCTGCTGATGATCGACGAGGCGCACTCGATCGGCGTGCTCGGGCCCACCGGCGCCGGACTGGGTGAGAGCAGCCGGGTGGTCCGCGGCGAGGTGGACATCTGGATGGGCACGCTCAGCAAGGCCTTCGCCAGCTGCGGCGGCTACATCGCCGGCAGCCGCGCCCTGGTCGAGTACCTCAAATTCACCGCGCCGGGCTTCGTCTACAGCGTCGGCATGCCGCCCGCCAGCGCCGCGGCGGCGCTGGCGGCCATCCGCCTGCTGCGCGCCCAGCCCGAGCGGCTGGTCATCCTGCATCAGCGCGCCGCGCTCTTCCTGCGCTTGGCGAAGGAGCACGGCCTCGATACCGGGCTGTCGGCGCAGTCGCCCATCATCCCGATCATCATCGGCGGCTCGCGCGAGTGCGTCCTGCTCTCGCACCGCCTGCACCAGGAGGGGATCAATGTCCAGCCGCTGGTGCATCCCTCGGTCGAGGAGCACCAGGCGCGCCTGCGCTTCTTCCTCTCCAGCACGCACACGCCCGAGCAGATCACCCACACCGTCCTGACCCTGGCGCATCTGATCCGGGAGGTGGCGGGTGCGCCCTAGCCCCGAGGCCGCCGCACTGCGCACGCTGACGCCGGTGCAGGTGCGCCGGGGAGGCTGATGCGCGTCTTCGTCACCGGCGGCAACGGCTTCATCGGCTCGCGCGTGGTGCGCGCCCTCTCTCTGCATGGGCATGCGGTGCGGCTCCTGCTGCGTCAGACCAGCCGGACCGCGCGCCTCGAGGGCCTGTCCTATGAGCGGGCAGAGGGCGATGTGCGCGACGGCGCCTCGCTGGAGCGGGCGATGGACTCCTGCGATGCGGTCATCCACCTCGCCAGCGTCTCGAACTGGAACGATATCCAGTCGCCGCTCATGCGCACGGTGGTGGTCGAGGGCACCGCGCATGTGCTCAAGGCGATGCGCGCCCGCGGAATCGTGCGCGCGGTCTACATCAGCAGCGCCACCGCGATCAATGGTTCAGATCGCCCGCAGGTGCATGACGAGCGCAGCGCCTATGCGCTCGCTGGCCGCCATTTCGCCTATGCCCATGCCAAGCGCGAGGCCGAGGAGCTCTGCCACGGCGCGAATGCCGCCGGGCTGTCGGTGGTGATCGCCAATCCCGCAGAGGTCTACGGACCCGGCGACGACGACCTGGTCACCGCCGGCAACCTCATCGATCTGGTGCGCTCGAATCCGGTGCTGGCCTGCACCGGGGGGACCAGTGTCGTCCACGTCGACGATGTGTCCGAAGGCATCGTCTCTGCGCTCGAGCGCGGACGCGCCAATGAGCGCTACATCCTCGGCGGGGAGAACCTCACCATCCGCCAGCTCGCCGAGCTGAGCTGCTCGCTGGCGGGCGTACGCCGGCGCATCATCGTGGCGCCGAACGTGCTCATCCGCGGCCTGGCGGCGCTCGCTGCGACGCTCCATCTGCCGCTGCCCTTCAACCCGGCGGTCATCCCCTACGCCACGCGCTTCTGGTTCATGGATGCCGGCAAGGCGACGCGCGAACTGGGGGTGCGCTTCCGCAGCGCTCGCGACGTGCTCGAGCCGACCATCGCCTGGCTGCGGCAGAGCGGGCGCCTGGGCTGAACGCCCGGCCGCGCGCTGCCCCAGCCCCAGCCTCAGCCAGGGGCATGCCAGGCCAGCGGCGGATCGTAGTCCACCTGCTCCAAGCACAGCCCACGGGCCGGCGCCTGCTGGCGGCCGGCCGGGCTGTCGGCGCCGGCGAGGGCGCTGGCGAGCTCGGGCCCGCTGCAGCTGCCATGCGCCACCGCCACCATCGCTCCCACCAGGCTGCGCACCAGGCGGAAGATGAAGCCCTCGCCGCTGATGCTGCACAGCAGCACCGTACCCTCGGCACGCCAGCTGACCGCGGTCACCAGGCGCACCAGCCCACCGGAGGGAGCGCGGGTCTCGCCGCGGCGGACGAAGCCGCGCCAGTCGCGCTCCCCGGGCAGGCCCGCCGCCGCCTGCTGCAGGGCGCCGAGATCCAGGCGGAACGGCGGTCGCCAGGCGAAGCGGGCGATGAAAGGGTCGGCGACTGCGCCGTCGTCGATGCGGTAGGAGTAGGTCTTGGAGCGCGCCTGATGGCACGGGTGCCAGGCATCGCCGACCTGTGCGATGGCGCGGCAGCTGAGGTCGTCTGGCAGCTGCTGGCACAGCGCGGCATGCAGCTCACCCGGCTGCCAGGCCCGGCCGGTGGTGATCAGGGCGACCTGGCCGCGGGCATGCACGCCGGCATCGGTGCGGCTGGCGCCGAGCGGCCGGGCGCGCGGCTCGCCGATGCGATCGAGCGCGCCATCGAGCTCCCCGGCGGCGGTGCGCCGCGACGGCTGGCGCCACCAGCCGGCGAAACCGGTCCCATCGTAGGCGATGAGCAGGGCATAGCGCGGCATGGCGTATCGGCGGCAGGATAGCCCGGCCGCTCGGCAGTACACGCGTCAACGCTCTGCGGCCGTTCCGCGCTAGGTGCGGGCAGCGCCCCAGCTAGATTGGCTGCCCGAGAGCATGGCGATGGCAGCACAGCTGGAGCGCAAGGCCCCTGGGGCCGGGCACGGGGAGCAGTCGGCCTTCCCGCTGCTCTACGTCGCCGGGGACGTCCATCTCGATGGATCGGCGGGCGCCTTCGCGCCCTTCCTCGACATCCTCCTGGGCCGTCCCGCGGCGCGCCTGGTCATCCTCGGCGACCTCTTCGACTACTGGGTGGAATCCCCGGCGGTGGCGCGCCGCCACGATGGCGTGCTCGAGCGGCTGCGCCGGCTGAACGGCCGCGGCTGGCGGCTGGACCTGGTGTGCGGCAACCGCGAACTGGTGGCCGGCCGGCGGCTGGAGGTCGCCAGCGCCAGCACGCTGCACTGGCCGTCCCTCGATCTCACCCTCGGCGGCCGCCGGCTGCGGGTGGTGCACGGGGACCGCCTGTGCTACGACCCGGGATACCGCTTCTATGCCGCCTGGATGCGCTCGTTCTTCTGGCGCGCCTTCGCCGCCTGCTTCCCGCCCCTGGTGCATGAGGGAATCGCCCGCTGGCTGCGCGCTGCCAGCCAGGCCGGCCAGGAGCGCCGTCGCCGGGAGAGCGCGCGCCGCACGCGGGTGTTCATCGATCGGCGCCGGGTGCAGGGGGCTGCGCGCGGGGCCGACACCCTGATTGCCGGGCACATCCACCAGGCCTGGCGCCGGAGGATCGGCGGGGTGGACATGATCCTGGTCGGCGACTGGCCCGCCAGCCGCGGGCACTGGGTCGAGGGCTACGCCGATGGCAGGCTGGTGCACATCGAGCGCGACTTCGGCCAAGGCTAGCAGCGCGCCGTATAGGCGGCGATGATGTCGGCGAGGAAGGCGTGCTGGTCCCGCGCCCAGTGGCTGTCGGAGAAGATCTCGACCTCGTGCCAGCCGGCGAACCCCGCGGCCTCCATCCAGCCTCTGATCTGCGGCAGGTCGATGCAGCCTTCGCCCATCAGGCCGCGATCGTTGAGCGGATGGCGGGTGTCGACCCGCCAATCGCACAGATGGAAGCCGAACAGCAGCCCGGCAGCCCCGGCGGCGGCGATCTCCTGCTCCAGGCTGTCATCCCACCAGGTGTGGTAGACGTCGACGGCGATGCCGACCCAGGGGCTGCCGATCTCCTCGCAGAGCCGGCGCGCCTGGCGCATGGTGTTGACCGCCGAGCGATCGGCGGCGTAGAGGGGGTGCAGGGGCTCGATGGCGAGGCGCACCCGGTGGGCGCGCGCGCACGGCTCGCACGCGGCGATGCCGTCGCGGATCTGCGCACGCGCCTGCGCCAACGGCATGCCGGGAAGCGCGCCGCACACCAGCACCACCATCGGTGCGCCGATCTCGGCGGCCTGGGAGATGGCGAGCTTGGCATCCCCGATCGCCTGCTCGCGCTCGGCGGCAGCGCGCGCGGGGAAGAAGCCGCTGCGGCACAGGGCGGTGACCGCCAGTCCCGAGGCGCGGATGAGCTGCCCGGCGCGTTTGGCCCCCATCGCCTCGATGGTCTGCCGCCAGACCGTCAGTCCGCGCACCCCGGCGCGCTGATAGCCGGCGAGGCATTGCTCGAGCGACCACGGCTTGGTGGTGATGGTATGGATGGAGAGCCGGGTGCAGTCGGCGATGGGCATGGTCGCTCCTGGCGTCCTGATGGCGGGGTGGCGATCACAGCGGCGGGACGTCGATCCAGCGACGCTCGGCCCAGCTCCTCAGGCCGAGCTCGGCGAGCTGCACCCCCTTGGCGCCCTCGCGCAGGGACGAGCGGAACGGCTCGCCGAGGGCGACATGGCGGATGAAGAGCTCCCACTGGATCTTGAAGGCATTGTCGTAGGTGGTGGCATCCGGGACCACGTTCCAGTTGCCGAAGTAGTCGATGCCGCTGTCGATATCGGGGTTCCACACCGGCTTGGGGGTGGATGAATGGTGCTGCACCCGGCAGCTGCGCAGGCCGGCGACCGCGCTGCCTTGGGTGCCGTCGACATGCACGGTCAAGAGGTCGTCGCGCCGCACGCGCACGTTCCACGAGGAGTTGAACTGGCAGATCACGCCATTGGTCAGCTGGAAGGTGGCATAGGCGCTGTCGTCGGCGGTGCAGTCGTATGCCCGCCGCTCTTCGTCGACGCGGCGCTTGATGTGCGTGGCGCCCAGGCATGACAGCGAGGCGATCTCGCCGAACAGGTTGTCGATGACATAGCGCCAGTGGCACAGCATGTCGATGATGATGCCGCCGCCATCCTGCTTGCGGTAGTTCCATGACGGCCGCTGTGCCGGCTGGTCGGCGACCTCCCCGGTGAAGACCCAGTAGCCGAACTCGCCGCGCACCGAGAGGATCTCGCCGAAGAAGCCCTGCTCCTTGAGCATCTGCAGCTTGCGCAGGCCGGGCAGCCAGAGCTTGTCCTGCACCACGCCGTTCTTCACCCCCGCCTGCTCGCATAGTCGTGCCAGGCGCAGCGCCTCGCTGGTGGTGACCGCGGTCGGCTTCTCGCAGTAGACCGCCTTGCCGGCGGAGACCGCCTGGGCGACGAAGCCGCCGCGCTGCAGCGTGCCCGAGGAGTCGAAGAAGATCAGGTTGCGGGGATCATTGAGCGCCTCCGCGAGGTCGGTCGTGTAGCGCAGCGTGCCGCTGCTGCTGGTGGAGTGCAGCTCGGACAGTGCGCGCAGCTTGGCCAGGTTGCGCCCGGTGAGGATCGGCTCGGGCATCAGCACCAGGTCGTCGGAGACCTTGATGCCGCCGGCGGCGATGATCGCCAGGATCGAGCGCACCAGGTGCTGGTTGGTGCCCATGCGTCCGGTCACGCCGTTGAGGATGATGCCGATTGGGCGGATGGTCATGGGGTCTCCCGGATGGCCGTGCCGGCTGGAGGGTGGGTGTTTATGGCCTTGTCATATATTATATATAATATATGACAAGGGTCAGCGCCGCGACCAGCCGCCCGGCAGTCCGCAGTGCGGGAGGATGCCATGGCCACCGACACCGACACCGACACCGACACCGCCATTGGCGTCACCGCCCCAGCGGGCGGCGCCTTCCTCACCAAGCAGGCGCTGGTCTACCGCGCGCTGCGCGAGCGCATCATGGATGGCCAGCTCCCGCCCGGCAGCCGCCTGGTGATCGAGGACATCGCCGCGAGCCACCACGTCAGCGCCATCCCGGTGCGCGAGGCCCTGCACCTGCTGCAGGCCGAGCGCCTGGTCGAGATCCGGCCGCACCTCGGGGCGCTGGTGGCGCCGATCAGCAAGGATGCCATCACCGAGGTCTTCACCCTGATGGAGAGCCTGGAGGTGGCGGCCTGGCGACTCGCACTGCCGCATGCCAGCCATGAGCACATCGCCATCCTCAATGCCCAGATCGCGGCCATGGACGAGGTGCGCTCGGACTACTCGCGCTGGGCGGAACGCAATTTCGCCTTCCATGGCGCGATCTGCGCGATCGCCGAGATGCCGCGCGTGCAGGAGATGACCAAACGGGTGTTCACCGAATGGGACCGCATGCGCCGCTGGTTCTACCGTGACTGCGCGCCGCCCGACCTCGAGCATGCCAGCCGCGAGCACCTGGCGATGGTCGATGCGCTCAAGCGCCGCGACCTCGAGCGCCTGGAGCGGCTGACCCTGGCGCACAACCGCAGCGCCCTGAAGTCCTACCTGCGCCTCGCCGAGCGTCCGCGCCGGGCCTGATGGGCGTACCGGGCCGCTCTGACCGTCCGCCCGCGGTGAGCGCGCTCACCTCACCTCACCTCACCTTCTCCAGCACCGCATGCAGGCGCAGTCCGCACAGCCACGAGGACAGCGGCCTGATCAGGCCCGCCTCGAGCGCGCACAGTGCGCGCAGGCCGTGGCGGCTGAGCAGGCAGCGGTAGCTGAATCCGCCGCTGAGGGGATAGAGCAGCGCATCGCTGTAGCGTAGCTGGATCAGCCGCAGGCCGGGGACGCACTGGCGCATGCGCTCGGGGTGGCGGCGGAACAGCAGGTGGGCGATGGCCATGTTGGCGAAACGATGCCCGGGATCGGGCTCGGGCGGCTGCCCATCGAGGGCGAAGAGGTCCCAGGCGGGATCGAGCGCCTCATGATGGAAGGCGTACACCAGGCGCGACCACGGCGTCACCGCCGGCTCGCACAGCACCAGCCGGCCGCCCGGTTTCAGGCAGCGCTCCGCTTGGCGCAGGAAGGCGAGCGGGCGCTGCAGGTGGTGCAGCACGTCGAAGGCGACGATGTTGCCGAGCGAGGCGGGCTCGGCATCGAGCGCATGGGCATCCATCACGCGGTCGATCCACGGCCCGGCCGCCACCACGTCGGTGGCGATCGCTGTGGGATGGAACTCCTTGAAGCTCCCGCAGCCGGCGCCGATCTCCAGCGTCGGTTCGATCGGAGCCAGGCTGGCGACCACGGCTGCGAACCAGCGCTGGTAGAGGATGCGCAGCACCGGCTTGGCCAGCCACACCGCGCGCTGCCGGCGCACCTCGTCGGCGTAGCTCTCCGGCTGGGCCAGGTTCATGACGCTGAGGGCGCTGGCGCGTTGCTGCACGCGTGCGCGCGCTGACGGCTCACGCCAGCCTTTCCGGGGTGCGGATCACCATGGTGCGCGGCTGCTGCGGAGCATGGCCCCCAGCCTAGGACCTAGCGTGCTTGAGTCACCAGGCATCGCCCGCGCCGGGACCAGGCCGTGCGCCTGCACGCGCCGCCGTAAGTCTTCGGGGCGCGGGGCTTTCGCGCGCGCAACCGAGCGCTACGCTGCCGGGCCATGACATTCGCCAGCATCGCATCCGTCCTCGAGGCCGTCAAACGCGGCGAGATGATCATCCTCGTCGATGACGAGCAGCGCGAGAACGAGGGCGATCTGGTCCTGGCCGCCGATTTCGCCGATGCCAGCGCGATCGCCTTCATGGCCACCAAGGGCTGTGGGCTGATCTGCCTGGCGATGGATGGGCAGATGCTCGACCGCCTCGGGCTGCCGCTGATGAGCCGCGACCACCGCTCCCGCCTCGGCACCGCCTTCACCCTCTCGATCGAGGCGAGAGTGGGCGTCACCACCGGCATCAGCGCGGCCGACCGTGCGCGCACCATCCAGGTGGCGATCGACCCGGCCACCGGGCCCGAGGACCTGGTGGTGCCCGGTCATGTCTTCCCCCTGCGCGCCCGCGACGGCGGGGTGCTGGTGCGCGCCGGCCACAGCGAGGCCACCGTCGATCTCGCGCGCCTGGCGGGCCTGAAGCCCGCTGGCGTGCTATGCGAGATCATGAATCCCGACGGCACCATGGCGCGCCTGCCGGAATTGACCGAGTTCTCCAAGCGGCACGGCCTGCTGCTCGCCTCGATCGCCGACGTGATCGCCTACCGCGAGTCGCGCGAGAGCCTGGTCGAGCTGGTCGCGGAGGGCGAGATCGAGACCTCTGCCGGGCGCTTCCGGGCCTACACCTATGTCAACATCCTCACCGGCGAGCACCACCTCGCCCTGGTGCTCGGGGAGGGCCTGCGGCCGGGTGCCGAGATGCGCGACCCGGTGCTGGTGCGGGTGCACAAGCATTCCCTGCTCTCCGACGCGCTCGCCTGCACCCCGGGTATGGCGAATCTGCATACCATCCTCAGGCAGATCAGCCGGGCGGGCTCGGGCGTGATGCTGACCATCCATGATCCGGATGCCCGGTCGCTGCCCGCCCAGCTGGTCGGGCTCGGCGGCCGCGACCTGCGGCCCAAACCCCAGGGTAGCCGGCACATGGATCCCCGTGACTACGGCATCGGCGCGCAGATCCTGCACCACCTGGGGGTGCGCCGCATGCGCCTGATCAGCTCCAGCGACCGCCCGCTGTCGGCCCTCTCCGGCCATGGGCTGGAGGTGGTGGAGCGGATCAAGCCCGAGACCCTCTGATGTCCGCTCTGCTGGCGCCCGGCCGTTCTGCCAGCTCGCGCTGGTGTCAGGGCCATCATCCCTACCATCGCCATTCCCCAGGCAAGGTTCCCGATGTTGCGTGAAATGCTGCAAGGCAAGCTCCACCGCGCGGTCGTAACGGACTGCCACATCGACTATCCCGGCAGCCTGACCGTGGATATCGAGCTGATCGAGCGCTCCGGCATGCTGGTGCACCAGAAGGTGCAGGTGCTGAACATCAACAACGGCTACCGGCTCGAGACCTACCTCATCCCCGGGGAGCGCGGCAAGCGCGAGATCATCGTCAACGGCGCCGCCGCCCGGCATGCCTGCAAGGGCGATCGCGTCATCGTCGCGGCCTATGCCCTGCTGAGCGATGCCGAGCTGGCCGGCCACCATCCGCGGGTGCTGGCCCTCGATGAACGCAACCAGGTGGTCGACGAGCACTGAGCCGACCGCCGGGCGGATGCCACCCCGCCTGCTGGCCGGGGTGGCCGGGCTTGGGGCACGGGAGATCAACACACAGCTGGCCGCACCCACCGGGCCGGCGGTTGTTGCCGGCTCGGCGCTACCTACAGTGCCCAGCCGATACCAGGAGCCTGAACATGGCCAGTTCCCGCCGCAGCAGCGTCAGCTCGGGGCGCCCGCCGAGCCGCAAATCGGACGTCGTCAAGCCGCAGGCTCAATCGGCCCTGGAACCCAACAGCATCCCCGAGATCGACCCTGATGAGCCCGAGGAGCCGGCCGCGGCTGAGGCCGAGGCTGCGCCCGGTGCGGATGGCGCATCGGCCGATGAGGCCGGCAGCCCGCCTGCAGAATCGTCGTCGGGCAGCAGCCGCCGCATGGTGCGCCAGTCCTCGCGCCGGCTGCAGGCGCAGAGCTCATCGGGTGTGCCCGGCTACAAGAAGAGCGCCCGCATCCTCACCCCGGCCGAGATCGCGGCACGCAAGAAGGCGGCGCGCAACGGCTTGTACCTGGCGATCGTCATCCTGGTGGCGTTCGGCGGGGCGTGGGCCGCCTGGCAGTTCCTGCTGCGCGAGAATCCGCTCGAGAAGCGCGCCTTCGCGCAGCTCAGCGAGGGCACGGAGATGCTCAAGCTGACCGAGGATGCGATCAACAACCGCCAGTCCAAGGATGCCCGCAGCGCCTATGCCAAGGGCATCAAGGCGCTGCAGGTGCCTGAGCTCGGCAATGCCAAGGAGCCGATCGATCCCAAGGATCCCAACCTCGCGAGCATGGCGCTGGCGATGAAGGCGGTGGAGGTCAACAAGCAGCTGCATGCCACCGAGCCGCGCATCGATCAGGTTGAACGCGATGCCAAGGTCGATGCCAACAGCCGCGCCATCCTCGATTCGCTCGGCAAGCTCGCCGACCTCGACAAGGTGGCGCTGCTGGCGCTGGAGAAGCGTATCCCGCTGTTCGTCGCCAACCCGGTCGAGCCGGATGCCGGTTCGCCCAACGACTACCAGGGCGCCTACAAGGACATCACCACCAACATCAAGAACCAGATGACCCAGGTCGACCAGGAGAATGCCCGTCGCCTCGCCTCGATCACCTCGGATCAGGAGAAGAAGGCCCACAGCGAGATCGAGGTGCTGGTCAAGCAGGAGCTCTTCAACGAGGCGCTGGTCAAGCTCGACGACTACAAGGGCAAGTTCGAGCAGGGGAACTTCGATTCGCTGCGTGATTTCGTCAAGACCTCGGCCGAGCAGTCCTGGACCCAGGCCAAGACCTACGCCGAGAGCCGCTACACCGACTACAAGTCGCCGGGCATCCCCGAGCCGCTCGCCAAGCAGGCTTTGAGCGATGCGCGGGCGCGGCTCGAGCAGGTGATCGCCAAGTTCGGCATCGACGACTACGTCAACCAGGCCAAAGAACTGCTGGCCAAGTATCCCGCCCAGCCGTAAGGCGGGCGTCAAGGCGGGCGCGCACCTGCCACGTGTAACTCTGTCCTGGGATCCGACCGATAATTCGGCCAGATCATTTGTCACTCGTGTCCGAGCGCCCGGATTCACGCTTCGACGAGCTGGTAGGACCGGTAGACAACCTGCCGATGCCAGAGCCGTGCGCTCTCCACGTGC
>Ga0302157_10000540_pt1 | contig 50182 bp, 41 predicted proteins | sample I_Bog_N3_3_FD_193502 | JGI IMG/M metagenome (GOLD analysis project Ga0302157, IMG submission 193502) | Peat permafrost microbial communities from Stordalen Mire near Abisko, Sweden - I_Bog_N3_3 | ecosystem: Environmental > Terrestrial > Soil > Wetlands > Peat | place: Sweden: Abisko, Stordalen...
CGGCGCCCTTCATCCAGGTGCTCCCGAGCGGGGAGACCCCGGACACGGCGCATGTCGTCGGCACGAACCGGGTCGACATGTCGGCCGTCCACGACCCGCGGACGGGCAACTTCGTGATCACCTCGGCCGAGGACAACCTGGTCAAGGGCACCGCCGGCCAGGCGATCCAGACCATGAACCTCTGGTACGGGTTCCCCGAGACGGCGGGACTCGCCTAGCTGCGGTAGTCGGCGTTCTCGCTCACGTACTCGTGGGTCAGGTCCGCCCCGAGGACGACCGCCGAGGCGCCCCCGGCGATCCCGAGGTCGACCTCGATCTCGACGCAGCGCTCGTGGGCGGGAAAGTCGACGGGAGGGGAGTAGACGCCGTCCCTCGGGGGGGCGCTCTGGTAGAGCTCGGCCTGGCGCATGTGCTCGACGAGCGCCGTCTCCTTCGAGGGGTCGAGCCTGAACGCGCCCCCGGAGAAGATCTCGACCCCGCCGAGCGTCATGCGCAGGCGCGAGAGGTCGGTTGCCGGGGCGCTGGCCCCCACGTGCTTGCCGATCGCCTGGACGAGGCGGCCCACGTTGGGGTCATTGCCCGCGACGGCGCACTTGAAGAGGGGGGCGTTCACGACGGCCTTGCCGAGGGCCCGCGCCCCGGAGAAGTCCGCCGCGTTCGTGACGGAGACGCGGATCACGTGCCGGACGCCCTCGCCGTTGCGGACGACGTCCTCGGCCAGGTCGCGGGACACGCGCCGGAGCGCCTCCTCGAAGGCTCCGAGGTCCGGGCAGGGCACGCGCCCCGTGGAGACCAGGGCCACGGTGTCGGAGGTGCTCGTGTCGCTGTCGACGCTTATGGAATTGAAGGACCCCTCGACGGCCGACGAGAGCATGCGGCGCAGCTCCTTCCTGGGGACCGCCACGTCCGTCAGGAGGTAGACCAGCATGGTCGCCATGTTGGGCTCTATCATGCCGGCGCCCTTCGCGATCCCGACAATCGACCCGGCCCCGACCTGGGCCCGGCGGACCTTCGGATAGAGGTCCGTGGTCACGATCCCCTCGGCGGCGGGCATCACGGAGTCGCCCGTGAGCGAGGCGACCGCCGCCGGCAGCGCCGAGGCGATCGCGCCCGTCGGCAGGCTCCAGCCGATGACCCCGGTGGAGCTCGGGAAGACGGACGCGGCGCCGACCCCGAGGAGCCGGGCCGTCTCCGCGCAGATCCCCTCGGAGGCCTCGATGCCCCCCGGCGCGCACACGTTTGAGATCTTGTTGTTGATGATGATCGCCGAGAGGAGCGGCTCGGCCAGGCGGCGCCTGCCCACGACCACGGGCGCGCCGGGGAACGCGTTTTTCGTGAACACGGCGGCAAAGTCGGGGGTCGCCTTATCGAGGGCGATCAGGGTCAGCGTCATCCTGGCGGGCTTGGGCGCCTCGACCGGCGTGAACTCGAATCGGGCGCCCCCGACGCGAAAACCGGCGGGCAGCTTCGACTGCGTCCGGAGCCAGGCGCGGTGCGAGGCCCGGTCCGCAAAAACCATCTGTGTGCTGGACATGGATCGATGACTGTGGGCGAGCGGCCGCGGAGTGAAGCCGAATTTTTTCCGGCCGCGCGTCAAATTGTTGTGGAAATGGGCGGCAACGCTGTTTTAAGCATCATGTTGCCTCGATCGAAACACGTGCACGCCAAAACACCATACCACCCCCTTACACCGAAGGTGCGGGACCTGTGAGCAACGGCACGAATGTCGCCGAGGTTACGGCGAAGGCGAAGGTCCTCCTAGAGGCCCTTCCCTATATCCAGGATTTCCGGGGCTCGACCTTCGTCGTCAAGTACGGCGGGAGCTTCATGGACGACCCGGACCCGACGGCGCGGGCGCGCGTCGCCTACGACATCGCCTTCCTCTCCGCGGTCGGGATCAACGTGGTCGTGGTCCACGGGGGCGGCAAGGCGATCACGAAGGCCATGGAGGATTCGGGGCTCAAGGCCACCTTCGTCAAGGGCCTGCGGGTCACGGACGAGGCGGCGATCGCCATTGTCAAGAGGACGCTCGACCAGGTTGTGAACAAGGATGTCTGCGACGCGCTTTCGGGTGCCAACGCGAAGCCGCGCGGCCTGCCCGGGGACACGGTCCTCGTGTGCCAGAAGCTCGAGGTGGACGAGGAGGGGGCCCCGATCGACCTCGGCTTCGTGGGCGAGGTGACGGAGGTCAAGGTGAAGCTCATAAAGAAGGAGATCGCCGACGGCTTCGTCCCCGTGATCTCCCCGGTGGCCGAGGGCTATGACGGCAAGCCCTACAACGTGAACGCCGACGTGGTCGCCGGGCGCGTCGCGAGCGCCTTAAGGGCCAGGAGGCTCTTCTACATGAGCGACGTGCCCGGGCTCCTTTCCGCGCCGCCCGACCCGGCCTCCCTCATCTCGACGCTCAAGATCAGCCAGGTCGAGGACCTGAAGAAGACGGGCGTGATCGACAAGGGCATGCGCCCGAAGGTCGCGAGCGCCGTCCGCGCCCTCCAGGAGGGCGTCCAGAGGGTCCATTTCATCGACGGGCGCCTCGCCCACAGCCTTCTCCTTGAGATCTTCACCGACAAGGGGATCGGAACCGAAATCGTCCATGGCTGACGTCCCGGCGCTCGTCCGCACAAGCGCAGCGGAGATGTACGACGCGTACGTGCTCAAGAACTATGCGCGCGCCCCGGTGACGCTCGTGCGCGGCAGCGGGACCACGGTCTGGGACGACCAGGGCAAGTCCTACCTCGACTTCTCCTCGGGGATCGCCGTCACCTCGATCGGCCACTGCCATCCCAGGTGGGTGTCGGCGATCCAGCGCCAGGCCGCGGAGCTCGTCCACGTGAGCAACCTCTTCCGGACGCCCAACCAGGGCGAGCTCGCGCGCCGGATCGTGGGCTACGCCGGCCCGGGAAGGGTGTTCTTCTGCAACAGCGGCGGCGAGGCCGACGAGGCCCTGATCAAGCTCTCCCGCCTCCACGGCGTCCGCAAGTCGGGCGTCGAGGGCAAGTGCATCCGGGTGGTCTGCGCGAAGAACGGCTTCCACGGCCGGATGTTCGGGGGAATGAGCGCGACGCCCAAGGAAAGCGTCCAGAAGGGCTTCCGGCCGCTCCTTCCGGGCTTTGTGTTCGGCGACCTGAACAAACTGGACAGCTTTGCGGGCCTGGTGGACGCGGACACGACCGCGGTCCTTGTCGAGTCGATCCAGGGTGACGGCGGCATAAACCCCTGCACGACCGAGTTCCTGGTCGGCCTGCGCAGGCTCTGCGACGAGCGGGGCCTCCTCCTGATGGTGGACGAGGTGCAGTGCGGCGCCGGCAGGACCGGCCGGTTTTTCGCCTTCGAGCACGCGGGCATCAGGCCCGATGCGATCGCGATGGCCAAGGGCCTGGCCGGCGGCTTCCCGATCGGGGCCGTGTGGGTCGGGGAGCGCGCGGCGGACCTGTTCCAGCCCGGCATGCACGGCTCCACCTTCGGCGGCACGCCGCTCGCCTGCGCGGCGGCGCTCGCGGTCCTGGACGTGATCGAGGGCGAGGGGCTCCTCTCGCACGTGACGCGCGAGAGCGCGCCCTGGATGGCCGAGCTCGGCGGGCTCGCCAAAGACTTCCCAAAGAAGGTCCTTGAGGTCCGGGGCCGGGGATTTCTGGTCGGCGTCCAGATGGCGTCGGACTCGGGGCCCACGCTGGCCGCGCTTCGCGGGCATGGGCTCCTCACGGCCCCGGCTGGCGTGAACGTGATCCGCCTGCTTCCGCCCCTGGTGGCGACCCGGGACGAATTGGCCCGCTCGGTGGCCATCTTCAGGGACGTACTCGCGGCCGGGTGACCGGACGGTCCGTTTTGGGCTTCCCCAGGGCTACTTTCCTCTCGTCGGAGGGCCCCCGACCCCCTAGACCTGTACGCTTCTTTCGATGAAGCACTTCCTCAAAGAGACCGACCTGGGGCCCAAGGAGCTGGGCGAGGTGTTCTCGCGTGCCCGCGACTTCAAGCGTCAGAGGGGGAGCCACGCCCGGACCGTCCTTGCCGGGCAGACATGGGCCATGATCTTTGCCAAGTCGAGCACCCGCACGCGGGTCTCCTTCGAGGTGGGCATCAATGAGTTGGGCGGGCATCCGCTCTTCCTGAACACCCATGACATCCAGCTCGGGCGCGGGGAGAGCGTGGAGGACACCGCGCGCGTCCTCTCGCGCTTTGTCCACGGGATCATCATCCGGACCTTTGAGCACGCTCAGGTCGAGCGGCTGGCCGCCGCGGCCTCGGTCCCGGTCATCAACGCGCTCACCGACTTCCTCCACCCCTGCCAGATCTACGCGGACGCCTTCACGGCGGCCGAGCGCTGGGCGGGCCCGGGAGGCGACCTGCTGGACGCCCTGAAGGGCAGGAAGATCGCGTTCCTCGGGGACACGTGCTTCAACATGGCCAATTCCTGGATCCTCGGGGCGAGCCTGTTCGGGATGAAGATCTCCCTGGCCGGCCCGGCGGGCTTTGAGCCGGGGCAGCAGATCCGCTCGCTCCTCCGGTCCGAGGGCCGCGCCCTGGACTACCAGTTCACGACGGATCCCATCCAGGCCGTCTCGGGCGCCGACATCGTCTATACCGACGTCTGGGCCAGCATGGGGCAGGAGGACGAGGCCAAGGCCCGCGTCGAGCGGATGCGCCCCTACGCCGTCACGGCGCGCCTCTTCGCGGCCGCCAAGCCCGACGCGCTCTTCATGCACTGCCTGCCCGCGCACCCGGGCGAGGAGGTCGAGCAGGCCGTCCTCGACAATCCGCGGTCGATCATCTTCGACGAGGCCGAGAACCGGCTCCACGTGCAGAAGGCGATCCTGGCGATCCTCTCCCGTTCCCGGGGAAACTAGCCTAGGCGATAGCCGGCATTTTCAAGCGGGCGGCCGCAGGCCGGAAGCTTGGGGCCGGCTGGCGCTCGGCGGGACCGGTCTCGCCGGTACCCTGCAAGGCGCCGATCGTCGTTACGAGCGTGCTCACATTGTCGTGCAGGGATGAGGCCGCCGCCGCCGTTTCCTCGCTCTTTGCCGTGTTGGAGCGCGCGATCTCGTCCAGCGCGATCGTCGCCTGGTTGATCCGGTCGAGACCGGTGCGCTGCTCCCGGGAGACCGAGGCGATCTCCTGGGCGTGGCCGGCGAGCGCGGAGGCCTGCGTGGCCATCGACTCAAACGCGGCGGCCGCGAGTGCGGCATGCTTCACGCCGCTTTCGTTCCTGGCCGAGGAAACCTCGAGCTTCTCCGCGGTGGTCCGCGCGGCTTCGGCTGAACGCTGGGCTAGGAGGCGCACCTCGTCCGCCACGACGGCGAACCCCGCGCCCGATTCGCCGGCAAGCGCCGCCTCGACGGCGGCGTTCAGGGCAAGGAGGTTTGTCTGGAAGGCGATATCGTCGATCGACTTCATGATCTTGGTGACCTCCTTGGACGATGCGGCGATCTCCTGGACTGTGGCCTGAAGCTTCCTCATTTCGCCCAGGCCGCCCTTGGCGGTATCCACGGCGTGGCGGGTGGCGTCGGCCACCTTCTGCGCCGCGAGCTCGTTGCTCTTGGTCATCTCCGTCACCTTGCCGACCGCCGCGCGTGTCTCGTCCAGTGCCGCGGCCTGGGCCGTCGCCTCCTGGGCGAGGCTCTGGCTGGACTCTGCCAGGTGATTGGCGTCGCCCTCGATCTCCCGGACGGCGGCGGACATGGTCGAAGCGACCGCGGTCAAGCCGTTGCGGACGCGGCGCGAGACGAGGCCGGCGATCGCAAGCCCGAGGGCGATCGTGGCTGCGATTCCCGCGGTGACCACGATCGTGGCCTCGGTCATCCTCTCGACGGTGCCCAGGGACATCTCGCGCATTTCGGTTGTTGCGCCAAGGCCGATCAGGGCGGCCTGCTGGGTCATGTGGTTGCCGTCGGACGCCCATTCGGAATAGGTCGCCTCAAACTGGGCGAAGAGGTCGACGGCTTTGGTCAGCTTTGCCACCAGGTCGTCAAAGGCGCGCGCGATCTCGGGGTTGTCCGCCACCTGCTTCCTGAATCCCACGAGGCGCCCGAGCGCGGCCTTCGCCTTCGCGGTGTCGCGGTCGCCGAATGCCTCCAGGGCGGAGACGCGGATCGCCGACACCTGCCCGAGCATGACAAGGTCCATGAGGGCGTCGCTGTCGCTTCCCGCGGCGAACTTGGCGAGGACGGTCGTAAGCTCCTCAAAGCTCGCGCTTGCCACCTCGCGGCTGTTGGCGATCTCTCCCCTTAGCCTCTTGAGCTCGCCCGCTGCCGCCGCATACTGGCCGTACCCAGCCCGCAGCGCAGTCATCGACCGGGTGAACGCCTCGGAGCCGGGATGCTCGCGGCTGAGCAGCTCGGCCTTTGCAAGCGCGGACCTTAGCTCCTCCAGGTGCCTCAGGCCCTGGTCGAACGCGTCAGCCCGGTAGGCCAGGGCAAAAACGGTCATGCTGTATTGGACACCCCGCAGCGAGCGCTCCATGTCGGATGCGATTGCCGCCCGCACGACGGACTCGCCGGCAAGCTTTGAGGAGCTCGCCTTCGAGAAATCCAGGCAATAGTAGGACACGCCCGCGATCGCCGTAAGCAGGACGAGCAGTAGGCCGTAGCCCAGCCAGACGGTCTGGCTGATGGTTCGCTTGGGTATGTTAGGTGCCATGGTAGGGCGGTCCGTATACTCCATCGACCGCGCGGGCCGCTCCAAAAGGGAATCATTGTTACATTTGCTAACCTGTGGTGGCCAAGGGCCTGCATCTTCTGACTCGCAAACCTGGCACCTTAGGGATGAAAGTTTCCTTCCCATGCGCTCCTAGCCGCCGACCCGCCTCGTCCCGTGAAGGCCGGGCCCCGGGCTTGGGGGTGGGAGCCAATGTTCACATCTTCCAATTGACCTGCAGTAACCTATGAAAATCGTACTCGCCTATTCCGGCGGCCTCGACACGTCCGTCATCGTCAAGTGGCTTCACGAGACCTATGACGCGGAGATCATCACCTTCGCGGCCGACATCGGCCAGGAGGAGGAGCTCAAGGGCCTTTCCCAGAAGGCGCGCCGGACCGGGGCTTCGAAGCACTACACCCTGGACCTGGTCGAGGAGTTTGCCCGCGACTTCATCTACCCGATGGTCCGCGCGAACGCGGTCTATGAGGGCCAGTACTTCCTCGGGACCTCGATCGCCAGGCCCCTGATCGCGAAGGCGCAGGTCGAGATCGCCCGCCGGGAGAAGGCGGGCTCGGTCGCCCACGGTGCGACCGGCAAGGGCAATGACCAGTGCCGGTTCGAGCTCTCCTACATGGCGCTCGCCCCGAGCCTGGAGATCATCGCGCCCTGGAAGATCGACGCGTTCCGCAAGGCATTCCCGGGCCGCTCGGAGATGATCGCCTACTGCCGCGAGCACGACATCCCGGTCGAGGCGTCGGCCAAGAAGCCGTACTCGATGGACAGGAACCTGCTGCACATCTCCTACGAGGCGGGGATCCTGGAGGATCCCTGGTTTGACCCCACGACGAAGGCCAACAAGGCGATGTTCAAGCTCTCGGTCTCGCCGGAGGACGCCCCCAACCGGGTGGAGTACGTGGAGCTCGACTTCGAGAAGGGCGACTGCGTCGCCGTGAACGGACGCAGGCTGACGCCGGCCGGGGTCCTGAGGACGCTCAACAAGCTGGGCGGCAAGCACGGCATCGGCCGCGTCGACCTGGTGGAGAACCGCTTCGTCGGGATGAAGTCGCGCGGCGTCTACGAGACGCCCGGAGGGGCGATCCTCATGCACGGCCACCGGCAGGTGGAGTCGCTCACGATGGACCGCGAGGTCATGCACCTGCGGGACTCGCTGATCCCAAAGTACGCCGAGCTGGTCTATTACGGGTTCTGGTTCGCCCCCGAGCGGGAGGCGCTGCAGGCGCTGGTCGACGAGAGCCAGAAGTTCGTCTCCGGCACCGTGCGGCTGAAGCTCTACAAGGGCAACATCATCACGTGCGGCCGCCGGTCAAAGTATTCTCTCTACGATATGAAGATCGCCTCGATGGAGGGCGTAAAGAGCTGGTACAACCAGAGCGACGCAACCGGGTTCATCCGGCTGAACGGGCTCAGGCTGCGGGCGCGGAACTTGGCTCAGCGCGGCCCCAAGGTCTAGGCGAGGGTTGCCGCTACTTGGCGGCCTTCGGGAACAGCGCGATCAGGGCGTCGGGGCCCCCCTCAAGGTAGCCCTCCTGCTTGAAGACGACCTTCTCGTCCGGATCGAGGACGACCAGGGTGGGGTAGCCCTCGACCGCGTACTTCCCGGACAGGCCCTTGTTCTGGGCCTTGAGCGCGTCGGACTGCTCCTTGGCGTTGGGGAAGTCGACCGTCACCAGGACCAGCTTCTGGTCGGCGAAGTCCTTGAACTTCGGGGTGTCGAGGATCTCGGCGCCCAGGCGCTTGCACCAGATGCACCAGTCCGAGCCCGTGAAGTCGAGGAGGAGCAGCTTGTGCTCCTGCTTGGCCCTGGCGAGCGCCGCGGGATAGTCCTCGGTCCAGTCGGCGGCGCGCGCCGAGGCGACCAGGAGAAGGGAGGCCGCGCAGGCGGCCAGGAGTCGATGGAGGTTCTTCATGGGTGAAAGGGGAGGGACGTCTGAGGCGCGGGAGCGGGGGATTATTCCCAGGCGCGGGTTAAAAGAGGGCGTTTACCACGATTCCCACGGCCGTGACGGGGCCCGAGTCGCTCAGGCCGTCCAGGGTCCGGTCGACCTTCTTTATTGTGACCTGGGCGCTGTCGTAAAGGCCGGGGTCATTGATCAGCTTGCCGAGGGTGCCCTCGCCCTTGGCGAGCTTCTCGGAGACGCTCTTGATGTTGGCGATCGAGGCCTTGATGTCGTCGGCCGACTTCTGGTCGTAGACCAGCGTGCCGATCGTGCCCTGGCCCGACTTGATCTGGTCCATCATGGACTCCGCGCTCGAGACGAACGCCTTGGCCTGCGTCGCCGTGGCCTTGATCTCGTCCACCGTCGCAAGGAGCTCGTCGTGGAGCTTCGGGTCGTTCACGAGCTTGCCCAAGGTGCCTTCGCCGCGGTTGATCTTGCCCGTGATGTCCTGGAGGTTGGACATGGTCGCGTCGACCCGGGCGCTGTTGTCTGTCACCAGCTTGTCGAGCTTCTGGATGATGCCGCCGCCCTTGGAGTCGCCGTTCAGGGCCCTGCTGAACGAGCCGAGCGAGTCCTGGAGCTGCTTTCCCAGCCCCCCGATCTCGGTCATGAGCGTGTTCAGGTCCGCCGTCTCCAGCGTCTTTATCTCGGCGCCGTCGGGCAGGGTCGGGGCCCCGGGCGACCCCATGTCGATCGAGACGTAGTTGCCGCCGATCAGGCCCGACATGACGATGCTCGCCGTGGCGTCCACCGCGATCGGCACCTTGGGGTCGATCTCAAGGACGGCCTCGGCCCTGCGCCCTGCGAGCCGGGTCTTCTCGACCGAGCCGACCTTGACGCCGGCAAGGCGCACCTCGTCGCCGGTCTTGAGCTGCTTCAGGTCGTTGAAGCCCGCGATCAGCGTGTGGGTGTGCTCCTCGAATATTTTCCCGTCGCTCAGTGTCTCGAAGGTCACCCACACGAGGGCGACGCCGAGGAGGAAGAATAGCCCTACGCGGGCGGTCTGTTGCATGGTGTTCATGTTGTCGTCTCCTGGGTTTCCAGCTTCTTAAATCGGGGATGCGCTATATCGATCTTCGGGTTTAGGAAATCAACGAGCACCGGGTCCTTGGTCGCCTTAAGCTCCGCGGGTGTCCCGAGCGTGATCAGCTTGCCCTCCATCAGGATCCCGACCCGGTTCGAGATCGTGAGGGCGAGCGAGCGGTCGTGGGTCACCACGATGCTGGTCACGCTGTACTCGTTCTTGAGGGTCGCGATGATCTCGGTGATCGTCGCGCTCATGACGGGGTCCAGCTCGCTCGTCGGCTCGTCGTAGAGGAGGAGCTGCGGCTCCATGACGAGGGCGCGGGCGATCGACACGCGCTTCTTCATGCCACCCGAGAGCTCCGAGGGGAACTTGTTCACGGCGTCCTCCACCGAGAGGATCTTCAGCGCGTGCATGACCTTCTGGCGGATCGACGCCTCGTCCCCCGAGCGGTGCTCGCGGGGGTAGAGGGCGAGGTTGTCGTAGACGCTAAGCGAGTTGAAGAGGGCGCCCGCCTGGAAGACGAGCGCGAGCCGGACGCGGTCTCGGGTCTCCTCAAGGCAGGGATCCTGCCCGTCGACGGTGATCGAGCCGGTGGTCGGGGACTCGAGGCCGGCAATCAGGCGCAGGAGCACGCTCTTGCCCGATCCGCTGGGACCCATGATGACGAAGATCTCGCCGGGGAGGACGTCGAACGAGATGTCGTGCAGGACGGGGGTGCCGGCGTAGCTCTTGTTGACGCCCGCCACCTTGACGCCGACGGCGTTGGCCTCGGCGCCTGTGAAGGGATTGCGTGTCTTGCTGCAGCTTAGGGCGTCCATGGGGGGTCTTGCCTAGAGGAGGATCTTCGTCACGAAGTAGTCGAGGACGAGGATCAGGATGAGGGAGACCACGACGGCGCGGGTGACCGCGGCGCCGATCTCGCGGGGGCCGCCCTTCGTGTTGAGGCCTATGTCGCAGCACACCAGGACGACGACGAATCCGAAGACCTCCGCCTTCTCGATGCCGTTGATCACGTCCTTGAACTTGGTGTAGTGGCGCAGCGCCGCGAAGTAGGACTCTGGGCTGATGCCCACGTAGCTCACGTAGCGGGCGACGACCGAGCCGCCGAACCATCCCACGATGTTGGCGATGATGATAAGGACAGGCATCATCACGAGGACGGCCGCCAGGCGCGGAAGCACCAGGATCTTGGCCGGGGGGATGTTCATCGTCGTGAGCGCGTCGATCTCCTGGTAGACCTTCATCGACGCGAGCTCGGCGGCGATCGCCGAGCCGACGCGGCCCGCCAGGAGCACCGAGGTCATCATGGGCCCGAGCTCGCGCGCCATCGAGAGGCCGACCAGGCTCCCGATGAACTCCTTGGCGCCGAATCCCTCCATCGCGTAGCCCGCCTCGAGCGCGAGGACGGTGCCGATGAAGAAGGAGAGGATCGCGACGATCGGGAGCGTCGTGTAGCCGATCATGTAGCACTGCTCGATGAAGCGGGAGCCCTGGCGCGGGAGGGTGCCCGCGTAGGACAGGCTCTTGAGGAAGAGCTGCACGACGCTGCCCACGCCCTCTAGGATAGCGTTAAGTTGCTTCATTTCTCACGGTTGGCTGTCTCATTCTTGCTCTGTTTTGCCCCAAAATCGAATCCTAAGATGGACCAGGACTCGCCGGAGGCCGAACGGCGCATGCCGAGGAGCGGCCCCGCATGGAACTCGTCCAGTTCCCCCGATGGGCCGCGCCGCCAGGTGAGGGCGCTCCAGAGGATGGAGGTCCGCGTCTCGCCCGAGGGCCTGTGGTCGTAGCGGAAGACCGAGAAGAGAGGGGACCAGGCCTCGCGCATGTCGGGGTTGTCCGGGAAGAAGACCTCCGTGAGGCTTGGGAACTGCAGCTGCCGGCTGCCCGCCCCGTTGTCCCAGACCGAGAGGAGGGGCCAGTAGTGGCGCTTGTAGGCATGGGCGGCCCCCGGCCGGGAGAGGCTCCTCTGATCCAGGGACCAGTAGACAAAATAGAAGAGCTGGGTCTTGGACTGCGCGGTGTCGCTGTCCGCCCAGTTGAGCTGGTGCCAGAGCGGCCAGAGGATCCAGCGGGAGTCGTCGCCCTTGGTGTTCGCATACGTGTAAAAGGGGGCCCAGTGCACGAGATCCCGGTCATCGCCCCTGCCCTGGACCAGGAAGGGCCAGAAATAGCGCCGCTCGCTGTAGCGGTACGGGGAGGTGCGCTCCGTGTACCCGAAGAAGGGCCAGAGGTAGTTCTCCTTGATGAAGCCCGGCGCGGTCTCCCGAGTGTAGAGGGGGAGGATCCCGAACTCCTTGCCGGGTGCGGTCCCCTCCGGCGCGTCCGGTCCCGCATCGACCACGTTGTCAAAGACGAGGGGCCAGATGAAATAGTGGTGCCTTGACTGGCCGGGACCCCGCGTCGAGCCGAAGAGCGGCCAGAATGCGAACCCGTTGATCTCCCCGTTGTAGGTTCGGATGAAGGGGAAGGGCGTGTAGGTGGTCTCCGTGTGCTTCCTCACGCCGTCCACGTAGAGCGGGAACGCTGCCCACGATATCCGCTGGAAGCCGAGGCGGTACTTGATCGACCCGAAGACGGGAAAGAACCCGCGGTAGCTGTCGACCGGGTTGCCCGTCTCCCGCGAGAAGTAGAACGGCCACACGTCGAAGCGCCGCACGGTCGGCTGGCCCGGCTGCACGGCCGCCGCGTCGTCCCCCTCACCGTTTATCAGCTGCAGGATGGACCATTTGTAGGCCTCGGGGTACTTCCGGAAGTAAAAGAGCGGGTAGAGGATGTCGGTCTTCGTGTAGTCCCCGCCGAAGCCCACGACATAGAAGGGCCGCAGCCCCTTGACCGTCCCCTTGTCGGGCGCCGGCGCCGGCCCGTTGAAGAGCAGCGGGCCCGCGCCTTCCCATGACGTGGTCGCGCCCGTTGAATCTTTCTGCAACACCAGCGCGGGCCAATCATTTACCTCGTACGCGCCCGCGCGAAACGCCGCGGCCGCAGCCGCGAGGCCGACACATGCGGTGAACCTGGCAAACGTCATGAGTGCTGGATCAGACAGTCAAAACGGACTCCTCCCACCTTTGCCAGTAATGGTAAATCTGCAAACACATACAGGATGATAGATTTAACTGCGACACTGCTGCACCACCCGTGGTTCCGCGGCGCGGCCGCTTTGGGCCAAATTATCCTACACGGCGAGGCTTTCCCCGATCCCGAGGACCCTGAAACCGGAATCCGCCCCGCCGCCGGCCTCCCGGAGCGCCCGGACCGGGTCCTCGCGGGCCTCGTCCGTCAGCTGGAAGGTTCCCCAGTGCATGGCGACGCTTAGCCGGGAACCCACGTCCCTGTGGACGCGCATCGCCTCGGCCGGGTTCATGTGCGCGGCCTTCATGAACCAGCGGGGTTCATACGCACCGATCGGGATCATCGCCAGGTCGGGCGGCCCGAGGTGCCGGCCGATCTCGCCAAAGAGCGCCTCGTCGTATCCGGAGTCCCCCACGAAGTAGGCGAGGCGGCCCCCGGTCCGGACGATGAAGCCCCCCCAGAGCCGCGTGTTCGTGCTAAAGGGCATCCTCCGGCTCCAGTGGCGGGAGGGCACGAGTGTCACGCCGACGCCCGGGCGGGCCTCGCGGGCCTCCCACCAGTCGAGCTCCACGACGCGCCGGAGACCCGCGGCCGCGAGGAGCCGCCGGTGGCCGAGCGGCGCCACGACGAGCGGGTTGTCGCGCTGCGCAAGGCGCCGGAGCGTGGGCACGTCGCAGTGGTCGTAGTGGTCGTGGGAGAGGAGCACGAGGTCGACCCTGGGGAGCGCCTCAAAGTCGACCCCGGGCCGGGCCGCACGCTTCGGCCCCGCCCACCGCACGGGGCTCGCTCGGTCCGAGAAGATGGGGTCGGTGAGGAGTGTCGCCCTGGCGCTCCGGAGGACGAAGGTCGACTGGCCGACCCAGGTCGCGGTGATCCCCTCCCCGACGGGGGCCGCGGGGACGGGCGAGGGGGTCACCTCGACCCGGGCGGGCCATGGCTTAGCCGTGCTCGTCCTCTTCCAGCGGATCAGGTCCAGGAGGCCGGCGTGGGACGGCGCCCCCGGATTGAAGAACGTTTTCCCGTTGAAGTGGTCGGACTGCGGCAATGTCATTGGGTCCCGCCTTTGTGATGCGACCCACAACGATGTCGAACAAATGCCCGGCGCAAGCGCGCCCGGCCGAAAACGGCCCATGCGCATAAGCGGCGGAGTCGCCCGAGGGATCGAGCTGCTTGTGCCAAGGGGCGACGCCGTCCGTCCCGCGACGGACGGCATGCGGCAGTCGGTGTTCTCGAGCCTGGGCGCCCGCGTGACGGGGGCGCGCTTCGTGGACCTGTTCGCCGGGAGCGGGGCCTACGGACTCGAGGCCTTCAGCCGCGGCGCCACCGGGGGCACGTTTGTCGAGAGGAGCGCCAAGGCCTCGGCGTGCCTCCGGAGGAATATCGCGGCCGTGTGCAAGAGCCTCGGCAAGGAGGGTGGGGAGCTCGTGGCAGCCGAGGCGGACGCCCTTTCGCTGCCCGTGGGAGTCGGCGACCTGCCTGACCTGGTCTTCGTCGACCCGCCCTACGACGCGATCCCGGAGGTCGCCCCGGTGCTTTTCGCGAAGCTTTCGGGCGCGCTTGCTCCCGACTGGCCGGGCCTAGTCGTCTTTGAGATGCCGGGCGAGGCGACACTTGAGCCCCCGGGCTGGTCGTGCGTGAAGCGGCTCGGCCGCGGCGCGCGAAGCCCGAGCGTCGCTTTTTTCTCGAGGGCCTAAAGGGCCGCCTTGGCGAGCGCCAGGGCCGCCACGACGGCGGTCTCCGTCCTCAGGACGCGCGTCCCCAGGTGCGCAAGCTCGAAACCCTGCTCCCTGAGGACCCGCCGCTCCCCGGCCGACCACCCGCGCTCGGGCCCGAACGCCAGGGCGAGCGGGAACCGGAGCCCGGCGGGCGCCATGCGGCGCGTCGCCTCATAGTTGTCGAGGGCGATCCGGCTCGGGCCGGGCCCAAGCCGGCTGATGCAGTCGCCGAGCGTCCCGTCATGGGTCACCTCGGGCACCCGCGTGTCAAAGGCCTGGGCCGCGCCCTCCAGCAGGTGGCGGCGCCATTCGCCGCCCTTCCAGAGCGTGCTCGTCGCATACCCGGGCTCCCCCTTCTCGGACGGGAAGAAGCGGATCGCCGCGACGCCCAGGGTCGCGGCCTCGGAAAGGATCTTCCGCGCCGTCTGCGGCCGGGGCATGGCGACAAGGAGGTCGATCGGGTCGGCCGGCGCCGGGTCCGAGGCGGGCTCAAAGGCGATCGAGAGGGCGTCCTTCCCGACGGAAAGGACCCGGCCCTTTCCGCGGGGGCCGTTCACGATTCCCGCGTCGAAGAGGTCGCCCTCGGCCCTCCGGAGCACCTTCTCCAGGTGGACGGCGCGGGGGTCGGTCCGGGGCAATGGCGCCCCGATCTCGACGGGATCAAAGAGGATCAGGTTCAACGCGGCGCCTTGGGCCGGCCCCCCGTGTCAGGAGAGGATCGCCTCGATCGACTTCAACTCGTCGGCGCTGAAGGCCAGGTTCCTGAGCGCGCCCAGGTTCTCGTCGACCTGGGCAACCTTGCTCGCCCCGATGAGCGCCGTCGTGACGGCGGGCTGCCGCAGCACCCAGGCGAGCGACATCTGCGCCAGGGACTGCCCCCGGGCCTTGGCCAGGGCGTCCAGCCTGCGGATCCTCGAGAGCTTCTCCTCGGTGATGTTTTCGGGCTTGAGGAAGCGGGGGTCGTGCCCAGCGCGGGAATCCGCGGGGATCCCGCTCAGGTAGCGGCCCGTGAGCAGCCCCTGGGCGAGGGGCGTGAAGACGATGCCGCCTATCCCCTCGCGGACCAGCACCGAGAAGAGCGCGCGCTCCGGCGTCCGCTCGAACATGTTGTACTTGGGCTGGTGGATGAGGCACGGCGTGCCGAGGTCCCGGAGGATCTTCGAGGCGCGCTCCGTCGTCGCCGCGTCGTAGTTGGAGACGCCCGCATAGAGGGCCTTGCCGCTCCTCACGGCGTGGGCGAGGGCGCCCATCGTCTCCTCGAGCGGCGTCTCCGGGTCGGGCCTGTGGCTGTAGAAGATGTCGACGTACTCGAGCCCCATCCTCGCAAGGCTCTGGTCCAGGCTCGCAAGGATGTACTTGCGCGAGCCGAAGTTCCCGTATGGACCCTCCCACATGTCGTAGCCGGCCTTGGTCGAGACAATCAGCTCGTCGCGGTGGGGCCCGAGGTCCTCCTTGAGGATCTTGCCGAAGGTCGTCTCCGCGGAGCCCGGCGGCGGGCCGTAGTTGTTGGCCAGGTCAAAGTGGGTGATGCCCTGGTCGAACGCGCTCAGGACAAGCGCCTTGCTGTTTGCGTACGAGTCGACGCCCCCGAAATTGTGCCAGAGCCCGAGCGAGAGGAGCGGGAGCTTTATGCCGCTCCGGCCGCAGCGGCGGTAGAGGTCGGGATTGGAGTACCGGGAGGGGGAGGGGGCGTAGCTCATTTTGGGGAAGCCCTTAGGAATGAAAGCGGGGGGCGGGTGCGGCAAACCCATTCTGCCCGGGCGGCGCCCTGGGGCCATCCGAGGCTTGACGGTCCCTCGCTCCATGGGGACCATGTCGGCGCTCACGAACGCGGGCGTAGTTTAGTGGTAAAACTTCAGTTTTCCAAACTGGCCTCGGGAGTTCGATTCTCCCCGCCCGCACCATTCTCAAGGGGCTGAGGGGGCCGCACGGAATGGCCGCGAAAACCGGACACGTTTCGACGGGCATCCCCCCGCCTTGGCCAGACGACAAAGTGACGCGCCGCGCTCCCGGCTCCCCCGCCGGGAAATCATCGGCGAAACCGGAGGAATCTACCGGACCATAAACGACAGGACGGCAATGGCGACGAGCGCACCCCCGAAGACCGCGACGGCCTGAAGCTTGGACACGCGAGCTACCTTGGGGCCCTGATAATGGATCGTTGAGTTCATGCGTCGCTTGGTAGCTTTGCGGGTGCCAAATTCAGGCCCCCCTTTGGCACATTCCCCAACTAGTAGAAAATGTTTCAGCCAGGACCGATGCCGCTGCGGGTTGCTAATAGCGGCTGCCGGATCCAGCACCAATGCCGGCCGATCGGGCATGAACCCCGAAGGGAAGGCGCTCCATCCTGGCGGCCGTCAGCGAGAAGAGGCGGGCCCTAATCCCATGAGAGGAGCCATATCGGGATTTACGCGAGCCCTGCAGGCCATAGCGTGGGCGGAGTTGACGGTGCCGCCGGGCGTCGTCTGCGCGCAGCAAGCCCCATGCGATCCCCAGGCCCTTCGACCCGTTTGCCAAAGAGAGAGACCCCGCGGACGGCCTGGGTCTTGATTCTTATCGCAGCCGCCCTCACTCCTTCATCCCTCGGCGGCGCCCCTGCCTTTGCCACGGGAGCCGATGCCAGCTGGTACACCCAAATGGTCCATGACGGCGGCTACGTGTTCCGGACGCAGCAGGGCTCCCAGGAGCCGTGCCTGAACGTCCTCCAAAGCGTGGGAATCAACGCGATCCGCCTCCGGGTCTGGCTGAACCCTGCCGGCGGCTGGTGCAACCAGTCGGACGTCGTCGGGAAGGCACTCGCGGCAAGTGCCCTGGGCCAGCGTGTCATGCTCGACTTTCACTTTAGCGACACTTGGGCCTCCGGAGCCACGCAGACCCCTCCGGCCGCATGGACGGGCTACGGCCTCCCGCAGATGGAGAACGCGGTGGCGCAGGAGGTGACGGGCGTCCTTGGCGCCATCCAGGCCGGCGGCGGGTCGGTGTCCTGGGTGCAGCTCGGGAACGAGATCAACAGCGGGATGCTCTTCCCCGTCGGGGGCGTCTACGGGACCGGCGACAACAGCTTTCCAAACCTGGCGGGGCTCATCAACGCCGGCTACGCGGCCGTGAAGTCCGTGTTCCCCGGGGCGCTCGTGGTGATCCATCTTTCCAGCGGGGAGAACGACGGCCTGTTCGAGGCGTTCTTCGACAGCCTCACGGCGGCCGGGGCCAAGTTCGACGTGATCGGCATGTCGGCCTATCCGTATTGGGCCGGCCTGCCCTGGCAGACGGAGGTGAGCGACGTGAAGGCCACGCTCGCGGACATGGCCAGCCGCTACGGCGTCGCCACGATGGTCTGCGAGTGCGGCTATGCCGAATCGGACCCTGCCGACTGCTACAGCTACCTGGGCGCGCTCATTGCCGCGGCGAAGCAGGCCGGGGCGCTCGGCGTCTTCTACTGGGAGCCGGAGTGCTACGGCAACTGGCCGAGCGCGGCCAACGGGGGCGCCTACGCGATGGGGGCGTTCACGGCGGGCGGCGAGCCTTCCGGCGGGATGAGTGCGTTTCCCGACTCGGGGGTCGCGCCCTACGTCGCCGGCACGGTCGTGTCCCCGACGGTCCAGGCGGGCGCGACGGCGGTGCTCACGGCCCCGGTCAGCGGGTTTCCCGCGCCGACCTTCCAGTGGAGCCTCGGAGGATCCCCGGTCGCCGGGGGCACGGGACCCTTGCTCCTCGTTTCAGGTTCGGGCGCCGCGGGCGCGGGCACTTATACGTTCACGGCCACGAACCCCCAGGGCTCGACGAGGGGCGAGGTTGCCCTCTCGGTCGTGGACAGCCCGGACCCGGGCCGCCTGGTCAACCTCTCGGCCCGGGCGCTCGTGGGCACGGATGCGGGCATCCTGATCGCGGGCTTTGCCGTGGGCGGACCGGGAACCTCAGGGAGCCAGTCGCTGCTCATTCGCGCCTCGGGTCCCGCGCTCGAGCCTTTTGGAGTCACGGGCGTGCTGCCCGATCCGCAGCTGCGGCTTTACCGGGGCAACAGCGACGGCACCTCGACACTCCTCACAACAGACGAGGGATGGGGCGGCGGCGCCCCGATAGCGGCCGCGGCGGCCTCGGTGGGCGCCTTTTCGTGGGGCGCCGCCGCCACCCCCGATTCGGCGATCCTTACGGCCCAGCCGGCCGGGACCTTCAGCGCCCAGGTGCTTGGGGCCAGCGGAGACACGGGGGTCTCGCTGGCAGAGATATATGACGCCACGCCCTCCGGCGCCTACACGGCGTCCACGCCGCGCCTGGTGAACCTGTCGGCGAGGATCGGCGTCGGCACGGGTGGAAACATCCTGATCGCGGGTTTCGTGATCGGGGGCTCGACGTCGAAGACCGTCCTCGTCCGGGCTTCGGGCCCCGCGCTCAAGGCCTTCGGGGTCGCGGGACCGCTCCCGGACCCGGAGCTCCAGGTCTACCGGAGCAACGGAGACGGCACCTCGACCTTGCTGCTCACAAACGACGGCTGGGGCGGGGACGCCCTGGTGGCGGGGGTCTCCTCAACCGTGGGGGCCTTCTCGTGGGGAACTGCGGCGACACCCGACTCCGCCCTCCTTGCGACGCTTCCCCCGGGGGCCTATACGGCCGAGGTATCGGGCGCGGGCGGCGACACCGGAATTGCGCTCGTCGAAATCTACGACGTCCCGTGACTCGTCGGGCACTGCCGGTGAAGGGGTCCCGTTGAATTGCCGTCGGCCCAGGGGCCGACGAAGGCCGCCGCTAGTCCCGTTCCGTGCCTCCCGGGAAACCCTAGGTAAAGTCGGCCACCTCGGCAGTGGCCAGGGGCGCCATCCCCAGCTCTTCGAGGAGCGGACCGAGGAATTCCTTGTAGGGGCTCGAGTTGCCGATCGAAGAGCGGAAGATCGGCTTCCTCACCTGTGCCGCGCTCGCCGTCGCGACATAGCGCCCGTTCTTGTGGAACGAGAGGCAGGCCGGGTCCCATTTGAGGCCGCAGTAGGAGATGATGCGCCTGGCCTCGGTCTCAAGGTTGGTGACCACGTCCTCGTACTGCACATCGAGCATTGCGCCCTCCGGCAGCACGCCGCGCCAGTGTTCCATGACCCTCCCATAGGCGCGGTAGTAGCGGCCGAGCTCGGCGAGGTCGTAGGCGAAGAGGGGAGGCGATGCGCCGAAGAGCTTCGAATAGCACGACACGCAGGTGTCGACCGGGTCCCTGCGGACATGGATGATCCGCGCATTGGGCAGGGCGAGGTGGATCAGGCCAAGGAACCAGAAATTAGTGGGCATCTTGTCGATGACCCGGTCCGCGCGCGCGGGGGCGAGCGCCTTCAGGCGGCGGACGCACTCCGAGCCGAACGCGCGGAGCTTCTCGGGCTTCAATTTTGCAAAGTCCTCCGGATAGCACGGCCCGAGCCCCCTTCGCTGCGTCCGGAGCGGGCCGAGGCTGCTCACCTCACCGGCGCCAAAGAACGCGGGATGGCTGGCGAGAATCTGCTCAATGAGGGTCGTCCCGGAGCGCAGCATTCCGACGATGAAGACGGGGGTGCCGGACGAGTCTCCGCGTCCCGACTTCTTGCGCATCACCTCGCGGGTGAACGAGCGCTCGATCCGCCCCACCAGCGCCAGGGTCGCCTTCTCGTCATAGCGGATCGTCGCCCGCTTGAGCGCGTTTCCCTTCGACCACTGGCCGAACGCGAGGTCGTGGCGGCCCAGGTCCTTGAACACGTTGCCGAGCGCAAAGTGCAGCTTGATCCTCTCCTCGGCGGGCAGCGACATGGATTTCTTCTCGATCAGGATGAACTTCACCACGTAGGGGTTTCCAGGCTCCGGATGCGCGCATTCGGTGAAGGCCAGGAAGTAGGAAGGCTTTGGGTCGAGGTCGATCGCCCTCTCGAGGGTCGTCTTCGCCTCCGCGAGCTTGCCCAGGTGCAGGAGGGCGCTCCCCAGGTTGAACTGCATGTCCGCCGAATCCGGCTTGAGCTGGGAGGCCCGAACGAGGTGGGCCAGGGCCTCGTCGGTCCGGCCCACCGAGGCGAGGGCGCAGCCGAGGTTGTGGTGCGCCTCGGCGAAGTTCGGCTTCAAGGCCGCGGCCTTCTCGAAATGGGGAATGGCCTTCGCGGGCTGCGAAAGGCTGGCGAGGGACACCCCGAGCGCGTTGCGCGCATCCGCGGATTCCGGCTCCATCTCGACGGCCCGCTCCAGGAGCAGCACCGCCTCGGCGGACGCCCCCGTGCTCTCGCACTGGACCCCGAAGGTGTAGAAGAGTTTGTAGCGCCGGGGCAGCAGCTTTAGGACGTTCTGGAAGCGCGCGTCCGACGACATTCCGGAGTGTTCCCTGCGGAACAGTCCCAGGGTGCTTGAGAATCCGCGCGCGAGAAATAGGTCGATGCTGGGCAAGGTGGGCCGGCTATTTAGGATGCCTTCGGTGAATGACGGCCGCGGCCGCGAAAAGTATCTCTACTTTCCATTTTGGGCATTTTTACAATCGATTGGGGGGGGTGGAGTCCAAGGCTCCTCCCATTGCAGGGGTGCATGCTCCAGGCATCGGGTTGGCGTATATTTATGCCAGCCAAAGGCCTTGTGAAATTGTGGGCTTGCCGGGTGCCCTGGGGGCGGATGCGGCCGTCGCTTGGGGGCGACCCGGGCCGGTGAAATCCGCCGCCCCGAGGCCGGGGCGCGGCGAGGGGTGGGTGGCACAGGCCGTGCTTAAGGGCGCACCATGAGTTCAACCGCAGAAGCCGCCATGGACCGGGAGCTGGAGCAGACGCACGCGCGCCTTCTCCTCGACCTGGTAAGCGTCGGAAGCGGGCAAGGCGTTTACATCCTCAACCCCCCTCCCACGGACGATCCGGAGTGAGGGCGGGGTGGAGGTTTGTGAGCCGGGCCCGGCCCCTGGGGCCGCGTCGATACCCCCCCGGGATGGGTCCCCCGGGCTTACATGTTTTTAGCCCGGAGCCGGGCTCAAAAGGGTTGCGGCCCGTCTGGCTCACTGTTTTAACCGCCCCATGGCCATCTTCTCACCCGCTTCCCAGACCCCCGGCAATGTGGCAGCCCAGGCTGGCGGGAAGAAGGGTGCGGGCGCCGACGTGCGCGCGGCCCAGGCGCTGGCAAAGCAGAAGTCCCTCGAGAAGAGCGCGAAGAAGTACAAGCTGCCGCTCGGGGAGCTGACGATGTTCACGCAGCAGCTGGCCTCGCTCCTCGTGGCCGGCCTGCCGCTCGTGCAGTGCCTCGAGGCGCTCCAGGACCAGACGGAGGATCCGCGCTTCAGGATCATCATCCGCGACGTTCGCCTGGACATCTCCCAGGGTAATTCCTTCTCGTCCTCGGTGAAGAAATTCCCGAGGGCCTTCCCGACCCTCTTCATCTCGATGGTCGAGGCCGGTGAGGCGAGCGGCGGGCTCGCCGAGATCCTGGGCAAGGTCGCCGGTTACTTCGAGGCGACGGTCAAGTTGACCAAGAAGGTCAAGTCGGCCATGGCGTACCCGATCGGCGTCATTTCGCTGGCCGTCGTGCTGGTGAACGTGCTCCTGATCTTCGTCATCCCGGTCTTCGCGGCGATGTTCGCGGACTTCGGCGCCAAGCTGCCCCTGCCGACCCAGCTGCTGATCGACCTGAGCCATTTCATGGGCAAGTGGTGGTGGGCGATCGGGATCACCTGCTACGCCATCTACTGGGTCATGGGGAAGTTCGTGAGCACGCCCAGGGGCCGGCGCATGAAGGACCAGTTCCTGGTCCGGGCGCCGATCTTCGGCAACCTTATTCACAAGATCGCCCTCTCGAGGTTCTGCCGCACCTACGCAACCCTGATCCGCTCCGGCGTGCCGATCCTCCGGACGCTCGAGATCGTGGCGTCGGCGAGCGGCAAGGTGCAGATCGAGGACGCCTGCGCGGAGATCGCCAAGCACGTCAGCCAGGGCGGGCAGGTCTCCGAGATCCTGGCCTCGAACGAGTTTTTCCCGCCGATGATGAAGCACATGGTGAAGGCCGGTGAGGCGACCGGCAACGTCGACGGAATGATGAACAAGATCGCGGACTTCTACGACGTGGAGACCGACGCCACGGTGAGCGCCCTGACCTCCCTGATCGAGCCCCTCCTCATCGTCTTCCTCGGCATCATCGTGGGCGGCATCGTCATGGCGATGTTCCTGCCGATCTTCCAGCTGGGCGCCGTCGCCGGTGGCATGGGGTGATCCCCCTGGGCCGCTTTGGATGTGGCCTTTAACAGGCGTTGTTGACTTGCCCGGCGGCAGCAGGGAGGCTCGCCGTTCTACGATTCAGTCATGCCCTCCGTCCTCATTGTAGACGACCTGATATCGATCCACGAAATGCTGGACGCGGTTATTCAACCGACCGGCTTTTCGACGGCGTTTGCAACGGACGGGGAGAAGGCGCTCGTGCGCTACAAGGCCGAGAAGTTCGACATGGTCCTGGCCGACATCGACATGAAGCCGATGGACGGGATCACGCTCCTCAAGCAGCTCAAGCAGTACGACCCGAACAACGTCACGATCATCATGACGGCCTACGCGAGCACCGAGAGCGCGGTGCAGGCGCTCAAGTTCGGGGCCTTCGACTACCTCCAGAAGCCGTTCCGTGTGGACGAGCTGATCGCGACCCTGCGGCGCGGCATCGAGTTCCGCGAGCTCCAGGCGCAGCGCAACCTCGCGACATCGGGCGCGGGCATCAAGCTGGACGACGTCGAGGGTCGCCTGGTGGGGACGAGCCCGCAGATCAAGAGGCTGATCCAGCAGGTCAAGAAGCTGGCCGTCGTCAGGACGCCCGTCCTCCTGATCGGCGAGAACGGCACCGGCAAGAGCTCCGTGGCCGAGATTCTCCACAGCGCGACGGGGGCCGACCTTAAGAACTTCGTGCGGATCGACTGCGCGCTCAGCTCCGAGAAGAGCTTCCGCGACGGGCTTATCGGCAATAACGGCGAGGGCGGCCCCTGGACCAAGGACGCCAAGGGGGGGACCCTCTTCCTTGAGCACCTCCAGTGCATCGCCCCGCCGGTGCAGAAGGAGCTGGTGAGCGTCCTCAGGAACACGGCCCACGCGTTTCGGCTCGTGTGCACGACCACGGACGACCTGGAGAAGATGGTCGACGAGGGTAAGTTCAACGACGAGCTCTTCTACCGGGTGGCCTCGCTGCCGCTGCAGATGCCGCCCCTCAGGAACCGCAAGGAGGACATCCCGCTCCTGGTGAAGCACTTCACGGGGCGCGCCTCCAACCCGCTCGTGGACCCGAACCTGATCGAGTTCACGGCGGACGCCATGGCTATCCTGACGGCCTATGACTGGCCGGCCAACCTGACCGAGATGTACCAGGTGGTTTCCAAGGTCGCGAGCACGACCGAGACGCGGGTCATCACCTCCGAGCAGCTCCCGCTCCGGATTCGGGAACTCAAGGACTGGCCGACCCTGGCCCAGTACACGTCGGGCCAGGAGCGCCAGTACATTGACCGGGTCCTCCACGCCTGCCGCGGGGACAAGGCCGTCGCGGCCAAGGTCCTCGGGGTCGACGTTTCCCGCATCGGCTAGGACCAATTTCCCTTGCGGCGGATTTGGGCGGCCGCAACTGTCGGAGGAACTCACGCGCCCCGAAAATGCCCAAACGCACCGACCTCGAGTCCATCCTGATCATCGGAGCCGGCCCCATTGTGATCGGGCAGGCCTGCGAGTTCGATTACTCGGGTACCCAGGCGTGCAAGGCGTTGAAGGAGGAGGGTTTCCGCGTCATCCTGGTCAACTCGAACCCGGCCACGATCATGACGGATCCGGAGTTTGCCGATGTCACCTACATCGAGCCGCTGACGGTCGACATCCTGGAGAAGGTGATCGCCGCGGAGCGGCCCTCGGCGCTCCTTCCGACCCTCGGCGGGCAGACCGCGCTCAACCTCTCGATGGAGCTCCACGAGAAGGGCATCCTCGCCAGGTACGGGGTCGAGATGATCGGGGCCAAGCCCGAAGCGATCTCAAAGGGCGAGGACCGCGAGCTCTTCAAGCAGGCGATGGTCAAGATCGGCCTCGACGTGGCGAAGTCCCGCACGGTGAGGACCTCCGAGGAGGCCCGGGCGGCCTCCGAGGAGATAGGCTCGTTCCCCCTGATCATCAGGCCCAGCTTCACGCTCGGCGGCCAGGGCGGTGGCATAGCCTACAACCGCGAGGAGTTCGAGCGGATCGTCTCCAACGGGCTCGACATCTCGCCGGTCCACGAGGTGCTTGTGGAGGAGAGCCTCCTCGGCTGGAAGGAGTTCGAGATGGAGGTCATGCGCGACCACAAGGACCAGTGCGTGGTGATCTGCTCGATAGAGAACTTTGACCCCATGGGCGTCCACACGGGCGACTCGATCACGGTGGCCCCCGCGATGACGCTCACGGACAAGGAGTACCAGGTGATGCGAGACGCCTCGTTCGCGGTCATCCGGGAGATCGGGGTGGAGACGGGCGGCTCCAACATCCAGTTCTCGGTGTGCCCCGACACGGGGCGAATGATCGTGATCGAGATGAACCCGCGCGTTTCCCGGAGCTCGGCGCTCGCGTCCAAGGCGACCGGCTTCCCGATTGCGAAGATCGCGGCGAAGCTGGCCGTCGGCTACTCGCTCGACGAGCTCCGCAACGACATCACCCGCCTCACCCCCGCCAGCTTCGAGCCCACGATCGACTACGTCGTGACGAAGATCCCGCGCTTCACCTTCGAGAAGTTCCCCGACGCGGACCCGACGCTCACGTCCTCCATGAAGTCCGTGGGCGAGGCGATGGCGATCGGGCGGACCTTCAAGGAGTCGCTCCAGAAGGCGCTCCGCTCCCTTGAGATCGGGGCCAGGGGCTTCGGCGGCGGCGGCAAGCTGGGCGGCGACGAGAAGCCCGACGACGCGACCATAAAGACCAAGCTCGGGACACCCAATGCGGAGCGGATCTTCTACCTACGGTACGCGTTCAGGGCGGGCTACACGGTGGACCAGATCTTTGACCTGACGAAGATCGACCGCTGGTTCCTGCACCAGCTGCGCGAGATCCACGAGATGGAGGGCGCGATCTCGGGCGGGACCCTGGCCGCCCTGGATACCGGCCGGCTGCGCCGGGCCAAGCAGTTCGGGTTCTCCGACGCCCAGCTGGCGCACCTCCTCGGGAGCGAGACGATGGCGGTCCGGGCCGAGCGCAAGCGCCGCGGCGTCGCCACCACGTTCCGGCTGGTCGACACCTGCGCGGCCGAGTTCGAGGCCTTCACGCCCTACTACTACTCGAGCTACGGCGAGGAGAACGAGGTGATCCCCTCGAAGAAGCGCAAGATCATGATCCTCGGGGGCGGCCCGAACCGGATCGGCCAGGGCATCGAGTTCGACTACTGCTGCGTGCACGCGAGCTTCGCGCTGCGCGAGATCGGATTCGAGACCGTCATGGTGAACTCGAACCCGGAGACCGTCTCGACCGACTACGACACAAGCGACCGCCTCTACTTTGAGCCCTTGACGCTCGAGGACGTGCTCGAGGTTTACCAGCAGGAGGGGTGCGAGGGGGCCATCGTGCAGTTCGGGGGGCAGACCCCGCTCAACCTGGCCACCGCGCTCAAGGCAAACGGCGTCAACATCATCGGGACCTCCCCGGAGTCGATCGAGGTGGCCGAGGACCGGAAGCTCTTCGCCGCGGTGCTCAACAAGCTCAACCTCCTGCAGCCGGCCAACCGGACGGCGCTGAGCGAGGGCGAGGCCGAGGCCTTCGCGCTCGAGGTCGGCTACCCGGTGCTCCTTAGGCCCAGCTTCGTGCTTGGCGGCCGGGGCATGTTCATCGTCTACAGCGCCGAGGACCTCCGCACGGTGGTCCGGCAGGTGTTCGACGTGATGCCGGGCAAGCCGGTCCTGATCGACAAGTTCCTGGAGGACGCGATCGAGCTCGACGTGGACTGCCTCTGCGACGGGGAGCGGAGCGTGATCGGCGGCATGCTCGAGCACATCGAGTTTGCCGGGGTGCACTCGGGCGACGCGGCCATGGTCATGCCGCCCCACACGCTCTCCAAGGATATCCTCGCCAAGGTCCGCACGGCGACGCACGCTCTCGCCCGGGAGCTGAAGGTCGTGGGCCTGATGAACATCCAGTTCGCCATCAAGGACGGCCTGCTCTACGTGCTCGAGGTGAACCCGAGGGCGTCCCGCACGGTTCCGTTCGTGGCCAAGGCGATAGGCGTCCCGCTTGCCAAGCTCGCAGCCAAGATCATGACCGGCAAGAAGCTCTCCGACCTGGGCTTCACGCGCGAGGTGGCCCCCCTGCACTGGTGCGTCAAGGAGGCCGTGTTCCCGTTTGTCCGCTTCCCGGGCGCCACGATCGCGCTCGGGCCCGAGATGCGCTCGACCGGCGAGGTCATGGGGCTCGACGCCGACCTGGGCATCGCCTTCGCGAAGGCCCAGGCCGCGGCGAAACCGGGCCTTCCCACCGAGGGCAACGTGTTCCTGAGCGTCAAGGATGGCGACAAGGTGCACGCGGTGGTCCTTGGCCTGGCGCTCGAGGCCATGGGTTTCACGATCTACTCGACGAGCGGCACCGCGAAGACCCTCGCCGAGGGAGGGGTGGCCGTGAAGCGCATCGCGAAGATAAGCGAGGGGCGCCCCACGGCCGTCGACATGATCAAGAACGGCCAGATCCAGCTTGTGATCAACACGCCCGGCGGCCTGATCCCCCGGCGCGACGAGAACGCGATCCGCGCAGCCGTCTACGCCCACAGTGTCTGCATCATGACCACCATCATGGCGGCCCGGGCCGCCGTGGAGGGCATCCGGGCGCTGAAGACCAAGCCCGTCGGGGTCCGCCCGATCCAGAAGTACAAGGGCAACGTGGCCCCGGTGTAGGGGGCCGCGTTTCCAGGGTTTACAGGGACCCGGCGTTTTGCTTGAGTCCCCGGTTCCCGCAGGAATAACCCATCGCAAATGCCCATGCCCGCCACCCCCACAGACACGAAGCCAGCCCCCTCGGCGCCGAACCACGAGGAGACGCTCAGGCAGGCCTGGGAGCGCTACGGCAGCTTCATCTACATCACCTGTGGCGTGATCGCCCTCGGCATCCTGGCAAAGGGCGGATGGGATTATCTTAACGTGCAGAAGGAGATAGGGATACAAAACGAGTATTCCCTGTGCGTGAGCCTGGACTCGTACCGCTCGTTCGCCGCCAACCATCCCGGGCATCCCCTTGCCGGTGCCGCCGAGGTGATCGTCGCCGACGGCTCCTATGCCACGGGCAAATTCGCCGACGCGGTGAACTCCTACACCTCGGCCATTGCCGACCTGCCGGCCGGGCCCGTGCAGGCCCGCGCCAAGCTGGGCCTTGCGATGTCGCTCGCCCTTTCCGGCAAGACCGCGGACGCCGAGTCGAGCCTGAGGCAGCTCCTGAACGACACGACACTCCTTAACCAGGTCCGCTGCGAGGCGGGATTCCACCTGGCGAGCATGGCGGCCGCTTCCGGCCGCGCCGCCGACGTCCAGAAGTTCGCGGAGCAGGTCATGCAGATCGACGCCACGAGTCCCTTTGCCGAGCGGGCCTTCGCGCTCCGGTCCTCGGTGAACGCCAAGGTGGGTGTCCCCGGGGCGGTCGCGGTGCCTGTGGTCCCGTAGGCCCTGTTCAGGGAAGGCGCTGGCCGGACGGGGAGAGGTTGACCGTGAAGTTTTCGGTGACCGGCGAGGCGGCCTCGTAGGTCGCGTCTCCGTCCTGGCTTGCCTGCACGACAACGGCGCCGGCCTGCGGGGTCAGCAGGCCCCCGTTGAGCGTGGCGGTCCCCGAGACGACCTCAAAGCGCACCTGCAGCCCTGAGGAGGCGTTCGCGCTGAGCGCGTAGGGCTGGCCGGCTGTCAGGCTCGTCGAGCCCTGAAAGCTTATGAACTGGTGGCGCTTCACGACGGAAACCTGCACCCGGTCGCTCGCGACCGTGCCCAGGCGGTTGGTGGCGAGAACGTCATAGGCCCCGGCGTCCGACATTCTGGCCGCGGCGATTGTCAGCGCGCGGTCCGTGGCGCCCTGGATGGGCGCGCCATCCTTGCGCCACTGGAACGTGGGGGCGGGCACGCCCGAGGCGGCCGCCGTCAGAACAATGATTGAGCCAATCTCCGCCACGCCCGCCCTGGGCTCCAGGGTGAAGGCGGGGGGCGACGGGTTCAGGCTCACCGCGAACGCGCGCTCCTCGGGCTTGGCGGCGGCGAAGACGGCGTTTCCGGCCTGGGTCGCGAGCACGACGACGAGGCCGGGCGTGCCCGTGAGCCGCAGCCTCTTCCCGTCCAGGACAGCCGGGCCGTCAACGACCGCGAACGTGACCGGCAGGCCCGAGGAGGCCTTTGCGACGAGGTCGAACGGGGCGTCGCCCACGGTCCTCTCGGGCAGCTCGGCGAAGGCGATCTGCTGCTTGCGAGGCGTGTCCTGGGCGCGCAGGGGCGCGGCCGGTGCGAGAAGGGCGGCCGCCGCCACAAGGGCCGCCAGGCCGAATCCCCCGGGACCTGACAGCGCCGCTTTCATGGACTACTCGTCCACGTTCACGTGGACCACCGTGGCCGGGGGAAACCCGTTGAAGTAGGTTGACGACGCATGGCTGTAGGCCCCGATGTTCTCGCTGTAGACCAGGTCGTCCCGGTCCAGTTCCGGCAGGTTCTCGGCCATGGAGACCACGTCGAGCGCGTCGCAGGTGGGCCCGTAGACCGCGCTGATCCTGGTCTGGCCCCTCTTGAAGGCCCGCACCGGGTACTTGCAGTGGTCGAAGATGACGCCCGAGTAGGAGTGGTAGACGCCGTCGTTGATGTAGTAGCTTGGCTTCCCCTCGCGGAGGGCCTTTCCGATCACCTTGGACACGGTGTAGGCGGCGTTGGCCACCAGGAACCGGCCCGGCTCCGCCAGGATCTGGATGTTCTTCGGGAAGAGGCGGGCGAGCTCGTGGTTGATGACCGCGGCCAGCTCCTTGAACGGCTTCACCGTGTCGTCGTAGCGGGCGGGAAACCCGCCGCCGATGTCGATCAGGTTCATCTTCGTGTAGCCGCGCTCGCGGGCCTCGCTGTAGATGCCCGAGCACAGCGCAAGCGCCTGGACGTAGTTCTCGAAGTTGGTCGTCTGGCTCCCCACGTGGAAGCTCAGGCCCTCGCAGGTGAGGCCCAGCTTCTCGGCAAGCAGGATCAGGTCCACGGCCTCGCCCGGCGACGCCCCGAACTTGGAGGAGAGCTCCACCATGGCCCCTGTATTAGCAACCTTGATACGGAGGGCGACCCCCGCCTGCGGCGCGTGCTCCCGGATCTTGTGCAGCTCCTCGGCGTTGTCGAAGGTCACCAGCGGCTTGTACTGGTTCAGCTCCTCGAGCGTCTCCACGGGCTTGTTCGGGTTCGCGTAGATGATGTTCTCCCAGATCCAGTCCTGCCGCTGCTTGGCCGGCATCGCCTTGATGTTGTCGTAGACGATGTTGAACTCGGGCATCGACGCGACGTCGAAGCTGGCGCCCTCCCTGTAGAAGGTCCGGACGATCTCGGGAAGCGGGTTCGCCTTGACCGCGAAGTAGGCCTGGACGCGCGGCAGGTACCTCTTGAACTCGCGGTAGTTCCTGCGGAGCGCCTCGTGGTCCACGACGAAGAGGGGCGTTCCGTGCTCGCGGCCGAGTTTCTGGAGCTGCGCCTTGGTGATCATTTTTCGAGTGTCGGTTTCGTTCGGTTGTCGGTTGCTGTGCCTTGGGGTGCCAAAAAAAGGGTGCCAGGAGGCCTAGGGCTTCCTGGCACCTTTCTCAAGGCAAGTATGACCCCACGCTCAATCCCCGTCCTTGACGAGGAAGTTCTTGAACTGCCACGGATCTTTAACATCGAAGTCGGGCTTGTTGAAGCCGCTGAACGCGTTCTCGTAGTCGCGCAGCGGGGTCCAGTCCGAGCGGGTGGAGATGAACTTGCCGAGGTAGGGCTTCGATATCCCGAGCACATACTCGTGCGGGAGCTCGTCGGGAACCTTTATGCCCTCGGCCGGGTTCTCGATCATCCACATCGTCGCGGCGACGACCGAGATGGCGACCTGCATGGTGGTCGCGTTCTGGTGCGGGACCAGGCGGCGGGACTCCTCGATCGAGAGGTCGGAGCCGACCCACCAGGACTTGAAGGCGTGGCCCATGATGAGGGCGCCGAGGATGTCGGCCCCCTTCGTGATCTCGTCGTTCATGATCCGCAGCTTCGGCTGCAGCTCGTAGTTGTTGCCGCGAAGCTCGTTGAGCGAGACGATGGCCTCGTCGCAGGGGCAGTACGCGTAGTGCATCGTGGGCCGGTAGACGGCCCGCTTGCCCTCCCAGACCGTGAGCTTGTCGGAGATCGTGAAGGCCTCGCCATGGCGGACCACCATGCCCTGGATCGTGTAGTTGGGCACCCAGGAGCGGACCCAGGTGTTGATCCCCATGCGGGCGATGCAGATCTGGTTCTTCGGGCCGTCCTTGTGGCGGTAGCCGAATTTCGGGAGCGTCTTCTCGTGGGTGCCCCAGCCGAGCTCGGAGGTGGTCGTGCCCTCCTCGCGGAAGCCCTCGATGCTCCAGGTGTTCACGAACTCGTCGATCTGCTTCGGCACGTCCGTGATCTGGGTGTCGCGCTCGCTGCAGTGGATGACCTTCACCCCGAGCTCCCTCGCCAGGTAGTTGAACTTCTGCGAGGCGACGAGCCCCTTGAGGGTCTCGGCCTTGCGCCCCTTGACCTTCTTCTCGCCGAGGGCGGCCGCCGCGATGTCGAGCAGGCCCTGCTTGGTGAAGTGCGAGATGAGCCCCGGGTTGGCGCCGTGCTCGACAACCGCCGTCGCGCCCTTCTGCTTCCACTTGCCGTACATCTTGCGCACGTTCATGTGGCGCCAGTACAGGGTGCGCTCGGTCGGGTGCTTCTTGCCGCCGGCATACGGGTCCCAGACCTCGACGGACGTGTTGATGTAGAGGACCCCCTTGTCGTGGCACCACTGCAGGATCTCGCAGGCGTCGATGTTCCAGGCCAGGTCGATCAGCACGTCGCCCGCGGACAGGTACTTTCCGAGCAGCGAGTGCATGTTCTCCTCCGTCACCTTGTCGCGGACGTAGCGCACGCCGATCGAGGTCCATTGCTTGAGCTTCTCCTCCTTGCTCTCGAAATCGATCACGGTGACGTTCGTCGGCGCCACGTTGATGTGCTTGAAAAGGATGGGGAGCGTGCATTCCGCGACGGCGCCGTAGCCGACGAAGAGTATTTTTTTGCTGAATTCGATCATGATTCGCTGGAGGTGAGGGTGGGTGGGTTTTGTGGAGTGGGTACCTTGCTTTAGGAGGGGGCAATGAAGGGTGCCTTTGGCGGCATACGCAAGAAAGAGCGGGGGGTTGACGCGGGCTTTTTACATGGGCCCCCAGCGGGATCCCTTGGTGTCGTCAGGGCCTGGTGGCCTTCCTCGGAATGGACGACACAAGGTCCTGGCAGATCCGGTTGGAAACCGCGAAGGGTCCCATGGCCACGGCATAACGCCCCGTCCATAGGGTGGCCGCCCCGTCCGCCCTAATGAGCCGGACGACGATCTCGATGCCGTCGTCCCTGCCGGAAAGGAGGTAGTCGTACCCGGCCTTAGCGGCGGCGGCGGCCAGGGCCGCGTCGTCGTTGGGAGCGATCGAGGCCGGCCTGACCCGCACCTGGGACGGGCGGGCCTGGGAAAGTCGGCTGAAGATTCGTCCAAAGACCTCATCCGCGAGCTTTTGCGCGTCCGCGGAATCCGCGGTGAAGGGTTCAAGTTCAAGCTGACCGTCCCAGCCCGCCTCGGCGTCGACCTCCTTCGAGACCGCGCGGGCTATCTCTGCTCCCGCCTTGGCGAAGCCGGCCCCCAAGTTTCCCGACGCCGGATCCTCGGCGAGCTTGTCGAGCTTGCTGGCCGCTTCCTGGAGCGACTCGGCATCGTCGGCATCGGGCTTCTCCGCCAATCGGGCAGCCGCCTCCTTCGCGCTCCGCTCCGAGGGGCTGGAGCGGCTGCACGATTTGAAGAGGACCCCGAACAGGAGCCAGAGGGATATGAGGACGCGGACCCACTTCGGGAACCGTTGGAAAACGATCCATGCGGACGAGAGGACCCACCAGACGACCTCCGCGAGGTACTTGAGCCGGTCGTGCCTTGCGGCCGGCCGCAGCGGGAAGGGAGGCATGGGCGGCGGCCCCGGGTGCGCGGCTCCCGTCCCGCCTTGGGGCGGCGGCCCGGCGGGCTTTCTGGCCTGCGCTATCGACGGAGGGGCCGCGCGGGGCACGGCCGGATGCTCTCCCATTGCCAGCCTGGTCGCCAGCGAGCGCAGCGCGGCCGTCTCCGCGCCGCCCGGGCACCTGAGCCACTGGACGCTGGTGAATTTCTCGGGGACGCGTGCCCCGGCCTCGGTCGTCGCGTCGATCGCCACCGGGATCAGGAACATGGCGTCGTCAGCCATGTCGTGGCTGCGGTCCACCGCAAGGCGCCACTCCCTGCGGAAATACCCCTCCCGGCGGGCCTCGGTCTGGGCCGAGATCACCGGCATGAAATAGGTGCATTCCCTGATCTGGCGGCGTATCTTCTGGTCCCAGGCGTCGCCGCCGCCGAGCTCGCTCTCGTCGTACCAGACATCCAGGCCGGACGAGGCCAGGACCTCCTTCAGCAGGCGGGCCGCCTCGCGGTTTTCAGAGGCGTAGCTTATGAAGACGGAAGACCTCGGGCCCCCAGGTGTGGCTTCTGCGGTTTCTGCGGCGCTCGGCACTCTGGGCCAAGAGGACGCCCAAGGGCCAGATTGGGGTCAAGCATCGACTCGAGCCGCCGGCCGGGGGGAGGGAAGTGCGTGGCCTAATGGCGGGTGGTGCCGCGCCTAACCCCGCGGCCCCGGGGCCTGAAAGGGTCCCGCTCCGGCTCGGGCCTTCGGGGCCGTTCGGAGGGCCCGCGGATGGCGCCAATAGATGGCGCCTATAGATGGCGCCTATAGCCCCTCCACGAGCTAACACCCGGTCGTTCCGGCATATGAAATGGTCGGGGCGACAGGATTCGAACCTGCGACCTCCTGGTCCCAAACCAGGCGCTCTACCAGGCTAAGCTACACCCCGAGGAGAGAGGCCACCGCACGCCCCTTTGCAAGGGGTGTCAAGACGCGATGTCCGTTGGTGCGCAATCTGCTTGCCTAGCAGGGGTAATCCGTTTCTCCTAAATCCCCTTAACTCACTATCCATGGATACCATTTCTCGCGAAAATAACAGCCTGCTCCCCTTGGGCGGCGTCATCATTGGTGCCGTTGCGCTCATTATTGGCGGCTACGCGGCAATCAGCCTCTCGAAGGTGAACCGCACTCTCGCCCAACAGGCCGACAAAGTCGCGAAGATCGACGACATCGCCTCCCAGGTCGCGTCTGCATCGGCGGCGAGCGACAAGGCGGCAAGGGACATTACGACCCTCCAGAATTCCACGCAGGCGGCGGTGAACCAGCTCGGGACCGAGCTGGCGACCCTCGACGAGAAGCTCAAGCACATCGAGGAGTCCCACGTCGCCAAGGTCGGCAAGGGCCCCAAGGGCGAGCCCGCGGTTGCCGGACCCGGCGAGTACATTGTGAAAGCCGGTGACACGGGCGCCAAGATCGCCCGCGCCAATGGCTGCAGCCTTTCCGACCTCACGTCGGTAAACCCCGGCATCAGCTGGACGCACCTGAAGGTCGGCGAGAAGATCAAGCTGCCCGAGAAGAAGTGATCACCGGGGGGCTTTCCCGGTGGGTGCGCGAGGCCGAGCGGGTGCTCGTCTCGACGCGGGTGTTTGACTTGAAGAGCGTCCTTTTCCGCCATCCCGTCAGGGGAACGGAGCGGGAGTTCATCGTGGCGCACGCGCCCGACTGGGTGAACGTCGTGGCCCGGACGCCCGACGACAGGCTGGTGCTCGTGCGCCAGTTCCGCTTTGGCTCGAACGAATTCTCGCTCGAGATCCCCGGGGGGGTGATCGAGAAGGGCGAGGAGCCGGTTGCCGCCGGCGTGCGCGAGCTCCTGGAGGAGACCGGCTACGGCGGCGGCAAGGTGAGCCTCCTGGGGAGCGTCCACGCCAATCCCGCGATCCAGGACAACCAGTGCCACATCGTCATGGTCGACGGGGCGGTGCCCACGGGCCCGATGAACTGGGACCACGACGAGGAGATCCAGGTGTCCGCGGCGCCGGTGGCCGAGGTGCTCTCTTGGGCCCGCTCGGGCCGGATAACCCACAGCCTGTCGGTCGCGGCCCTCATGCTCTTCGAGGGAACCCGGGGCGTTTGACTTAGCGGGAGGTCGGGGTTACCTAGGCGTCACCCTTTTCAGATACCCAAGGCCCTGAACCCAAGCACCATGATTCCCCCGCAATTTGCCAACAGCCCCGAGGTGCTGGGCGCCCCTGGCGCGGCGGGGGTGCTGCCCGACCTCCTTGAAAGGGAGATCCGCCGGATCTACTCGCGGAGCCCCATCTACGGGCGCCGTTTCCCGCTCCACGAGGAGCCCCTGCGCTGGGCCTGCTACCGCGAGATGCCGGCCCTCTCAAAGCGCGAGATCGTCGAGTCCGGCCACCAGTCGTTCTTCGAGGACTACGCGGTGATCGAGCGGGGCCTGGCGGACCGCCGGTTCGAGTACGAGAACACCTCCGGAACCACCTCCTCCCCCATGACCGTCATCATGGAGGACGGCTGGTGGGTGGCCCAGACCAAGCGGGCCTACCGTGCATCGCCCATCCTGCGCGAGTTCGCGGACAGGCCCCACCGCAAGTGCGTCCTGGCCCCCGTCGGTTGCTCGAGCAACCTCTGCCCCTACGAGGACCACCCGTTTCCCCACCGCTACTTTGACGGCACCGTCTACCTGAACCTCTCGAGCGACCCGTTCGCCTTCTCCGAGGCGGAGTGGGACAGGATCGTGGTGGAGCTCCAGGCCACGCAGCCCGAGATCCTGGAGGGGGAGCCCGTGTACCTGGCCCTCCTGGCGCGCGCCGTTACGCGGCGCCGGGTGACGGTCCCGTCCGTCCGAGCGGTGATCCTCACCTATGGGAAGGCGAGCCTGCAGCACGGGCGCCGCATCGCGGCGGCGTTCCCGGCGCCGCAGGTCGACCTCTACGGCTCGACGGAGGCCGGCTACCTCTTCGTCGGCGAGGCCTTCAGGGACAACTCCCGGGTCATCGACGACAACGCCTTCATCGAGCTCGTGCCGTGGCGCGCCGGCGTGCCGGGCGTCCACCAGATCCATGTCACCACCCGGGGCCGCGAGGCGATGCCGCTCCTTCGGTACCACACCGGCGACATCGTGATGGAATGCCCGGAGGGCTTCAGGATCCTCGGGCGCGAGCGCGACCTCTACTTCAGGCCGGACGGCTCGCTGGTCACGGCCACCGACGTGGACGCCGCGCTCCCCGCCGACTTCGCCTGCTGGCACTACTCGCTCTCCCAGACGGGCGACACGCGCTGGGACTTCCAGTATGTCGCGGACCACACCGCCGACCACAAGTCCCTGGAGCGGGCGCTGGCCGGGCTGCTCGGCCCCGGCGTGCGCGTGAACGCATTCCGCCGCAAGGCGATCGCCCCGGCCGCGAGCGGCAAGTTCGCCCTGTTGAAGCCCCTGGCCAGGGGGTAGCGCTGATGGGCCGGATTAGGGGGGCTTATGTCTTCGGCCCCCGAATGAAGGTCTCTCTTTACTCCCGCGCCTAGTGCCTGTGGAGTGGTCCCGCGCTTTCGCACGATGGACCTAGCCCGATACCTCTTCCGCAGCACCATTGGCAGGAAACTGATCATGGCCGCCACCGGCGTGGTCCTGATCGGCTTCATCTTCGGGCACCTGGTCGGCAACCTCCAGGTCTTCGAGTCCCCCGACAGGCTGAACGGCTACGCGCACTTCCTGCAGTCCCTGGGGCCGGTCCTCTGGCTCGTGCGGCTGTTCCTCCTGGCCTGCGTCACGCTGCACGTCTGGTCGGGCACCGTCCTGGCCCTGGAGAGCGTCCACGCGCGCGGCGGGGAGCCGTACCGGGTCAAGAAGTGGATCAGCGCGACGTTCGCGTCGCGCTACATGCGCGGGACCGGCTACGTGGTGCTGGCCTTCATCCTCTACCACCTCGCCCACTTCACCGTGGGCATCGCCCAGCCGTCGACGTTCAAGGCCAACCTGCCCCCCTACGTGATGACGGGCGACTACCACATCCTCGGGGTCACGGTCGTCCCCGCGGGCATGCAGGTCCTCGACTGCCGCTCGATGGTGATAGGCGGGTTCAGGAACCCGCTCGTCTCGATCTTCTACATCGTGGCGGTCGGGCTCCTCTCGCTCCACCTGCTGCACGGCGCCGAGAGCCTCTTCCAGACCTTCGGCTGGAGGAACCACCGCTGGGAGCGGGGCCTACGGGCCGTGGTGACCCTCATCTGCGCGGCCTATTTCCTGGGCAATCTGGCGATCCCGGGAGGCGTCCTCCTCGGCATGCTCCGATAGAACCGGCACGTCATGGCTACACTCGACTCCAAGACCCCCTCGGGCGAACTCTCCGGCAAGTGGCGCCGCCACAAGGCCGCCATCCGCCTGGTCAACCCGGCGAACAAGCGCAAGTACGAGGTGATCGTCGTGGGGGCCGGCCTGGCCGGGAGCTCCGCCGCGGCGTCGCTTGCGGAGCTCGGCTACAAGGTGAGCTGTTTCGTGTTCCACGACAGCCCGAGGCGCGCCCACTCGATCGCGGCTCAGGGCGGGATCAACGCGGCCAAGAACTACCAGAACGACGGCGACAGCGTGTACAGGCTCTTCTACGACACCATCAAGGGCGGCGACTACCGCTCGCGCGAGGCCAACGTGCACCGCCTGGCAGAGGTCTCGGTGGACATCATCGACCAGTGCGTGGCGCAGGGCGTCCCCTTTGCCCGCGAATACGGCGGGCTCCTGGACAACCGCTCCTTCGGCGGGGCCCAGGTCTCGCGCACCTTCTACGCGCGTGGCCAGACGGGGCAGCAGCTGCTTCTCGGCGCCTATTCGGCGCTTTCGAAGGGCATCGCCGCGGGCGCGATCACCCTCCACGCGCACTCCGAGATGCTCGACCTGGTGGTCGTCGACGGGAACGCGAAGGGCATCATCGTCCGCGACCTGGTCACGGGGGCGATCACGCGCCACGCGGCCGACGCCGTGGTCCTGGCAACAGGGGGCTACGGGAACGTCTTCAACCTCTCGACCTACGCGCGCGGCTCCAATGCGTCCGCGATCTGGCGCGCGTACAAGCGCGGCGCCTGCTTCGCGAACCCCTGCTTCACGCAGATCCACCCGACGTGCATCCCGGTGACTGGGGACTACCAGTCGAAGCTGACGCTCATGTCGGAGTCGCTCCGAAACGACGGCCGCATCTGGGTGCCGAAGAAGAAGGAGGACCGGCTCAAGCCCCCGGCGTCGATCCCCGAGGCCGACCGCGACTACTACCTTGAGCGCATCTACCCGAGCTTCGGGAACCTCTGCCCGAGGGACGTGGCGTCGCGCGCCGCAAAGCGCGTCTGCGACGAGGGCCGCGGCGTCGGCGTGAGCGGTCTCGGCGTCTACCTGGACTTCGCGGACGCGATCGGGCGCCTGGGCGAGCCCGTGGTGCGCAGCCGATACGGCAACCTCTTCGACATCTACAAGGAGATCACCGACGAGAACGCCTACCAGCAGCCGATGAGGATCTTCCCTGCCGTCCACTACACGATGGGCGGCCTCTGGGTGGACTATAACCTCATGTCGAACCTGCCGGGGCTCTTTGTCCTGGGCGAGGCCAACTTCTCGGACCACGGCGCGAACCGCCTGGGCGCCTCCGCGCTCATGCAGGGCCTGGCCGACGGCTACTTCGTCGTGCCGTACACCGTGGGAGACTACCTTGCGACGCAGAAGCCGGGATCGCGCCCCCCGACTGACCATGAGGCATTCAAGGCGGCCGAGGAGTCCGTCGCGTGGGCCACGAGCAGGCTCCTGACCGTGAAGGGAAAGGAGCCGGTTAGCCATTTCCACAAGAGGCTCGGGCAGATCATGTGGCAGTACTGCGGGATGGCGCGAAACAAGGCGGGCCTGGAGCAGGCCATGAAGGACATCCCGGCCCTGCGCGCGGAGTTCTGGGAGAACGTGAACGTGCCGGGTTCGGGCGACACGCTCAACCAGTCGCTCGAGCGGGCGGGCAGGGTGGCCGACTTCCTGGAGCTCGGGGAGCTCATGTGCCGCGACGCGCTCGCGCGCGAGGAGAGCTGCGGCGGCCACTTCCGCGAGGAGCACCAGTACCCCGACGGCGAGTGCAAGCGCGACGACGTGAACTTCGCCCACGTGGCGGCCTGGGAGTTCGCGGGGGATGGAAAGGTGCCGATCCGCAACACCGAGCCCCTGGCCTACGAGACGGTCAAGATGAGCGTACGCAATTACAAGTGATGAGCACGACGACCTTCAGCGTTACCGTTCGGGTCTGGCGCCAGGAGGGCCCCGGCAAGCCGGGGGCCTTTGCGGATTACGCCGTGAGCGGCGTGAACCCGGACATGTCGTTCCTCGAGATGCTCGATGTCCTGAACGACGACCTGACGGCCAAGGGAATCGAGCCGGTCGCCTTCGCGCACGACTGCCGCGAGGGGATCTGCGGGACGTGCTCGCTCGTGATCGACGGCAAGCCCCACGGGCCGCACCACGGCGTCGCCTCGTGCCAGACGTACATGCGCAGCTACAAGGAGGGCGACGTGATCGTGGTCGAACCCTTCCGCGCGCGGCCCTTCCCGGTCATAAAGGACCTGGTGACCGACCGGACCGCCTTCGACAAGATCCAGCAGGCCGGGGGCTTCATCTCGATCCGCACGGGCTCGGCGCCCGAGGCGAACTCGGTCCCCGTGCCGAAGGAGGTCGCGGACCTGGCGATGGACGCGGCCCAGTGCATCGGCTGCGGCGCCTGCGTCGCGGCGTGCAAGAACGCGAGCGCGATGCTCTTCGTGGCGGCCAAGGTCTCGCACCTGGGGCTCCTGCCGCAGGGCCAGCCGGAGCGCGACCGCCGGGTGCTCGCCATGGTGAGCACGATGGACGGCCTCGGGTTTGGAAGCTGCACGAACCAGTACGAGTGCAGCGCAGCCTGCCCGAAGCTGATCTCCCACGACTTCATCGCGCGGATGAACAGGGACTACGCGAAGGCGATCTTCAGCTCATCGTTCAAGCCGGTGGCCGCGGGCGCGGAGGAATAGGCGGGCCCCGGGGGGATTTCCCCCGTTTTCGTGTAACTTTGCGGGCGGGGCCGTGTTTTCTTGGTAACCAATCCAAAGAAAATGAATACCGACAATCTTCCCATCAAGGCCTTCCTGGCATCCCTCGGCGCAATCGCCCTGTTTCCCTTCACCGCCGTGGCGGCCGCAGCCACCTTCACCGTAACCGGGGTCTTCGCGATCATCGTCGCCGACTACGGACGGACGATCGAACCCCTGCGGGTCAACGCGGCGGTGGTTCCTTTTGACAGGGCCGCCGGCTGCTATTCCGGGGAGCACGCCGCCTGATCCGGCGCCTCCGAAGCGAGACCCGGGCCCGCGCGTTTTGCGCGGCCCGGGCTCTTTTTTCCCCCCCGGCGAGTGGGCGGCGTGGCGACGCCTTCGCCGTGGTCCATGTATCCGTCGGGCAGCGTTTGACTGCTAGGATTGCTCGGCGGGGCGCCCGCAATTACCCGCAACTTTGGGGACAGGAGCCGTGTTCTCTGGGTAACCCATCCAATCGAAATGAAAACCAACCTCCTTCCCATCAAAGCCTTCCTGGCATCCCTCGGCGCTATCGCCCTGTTCCCCTTCACGGCCGCGGCCGCCGCAGCCGTCTTCACGGTCACCGGCATATTCGCGGTCCTCGCCGCAGACTACGGGCGGACGATAGAGCCCCTGCGTGTTTCCGCCGAGATCGTGCCGTTTGGGGCGCCCGGCCAGCTGGCCGGGTCGCAGAGCCAGGCCGCCTGAGGCCTAGAACATCGAGAGCGCGTGAGCGCTCTCGAGCAGCACCCAGGCGCCTCCGCCCACCAGGGCCGCCACGAGCGCGAACCTGAAGACCTTGCGGCCGCGGAGCACGGCGTCCTGGAAATCGGTGTTGAGCATCTTCCGGTTGCTCTGGGAGATGAAGCTCACGAACCGGGGGTCCCTGAATTTCCCACGGTTCTCCTGCGCCAATCCGAAGCGGATGGCCGGTCTGTGGAAAAGATTCTTCAGCAGGAACTGCATTGGACTTCAGCGTCGACTATCGGTATTTTGGGGTCGTTTTTTCAAGGGGAAACTCGCTAATCTCTGCCTTTCACGGATTTTTACCAGTCCACCATCAGACCCAACCATGCATCACTTTCGGTACGCCGGCCAAAATCTTCACTGTGAATCCGTGGATCTCGCCGAGGTCGCGAGGCTCTACGGCACGCCGACCTATGTCTACAGCGCGGCGACGATCGAGGACAACTACACCCGGATCGCCGGGAGCATGAAGGGGCTTGACGTGCGGGTCTGCTATGCGGTCAAGGCGAATTCCAACCTTGCTGTCATCAGGCACTTGGGAAACCTCGGGTCCTCCTTTGATTTTGCGAGCGCTGGGGAGATGCGGCGCGTCCTGGCGGCCGGCGCGAGCGTCAAGGACAGCGTCTTTGCCGGCGTCGGAAAGACCGAGGCCGAGATCCGGCTCGCGCTCGAGGCGGGCATCTATGCGTTCCATGTCGAGAGCGAGCCCGAGCTTGCGAGGATCAACCACGTCGCGGGCAAGCTCGGCGTGAAGGCGGCCATCTCCATCCGCGTTAACCCCGACGTGGACGCCCACACCCACGCGAAGATCACGACGGGGACGAGCGCCAACAAGTTTGGCATCCCGCTCAAGCAGGCGGCGGCGGCCTACGAGGCCGCCTCCAAGTACCCAAACATCACGATCCGGGGGATCCAGTCGCACATCGGCTCCCAGATCACCGAGGTGGGCCCCTTCGTGGAGACCCTTGAGAAGCTCGTGCCGCTCGCGGCCGAGCTGAAGGAGAGGTACGGGATCACCTACATCTCGATCGGCGGCGGGATAGGCGTGGTCTACCGGGACGCCCTGGCAAGCGGGCCCTTTTCCTGGTGGGAGACGATCCCCGAGGCGAAGCGCCCGCTGACCCCCGAGGTCTACGGCGCCGCGCTGGCGCCGGCGCTGCGCAAGCTGGGGCTGAAGGTCCTCCTTGAGCCGGGCCGGTCCATGGTGGCCAACGCGGGCGTCCTCCTGACCCGGGTCGAGTACCTAAAGCGCGGGCAGGGCAAGAACTTCCTGATCGTGGACGCCGCCATGAACGACCTGGTGCGACCGGCCATGTACGACTCGTTCCACGAGGTGGTCCCGCTGCGGCGGGACACCACCCGGCGGGCGCTCGTCGCGGATGTCGTTGGCCCCATCTGCGAGAGCACGGACTGCTTTGCCAAGGACCGCCAGATCCAGGAGGTGGGCGAGGGCGAATACCTGGCGCTCATGAGCGCCGGGGCCTACGGCCACGTGATGGCAAGCCGCTACAACACCCGGGCAATCCCGGCCGAGGTGCTCGTGAAGGGCAGCGCGTTCGAGCAGGTGACGGCGCGCGAGACCTTCGAGCAGCAGATCGCAAACGAGAAGATTCCCGCATTTTTGAAGTAGCAGGCGGCGGTGGCGGGGGTTACAAGGGGCCCATGAAGTTCTGCGTCGTAGGGGCCGGAGCCTGGGGCACGGCGTTTGCGCTGCACCTCGACCGGGGTGCGCGCGCCGTCGCCTTGGTGCCGCGCCGGCCGGAACAGGCGGCACTCATCTCCTCGACGCGCGAGAACGGCGAGTACCTGCCCGGCGTGGTCCTGCCCGGGTCGATCCGGGTGACCTCCGACCTCGCCGAGGGCCTCTGCGGGGCGGACGTGGTCCTCCTGGCCTGTCCCGCCCAGACGCTCCGGATCACCTCCAAGCACATGGGCCAGGCCCTGGGAAAGGGCCCCGGACCGCGCCTGGTGGTGAGCCTGGCAAAGGGGCTTGAGCTCGGCAGCCACATGCGCCCCTCGCAGGTCGTTTCCGAGGAGCTGCCCGGTGTCGTCGTGGGCGCCCTGTCGGGGCCGACGAACGCTGCGGAGGTGGCCCGCGGCCTGCCGGCGGCGATGGTGCTTGCGACCAAGGGGGACGCCGCGGCGGCCTATGACGTCCAGGCCTCTGTCAGCGGGCCGACGCTCCGGATCTACACGACCGACGACCTGGCGGGCGTTGAGTTCGGGGGCAGCCTCAAGAACGTCTACGCGATCGCAGCGGGCTGCTGCGAGGGCCTGGGCCTAGGGGACAACGCGAAGGCGGCGCTCCTCACCCGCGCGGTGGCGGAGATGGTCAAGGTGGGCGGGGCGCTCGGTGCCCGGCCGGAGACGTTCTACGGGCTGAGCGGGTTCGGGGACCTGGTGGCCACCTGCCACGGGTCCTGGAGCCGCAACCGCGAATTCGGGCACCGCATCGGGGAGGGCAAGAGCATCCCCGAGCTCCTCGCGGGCCGCCGGACGGTCGTCGAGGGCTACGAGACGACCCGCTCTTTTGCCGGGCTGTGCGCGGACCGGGGGATAGACGCCCCCATCCTTGGCCAGACCAACGCCATCCTCTTCAAGGGCCGCAGGCCGGGCGACGCCATCTCGGCCCTCATGATGCGGGAGCTCAAGCGCGAGACCGTCTCGGCCTTCGCGCAGGCCTGATTGCGGAGGCTTGCGTCTGCGGGCTTCGTTTTGTTGCCTCTGGCGCCCCGGTTAGCCCCAATCCCCTCCCTTATCCCATGGCCGAAGAAGCTGCGTTGGATCGCAAGCACAAGCTCGTCATCATTGCGTCGTCCCTCGGGACCGTGTTCGAGTGGTACGACTTCTACATCTACGGCACGCTCGCGGCTTTTTTCGGAAAGTTGTTCTTTCCGGCGGACAACGAGACCGCGGGATACCTCTCGAGCCTTGCCCTTTTCGGCGTCGGCTTCTCGGTGCGCCCCTTCGGCGCGCTGGTGTTCGGCAGGCTCGGCGACCTTGCCGGCCGCAAGTACACGTTCCTGATCACGATCGTCGTGATGGGCCTCTCGACAGCCCTGGTGGGCCTTCTGCCGACGTTCGCAAACATCGGCTTTGCGGCCCCGATCATCCTGGTGTTCCTCAGGCTCGCGCAGGGGCTTGCCCTGGGAGGGGAGTACGGAGGGGCGGCGATCTACGTGGCCGAGCACGCCCCGCAGGGAAAGCGGGGGCTCTACACGGGGTGGATCCAGACCACGGCGACGCTCGGCCTGTTCCTGGCGCTCGTGGTGATCGGCGTCCTGCGCAAGTACATGAGCCCCGAGCAATTCGCGGCGTGGGGCTGGCGGGTGCCGTTCCTGCTCTCGTTCCTGCTCCTGGCCGTCTCGGTCTACATCCGGCTCAAGCTCGAGGAGTCCCCGGTGTTTGCCGAGATGAAGGCCCAGGGCAAGGGATCGAAGGCGCCCCTTACGGAGAGCTTCGCCCGCTGGGACAACGGCAAGGTGGTGCTAAAGGCCCTCTTCGGCGCCACGGCCGGCCAGGGCGTTGTCTGGTATGCGGGACAGTTCTACGCGCTCTATTTCCTGAGCACGACGCTCAAGGTCGACTACGTGACGACCTACTACCTGATCGCCATCTCGCTGGTCGTTGGCGCCGTCCTCCTGGTCAGCTTCGGAAAGCTCTCCGACGTGATCGGCAGGAAGAAGATCATCATGACCGGCATGCTCCTGGCCGTCCTCACCTACCAGCCGATCTTCAGGAACCTGACGCGAGCCGCCAACCCCGCGCTTGCAAACGCGATGGAGCGCGCGCCGGTCGTGGTCTCGACGGCGGAGTACCGCGGCAGCGGCGCCCTGGCGCTCGAGGCCCTGGTCGACGCCGCAAAGAAGATCGTGCTTCCCGCCAAGCCAAGGACCGAGACCGACAAGGCCCGCAATTTCCTCAACAGCCGCGGCATCCCGTTCACGCTCGCGCCGCTCCAGGGCCCGGGCTACGAGGTCGCGATCTCGGTAGGCGCCACCCAGGTGAACGGGTTCGACGCGAAGGCCTACGAGGCGGCGCTCGCCCCTGCGGGCTACCCGAAGAGCGCCGACCCGGCCCACGTGAACAAGCCGCGGGTCGTGACGCTCCTGGTCATCCTCTTGTCCTACGTGGCGATGGTCTACGGGCCGATCGCGGCGTTCCTGGTCGAGCTTTTCCCGACCCGGATCCGCTACACCTCGATGTCTCTGCCCTACCACATCGGCAACGGGTGGTTCGGGGGATTCCTTCCCCTGATTGCGGCGTCGATCGTGGTTTTTACCGGCGATATCTACGCGGGACTGTGGTTCCCGATCGGGGTTGCGGCGGCCTCGTTCGTGATCGGGTGCATCGTCCTCCCGGAGACGAACGAGCGCGACATCCGCGGCTAGGACGCCTGCCTGGCCGCCCTGCCAGGCCGACCGATGGGGATCGAAGACGAGGACGCCCCGGGATGACCATGGCGGCATCCGATTGGCGCAAATAAATGCCGATGAATAACATCCATCACGTCGGGCCGGCCCGCGTCCGGGGTTCGGGGGCTCAATCGCAGGTTGCCGTCAGCCGGCCTTATGCCCACATTGCGCCCAGATGAAGATTTCCGCCGGCTGCGTGCTGCGATACCAGGTCGTAGCGCCCAGCGCCTCATTCACCTTCAACGTCCTCATAAACACGGGTCCCGAGCAGCGTGTCCTCTCGGAGACCATCCGGTGCACCCCTGACATCGCGACGGAGATCGCGTCCACCTCGAAGGGCGAGCGCGTGCTCCGCATGGAGGCCCAGGCCGGGCCCGTCGAGCTGGCGTACTCGGCGCTTGTCGACGTCGAGCGGCCCGAGATGCCCGCGAGCGTTCCCGCGGACCGGCCGGGCCGGCTGCCGCTGAGCATCCTCACCTACACGCTCCCTAGCCGCTACTGCGAGAGCGACCGCTTCCTCCCCGTCGCCTGGGACCTGTTCGGCAAGGTGGACGACCGGGCCGAGCAGGTGCGCTCGATCTGCAAGTGGGTGGGCGACAACATCGAGTACCTGGCTGGCTCGACGGATGGCAGGACCTCCGCCTGGGATGTCTGGCAGACCCGCAAGGGCGTGTGCCGCGACTACACGCACCTGGCGATCGCCTTCTGCCGTGCGCTCTCGATCCCCGCCCGCTACGTGGGAGGCTACGCCGTCGGGCTTGAGCCCATGAACTTCCACGCCTGCATCGAGGCCTACCTCGGGGGCGCCTGGCGCCTGTTCGACCCTACCGACAACATTGCGCCGGGCCTGATCGTCGAGGCCACCCGCGGGCGCGATGCGTCCACGGCCGGCCTGACGACCATCTTCGGGAAGGTCCAGACGGGCACCGTGCAGGTTGAGTGCACGGTGGCCGCCGAGGCCGCGCCCGCCGAGCCTCAGTCCGTCGGGATCCGCATCGAGTAGAAGCTGCGGTACACGAAGACCAGGGCGACGACGAAGATCGCCGCGCCCAGGGCGTGCTTTAGGGCCGGCTCCATCTTGACGGCGATCTCGACCGCCAGCAGGCCGAAGAGGGTGGTGAACTTGATGACGGGGTTGAGCGAGACGGAGCTCGTGTCCTTGAACGGGTCGCCGACCGTGTCTCCCACGACGGTGGCCGCGTGCAGGGGGGTGCCCTTCTGCTTGAGCTCGACCTCGACGATCTTCTTGGCGTTGTCCCAGGCGCCGCCGGCGTTGGCCATGAAGATGGCCTGGTAGAGGCCGAAGAAGGCGATGCCGACCAGGTAGCCGATGAAGAAGTACGGGTCGAAGAACGCGAGCGAGAGCGCGAAGCAGAACACCACGATGAAGATGTTGACCATCCCCTTCTGGGCGTACTGCGTGCAGATCTTGACGACCTCCTTGGAGGCCGCGACCGACGCGGTCGTCGAGTCGAGCTTCATGTTCTCCTTGATGTAGACGACCGCCCGGTACGAGCCGGTGACGACCGCCTGGGTGCTGGCCCCCGTGAACCAGTAGATCACGGCGCCGCCCATGAGGAGCCCCATCATCGCCTCGGGGTGGACGAGGGAAAGGCGCTCGATCGTGTCGGGATGGAGGCGCTTGAGGAGCATGATGATGCCGAACACCATGGTCGTGGCGCCCACGACCGCGGTGCCGATCAGGACGGGCTTGGCCGTGGCCTTGAACGTGTTGCCCGCCCCGTCGCCCTTCTCGAGCTGGAGCTTGGCGTTCTCGAAGTCGGGCTTGAAGCCGAACTCCTTCTCGATCTCGGCGGCCGAGGCCTTGTTGGACTCGATCTGCGAGAGCTCGTAGACGCTCTGCGCGTTGTCGGTCACCGGGCCGAAGCTGTCGACCGCGATCGTGACCGGGCCCATGCCGAGGAACCCGAAGGCGACCAGGCCGAACGCGAAGATCGGCGCGGCGAACTTGAACTCCTCGGGCATGATCGCCTGGAGCGCGGGGCTTGTGGAGATCAGGTAGGCGCCGAACATGAGGGAAAGGATGACGAGCCCGGTCCAGAAGGCCGAGAAGTTGCCCGTCACGAAGCCGGAGAGGATGTTCAGCGACGCGCCGCCCTGCTTGGAGGAGGTCACGACCTCCTTCACGTGGCGGCTTTCCGTCGAGGTGAAGATCTTCGTGAACTCGGGGATCAGGGCTCCAGCGATCGTCCCGAAGGAGATGATGCTCGCCAGGACCCACCAGAGGCCCTCGGGGCACCCGTCCTGCTTGGCGAGGAGCACGTACGTGGAGGCGTAGGTGACCACGATGGACACGATCGATGTGATCCAGACCAGGTTCGTGAGCGGCTGCTCGAGGTTAAAGTCCTTCTTGTCGCCGTAGAGCGACTGGGCGATGGCGCCATTGATGAAGTAGCTCAGGAGCGAGGTGATGAGCATCAGGATGCGCATCGCGAAGAGCCACACGATCAGCGTGCCGCAGAGGGAGGGGTTGGAGACGAGCGCCAGGGCCAGGAACGCGATGAGGGCCACGCCGGTGACGCCATAGGTCTCGAAGCCGTCGGCCGTTGGGCCGACGGAGTCGCCCGCGTTGTCACCCGTGCAATCGGCGATCACGCCCGGGTTCCGGGGGTCGTCCTCGGGCATGTTGAAGACGATCTTCATCAGGTCGGCGCCTATGTCGGCGATCTTGGTGAAGATGCCGCCGCAGATGCGCAGCGCCGAGGCGCCCAGGGACTCGCCGATCGCAAACCCTATGAAGCACGGGCCCGCCAGCTCCGACGGGATGAACTTCAGGATGCAGATCATGAAGAAGAGCTCGATGGCGACCAGGAGGAGGCCGACGCTCATCCCCGACTTTAGGGGAATAAGGAGCGTCGCCAGGGGATTGCCCTTCAGGGCCGAGAACGCCGCGCGGGAGTTGGCGACCGTGTTGATGCGGATGCCAAACCAGGCGACGCCGTAGCTGCCCAGGATACCGAGGATGGACGCCAGGAGGATCACCACCACGTGCCCCACCGATTGCTGCGAGAGCACCCCGAAGTAGTACGTCATGCAGGCCGCGATCAGCACCCACAGCACCGCGAGGAACTTGCCCTGCTGCCCCAGATACGTCTTGCACGTCTCCCAGATGATGTTGGAGACGACCGACATCGACTTGTGGACGGGCAGGTTCCTGGTCTGGATGTACTGTATCCAGCCGAAGACCATGCCGCCAAGGCAGACGACGAGGCCGATCAACAGGACGGCGGAGCCACTCAGGGCGCCTCCCATGAACGAAACCGCGTTCAGGTCGGGTATCTTGATGTCGGACTCGCTTGCGCGAACCGATGGGATGAGGGTGGCTGCCAGGACGCCGGCTGCGCCCAGTTGCCAGGCTTTGGGTGACTTCATAGTGACGGGTGGGGGGGTTGAGACTTCCCCCAAGCCTGCCAAGAGACCCCCCGCCGGGGCGAGTCTTTTGTCCCCCGGCGCCAATTCAATCAGCCCAGTGAATCGCGTTTAGTAGCTCGGCCAGATGGAAGGCGGACTTGGCGAGGCGCTCGGTCGCGAGCGGCACGCAAGTATCATCATAGTGAGGGGGAAGCGTAATGGCGATGCGCTTGATCCCGCCCTTTCCATCAGGCGTGAGGGCCCCGTAGGTGATGCCGGCAAATGCGGTGCGCGCGGCGGCGAGGCTTTCCGTCGCCCAGGCCTCAGGCCAGTGGTGGTAGTCGCCGGCACTCTTCCACGAGGACCCCTCTGCGGACACCTTCTTGCCGATCACGGCAGCGACGGCCTCCGGCTCCTTGGAATCCGTGATCTTTTGCACGAGCTCGAAGTCCCAATAGCCGTGCAGCTCGTCGTACTTGCCCGGGCCGAAGAAATCCGCGTTGCCGCCCTTGTCGTTGGGCAGGCCCTTCGCCGCAACGGGATCCTCGACGAGCTTCGCCGTGCCGTCCGGGGCGGTGGCGAAGACGCCGTTTCCGACATGGAGCGGCTGGTGGAGGTCGCCCACGAAGTGCACGACCATGCACAGCGCCTCGCGCGGGGAGATCCGCTTGTCGCCGGTCCCCTCGAGGACGGCAATGGCGGCTTCAAGCTCGTGGACGACGTCGTCGTCGCGCTCGTAGTCGCCGTTCAGATCGTAGGCCTTCACGCCAAGCGGCAGGTCCACATAGTGCCATTCCCCGTTGCGCGGGAAGAGGGCGTTGAAGCGGAGCGCCTCCGGGTCGGACCCCAGGGGCCCGGAATGGTACGCCGCGCTCCGGACGTCGTCCATCCACACCGCGATCGAGGAGAGGTCGTCGCTCCCGAGGATCTTGACCACGTGGGCGCGCGCCGCATCCGAGAGGTTCGCGGTCGCCGTGAGGGCCATGGCGTGGTGGCCCTCGGCGGCCCAGGGGTAGGCCGTGAGCGAAGAACCAAGGGTCAGGGTCAGGGCCGCGCAGGTCTTGTAAAATGGGAATGTCATGGTTCCCGAAGGTTCGCCCCTCGCGGCGGTCGTTGGGAAGCCTAATTTCCGGGGCAACCCCTCTTTTGCCGATGCCCTCGGCCGCGGCGCCCAAGCCCCTAATGGGCGGTGTTCGGGATCCTTTTACAGGCCGCAAACCTTCACCCCGCGGTTGCATGGGGACGATCCGCGGTTAGCGTTCCCCTATATAAGAGAAGCGTCAAATCCCTAACCCCATGAAGCGTCTTTCCCTTGCGGTGCTCGCCCTTACCTTGCTCAGCGGTTGCCAGAGCAATTACTATTCCCAGAAATACCGGAACGATCTTTCCCCAGGTGCGGAGCGTTCATTGCTCCCCCATGTGGGGCCCGCGGAGTACATCAAGGTCGATGCGGGCGACCTCACTGACGAGACCCAGAGGGCCCAGCTGCGCGGGTACACGGTCATCGGCTACGCCAAGTTCACGGCCGACACGGACGATTACGTGCCGATCCTCCACGCCCAGGCCGACGCGGTCCAGGCCGACCTGGTGCTCTCCAGCATCACCCCGGAGGGCTTCTCGAACCAGGTGGTCACGATGGACCAGGCGACCCCCAACCTGAACAACCAGAACAACAGCGGGGGCTATCAGGTTTCCGTCGGCGGGCGGGCGCCCGCCGCAAGCATGGGGAGCCTTAACGCGCAGTCCAACATGGGGGAAGGCTCCACGGTGATGGGCTCGGTTCCACGGAGCATCTACCGGGCCGTATTCCTGCGCAAGCACGTCGAAGACGCCGTGCCGCAGCAGGTTGCGAAATGACGCCCGACGACCGGCCCCGACGCGGGGCCGGTCGGACCGGTTAGCTAGGGCCGGCGACAAAGGCTCGCCTTCGGGCGGGGGATTCCCAGAGATTCCCCCTTAGTGAAATGGCCCGGGTGGCGGAATGGTAGACGCTTCGGACTTAAAATCCGATTTCCGCAAGGAAGTGTCGGTTCGAGCCCGGCCCCGGGCACCACAGAACTCGCCATCCGTTCCGTAGCCATAGCCGTCCAA
>Ga0302157_10000541_pt1 | contig 50090 bp, 39 predicted proteins | sample I_Bog_N3_3_FD_193502 | JGI IMG/M metagenome (GOLD analysis project Ga0302157, IMG submission 193502) | Peat permafrost microbial communities from Stordalen Mire near Abisko, Sweden - I_Bog_N3_3 | ecosystem: Environmental > Terrestrial > Soil > Wetlands > Peat | place: Sweden: Abisko, Stordalen...
CCCCCCCCAGGGCTGGCCCGCGCTGCGGCGAGGCATCGCAACTGCCCCCCACCCCATGCGATGCCTCGCCGCCCATCTTGCGGCTTTTCGCTTCCGCCGGCCTTGCGCGCAGGGCGGCGCGCGGGGATCACCCGATACTTTCGTAGTTCTTGCGTTGTCGCCGGTTACGCGCATGCCTGACCGGCATGTCGGGATGATCGTGGCGTTTTTTTCCGGAGGGTCCGTTGCCGAGAGGCTCGTTGGTTTTTGGCGATCTGTGCATGATCGTGGCGACGATGCGTCGGTTGCAACTGGCCGCCGGGTTTCCCGACGCGGACTCGCGACGCGACCGGTTGCGGCGGGTGGCGCAGCTGATTCATGACAATCATGCGGCGCTGGCCGCAGCGGCCGCTGCGGATCGTGGATTCGGCGCCGATCCGGCCTATCCCGCCGCCGATCTTGTCGCCACTTTGGCCAGTCTGGACCATGCCATCCGCCATGTCGGCGCGTGGATGGCCGAAGAGCCGCATGGCGATGGGCGCCCGCACGTCAGCTATTGGCCGCAAGGGGTGATCGGGATCATCGCGCCCTGGACTCATCCGGTCAGCCTGGCGCTGGCCCCGCTGGCGGGAATTCTCGCGGCGGGCAATGTTGCGATGATCAAGCTTTCGGCACATGCGCCGCGCAGCAGCGATCTCGTTGCCGATCTTGTCGGGCGCTATTTCGCGCCGGGCGAACTGGGCGTGGTGCTGGGTGACGATACCGTGGGCGCGGCCTTTGCCGAGCTGCCGCTGGCGCATCTGGTGTTTACCGGCAGCGCGCGCGCGGCGCGATCGGTGGCGAGCGCGGCGGCAACGCGGTTGATGCCGGTGACGTTTGCAGTGGGGGGCAAGTCGCCTGCGGTCGTTTCGGCGGATGCCGACATCGATGCGGCGGCGCGGTTCATCATGACGGCAAAGCTGCGCCATGGCGGGCAAAGCAGCCGGGCGGTCGATCACGTGCTGGTCGCGCGGTCGCGGCTTGACGCCTTTGTCGCTGCGGCGTGCGATCATGCCGTGCGCATCCTGTGCGGCGCGGATGGTGCGCCGGTGCTGTTTCCGGCGAGCGTCAAGCATATTCACCATGATCGCCTGGTCGGCCTGATCGCCGATGCGCAAAAGCGCGGGGCCCGACGCGTCCGGCTTGAGTCCGGGCCAGGCTGGGTCTCGGCCGCAAAAGGGCGGCGAGCCGGCGGCGCGGATTCCGGCGGGACCGCCCGGTTGGCGCCGGAAATCCTGCTCGATGTCGATGACACGATGGCGATCATGCAGGAGGAAGTGTTCGGCCCGATCCTGCCGATCATGGCCGTCGATGACGATCATGCGGCGATCGAACGCCTCGGCGGCGTGCAAGGGACCTGGCAGCGCTCGGCCATGGCCTGGTATTTCGGGTCGGACCCGGCGGTGCAGGCGATGTTTGCCGAGCGCGTTCCGGCGGCAACGGCGATGATCAACCCGACAGGCGACACCACCGATCTGGGCGATGGCCCGGAGCCGACGGTCCCCAGCAGCAATCTTTGGTCGGGCGAAGCCGGTTTTCACCGCTTTGCCGTCGCGCGCAGGCTGGTATATGCGCAAGACCAGGGGCACACTGCGCCGATAGCGCATTTCATCGATTAAGCGGCTGGCAGAAAACGATCCCATGATTGAGACGTGTTTCCTTTCCGGCGCGCCTTGCGCGAAAGTGCGGTGCTGTTCCTGCGGCTGGGGATGCCTTGCGCCCGGCGCGGGGGCATCGGCATGAAGCGCTGGATTCCGCATTGGTGGCCAGCGCTGATCTATTCGATCAAGAACGCGATCGCCGCGCTGATGGCCTTGGGGATCAGCCTGCTGGTCGGGCAGGATATGCCGTTCTGGGCGATAACCACGGTCTATATCGTCGCCAATCCGGTTTCGGCGGTGACCCGGTCAAAGGCGATCTATCGCGCGATCGGGACGGTGATCGGCGCGGCGGTGGCGGTGGCCCTGGTGCCGATGCTGGTCGAATGGCCCCTGATGCTCAGCCTGGCGCTGGCGCTGTGGGTGGGCGGGTGCCTTGCCATCTCGCTGCTCGACCGGTCGCCACGCGCCTATGTACTGATGCTCGCGGGTTATACCGCGACGATCATCGGCTTTCCCGCCGTCAATCGGCCCGAAGCGATCTTTGATGTGGCGACCGCGCGGGTGACCGAGATTCTGCTCGGCATCGCTTGCGCAACCGCCGTGCACAGCCTGATTCTGCCGCAATCGCTGGGCGAACGCCTTGGGCCCCGGCTCGAAGCCTGGCTGAGCGATGCGGAAGCCTGGTTGTCCGACATTCTCACGGCCAAAGTCGATCCTCCGGCCGATGACCCGACCGATGACTTCGAGCGCGACCGGCGCCGGCTGGCGGTCGATGCGGTCGAATGCGTGCTTTTGGCCACGCATGTGCCTTATGACACGTCGCATTGGCGCGAGGCCAACCGCACGGTTCAGGCGCTGCTCTATCGCATGTTGCTGCTCTTGCCGTTGCTGTCGGGGCTGGCCGACCGGCGGCGCAGTCTGCGCAACGATCCTGCGCTCGCACCGGCGATGGCCAACGCACGCAACTGGCTGGCCAAAGGCGAGCCGATGAATGCGCAGCCCGACTACCTCACGGGCGCGCCGCAGGGACGGACCTGGTCCGATCTCTTGCGCGAAAGCTTTCTCGTGCGGTTGGGTCAGGCTTCGACCGTGCTGGGCGAATCGCGTCAGTTGCTGGCCCGGCTTGAAGATCCGAGAGCCTCGCTGCCGTCCGCGCTCGATAGCCAACGCGTGCAATTGCGGCTTTCGAACGACCCTGGACTTGCCCTCATGTCGGGCCTGTCCGCTTCGGTCGCGATTCTGCTGGTCACCGCGTTCTGGATTCTGACAGGCTGGCCCGATGGCGCGAGCGCTGCGGTAATGACCGGGGTGTTCTGCTGCCTGTTTGCGGCGATGGACAATCCGGTGCCGATGATCCTGGCCTTTGGTGCGTCGATCACGGGGGCCATTCCGCTTGCCGGACTCTACCTGTTCGGCGTGTTGCCCCAGGTCGACGGTTTCTGGGCCTTGAGCCTCGTGCTCTTGCCGCCGATGCTGGGGATCGGCATGTTTCTGATCGATCCGCGCCGGGGCATGCTGGCGACGGCGTTCGCCATGGGCTTTTTCACGGCGTTGGCGCTGCAACAGGAATACAGTGCCGATCTCGAACGCTTCATCAACAGCAATATCGGACAAGTGCTGGCGGTGTTTGCCGCCGCCGGGACTACGGCAGCGATGCGCGGCTCTGCGACGGGCGGGGCGATCGCCCGGATGGCCCGGCGCCAACATGCGGATCTGGCCCGGCTTGCCGCGGCGACCACCGCGCCCGACCCGGCACAAGTGCTCAGCCGGGCCAGCGACCAGCTCGCGCTCATCACCCAGCGACTGGGCGCGGGCGACGAGCGCGCCGTCATGGGGCTGAGCGAAGTGCGCATCGCCAGCAATATCGCCGCCGTGCAGCAATTGCGCGCCTCTGCCGAGCGCCCCTTGCGCGTGGCCTGTTCCCGCTTGCTTCACACTGCCGCACGGCATTTTTCGCATAGCGTGCCGGGCGCGACGCCGCCGCCTGCGCTGTTGACGCAAATCGACCGGGCGCTGCGGCTGACGCTTGATGCCGCGCCGCCGCGTGCGGGCCATGCCGGGGAACTGATCGGCAGCGATCCGGCCACCGGGCGCGCCGAACTGGTCGCGCTTCGCCGCAATCTGTTTCCCGATGCCCCCGACTTTCTGCCCCCCGAAGCCCTGATTGGGCCAACAACCGGGCCAACAACCGGGCTGGCGCCAGAGGCCGTGATACCATGATCCAGGAATACACCGTCCACGGCATTCTGATTGCCACGGCCCCGTTCACGGCCTGCGTTGCGCTGGTCATCGCCTTTGCGATGCATCGCGTGCTGATGGCCTTGCGCTTTTATCGCTGGGTCTGGCATCCGATCCTGTTCGATAGTGCGATGTTCATGCTCGTGTGGGCGCTGATCACTTTTCACCCCTTGCCGATACCCCAAGGATTGCTGCCATGAATGCTCCCCGCCTGAAACTGACGGGCCCTGTCGCTGTCCAGATCGGTCGCGTCGGCCTGACCAGCGTGCTTGCCATCGCAGCGGCCTTTGCCGGCTGGCGCTTGTGGACTCATTATGAGGCCGATCCCTGGACTCGCGACGGGCGTGTCCGCGCCGAAGTGGTGCAGATCGCGCCCGATGTCCCGGGGCTGGTCACGGCGATTTTCGTCGGCAATGACTCGGTGGTGCATCGCGGTCAGGTGCTGTTCGAGATTGACCGCCCGCGCTATCAGATCGCGCTGACGCAGGCCGAGGCGAGCATGGCCCAGGCCGAGGCCGCTGCCGGGCGAACCGGCGCCGGGGTGAACAAGGCGCGCGCCGAACTGGCCGAAGCGCAGCGCGAGGCAAAGCGCAACCGGGGCCTGGGCGAACTGGTCGCGACCGAAGTCACCGAACAGAGCGAAACCAAAGTCGCCACGGGCCAGGCCGCGCTGGCCGACGCGCTGGGCGCCGTGGCGCTGGCCGACAGCGCCGTCGCGGCGGCGCGCAGCGCACGCGATCTTGCCCGGCTCAATCTCGAACGCACCCGCGTGATCGCGCCGATGGACGGGCGCCTGTCCGACATGGCCCTGCGCGCAGGCGATTATGTGACGCCGGGCAAGCCGGTGATGGGGATGGTCGATACGGCATCGCTGCGCGTCGAAGGCTATTTCGAGGAAACCAAGCTGCCCGCAGTACACGTCGGGCAAACGGCCTCGATTCACCTGATGGGCGAAGATCGCGAGCTGCATGGCCATGTCGTGTCGATTGCCAACGCGATCGAGGACCATGACCGGGGCGCCAGCCCGACCATGCTGCCTGCGATCAACCCGAATTTCAGCTGGGTGCGATTGGCGCAGCGCGTGCCGGTGCGTATTGCGCTGGATAACCCGCCGGCCGACATCGCGCTGATACCCGGACGCACCGCGACGATCACGCTCGACATGCCGCGTTCGGACAAAAAGCGGACTGACCAGGGGCAGGGCAAATGACCCGCGCGCCGTTGTTTGGTCTGGCCGCCGCCTTTGCCTTGTCGGGCTGCGCGGCGGTCGGGCCCAATTATCACTTGCCCAGGAATGCGGCGGCCAATGCTCCGGCGGCGCAAGGCGCATTTCAGGAGGCAAGTCCGAAAACCGGCGTCAGCGCCGATCCGCTGCCGCCGCGCTGGTGGCATCTCTATGACGATCCGGTGCTCGATACGCTGGAGGAACAGGCGCTCGCCGCCAACACCGACTTGCGCATCGCGGCGGCCAATCTGGCGCGGGCGCGCGCCGTTACGTCTGTGGCCGAAGGGGCGAAAGAGCCCGAGTTCAAAGTCGATGCCATGGCCGAGCGCGCCCGACTGTCGGGTGAATCCTATCTCTTGTCCGATTCTCTGCCGGTCATGAATCTGGGCGAGGGGATGGGCGGGGTCAGCTATCAGATCGACCTGTTCGGGCAGATCCGTCGCTCGGTCGAAGCCGCGCGCGCCGATGAATCCGCAAGCGAGGCGACCCTCGGCGTTGTCAAAGTGACTCTCGCGGCCGAAGTCGCGCGTGCCTATCTGACGCAATGCGCGGCGGCCGAGGCGATCGACATCGGCGAAAAGGCGATTGCGGTCGATACCCGCTCGCTCGATATTGCGCGTCGGCTCAAGGAGGCCGGACGGGCCGGGGAAAGCGACGTGACGCGGGCCGAGGCGCGGCTGGCGCAAGTCGAATCGCTCGTCCCGGCGCAGCGGGCACGATCGCGCGCGGCGCTCTATCGGCTGGCCTATCTGATGGGCAAGGCGCCCGCCGACTATCCGCGCGAGGCGCAGCGTTGCACGGCCATTCCCGCGATTGCCCGGCCGCTGCCGATCGGCGGCGGCGCCGCGCTGATCGCCCGCCGCCCCGATGTTCATGTCGCCGAGCGTCAGTTGGCCGGCGCCACCGCGCGGATCGGGATCGCCACGGCGGCACTCTATCCGCAGATCGGGATCGGCCTGTCGGGCGGCTCGTTCGGGCTGTTGAAAGATCTGGGCACGGCGCCCGCCAACACCTGGTCGATCGGCGGGCTGCTGCATTGGACGATTCCCGGCGGCGGTGAACGCGCGCGAGTCCGCGCGGCCAATGCCGAGGCCGATGCCGCGTTGGCCCGCTTCGATGCGACCGTGCTGGGCGCCTTGCGCGAAACCGAAACGGCGCTGGCGACTTATGCCGAAGATCACAACCGCGCCGTATCGCTGGGCGAAGCGCGCGCGGCGGCAGAACGCGAAGCCGACGAGGTGCGCGCCATGCGCAAGGCCGGGCGCAGCCCGCTGCTCGCCTCGATCGGCGCAGCGCAAGCGACGCTTTCTGCGCGCGCGGCGGAAACCGGCGCGCGCGAAGCGATCGCGATGGATCAGGTCAATCTGTTCCTCGCGCTGGGCGGCGGCTGGTAAGCCGCCGCCTGCCGGTCACGCTTTTGGCCAATCACGCTTTTGGCCAATCACGCTTCGGCGATAACCGGGTTGGTCAGCGTGCCGAGCACGCCGATCGATACGGTGACCGTGTCGCCGGGCACCAGATAGAGCGGCGGCTGGCGCTTGTCGCCGACCCCGCCCGGCGTGCCGGTGGCGATGACATCGCCGGGGGCGAGCTCGGTAAACGTCGAGCAATAGGCGATGATCGTGGGGATGTCCCAGATCAGATCGCTGACCGGCTGATCCTGCACCAGTTGGCCGTTGACGCGGGTCTGCACGCGCTGGCTGCCCAGATCGGGCGCTTCGTCGAGGGTGACCAGCGCCGGGCCAAAGCCGCCGGTGCCGGGCCAGGTCTTGCCGGGGGTGAACTGGATATTGTGGCGCTGCCAGTCGCGGATCGACCCGTCGTTGAACGGGGCCAGGCCCGCGACGTGGTCCCAGGCGTCGGCGGCCGCAATGCGGCGCCCGCGCTTGCCGATCACCACGGCGAGTTCGCCTTCATAGTCGAAACGCGTGGTTTCGGGCGGATGGATAAAGGCGCCGTGATCGCCGACCAGCGAATCCGCCCAGCGGTGAAAGATCGTCGGGTGCTCTTTCTGTTCGCGCCCGGTTTCGGCGACATGCGTTGCATAGTTCAGCCCGACGCACAGGATCTTGCCCGGATTGGGAATGACCGGCAGCAGCGTGACCGCCGCCAGCGCCAGCGCCGGTCCCGTTTCACCCGCCTGATCAAGGCCCGCCGCGATTGCCGCCTTGAGATCGACCGGCGCGCCTGCAACGGCGCCGAGGTCGAGAACGGTCTGGCCGTCAAGGCGGCCCCACGAGGCGCTGCCGTCGGGGCGGAGGAAGGATACGAAACGCATGTGCAGGCTCCAGACAGGCAGGGATGAGGATGCGGATGTGTGCCTTTAGCCCGAAAAAAAGGCGGTCGGAAATCCCCCGTGCGGCAATCCGCTTGACCTTCGCCGTTCAGCGGTGAGGAATGCGCGCGATGCTGCCGTGGCGGCGCAGGAGAGTGCCCGATGATCATCGCCTCGATCCCCGATTTTCGCGAAGCAGCGCGGCGGCGCCTGCCGCATTTCCTGTTCGAATATATCGATGGCGGCAGCTATGCCGAAGTCACGCTGGGCCGCAATATCGCCGATCTTGAAGCGATCGCGCTGCGCCAGCGGGTGTTGCGCGACATTTCGCGGATCGACACGTCGACCGAACTGTTCGGCGTGAAGCAGGATCTGCCGGTGATCCTGGCGCCCGTCGGGCTGGCCGGGCTGGCGGCGCGGCGCGGCGAAACGCAGGCGGTGCGTGCGGCCAATGCCGCCGGGGTGCCGTTTACCCTGTCGACCGTCTCGGTCTGCCCGATTGCCGAAGTGGCGGCGGCGTCCGACCGGCCGTTCTGGTTTCAGCTCTACATGATTCGCGATCGCGCATTCATGAAGGATTTGCTGGCTCAGGCGCGCGCGGCGGGATGCAGCGCGCTGGTGTTCACGGTCGATCTGCCGGTTCCGGGCAGCCGCTATCGCGATGTGCGTTCGGGGCTGTCGGGCGCGCCGGGCCTTGCGGGCGCCATGCGCCGCCTTGCCCAGGTCGCGGCGCGGCCAGACTGGGCATGGGATGTCGGCCTGTTCGGGCGGCCGCACCATCTCGGCAATGTCGCCCCGGTGTTGCAGGGCAAGACGGGCCTCAGCGATTTCCTCCGCTGGATGGGTCGCAATTTCGATCCCTCGATCACTTGGGCCGATCTCGATTTCCTGCGCGCCGAATGGCAAGGGCCGCTGATCATCAAGGGGATTCTCGATCCCGACGATGCGCGCCGGGCCGCAGAGCTTGGTGCCGACGGGATCGTCGTGTCGAATCATGGCGGGCGTCAGCTCGACGGGGTGCTGTCTTCGGCGCGCGCCTTGCCGGCGATTGCCGATGCCGTGGGCGATCGGCTGACCGTGCTGGCCGATGGCGGGGTGCGTTCGGGGCTCGATGTGGCAAGGATGCTGGCGCTGGGCGCGCGCGGGGTCATGCTCGGTCGCGCCTGGGCCTATGCGCTGGGGGCCGGTGGCGAGGCGGGGGTGGCACAGATGCTTCGGCTGATCGCTGCGGAACTGCGCGTCGCGATGGCGCTGGGCGGGGTGACCCGGATTGGCGAAATCGACCGCTCGGCGCTGGCCACCCCCGTCGCGCCATGATCCGGGAAAGTGACAATTTTTGTTTTTGGGCAGTGCCTTGCCCCATAACATAGGGTATTTGCCGAGAGGATTTGACGCGGCGCAATGATGCACTGCATCAAAAGCGGGATGAGCGAGCGCACGAACCATATTCGTGCCGACCGATCCCAGAGGTGCTGCTATGGCCGATGATCATGCCTTGCCGCAAGGCGACCCGTTCGACGGTGTCGCGCAGACGATCGACAATGCCGCCCGCGCGGCGGTTTCGCAGGCGACCGGCGGGCTTTCGCCGGTCACTCTGGCGCAGTCCTTTTCCGATTGGGCGCTGCATCTGGCCATTTCGCCCGGTCGGCAGATGGAATTGATGGGCAAGGCTGCGCGCAAGGCGATGCGGTTGACTCAATACCTTGCCGGCACTGGCTCAAACGGGGGCTCAGACGGGGGCCCCGACGGGGCGCCGCCCGCGCCCGCGATCGAGCCTTTGCCGCAGGATCGCCGCTTTGCCGATCCGGCATGGCGCAAGCAACCGTTCGACACGATTGCGCAAGCCTTCCTGTTGCATCAGCAATGGTGGCACGCGGCGACCACGGGGGTGCGCGGGGTTTCGGCGCATCACGAGGCGGTGGTCGAATTCACCACGCGGCAGATCCTCGACATGGCCGCGCCGACCAATTTCATCGCCACCAATCCCGTGCTGCAACAGCGCATTATCGACACCGGCGGCCATTGCCTGATCGAAGGGGCGAAGCATTTCCTCGATGATATGCGCCGCGCGATGTCGGGCGATCCGCCGGCCGGGGCCGAAGCGTTCGAGCCCGGTCGCGATGTTGCCGTGTCGCCCGGCAAAGTGGTCGCGCGCAACGAACTGATGGAGCTGATCCAGTATGCGCCGACGACCGAAAGGGTGCGGCCCGAGCCAGTGCTGATCGTGCCGGCGTGGATCATGAAATACTACATCCTCGATCTCAGCCCGCACAATTCGCTGGTGCGCTGGCTGACCGGTCAGGGATTCACGGTGTTCATGATCTCGTGGCACAATCCCGACAGCGCCGATCGCAACTTTAACATGGACGATTATCGCCGGCTCGGCCCGGTGGCCGCTCTCGATGCGATCAGCGCGATTACCGGTTCCCCTCATATTCATGCCGCCGGGTATTGCCTGGGCGGGACCTTGCTGGCGCTCACGGCGGCGGCGCTGGCGCGCGACGGTGATCGGCGACTGGCGAGCCTGACCTTCCTTGCCGCGCAGACCGAGTTTTCCGAGCCGGGGGAGCTCGCGCTGTTCATCGACGAGGCGCAAGTCGATCTGATCGAGGCGATGATGTGGACGCGCGGCTATCTGGCCGGCGGCCAGATGGGCGGCGCGTTTCAGATATTGCGGTCGAACGACCTCGTCTGGTCGCGGATCCTGACCGAATACCTGATGGGCGAGCGCGAGCCGATCAATGACTTGCTCGCCTGGAACGCCGATAGCACGCGCATGCCTTATGCGATGCACAGCGAATATCTGAAGCGGATGTTCCTCAACAACGATCTTGCCGCAGGACGCTATACGGTCGGCGGGCGCGCGGTCTCGCTGTCGGCGCTGCATCAGCCGATTTTCATGGTCGGCACCGAAAGCGATCATGTTGCGCCGTGGCGTTCGGTGCACAAGCTGCATTTCCTGACCGGCGCCGAAATCCGCTTTGTCCTGACCAGTGGGGGACACAACGCGGGAATCGTTTCCGAACCCGGCCATCCCCGCCGCCATTTCCGTGCGGCGACCCGGCCTGCCGACGGTATCGCGCTGTCGCCCGACGAATGGCTGGCGCAGGCCGAGCCGCGCGAGGGATCGTGGTGGACCGATTGGGCCCAATGGCTGGTCGAGCGTTCCGGCCCGCCCGAGCCGCCGCCGCCGCTCGGGCGCGCAGAGGCGGGCTATCCCGCGCTTGACGCCGCGCCGGGTCGCTACGTTCACGAACGCTGATTCCCCCCCCTCTCAAAAAAGTCTGGCGCCTATGGCGATTCGTCCCGCAACGATACTTGTCCCCCTGGTTGCCGCAGCGCTCGTCGCGGGCGGTGTGGTGTGGTGGCGTGCGGAAACCCGTTCCGCGCTGCCGCCGGGAATTGTGGCCAGCAATGGCCGGATCGAGCTGACGCGCAGCGATGTCGCGGTCAAATACCCCGGTCGGCTGATCGCGCTCCATGTCGATGAAGGCGACCAAGTCCATGCAGGCGATCTGATTGCCGAAGAAGATCCCGCCGACACGCTGGCCCAGTTGCAACAGGCCGAGGCGGTCCGTGCGCGGGCGCTCGCCGCGACCAGCCGCGCTGCGGGCGAAACCGCTGCCCGCGAAAGCCAGGCCGGGATCGCCGCGATCGATCTGGACCAGACGGCAAGGCTCGATGCGCAAAAGATGGTCTCACCGGTCGAACTGCAACAGCGGCGGCTCGCCTTTGCCGGTGCCGGTGCGGCGGTTGCGGCTGCGCGCGGGGGTATTGCCGAGGCGCGCGGCGCGGTGGCCGAGGCCGATGCCGGGATTGCCCGGCTGAAAAATGTCCTGAACGATTTGCGCATTGCCGCGCCGGGCCGCCCCGGCACGCGCTACAGCGTCGAATATCGCGTGGTCGAAAATGGCGCGGTGCTGCCTGCCGGGGGGCGGGTGGTGTCGCTGCTCAATCCCGACGACGTGACGCTGACGCTGTTCCTGCCCGCAGCGACCGTGGCAAGGCTTGCCGTGGGCGACGAGGCGCGGATCGTGCCCGAAGGGCTCGGCATCGCCATCCCGGCGCGGATCAGCTTCATCGCGCCCGATGCGCAGTTCACGCCGAAATTCGTCGAAACCGCCAGCGAACGCGAAAAGCTGTCGTACCGGGTGAAGCTGTCGATCCCCGCCGATCAGGCGCGCGCGCTCCATGGCCGGTTGAAGGCGGGGATGACAGCCGATGGCTATGTCCGCACCGATCCGCATCAGGGCTGGCCCAAACTGGGGTCGGCGTCGGCACGCAACGGGTCATGACGGGCGATCCCGGCCCGGCAATCCGTCTTGCCGGGGTGTCGCATCTCTATGGTGCGACATGCGCGCTCGATTCGATCACGCTCGACCTGCCGCGCGGCGAAGCGGTGGCGCTGGTCGGCCCCGACGGGGTGGGCAAATCGACGCTGCTCGGGCTGATCGCCGGGGTGCGGCGCCCGCAGAGCGGGCATCTGAGCGTGCTTGGCCACGATCTTGTCGCCACGAGCGCGGGCAGCGAGGCGCGCGCTGCGTTTCTGTCGCGTATCGCCTATATGCCGCAAGGGCTGGGCAAAAATCTCTATCCGACGCTCAGCGTTGCGGAAAACATCGATTTCTTTGGCCGCCTGTTCGGGCTCGATGCAAAGGCGCGCGCGGCCCATACGCGGCGGCTGCTCGATGCGACCGGGCTGGCCCCCTTTCCCGACCGCCCGGCGGGCAAGCTGTCGGGGGGAATGAAGCAAAAGCTCGGGCTGTGCTGCGCGCTGGTCCACGATCCCGATCTCCTGATTCTCGACGAGCCGACCACCGGGGTCGATCCCCTGTCGCGGCGCCAGTTCTGGGATCTGGTCGATGCGATCCGCGCCGAACGGCCGGGGCTGACCGTGCTTGTCGCGACCGCCTATATGGACGAGGCGGAGCGCTTTGCGCATCTCGTGGCGATGGACAACGGGCGGATCATTGCCGCCGGGCCGACCGCCGAGGTCATCGCCGGGACGGGCGCCAAGACGCTGGAGGCCGCCTATATCCGCCTCCTGCCGCCCGAGCGTCGGCCCGAGGGCGACATGCTGGTGGTGCCCGCCTATGTCGCGCGCGACGAACCCCCGGCGATCGAGGCGCATGATCTGGTCCGCCGCTTTGGCGATTTCGTGGCCGTCGATCATGTCAATTTCAGCATCGCGCGCGGCGAGATCTTCGGCTTTCTCGGCTCGAACGGGTGCGGCAAGACCACTACCATGAAAATGCTGACCGGGCTGATCGATGCGAGCGAAGGCAGCGCGACGCTGTTTGGCAAGACGATCGAGCCCGGCGACATGGCGACGCGGATGCGCGTGGGCTACATGAGCCAGGCCTTTTCGCTCTATGAAGAGCTGACCGTGCGGCAAAATCTGGCGCTTCATGCCCGGCTCTATCGCATTCCTGCGCCGACCGTCGCGGCGGTGATCGCGCGCTCGCTCGAAGAATTCGCGCTGGATGACGTGGCCGATGCCTTGCCCGGTGCCTTGCCGCTCGGCATTCGTCAGCGGCTGCAATTGGCCGCAGCCTGTCTGCACCGGCCCGAAGTGCTGATTCTCGATGAGCCGACCTCGGGGGTCGATCCGGCGGCGCGCGACATGTTCTGGCGCCATCTCGTGCGGCTGTCGCGCGAGGATCAGGTGACGATTTTCGTTTCGACTCACTTCATGAACGAGGCCGAGCGCTGCGACCGCATCTCGCTGATGCATCGCGGGCGGGTGCTGGCAATGGGGCGCCCGGCCGATCTGGTGCGCGAACAACATGCCGCCAATCTGGAAGACGCGTTCATCGCCGTGCTGGAAGTTGCCGAAGGGATCGATCCCGCCGCACCGACGGCGCCTTCGACTGCCGCGCTGTCGGCGGATCGCCCTGCGCGCGGAGCTCTGTTCGGCTGGCTGGCGTTTGTCTGGGCCTTTGCCTTGCGTGAGGCGCTTGAGCTGTGGCGCGATCCGGTGCGGCTCGGCTTTGCGCTGATCGGCCCGCTCGTGCTGGCAGCGACGGCCAGTTTTGCCATTTCGTTCGACGTATCCGACATCCGCCTCATGGTGATCGATCACGACCGCAGCGCATCGAGCCGCGACCTCGTGCGCCATTTTCAGGGGTCGCGCTCGTTTCGCGTGATCGAGCCCGCCGGTGCTGCCGATCCCGATTCGGCCATGATCAGCGGCAAGGCGCAAGCCACGCTCGACATCCCGCCCGGATTCGGGCGCGATCTGGCCGCCGGGCGCCACCCCGAAGTGGGCATGGCCTTTGACGGAAGCAGCCCGTTCGTCGGGTCGAATGCGCAGGCTTTCGCGCAAATGATTCTGCTCGGCTATGAATTCGAGGCGCTGTCGGCCCATCCCGAAGCCGTGGCTGCCGATCCGCATCTGGCGCCGCTGGCCGGGATGCTGGCGGGGAGCGGCGGTGGGCTGCCGCTCGGCATCGCGCCGCGCTTTGTCTACAATCAGGAATTTCGCAGCATCTATGCCATGGCGCCGGGCGTGCTGATGCTGGCGATGATCCTGTTTCCCGCGATGCTGACCGCGCTGGGCGTCGTGCGCGAAAAGGAAATCGGCTCGATCATCAATCTTTATGCCTCGCCCGCCGGATCGGGCGCGTTCCTGATCGGAAAGCAGGCGCCCTATGTCGTGGTCGGCATGGCCAGTTTCGCCAGCCTTGTCGTGTTGAGCGTCGTCGTGCTCGGTGTCCCGCTCAAGGGTTCGCTGCTTGCGCTCGCGGCGGGTGGCATGCTGTTCACGCTGGCCTCGACGGGGCTTGGGCTGATGATCTCGGCCTTTGTGCGCAGCCAGATTTCGGCGATGTTTGCCACGGCGCTGCTCTGCCTCATTCCGTCGGTCAATTTTTCCGGGTTGCTCTATCCGGTTTCGACGCTGGACGGCGCGTCGTACTGGGTCGGGCTCTGTTTCCCGTCGGGGTGGTTTCAGATCATCAGCCTGGGCACGTTTACCAAAGGGCTGGGGGTGCTGAGCTTTGCCCGGCCTTACGCCGTGCTGTCGGCTTTTGCGCTCGGCTTTCTCGTCGCCGCGCAAGTCAGCCTGAGGAAACAGGCGGCATGATGCTGTGGTTTTCCAATGTCTGGACGCTTGCGGCCAAGGAGCTGCGCAGCCTGCTGATGGATCGCGTGCTGGTTGCGTTGATCCTGTTTGCCTTCAGCGTGGCGGTCCTGCTGGTCGCGCAAGGGGTCAAGGCCGAAGTCGCCAATGCGACGGTGGGGATCATCGATGCCGATCGCTCGGAGCTGTCGCTGCGGCTGCGCGATGCGTTTCGCCCGCCCTATTTCAAGACGCCGCGCGATATTGCCCGTGCCGATGTCGCGCCTGCGATGGATGCCGGGCGGATCATTTTCGTGATCGAGATTCCGCCGCGATTCCAGGCCGACCTGATCGCCGGGCGCAGCCCCGAAGTGCAGGTTCTGGTCGACGCCACGGCGATGACGCAGGCCGGGCTTGGTGCCTCCTATATCCAGCAGATCGTCGCCGACGAAGCGCTCGAATTCCTCCATGCACGGGGCTTGCTCCCCGCCGCGCCCGTGGGCGTGGTCAGTCATATCCGCTTCAACCCCAATGCGACGTCATCGTGGTATACCTCGGTCATGCTGATCGTCATCGATGTCACCGTGCTGGCGATCATTCTGGTCGGCGCGGCGGTGATCCGCGAACGCGAACACGGCACGATCGAACATCTTCTGGTCATGCCGGTCCGCGCGAGCGAGATCGCCTTTGCCAAGATCCTGGCCAATGGGCTGGTCATCTTCGTCGCCGCGTTTGGATCGCTGATTCTGGTGGTGCATGGCCTGTCGGGCGTGCCGCTGGCGGGCTCGCTCTGGCTGTTTGCCGGGGCGATGACGCTCTATCTGTTTGCGGTCACGGCGCTGGGCGTGTTCATGGCGACACTGGCCTCGTCGATGCCGCAATTCGGGATGCTGTCGGTGCCGGTCTATGCCATCGCCTATCTCCTGTCGGGCGCGGCGACGCCGATCGAATCGATGCCGCCCGATCTGCAGGTCGTGGCCCGCGTCCTGCCCACGACGCAGTTTGTCACGCTGTCGCAGGCGATCCTCTATCGCGGCGCCGGGATTGCCGCCGTCTGGCCGCAGATCCTGGCGATTACGGCCTGGGGCAGCCTGTTTGTCGGCCTTGCGCTGCAGCGCTTTCGCGCCATGCTCGCGCGTCAGGGATGATTGTCATGAAACGCTCCATCGCCCTTATCGCCGCCGCCTCGCTGGCAGGCTGTGTCTCCGTGCCGACGACAGAGCCGCATCGCGTGCCGGTCGTGCCGCCCGCCGCCTTTGTCGCGGCCGCACCCGAAGTGCCGCTCGATCGCTGGTGGACGGCATGGGGCGATCCTGCGCTCGATCGGCTGGTCGAGCGCGCGCTCGCCGCCAATCAGGATCTGCGCCTTGCCGCCGATCGGGTGCGCATGGCGCGGGCGATGGCGGCCGTCGCCGAATCCGCGCTCTATCCGACGATCGCCGCCGGCGGCGCGGCCTGGGTCAGCGGCGGCAGCGGCACGATCAACGGCGAGCTGGGGCAGATTCTTTCGGCCTATCCCGGCAGCGCGACGGGCAGTGTCGGCAATGGGCAGATCCTCGGGCTTGGCGCGGCATGGGATCCCGACGTGTTTGGCGGGCGCCATGCCGATCGCGATGCGGCGCGCGCGATCGTGCTGGCCGCGTCCGACATCGCGGCGGGCATGCGGATCATGATCGCCGCCGATGTGGTTGAAAACTGGCAGCAGACGGCGGGGCTCAAGCGGCGGCTTGCCCTGCTCGATCAGGGGATCGCCAGCGCGGACGCGCTGATCGGCTATGTCCGCGCGCGGATGGCGGCGGGCCAGACCGATGCCGCCGCGCTTGCCCATGCCGAGGCGGCGCGCGCGCGGATCGCGGCGCAGCGGCCCGCGCTGGTCGAACTGATCGCCATTCGCCAGCGGCGGCTGGCCGTGCTGGCGGGCGATCTGCCCGAAGCGGCGGTCGATGTGCCCGCCGACAGCGGTATCGTGATTCCCCCGGCGCCCGGCGGCGGCCTCCCGGCGGCGGTGCTCGCGCGGCGGCCCGATGTGCGCGCGGCAGAGGCGGGCGTTATCGCGGCGGCGGCGCATCTCAAGAGCCTGGAAAGCGATCTCAAGCCGCATTTCACGATTGTCCTGGGCGATGGCGAGGGGCACATCGGGCTGACCGGCATTCCGGGGTACGACGGGCATATGGCTGTCGCCGGGATCGGCGGTTCGGTGCCGCTGTTCAATGCCGGGCGGCTGCGCGCGCGGGTCGTCGGCGGCGATGCGGAGCTTGATGCGATGATGGCGGTCGCCGACCGCGCGACATTGGGCGCGCTCGAAGATGTCGAAGCGGCCGGCAGCCTGCGCCATGGTGCCGACCTTGCCCATGGCGTGCGCGAAACCGCGCGGATCGCCGCCGATCGTCAGACCAGCGTGACCGATGCCTTGTTCCGCGCCGGGCGCCGCACGCTGGGCGATGTGCTGGAAGCGCGGCTCGCCGCGATCGCCGATGCCGACAGTGTCGAACAGGCGCGGATCGCCCAAGGCTCGGCCACAGTGCAGTTCTATCGCGCGCTGGGTGGCGGCTGGGATGTGCCGCCGGTCAGGAAAGGCCCATCAGCGCCTTGATCGCCTTCACCGCTGCGGCGTTGAGCGACATCGCTTCGGCTTCGCTCGCGCCTTCGGTGTAACAGCGCAATTCGGGCGCATTGCCCGATCCGCGCAAGTGGATCACGCCGCCACCGGCAAAGTGCGTGCGCACACCGTCGGTATGGTCGATCGATTGCGCGGCTCCGGCAAAATCGCCGAACAGGCTGGTTTGCAGCGCGATCTGCGCCGCCGCATCACCCGCAGTCAGCTGCCCGAACAGTTTGGCACTGGCTTCGGGCGGAAACGGAATGATCCGGTCGGAATAAGTAAACCGCTGCGGCAAGTCGGCCAGTTGCGCCGAAACGCCGGGCGCCCTGGCGGCCAGCACTTCGAGCATCGGCAGCACCGCGTCGCGCGTCGGCAAGGCCACTGTCGGCCCCGCCTTGCCGGGGATGGCGCTGCCCAGCAGAAAGCCGCCATTGGCTTCATAGCCGACCACGCAGGCCGATCCGGCGGCCAGCTCGGCCTGCATCGCGCTGATCACATAGGGCGATCCGATGCGCGTGCGCACCACTTTGGCAAAGCGGTGCGACACTTCGACGGCGGTATTGCTGCTGACCGGGGTGACCACGCTGGTCGCGCCGACCGCGCTCGCGCACAGAATGCCCAGCACATCGCCGCGCAGCCATTTGCCGGTTTCATCGGCAATCAGCGGGCGGTCGGAATCGCCGTCGGTCGAAACGATCGCGTCGAAATGATACTGCGCGGCCCATTCGCGCGCCAGCGCCACGTCTTCGGGCCGGATCGCTTCGGTATCGACCGGGACGAACACTTCGGAACGGCCCAGCAGCTCGATCTCGGCGCCCAGCCCGACCAGAATCCGCGCGAGAATGTCGCGGCCGACTGCCGAATGCTGATAGACGCCGACGCGCTTGCCCGACAGGGCGCCTGCGCCGAAATGGTCGATATAGCGCTGCACATAGGGGTTTTCCGCGTCGCTGACCGGGGGCAGCGTTTCGGTTTCGACCAGCATGCCCGCCGCATCGAAGCGGCCGCCGTCCAGATCGACGATTTGTCGGCTCATCCCGGCTTCGTCTTCCTTGAGCACTTCGCCTGCCGAGCGATAGAATTTGATGCCGTTGCGGTCGGCCGGGATATGGCTGCCGGTGACCATCAGCGAGGGAATGCCGCGCGCAAAGGAAAACAGCGCCAGAGCCGGGGTCGGGACATAGCCGCAAAACACCGGAACCCCGCCCAGATCGCGTATCGCCCGCGCACAGGCGGCCAGGATGCGCGGCGAACTGGGGCGAAGATCGCCCGCCAGCGCCACTTCGCCGCCGGGCGAAAATTCGCCCTGTTCGGCCATATAACCCAGAAATCCGGCAGTATAGCCATAGCAGACCCGGTCGGTCATGGCTGTAACCAGCCCGCGCGCGCCGCTCGTGCCAAAGGCCACGCCGCATTCCAGCATCAGATCTTTTACCGTGATCGTCATCACTGCCTCTTTTTCTGGAATCGAGCCGGGTGGCCGCGTCGTTACGGGCCGCATATGGGCTTCATGGCGTGCGAATGCCAGCCCCGTTCGGCTCGATTGGGCCCGTATTTGCTGCGCTTTGGCAAGATGGGCCGGAATTGGTGCTAACCCGGCGCCGCCGTCATGCGCGCAAAGGCCTGCAAAATCGCGCCCGGCGCGGCGCCAGACCCCGTCTGGCCGGTCGGAAGCGGAGCCGCTTGCGGTTTTTTGCAGGCGCCTGGCCCCGCATTGTCGCCTTTGACGATTATCTGCAGGGGCAAGACATGGCGCTGGGCGCAAAGGGACCAAGGGTCGCGATCATCCATTACTGGCTGGTCGGCATGCGCGGCGGCGAACGCGTGCTCGAACGCTTGTTGCGGCTCTATCCCGGCGCCGACATCTTTACCCATGTCGTGCGCCCCGATCGGCTGTCCGACACGATCCGCGCGCATCGTATCCAGACCACGTTCATTGCCAGATTGCCCGGCGCGCAGCGGTTTTATCAGCATTACCTGCCGCTGATGCCGATGGCGCTCGAAGCGCTGGATTTGCGCGGATACGATCTGGTGATCAGCAGCGAGGCGGGCCCGGCCAAAGGCGTGATCGCGCCGCCCGATGCGTTTCATCTGTGTTATTGCCATTCGCCGATGCGCTATTTGTGGGATCATTTTCACGATTATCACGCGCGCGCGGGCTGGCTGACCAAACGGGTCATGCCGCCGATGTTTCACCGCCTGCGCCAATGGGATGCGATCTCGGCGCAGCGGCCCGACCGGGTCCTGGCCAACAGCGCGTTCATCGCCCGGCGCATCCGCAAATCGTGGGGCCGCGACGCGGCGGTGGTCCATCCGCCGATCGATGTGGCGCGGTTCGGCCCGTCGGACACGGTGGACGGGCCTTACTTGTGGGTCGGGCAGATGACCCCCTACAAGCGGGCCGATCTGGTGGTCGATGCCTTTGCCCGGCTTGGCCTGCCGCTGCTGATGGTCGGCACCGGCGAAATGGCCGCCGATGTCGCGCGCCGCGCCACGCCCAACGTGACGATCGTCCCCCGGCTCGATTTCGCCGCGCTGACCCGTGCTTATGCGCAATGCCGCGCGCTGATTTTTCCGGCGGAAGAGGATTTCGGCATGATCCCGGTCGAAGCCAACGCCTCGGGCCGCCCGGTGATCGCCTATGCCGGCGGTGGCGCGCGCGAAACGGTGATCGACGGTGAGACCGGCCTGTTCTTCGACGAGCAATCGGTCGAATCGCTGATCGACGCGGTCGAACGCTGCGAAGCGTGGCTGAGCGACTTTTCCCCCGCCGCCGCGCTGGCCAACGCCCGCCGCTTCGCCCCCGAAGTGTTCGACGCGGGCATCCGCGCCGCCGTCGCGCAAGGGTTGGGCCTCGAGACCGACTTGCGCGACGTAAGCAGCCCGATCCGCCGCATCGGCTAGCGGGTACAGCGCGGCGGGGGCCTTTCGATCATGGGCAATAGGTGTATTGCGCAAGCATATTCCTCGCGCAGATGAGCCAAGAAAAACTTGCAAAACACACACATGTCACCCCGATTGAACCGGCTGCACACCGCTGTGCTCGACATCGTCGCGATGATGAACGGCCCGGAACGTGACGCGGTGCTGACCCGCGAAGCGGGGATCGCGCTTGATCGCGCGCTGTTTCCGCTGCTGGTCCTGACCGGCAGACTGGGCCCGATCGGCGTGAGGGATCTGGCCGACCGGGTGGGCCGCGATCACACCACCGTCAGCCGCCAACTCGCCCGGATGGAAACGCAGGGCCTGATCGCCCGCGTCGTCGACGCCACCGACCGCCGCCGCCGCGCCTGTGTGTTGACGACGCCCGGGCAGGCTATGGTCGCCTGTATCGATTCCGCCCGCGAACGCCTGCTCCGCCGCGGCTTTGCCGACTGGACCGAAACCGACATCGACGCCCTCGTCCGCCTCACCACCCAATTCGCCGCCGCCATGCGTCGCGCCCAATCAGAAGACGACGAAAGCGCTGCCGGGGATGCCCAAGTCGCTAATAGACTGCTAACTTGAGTCGCAGCGTCACGTCGGCGTAACACCGCCCTTCCTAAGTAATTTAGCCGCTACACGAAAAAGATCAGGCATATCGTAGCGACCATCTGAGCGGCGACTTAACACACCCATCTTAAGTAGTTTTAAGATCAGTTTTCGGTCGGAATCGCCTTCTTGGCTGACCTGGATGGGTGGAAGAAAGCGTCGTTCGGCTGCCCCCGCCATAACGGCCTGAATTGTGCCTGTCTCCGCCCACCGGTCCACGATCATTTCTTCCGTGCAAGGCACTTGGAGGCGCGCAAGCGGTGCGAGCACGCGCTTGATCCACTTGTATTCTGTAGCAAGCTGATCGAGTCTGACTTTTGACGCTTCCTGCAATCCAAACTTGATACCCTCGGCATTGATGGCGTGTATGGGCGATGGTGGTTCGAAGCGGGCCGCTGCATGCAGCAAGACCAGAAAGCTGCGCGGCGTCACCTCACCGTGACCGTCAGCCAGATGGTTCGGAGGCCAGTCGTAGGTTCGCCCCTTCTTGTTGGTGCGCCCCATGTAGGCTCCTGCAAAAAGCTCGAAAGCTCTGAGTTGCGCAGACCGATTGTGGCTGAGCGCCCATCGACGAATCGAATGAAGGCCGTCCGGCGCTAACGGCAGATTGGCCCGGCGAAGGAGTTCGTCAAGAGCATCTCTAGTCGGGCTTCCTGCTAAGGCCAGCCTTGCGAAGAGCATCCCATAGAGGTTCGTTTTCGTCCACCGGAGGGTGGTCGCGCCAGCCAGCATCTTCGGAAGTTCAATGAACCTGAGGCCGAGTTCGTCCATCTGGTCCGGACGCATGAAGAGTTTGGCGCGAACGGAACGGAACCCGCGAACACTCCAAGCGACCTGCAGGAGGGAATCCGTCAGATCTCGGAGGCGGGACCAATCGAGCGCAAGCCCGTCCAGGGCGTCGAAGATCACGACCGCAGTCTGATCACGGTCGCGCAGCTTTGCGTCCGCAGCGGACATGGCCTCCTCCCAGTCTTCGGGATCTGCATAGCGAGTCATCATCGCGCCGATACGCTCAGGGGTAGAATCGGGGTCGAGAGCGATGTGTGCAGCGCGAAGCAAGACGCAGCGCCATAGGAGCGGGCCTAGCCGACGCTCCTCCCCATCGGGTATCCGTGCGTCAACAGTCTCTTGGCTTACGGAGCTGTCGCCGGTCTGACCGGTATAGCCCGGGGTAACCCGCATTCGCTGAAAGTTTATGTTCGGGAAGGCCTCACTCGCGACCGCTCTAGTGTCGTCGTACAGAAGTACCCCTGCCCAGAAGCTCTTGCCAACGCCGCGTGCGCCGAGAACGATGGTCGTGTCCGGATCAAGCGCCCCGACATGTTGTTCCGGCGCGAAGATATTTGAAGGAACAGGGCGGTCGACTCCCGTCGCCGTCGTTGCGGCACTGGAATCCAAGTCTGCAAGAGCAGATCGCAAGGCCTCGAAGGATGCAGTCGTGATTATCATTCGTCAGGCCCGATCACTATACGCTCTGCCCATTCGAGCAGGCGACCGAACGTCGCCGAGAACACCTCGGAGTTGAGAAGTTCGGGCTGCCTGATCGGATCGAAGCCGCTGTAGCGTGCATCGTCGAGGATTGGGATCACAGGGGTATCGTCACTGAGAATCTCATCGACATCAGGACCGCCGTCGCCCCATTCGACATCGAAGTCGTTTGCAGTGAGTTCCACAGCTTCGGCGTCGCCTATCGAACCGGGGTTGAATACCGCGAGCAGATCGCGGAAGCGGCGCGCTGCGTCGAGTTGATCTGCCTGGGTAACCGGCGCCTTCGCGTGAACGAACTGGAGGCGCTCGATCCAGGCATCGAGTCCTCGTGGTCTTCGCGAGGCGAGATGCGCCATCAAGAGCCTGTAACCTTGGAACGTCTGGGGCTCGTCGATGCCAAACAGCAGCGTTTCTGCCCCGAGACCGAGCAGCACCGCAGCTGTGGTCTCGTGCAGTCCTGCGCGCGCATCAATCAACGTCACGTCGTATGACCCGGCAGCTTCGAGCCTTGCGACCATTTCTTGGACCTGCGCGGTAAAGGATATGGTGCCTGCAGACGTCACGTCTTCAAGGTAAGCGCGGGCTATTTTTCCGAGCCCTCCGGCAGGCTGATCGAGCGTAGCACGCCCGAACGCAGGCACGACGGTTACCTGTGCTCCTCCTCCGCCAAGCGCTGACTTAGCCGCCACATTTGCGAGGAAGTCATCGTCGATGAGGGAGATTCCATTTTCTACCAAATAGTCGAGAGAGCCGAACGCTGGGAGAGCGCTTTCGCTTAGCAGCATGGAGCCAATCCCGGGCGCTTCGAGATCAAGATCGATAGCGAGAACTCGGAAGCCTCGCGCAGAGAGATGGGCGGCGGTCACTGTCAATGCGGTCGATCGACCGACACCGCCCTTCAAGCTTGCGAACGCAACGCGCTTGGCGCTTTGTAATAGTGCTGGCGGGAGCAACCAATCCGCGCCGACCATCCTTCGGTCAATGAACCTTATGATCCTCCTGCCGACTTGGATGTTGGCGAAGTCTTGCGCCTCTAACAGGCGACGGGATCCCGTTCCTGATCGATCTCGGACCCCTCCGTCGTTCCTCGCATAGGGACCAATGGCTGTTACAACGGCGCTCGTGAGGTCTTCGAGCGCCTTATCCGTTAGCTCATCGTCAATCACGACCGACAGATAACCAGCGGCGTCGCGCAAGAAAACGGATCGCTCGAGGACATTATCGCCGACAATATCAGCGACGATCCGGACAAGTTCGGGAAGGCTATCGTCGAAGCGAATCGTCATGTCATATTTCCTGAAGTATGTCCTTGGCGTTCTGCTTCCATCTTTCGACTAAGGCTGTCGTTAAGGCTTTCCCGTCCGATTAGCGCATTGTAACGTCCCAGTCCTGCATGAACGACGCGTCTTCTGTAAATTTGCGCATGTCCTTGTGACGGCGAGCGTGCTCGTCATCCCGCAGCAGGGTCTTTAGCGCGCCAAAGTGGGCGAAGTAGGGATTGTCGGCACTCCGAGGCTCCTTTGCGCCCGGCACACCGAGATCAATCATCAATTGCTTCATAGCGCATTCGGCAGCGAGTCCGAACAGATAGCCGGCAACATCCTTCCGATTATCAGGGAGGGCTTCTGCAGCCTCGTTGTGACGGAACGCCGCTTCACGCATTTTAGCATCGTATTTTTTAGCCACAAGCGCTCCCCTTGATAGATCTCAGATGGCAGCATAAGCAATCGTTCGCAATGGGTTGTGAGTGTAGCGAGCGCACGTTTATTCGCGTAAACGCCGGGGTCAAGGTTACGCTAGTGCGATCTTGGCACCTTGCGCGCGAGCCGAAGGACTTGCGGTCATGCAGGACAATAATTTAAGTTCCTCTCCGCAAAAATTAGGCGAATGGGCGCCAGTTAGGCAGCTAGCAGGCTGCTGAAAAACGTGCCCATGGCGCGGCGATGAACGTTGTTTCGTCGCCGTTGTCGTATGCGATTTCGCCTTCGAGGCAGCCATCGTCGCGCAGATCGGCCCACCCAATCCACGCATCAATCCGTCCCAGCGGTTACAAACCTTGGGTATCGAATCATGTCAGGGCGTCAAATGGAAGGGGTTTTTCAGCAGCCTGCTAAGGTTTGGTGGCGCACCAAAGGAGATATTCCGGTCAGTTCGCAATCGCCGTCGCCCAATCCCTATAGCCCCCATCAAATCGCCAGCAGTTCCTCGATCAGGCGTTCGGTGGCGGCGTGCCAGGTGAAGCGGGCGGATTGGGTTTGGCCGGTGGTGATCAGGTGGTGGCGCAAGGCGGGGTCTTCGCCGAGGCGGAGGATGGCCTTGATCCAGGGGGCGGGGTCGGTGGGGTCGGCGTAGAGTGCGGCGTCGCCGCAGACTTCGGGCAGGGCTCCGGCCTTGGCGACGATCGCGGGGCAGCCGGATTGCATCGCTTCGAGCGGGGGCAGGCCGAACCCTTCCGTGGATGAAGGGAACGCCATGCAGCGGGCGGTGGTGAACAGCGCGGCGAGTTCGCTGTCGTTGATGCGCCCGGCAAAGCGCACGTTGTCGGGCACGGCATGGCCGGCGGTGCGAAAGGCCTCGGCGCCTTGCGCACCGAACAGGACCAGCGTCATGTCGGCAAGCGCGGGATCGGCGAAAGCGCGCAGCAGCATCGGGATGTTCTTGTGCGCCTGGGTATTGGCCAGCGAGATGACGAAGCGATCCGGTTGCAGGCCGAGGCGGTCGAGAATGGCCCCGTCTGGCTGCGCCTTGCCGATATGATCGATGCCGTTGTGAATGACGCGGATGGCTTCATCGGGCGCCACGCCAAAGCGGACCAGTTGGGCCCGCGAAAATTCCGAAACGGTCAGGATGCGGCGGTGGCGATGGCCGAGGATTCCCTGCTGGAATCGATACCAGGCGCGAAACGAGGGGCTATAGCTTTCGGGCGTGATGTGGATTTGTGCATCGTGGATCATCGTGACCGAATTGGCGGCGGCCATCACGCCGACATTGCACAAGCTGAGAATCATCGTCCCGCGCGCCATCAGCGGCAGAGTCACTTGTTCCCACACGCGTCCGCCCAGCGGGCCGACCACGCGATAGGGCACGCCCAGCGCCGCAGCGCCGTCGCGCGCGCCGGGCGGAACCCACAGTTCAAAGGCGATCCGCTGCGCCAGCGGGCGCCCTTCCTGCGTCAATGCAGGGCCCTGTGTCAGCGCGAAGCATTGGCGCGTCAACTCTTCGGCCACACGGTGAACCCCGGTGGAACCGCCGAGCAGAAACCTGCCGTTGATGATGACCTTGCGCGGGTACACCAAGAATCCTTGCTCCGGCGTCGAATGCGGTTGCGAAATGGCGTTGGTCGACTGGCCTGTTCGCGATCTTTGTCGGGCGCTCTGGTTCAGGCAATCGCGAGTTCGACCATTATCGAGGGGACTGGGGCCGGATTGCTCCGCTTCGCAGAGGGCCCCGCTGCGCGCAGTTCATGCAGGCCGCGATGCGCGCGTCGGGGGGCGGCCTCGCGACTCGGGGGCGCGGGAAGGGTTCAATATCGCGGCTTCGGCGATTGCCCGGCGGGGCCTGCCGGGGTCAGTTGGGCCGGTGAAACTGGAAGCGATCGACAGTACGGCGGCGGGCCTGCGCCTGACCGCACCTTTGCGCGACGGGCGGCGCGTGCCCAAAACCGGCCCGGCAAGAACGGGATTACGCGCGCGGGCGATGGGGGCTGGCGGGCTGGCATTGGCCCGGATCGCCGCGCAGGCGATGCAGTTCGCGCTGTTTCTCTATGCCGCGCGGGTGCTGACGACCGCCGATTTCGGGGTGTTCAGCCTGGCCTTTGCGATCATTGTCGGGCTGACCGTGCTGGCCGAGGCGGGCTGGCGCGAATGGGTGCTTTGCGCGCCGACGCCGCGCCAGATCGATGAGGCGGGCGCGGCGGCGCTGATGACCGGGGCCGTGATCGCGGTGCTGGGCATGGCCCTGATCGCGCTGGGTCGGCATCTGGGGTTCGCTCCGGAATTGGCGATGATGGCGGGCCTGTTGCTGCCGTGGGTCGTCGCGCGACCGCTGGTTTCGGTGCAGATGGGGGTGCTGACGCGCGCCGGGCGGCTGCGCCACATGGCCGTTGTGCAATGGCTGTGCGAGGCAGCGGGTTTTGTCGCGGGCGTCGCGCTGTTGCATCACGGCGCCGGGCTGGCGGCGCTGGCCTGGGCGAAACTGGCGCTGCTCGGCGTCGAACTGGGCGGCTATACGCTCGGGGCGGGTCGGCTTGGCCTTGCCGTGCCGCGGGCTGCGGGGCTGGGCGAGATGACTCGCTTTTCGTGGCACATTCTGGCGGCGCGGGTGCTGACCTATCTTCAGGGCAATCTGACGACGCTGGTTATCGGCGCGGCGTTTTCGCCCGCGCTGGTCGGGCTCTATCGCGCGGCGATGCGGCTGGGCGGGACGGCGCAGGAAGTGATCCGCGAACCGGCGCGCGCGGTCGGCTGGTCGTGGTTGCGCGCCGCGCTCGATCGCGACAACGGCTCGGGCGCGATGCACCTGTCGCGAGGGGCTGCGGCGGTTCCCTTGCGGCTCCATGCCACGGCGCATCAGTTTCTCGATGTCGCGGTCACCGTGGGGGCCGCGCTGTTTGTCGTGCTCGCGCTTGAATCGACCGGCGTGGTGCGGCTGCTGCTCGGGGCGCGCTGGTCGGACGCGGCGGGGCTGGTCATGGTCTTGTCGCTGGGGATGATCGCCCGGCTGCCGCAGGCGCTGGCCGAGCCGCTGTTCCCGCTGATCGGCAAGGCCTGGCTGACCCGGCGTCAGGCGCTGTTGACGGCGGGGGCGGGGCTCGGCTGCTTTCTGCTCGCGCTGCCGTTCGGGATCATGGCGGTGGCGCTGGGCGACATGATTGCCGCCCTGCTCATGCTGGGGCCGCTGCTGTTTTATCTCGTGGCCGAGGGCGGGCTGTCGCTGCGGCTGGCGCTGCGTCCGTTTGCGCTGGCGCTGGTCTCGGGGCTGGGCTGCGCCGGGGTCGCGCTGATGCTGGCGCCGGCCGGTCAGGATGCCGGGTTTGCCGCGATCTTCATGCTCATGCGCAATTCGCTCGCGCTCGGCGCGGTCTTTGTCGCGATCCAGCTGGCCTTGCGCCGCCTGATGCCCGCGCACCTGTTTTTCCGTTCCTTTCCCGTTTTCAAGACCAAGGAGACAGTCCGATGACCCATGCGCCAGATCATTTGCGCGTCGCGGTGATCATTGCATCGACCGGGCGCCCCGAATGCGTGGCATCGGTAATCCGCGACCTTTCGCGCCAGACTCAGGCGCCCTCGCGGATCGTCTTGTCGGTTGCGGCAGAGCGTGATTTGCCGCCCGCGCATTTGCGCAAGGGCTGCGAGGTGGTCATCGCGCGGCGCGGTCTGCCGGCGCAGCGCAATGCCGGGCTCGATCATCTGGCCGGAGACGGCGATGTGGTGGTGTTTTTCGACGATGATTTCGTGCCTTCGCGCCATGGCGTGGCCGGGATCGGGCGGTTGTTTGCCGATCATCCCGATGTGGTCGGCGCGACGGGCGTGGTTCTGGCCGACGGGATCAAGACGCCGGGCATTCCCTATACCCGCGCCGAAGCGATCGTTGCCGCGCATGACCGCAAGGCGCTCCGCACGCCCGCCAGACTGCGCGACGTGCCCGATCTTTACGGATGCAACATGGCCTTTCGCCTGTCCGCGCTCGATGGCCTGCGCTTTGACGAGCGGCTAAAACTCTATGGCTGGCAGGAAGATGTCGATCTGTCGGTGCAAGTCAGCCGACGCGGGCGCATGGTGGCCAGCGATGCCTTTGTCGGCGTACACCTGGGCACCAAATCGGGCCGTACATCGGGTGTGCGGCTGGGCTATTCGCAAGTTCAAAACCCGATTTATCTCTGGCGCAAGGGGACGATGCCGGGGGCCAAGGCCTGGCGGCTGATGATGCGCAATCTCGCCACCAATCATGTGCGCAGCCTCTGGCCAGAACCCTGGGTCGATCGGCTGGGCCGGGTGCGCGGCAACTGGATGGGCTTTGCCGACGTCATGCGCGGTCGGCTGACTCCCGAACGGATCGAAGACCTGTAACCAAAAAGAGGGGGGCGGATCGCTCCGCCCCCCGATCGCCCCGGCCATGAAAGGGCGGGGCTTTCCAGGGAAATGCGGCTGCCGACGGGAGAGGGGGCTAGGCGGCAGCCGACTGGAAAAACGGATAGTCCAGGGCGTTCAGAGCAGCTTCCAGGTGATCGGAACGGTGACTGTGGTTGGCCCGCCCGGAGGTGCCGGGACCTGCCCGGCACGCGTGGGCAGCGCCAAGGCTTCCTTGTCGAGCGTCGAAGAGCCGGAGGGGCTGACCAGTTCGGTGCGTTCGACCGCGCCGCTCGCGCTGATGAAGATCTTTACTTTGGCCGTACCTTCCTCGCCGCGCATTTGTGCGCTGCGTGGATAGGTCTGTTTGGCCGCGATGGTGCGCGCGACCGATTTGATCCAGTCGGCCGACTGCGCCGAGGCCGTTGTCGGGGCCAGGGTCAGGGCGGACATGCCGAGGGCGATGGACAGGGCCAGAGTCTTGGGCATTGTGGCGTCCTTCTTTTGGGGGGGGTGGACAGGCGGGGGGAGTGCCAGGGGACTTTCGGTAAAAAGCTGCTTTCTCAATGACCTGAAAAGCTTATGGCGGATCGGGGTTAGTTCTGTGCCAAACCGGACCTAGGTATTTGCACGAGAGGGGGCGGATCAGAATTCCGACCAGTCGTCGGTCGAAGGGGTCGGATCGTGGCGCAGCGCGGCGTTTCCGTCGAACATTGGGCCGTCGAACGTTGGGCCGTCGAACTCCGGGGCGGGGGCCGCGGGGATCGGGCGCAACGGACGCGCAGGCGCGATCGCGCTGACGGGCCGGGAAAAGCTGTGGGTGTCGTCCGACGATTCCTGCGCGGTTCCGCTGCGGGTCCGGTCGATGCTGAACCGGCGCAATTGCTCCATCAGGCGCAGCGTTTCCTGTGACAGGTTGCGCGTGCTGGCCGAGGTTTCCTCGACCATTGCTGCGTTCGCTTGCGTAAAGCGGTCCATCGAGGAGACCATGTCGGAAATTTCGGCAATGCCGGTCGCCTGCTTTTCCGCCGCTTCGGCGATCTGGTTGACCAGGTCCGATACCGCGCTGACTTCGCCGACAATCTGGCGCAAGGCATCGCCGCTCGATTCGACCAGGCTGACTCCGCCGCCGATCTGGTCGGTGCTGGTCGAAATCAGCGATTTGATGTCCTTGGCCGCTTCGGCACTGCGCAGCGCCAGCGCGCGGACTTCGTTGGCGACGACCGCAAAGCCCTTGCCCGAATCGCCCGCGCGCGCCGCCTCGACCCCGGCGTTGAGCGCCAGCAGGTTGGTCTGAAAGGCGATGCCGTCGATCACATTCACGATTTCCGACATCTCGCGCGATGATCCTTCGATCGAGCGCATGGCTGCGATGGCCTTGCGCGAGATGTCTTCGACCGTGCCGGCGGTGCTGCGCGCGATGCCCAGTCGGCCGCTGGTCTGGCGCGCGTTGTCGGCAGTGATGCGCACTGTGCCGGTGAATTCGCCCAGCGTCCGCGCGGTTTCGGTGATCGATGAGGCCTGTTGCTCGCTGCGCAACGCCAGGTCATTGGCGGCGGTGGAGATGTCCATCGTGCCCGTCTGGATCGTGGCGCAACCTTCGATGATCTTGCCCAGCACATTGGCCAGTTCACCGACCGCCGTGTTGTAATCGACATGCAGTTTGGCCAGTTCGCCTTCGCCGTTTTCGGGGACGCGATGGCCCAGATTGCCTGCGGCCAAGGCCGCCAGTCCGCCGCCGATCGCCTGGATCGTGGCCCGGGTCTGCGCGGCGCGCGCCTTTTCCTCGGCGGCACGTGTCGCATCGGCGGCGACCAGGGCCTTGAACTGATCGAGCGCGGCAGCCAGCGCGCCTATTTCGTCGCCGCGGCCGATCCCGGGCAGGTCGACCGCCATGTCGCCGGCAATCAGCCGCCCGACCGCCTCGCTCATGCGGGACAACGGTCGCGCGATATTGGCCATCAACACGCCCATCAGGGCGATCGCCGCGGCCAGACCGCCGATGATCGCGCCGATCAGCACCGTGCGCGCCGCAGCATAGATCTGCGCGCTGCGATTCGACACTTCGGCAGCGGCCTTGCTGTCCTGATCGATCATCGCCAGGACATTGTCCTCGATGGCATAGAACTGGTCGAGCGCTTCGCCCTGAAACAGCGCCCGCGCCGAGGCATCCCCGCCGCGCGCCAGAGTCACGATCCGGGCATTTTCGGCGGTATAGGCCGTCCATCCCTGACGCAGCGTATCGAGCGCGGTCTTCTGCTTGGCATCGGCATGCTTGGCGTAATCGTCGAGCAGGCCGTCGACCACCAGTTGGGCATTGCGCACCAGTTTTTCGGTGCGATCCGACGGCGTGTCGATCAGATCGCCCTGTTTGATGCGGTATTGCGACAGATAGGCGTGAATGTCGCCCAGCGATTGGGATGCGGGCAACCAACGACCGCGCAATTCGCCCGACAGGGCATCGACTTCGCCCATCTTCTGCATCGCGAACAGGCCCGTAAGCGCCATGATCGCAAGCAGCAGGGAAAAAGCGGTCAAGAGCTTGGTGGAGATGCGAATACGGACCATGACGGCTCCCGCGAGACTTGGGTGGCCGGATTTGCGCTTCGGCCGGGGGGGATTTGCCCGGACAGACCGGTTTGCCGGAATTAACCCTCCACTTGTCGATGAAGCATGATGGGGCGCCTTGGTAGATGCGCGGGGGGGTGTGTTAACGCTCGGGTCGTTTGACGTGCTGGCTTGCCAGACGCGGCTTGCCAGACGCGGCTTGCCAGACGCGGCTTGGCAGACGCGGCTTGGCAGAGGTGGGGCGTCTGGGGCACGATCGGCGCATGATGATTCGCCGATTCGCTGCCGCCCTGTCCGTCATCCTGCTTGCCTTGACCGGCATCACGGCGATGGCGGCGCCTGCCCATGGCGGGCACAAGGCGGCGCCTGCGCCTGCCCCGATTCCGCTGGCCGATACGGTCCGTGTCGCGCTGGTGACGACGCTGGGCACGATCGAGATCGATCTCGACGGCAAGCATGCGCCGATCACCACCGCCAATTTCCTGCACTATGTCGATACCAAGCGGTTTGACGGGATCACGTTCTACCGCGCGATGCATTTGGCCTGGGGGGATCAGCCCAATGGTCTGGTGCAGGCGGGCCTGCGCGATCCGCGCCGCCTGTTCCCGCCGATCGCGCACGAACCGACCACGCAGACCGGGCTGTCGCACAAGGCGGGGGCCATCTCGATGGCGCGCAATGCGCCGGGCACGGCGACTGCCGATTTTTCGATCCTCCTGTCCGAAATGACCGGGCTCGATGCCGATCCCAAGGCGACCGATCCCGATCTTCGCGTCGGCTATGCCGTGTTTGGCCAGGTCGTGTCGGGGATGGACGTGGTGCGCAAGATCTGGGACGCGCCGATTTCGCCGACCGAGGGCGACGGGGTGATGCGCGGGCAGATGCTCGCCGACCCGGTCAAGATCCTGAGCGTGCGGCGCATTCCGATCCCGCCCCCGCCCGGACCTCCACCGGGCGCCTAACGCGTGACGGTTGCGAGCGCCGTGGTGATCGCCGCCTCGATGCGCGCGTGGTCGGCTTCGTCGAGGCAATAGGGCGGCAGGACATAGACCGTGTTGCCGAGCGGGCGCAGCAGCACGTCTGCCTCGCGAAACAGCGCGAGCAGGCGCGGGCCCAGTGTCGAGAGATAGCCGCCGTCGGGCGCGATCACGTCGATCGCCGCGATCGTGCCGCAAGTGCGCGGATTGGCAACGCCGGGCAAAGCGGCCAGCCGTTCGACCATCGCCGCCTGTCGCGTGGCCAGGGCCGCGATCCGTTCGCGCACCGGCTCGTCCTGCCAGATCGCGATATTCGCCGCCGCCGCTGCGCAGGCGATCGGATTGGCGGTAAAGCTCGACGAATGGAAAAAGGTCTTGGCGCGGTCGGTCGAGCAATGCGCCGCATAGATCGGCTCGGTCGCCATGGTTACCGCCAGCGGCATCGATCCGCCGGTCAATCCTTTGGCAAGACAGAGAATATCGGGCACCACCCCGGCCTGATCGCAGGCCAGCAAAGTGCCGGTGCGGCCCCAGCCGGTCATCACTTCGTCGGCGATGAACAACACGCCATGCGCGCGGCAGATCGCCGCCATCGCGCGCAGGACATCCGCCGTATAAAACAGCATGCCGCCCGCGCCGAGCACCAGCGGCTCGACGATCAGCGCCGCCGGGCGCGTTTCGCGGCAGGCGGCGTCGAGCGCGGCCAGAGTCGCTTCACCATCGTTGGTCGGATGAGGGCCGGTGGGAAAGGGAATCGTGCCGACATCGAACAGCAGCGGATCATAGGGCGCGTTGAACACGCCGCGCGCGCCGACCGACATCGTGCCGATGGTATCGCCGTGATAGCTGTGTTCCATCACCAGAATGCGGCTGCGCCCGGTGCCGGTATGGGCATGGAATCCCAGCGCCATTTTCAGCGCGACTTCGACACTGGTCGATCCGCTGTCGGAAAAGAACACCCGCGTCAGCTCTGTCGGCAGCAGTGCGCGCAGCCCGGCGGCAACATCCTCGGCGGGCTGGTGCGTCCATCCGGCAAAGATCACCTGATCGAGCCGTTCGGCCTGATCGCGGATCGCGGCGACAATGCGCGGATGATTGTGGCCGTGCGTCGTGACCCACCAGCTCGATACGGCGTCGATCACGCGGCGCCCGTCGCGGGTGTAAAGCGCGGCGCCTTCGGCCCGTTCGACCTGCGGGATGGGCTCGTGCAATCCGTGCTGGGTAAACGGGTGCCAGATCGCGCTCATCCGAAGGCCTTCATGTCGAATCCGGCGACGAACGCGGCGGCCAGGCTCTCGCGATCGAGCACGGGCAGGATGGGCAGGCGGCCGAGGCGACGGACTTTGCCCATCGCGGCAATGGTCGCCTCGTTGTCCTCGTTGGCATCGCCGACAAAGGCGACGCCGTGCACGGTCACGCCGCGCGCATGGAGCGCCTCGATCGTCAGCAGGCTGTGATTGATCGTGCCAAGGCCGGTGCGCGCGACGATGATCACCGGCAGGTTCCACCAGGCAAAGATGTCGGCATAGGTCGTGCTGCGCGTGACAGGGACCAGCGCGCCGCCTGCGCCTTCGACTACCAGCGGGCGTTGCGGCGGCAGCGCGAGCCGGGCCGGATCGATCACCAGCCCGTCGAGCTCGGCAGCGCGATGCGGCGAAAGCGACTGCGTCAGGCGATAGGCCTCGGGCAGGATGCGATCGCGCGGCACTCCGGAAAGCTGCGCGACGGTATCGGCGTCGGCGCCATCCATCAGCCCGGATTGCACCGGCTTCCAGTAATGCGCGGCAATCGCCCCGGTCAGCGCGGCGGCAAACACGGTCTTGCCGATGCCGGTATCGGTGCCGGCCACGACAAAAGCGGTCATAGCGGTTCGCCTTCCAGGGCACAGGTCAGCGCTTCGGCAAGCGCGCGCAGATCTTCGGGGCGGCTGTTGAGCGTCAACGAGATGCGCAGCCGCGCGGTGCCGAGCGGCACGGTCGGCGGGCGAATGCCGCGCACGTCGAACCCGGCGACTTGCAGCGCACCGGCCAGGCGCATCGCGCGGGCATCTTCGCCCAGAATCAGCGGAAGGATCTGCGTGCCCGTGACGGTCGCGCCGAGCGGGGCCAGCGTGCGTCCCGCTTCGGCAACGAGCGCGGCCAGGCGCGCGCGGCGTTCGGGCTCATCGGTGCAGATGCGGATCGCCTCGCGCACGGTGGCGGCCATGACCGGCGACGGCGCAGTCGAAAAGACGAACGGGCGGCCCCGGTTGATCAGGAAATCGCGCACCACGGCAGGCGCGCAGATCAGCGCGCCTTCGGCCCCCAGCGCCTTGCCGCATGTGCGCAAAACGATGGTATCGGCCCGCCCGTCGAGCGGTTGGGCCAGATCGGCGACCAGACCGCGCCCGCCGCGCCCGAACACGCCGGTGGCATGGGCTTCGTCGATCAGCATGATCGCATCATAGCGTTCGGCAATCGCCACGAGATCGGCCAGCGGCGCGCGGTCGCCATCCATCGAATAGAGCGTTTCAAACGCCAGCCAGATCCGCCCGCGCTCGCCCTTGGCTCTCCATTGCGCGGCGGCGTCGGCAAAGGCGTCGGCATCGTTGTGTGGCACGCCGATCGCCATGGCGCGCGACAGGCGCAGCCCTTCGTGCATCGAGGCGTGGATCAGCTCGTCATGGATGATCAGGTCGCCCCGTTGCGGCAAAGTGGCAAGCAAGGCGACATTGGCGGCATAGCCCGATGACAGGAACAGCGCGGATTCGCTGCCTGCCCAGGCTGCCGCTTCTGCTTCGAGCGCTTCGTGTTCGGGATCGTTGCCGCGCAACAGCCGCGATCCGCCCGATCCCGCCGGAACCCCGCGCGCGAGCGCATCGGCCATCGCATCGCGCAGCCGGGCAGAGCCCGACAGCGCGAGATAGTCGTTGGAGGCAAAGTCGCAGCCTTGCCGGGGCTTGAGCGAGCGCCGCCGGTCGCGCGCGCCAAGCGCGGCGAGGTCGTCATGGTGTGCGCGCCACAGCCGCGCGGCGCGATCCGGATCGTGCAGAACCACGGGCGGCGTCATCGGAGTCAGGCCGCGCATGTGCCTGCGCAAGAGGAGGCTTTGGCCGCGCGCAAGGGCTCTTCGCCTTCCATCGGGCGGAGCCCCAGCCGCGCAAACATCGCCGCGTCGGCGTCGTCGCCCGCATTGGCCGCAGTCAGCAGCTTGTCACCGGTGAAAATCGAATTGGCCCCGGCCAGGAAGCACAAGGCTTGCGTCGCTTCGCTCATCGCTTCGCGCCCTGCCGACAGGCGCACCATCGACAGCGGCATGGTGATCCGGGCGACGGCGACGGTGCGCACGAATTCGATGTCATCGATTTTCGCCAGCGGCGTATCGGCCAGCATGTCGCCCAACACGGTGCCCTTGATCGGCACCAGCGCGTTGACCGGCACCGATTCGGGGTGATGCTCCATCGTCGCCAGCGCGTGGACAAAGCCGACGCGGTCGGCGCGGGTTTCGCCCATGCCGACGATCCCGCCCGAACAGACATTGATCCCCGCCGCGCGCACGCGATCGAGCGTGTTCAGCCGGTCGGCAAAGCTGCGCGTGGTGATCACCTCGCCATAGCGCTCGGGCGACGTGTCGATGTTGTGGTTGTAATAGTCGAGCCCGACCTCGGCGAGCTGCGCGGCCTGTCCTTCGGTCAACATGCCGAGCGTCATGCAGGTTTCGAGCCCCATGTCGCGCACGCCCTGCACCATGGCGATGATCGACGGCATGTCGCGGTCTTTGGGATTGCGCCAGGCGGCGCCCATGCAAAAGCGCTTTGACCCGGCATCGCGCGCCTGGGCGGCGGATTGCAGCACGGCCTGCACTTCCATCAGCTTGGTCGCCTCGACCCCGCTGTCGGCCTTGACCGATTGCGAACAGTATCCGCAATCTTCGGGGCACCCGCCGGTCTTGATCGACAGCAGCGTACACAGCTGCACTTCGCCCGCGCGATGATGCGCGCGATGGACCTCCGCCGCGCGGAACACCAGCTCGGTAAACGGCAAGTCGAACAAGGCGGCGATCTCTTCGCGAGTCCAGTCGTTGCGAACCGGCGTCGGCGAGGCGCTGGGGGAGGCGTCTGCAAACATGCGAAGTGTCCTTTGCAAAGTGGCGTTCAGGTCCGCGCGTTGAAATCGGCGCATCGTTTTGCCGCTGCCCTTAGCAAACCGGGCGCATCTGCAAACCGTTATTTCGCTTTGCCCCACAGGCACAGGCCCGGCGTGGCGCCTGCCGCCACAGCGCGGCGCGCCGCTGCGGCGGGCAACAGGCGGGCCTGTGCCCCCTCGCACACCAGTTCGCGCGATCCGAAGCCGGCCATGTCGATCAGCACCTGATCCCAGTGGCGATATTGCACGTCGTGGCCTTCGCCCGGATAGGCGCGCGTCGTGGCGGGGCCGCCCACCGCCCGGCGCCAGAACGCGCCGTTGGCGGGCACCACCAGCGGATCGGACTCGCCATAATAGGTATAGACGGGCGCCTTGACCGCTTTCAGATCGGGCAGGGCAGGATCGCAATAGCGGTGCATTTCCGCCGCTTCGGGCGTGGCATCGCCCATCTGGCCGCGAATGAAGAAAGCGCGCGCGCCTTCGTCAAAGGCGCGGTCGGAAAAGCCGGGGATCCGGTGAGTCGGGCTGGAGGGGGGATAGCCCCACCATTTCTGCGGGTTTTGCACCGTCCCGGCCAGACCTTTCGCCGCATCGGCGAGCGGCGCCTGGCAGGTGTCGAGTCCGGCCGAGCGCACATTGGCAAGCGCGGCGGCGAAATGCAGCGAGATCAGGCGGTCGGGCATGGCCGCCGCGATATGTCCGGCATAGGGGCCCCCGCCCGAAATCGCCACCATGGCAAAGCGCGCGACGCCCAGATGATCGAGCACGGCGCGCACTTCGCCGACATAGTCGCCATAGCCCCAGGCCGGATCATAGGCGGTATCGCCAAAGCCGTTGCGCTCGACCGAGATGAACCGCAGATGCAATTGCCGCCGCAGCGTTTCGAGATAGCCCGTCATCAGGAATGCGCGCGCGCTCGTGCCCGTGCCGCCCAGAAACAGCACCGGCCGCCATCCCGCTTCACCGGTGTCGGCGAAATGAACCGTGCGCCCCTTCGGCCCCGGCAAAGCCTGCACCACGGGCCCCAGCGCGTCGAACTGCGCCTGAAAATGCGCAGGAGGCGCCGGTACACTGCTTGGCTCGGCGATGGCAGAGTTGGGCGCGGGTATGGCCGCAAGCGCAAATGCGGTCAGGGCAAGGCGTTTCATCCGGATACTCCCAGGCGGGCATGACCCCGCATTGGCGCGTGATTGCGCCATCAGGTCAAGCCCCTCGCCGTCGCAAGGCGAGGCTGCTCAAGCCAGCTCGCCTCTCGGCTTTGGCCCCCGCGTCCATCGCGCGCGCAGCTCTGGCAGCCGGGAAAGAGGCATGAGGAAAGCGCAGGCGTGCTGAAGCAAAAATGAGAATCTTCGATCGCCAGACACTCTTCCGTCAAACCTTGATCCTTGACCCCGGAACCCGATTTCCTTCACATTCACCAACGAACCGCAAAGGCAAGGTGCGGCCAGGTTGGGGTGGTCGGGTATGGCGCCTGTCGGCTGAGCTCCACCGTAACCCCCCGAATATGCAGGCGCGTGGAATCCATCATGATCGATATGTCCCGGGATAATCAGGGCGAGGCGCCTTCCGTGTCCGTGCGCGGATTGGCGGTCGAACCGGCGAAGCGCGCCCCCCTTCAAATCGCGCCCCCCTTCAAATCGCGCGATGCCATCGGCCGCCTGATGGACAGTTTTTCGTACGCCGGGCGGGATCTCTTTCGGCGCCATTTTCCGTTCGCCGTATTTGAGCGCAAACGCGAAACACCCGAAAGGACGGCAGGCGTACTCATCGAACTGGCGAGTGCCCTGCTGTCGGTACGGGGGGAGCGTCCGGGGTCGCCATCGCCACCGATCTGCTGGCGCTTTATGGAAAGGCCGATGCAACGGCGCGGCACACGCTCTTCGCGACGCTTGCGACAGACTTCAATCCCGACGAGCCAGCCCTGGCCGCCAGTTGGGAGCGTTATACCAAAGAGGGTGCATCGGCTTTGCCCGCCTTGGCCCAGGCGGTGGAGGCACCCCGGCAGGAACTGTTCCGTCGGCTAAATCTGGCGCCCGGCGGAACCGGCGCGCTGGTGCGCATGCGGGCCGACCTGCTGGCGCAGATGACGGCGGACGGCCCGTCGCTCGATGTGGTGGATGCCGATCTGGTCCACTTGCTCCAATCCTGGTTCAATCGCGGCTTTCTGGCGATGCGATCGATCGACTGGTCCTCGCCCGCCAGCCTGCTGGAACGGATCATCCGTTATGAAGCGGTGCACGATATTTCCAGTTGGGTGGAATTGCGTCGCCGTCTCGATCCTGACGACCGGCGCTGTTTCGCTTTCTTCCATCCGGCCATGCCCGAGGAGCCCCTGATCTTCGTAGAGGTGGGGCTGACCACGGCCATCCCCGACAGTATCCAGGCGATGCTTGACCCTGATCGACCGATAGTGGCGGCGACAGACGCCAGCACTGCGGTCTTCTACTCGATCAGCAATTGCCAGCCTGGCCTCAAGGGCATTTCCTTCGGGCATTTCCTCATCAAGCAGGTGGCGACCGACCTGAAGCGCGAATTGCCGGCTCTGACGACCTTTGTCACTCTGTCGCCCGTGCCGGGCTTGATGCGCTGGTTGCGCAGTACCGCAACAGGGCCCGCCGATGGCGCGATGCTCGACAGGTTGCAAATGCCGGGCGGCTTTGACGAGGCGCAAGAGGCGGCGGCACGAACCTTTCTGCTGCGCCAGGCCGCGACCTATTTCATGCAGGCGCGCACGAAAGTCGGCAAGCCGGTCGATCCGGTCGCGCGATTTCATCTGGGCAACGGCGCGCGGCTGGAACGCATGAACTGGCGCGCCGACATATCGCCCAATGGGCTGCGGCAAAGCGGAGGGCTCATGGTCAACTATCTCTATGACTTGCCGCATATTGAGGAATATCACGAAGCCTATGCCAATCGCGCCGAAGTCGCGACCGGCGAGGCTTTCCGCAAAATGGCAAAAAATCCGGCAGCCGACGTCCGGCCAAAAAAATAAGGGTGCATGGTCCAATCTTCATGGCCAACCTCCGGGGCCGCCTTCATGCCTGCTTTCCCGCAAATCGCGCCGATCCGTTCGCCAGGCTGGGTGACAGCTCTCCTTCGCGGACAGCGCATCGACAAACCTTGCGGAGCCATGGCGCCGGATGTGCAATAACTCCTTAGAAGTTCCTGCGATAAAATACATATAAATCAACATGGTATTGTAAACTAATTGCGGTTTATGCAACTGAGTTTGTGACCATGCCGTTTGACACTCCGCCTCACAGAGGAGGATAATCGGCTTTTTTCAAAACAAAGGGAGCGGCATGACAAACGACACCAGTGGCGCCAATGACAAAACCACGGGCGCGGGCGATGTGCGCAATCCCCGGGGTGTGACTTCGACAACGGTCGGCGAACCGCATGCAGGCATGGAGACCGGGCTGGCGGATGAACGGCAAGAGGCGGCGGTCGAAGCCGAGCTCGCTGCGGTTTCGGCGATTGCAGCGCAGGCGGCTGAGCGCGACGACGCGCAAGGCGATGAAGGCGTGGCGGCGATCCTCGCCGGCGCAGCCCCCGATGATGCGGCGCGGCTGGCCCATTCGCTGGGCCTGCCCAAGCCGCCGGGTCGCCCGCGCCGCACCAGCAACGAACTGGCGCCCGGCTGGCGCAAGGGCGCCTATCCCTATCGCTTCAAGATGCTGCGCCGCGATTACGAGCGCGAGAAATTCGTGCTCCAGACCGAATTGCTCAAGCTGCAGCAATGGGTCAAGGAAGCCAACCAGCGCGTCATCATCCTGTTTGAAGGGCGCGATGCCGCCGGCAAGGGCGGCGCGATCAAGCGCTTTATGGAACATCTCAATCCGCGCGGCGCGCGCGTCGTCGCGCTGGAAAAGCCGAGCGAGGTCGAACGCGGGCAGTGGTATTTCCAGCGCTATGTCCAGCATCTGCCGACCACCGGCGAAATCGTGATGATGGATCGCAGCTGGTACAACCGCGCCGGGGTGGAGCGGGTGATGGGCTTCTGTTCCGAAGACGAATACAAGGAATTCCTGCGTCAGGCGCCCGAGTTCGAGCGCAATCTGGTGCGCAGCGGCATCCATGTCTTCAAATTCTGGTTTTCGGTCAGCCGCGAGGAACAGCGCCGCCGCTTCAAGGAGCGCAAGGTCCATCCGCTCAAGCAATGGAAGCTGTCGCCGATCGATCTCGCCAGCCTCGACAAATGGGAAGATTACACCCGCGCCAAGGAGGCGATGTTCTTTCACACCGACACCGCCGATTCGCCCTGGACGGTGATCAAGTCCGACGACAAGAAGCGCGCCCGGCTCAATGCCATGCGCTATGTGCTCCACGCGCTGCCCTACAAGGACAAGGACGTGGCCCGTATCGGCGAAGTCGATGACTTGCTGGTCGGTCGCGCCAACATCATCCACGAACGCGGCGAGCACAAGTTCGGGCCCGACAGAGACGATTGAGGCACAGCGCCGCTCTCTTGCCATGCCCTGCGATCCACCTGACAGGCCGTGGGTCGCAGGGCGCGGGAATGCCTGTGGCGGCTCTTTGCCCGGCGGTAATCGCCTTTTGCGTTTACGATGGGGAAGGGGATCGGCTGCTATGCCAAGCTCCACGGGGCGCATTGGGCCCGGTGTGACTTTGGCAAGAGAGCGTCCCCGAAATCATGAAACCTGTCGAACGGATCGGGGTTATCGGGCTTGGCTATGTCGGGCTGCCTTTGGCGGTGGCCTTTGCCCGGCGCTACCGCGTGACGGGGTTTGATATCGGCGCGCATCGCGTGGCGACTTTGCGCGCCGGTCATGATTTTACCGGAGAAGTGAGCGCTCAGGATCTGGCGGCGGCAAACCTGGAAATTGTCGACGATCCGGCGGCCTTGCGCGAATGTCCGGTGATCATCGTGACCGTGCCGACGCCGGTCGACGCGGGGCATCGGCCCGATTTCGGTGCGCTGCAGGCGGCATGCGATACGGTCGGGCGCATGATCCGGCGCGGGACGATCGTGGTGTTTGAATCGACCGTTTATCCCGGTGCGACCGAGGAAATCTGTGCGCCGGTGATCGAGCGGGTGTCGGGGTTGACCAGCGGGGTCGATTTCAAGCTTGGCTATAGTCCGGAGCGGATCAATCCGGGCGACAAGGATCACCCGTTCGAAAAGATCGTCAAAGTCGTGTCGGGGCAGGATGCCGAAACGCTCGAAACGCTGGCCGAGCTTTATGGCTCGGTGGTGACGGCGGGGATTCATCGCGCGTCCTCCATCAAGGTCGCCGAGGCGGCCAAAGTGATCGAAAACACCCAGCGCGACATCAACATCGCGCTGATGAACGAGATTTCGCAGATTTGCGATCTGGTCGGCATTTCGACGCGCGAAGTGCTCGCGGCGGCGGGGACGAAGTGGAATTTCCTGCGCTTTTATCCGGGACTGGTCGGTGGGCACTGCATCGGCGTCGATCCCTATTACCTGACCGCGAAGGCAGAGCAGCTCGGCTATCACCCGCAAGTGATCCTGGCCGGGCGGCGGATCAACGACGGCATGGGCAGCTATGTCGCGCAGCGCACGGTCAAGCTGCTCGGGGCGAGCGGGCATGCGTTGCGCGCGGCGCGCGTCGGCATCCTGGGGCTGACGTTCAAGGAGAATGTGCCCGACATTCGCAATTCCAAAGTCGATGACATCGTGCGCGAACTGCGCGAATTCGGCATTGCCCCGCTGGTGCATGATCCTTTGGCGACGCCCGAGGCGGCTGCGCATGAATTCGGCATCACGCTCAGCCCGATCGAGGCGTTTTGCGAGCTGGATGCGCTGATCTATGCGGTTGGGCATCGGGCCTATGCCGATCTGGGCCAGGCGGCGATAGCGGCCATGGTCGTGCCCGGCGGCGCGATTGTCGATGTCAAATCGTCACTCGCGCCGGGCTCCTTGCCGGACCATGTTCGATACTGGAGCCTCTGACCGGGAACCGCACAACGTCTCCGCTGCGGCGCGGCGGCTGAGCGGTCCAGATCAGCCCTGTGGCTGAAGCGGCAGGATCGAGCCGACGATAGAAATTGCCGTTGATCTGCGTTTGCACGATCAGTTCGGCGCGAAACCGGTCATGGAGCACGGGGTCGGGCGCGATGTCCCGTGCCTCGGCCCAGAACCGGTCGAGCGGGCCCTGCCAGGTCAATCCCGGCATGTCATAGATCGCCGTACCCACAGTCTTGGTCGGGCGTCCGCAGCCGATCGCGGACAGCCCGGCCGTGCTGTTGATCACCACCGTGCCGCGGCAATGGGGCAGGATCGTCGGCATGTGCTGATCATGGATATAGACCACCCGCCCGGCGCATCGGGCCGCGCGCGCGCTGCGGCGGATCAGCCCGGTATAGTCGCAATAGCCGCGGTCCATCGGGTGATGCTTGAACACCAACACGGTGTCCGGCGGGGCGGCGCGGGCAAAGGAGGCGATCGTCTGCACGATGAAACCGGGCACGCCCCCGGTATCGGCATGGCAATGGACTTGCGCGTCGTTGTGGACTTGCAGCGGCACGAGGAAAAAGCGCCCCGACCATTCCCCGGTCAGCCGCCCGGTCATGCCGCGCTCGGCGATTTCATACCACGCCTTGCGCAGTGGCGAGCGCAGCCAGGGCAGCGCCTGGGCAAAGGTGATCGGGCGGTAATGGCGGTAATGCGGATAGCGCCAGCGCATCAGGGCGGCTGCGGCAAAATAGAGAAAGCCCCACAGCACCATCGGCCAGAACGAGCGCGGCATCGACCGCACCGCGATGGCGCGCGGCGGCGCGGCGCGCAAGGCATCGGGATCGGGCTGGTGCGGGCTGTTGGCATTGACCCCATGGCGTTCGAGCGTGATGAAATCGGGGCGCAGATAGCCTTCTTCGAAAACGCCGACTTCGATCCCCATGCGCGTCGCCACCGCATGCGCGGCGCGGTGTACCGGGCGGCAATCGCCGAACAGAAAGACAAGATCGATCGAGTGCGCGGCGATATACGCGGCGAGCCATTCGGGCCAGGCCCCCATCGTGCCGCGATAGGCGGTGCCATGGGGGTGAAACAACGCATCGCCGCCGTTGAAATTCACTTTGTGGACGCGCGCGTCGACCCGTTCGAGATCGTGTGCAAACCGCGCGAAAAACGGACCGACCGGGCCTTGCAGCAAGAGCACGTTGCGCCCCGCGAATGCCTCGATCCCGCCTGCGATCACCCGTCAGCACCCCTTTGAAAAGGCGTCTGGGCAACCTGTCATCGCCCCGACGCCCAGCGGTATTGCGTCCGGCGCAGCAGAGGCGGCAACCGGCGAAACCACCGAAGCCAACCAATCTGGCCGAACACGCCTCTGTCGTGATCCCCGATGCGACGTGACGCGGCGGCCCCCGCAGGGTCAATCAGGGGCGTTGCGGATTGCGCGCGGGCGAAAGCCATGCGCGGGTCAGCACCCCGGCCTTGCGCCGCTGCCGCCGCCAGAATCCGTGAGTCAGGCGATCGGGCGCGGGGCCGTGCAACAGTGCCTCGCGTTCGGAGGCAATTGTTGCCAGCGCGGCTTCGGCTGTGACGAAAGTGCCCGCCGCCGGATCCCAATAGCGCGGATAGAGCAGCATGGTTGCCGCGACCAACGAATCGAGATCGAGCCGCCTGCTGCGCCGCGCCAGCGCCGGATGGTCGCGCGCCCGGTCATCGGTCAGGCCCCATCCGGCATAGAACGGCGCGCCATGGGTCACCACCGGGATGCCGCGCAACAGCGCGTCAAATCCGGTGAGCGAGGTCATCGTGTGCACTTCGTCGGTATGGGCAAGACAGGCGATGATCGAGGCGGTGGTTTCGACATGGTCGGCAATCTGCATCGCGGCGCGGTGCGACAGCGCGCCGCGCCGGTTTCCGGCCATGACATCGGGATGGGGCTTGTAGACGAGGAACGCATCGGGCCGGGCCGCGCGGGCCGCTGCCAGCAAATCCGGATTGGTGCGTATGGCGCCGCCGCCCAGCGCGATCGAGGCATCGGTTTCGACTTGTCCGGGCACGAGCACGACCGGGCGACCGCCATGGGCCCAGATCGGCGGCGCGGGGCTTTCGATATTGTATTTGGTCAGCCCATGGTCGACGATAAAGCCGCGCAAGGCCGCCGCCCGGGCGCAGAGCGCAGGCTCGAACGGTGCCGACATCAGCAGCGTTTCCAGCCCCGAGGCATGCGTCGCGTCGAAATAGATGCCGCGCTCGTCAAACACCAGCGAGCGCGGCGCAATCAGATCGCTGCCCAGCCCGACCGAGCGGATGAAGCCGTCTTCGATTCGCACCAGCCGCGCCCCGCTTGTCCCGACGAGATCGTCGAGGCCGTCGGGCGCGCCCGCGCCCCAGACCATGATGCGATCAGCGGGGCCGGGGCGCATTCGGCGCGCCGCGCGGCAATCGCGGACAAACACGATCCGCCCCGCTTGTGCCCGCAACAGCGGGGCCAGGTTCCAAGCGCGCCAGCGGCGAAAGCCGATGATCAGGGTTCGGCCCGCGCCGTCCGTCATCGGCATGGCGGCAAAAGCCGGTGTTGCGTCAGCCAGGCTTCGACCTGGGCAAAGTGGTCGTCCCAGCCCGGCGCGCAATAGCCCGCCATTGCCGCCAGTTGGCGCGCGCGTTCGGGGCTGTCGTCGCAAAAGGCGCGGATCGCCGCCTGCCAGCCCGGCCCGTCGGTCGGATCGATAAACGTGGGGATCGCACCGGCAATTTCGCGAAACACCGGCAGGTCGCTGGCGATCACCGGGACGCCAAGCTGCAGGGCCTCGATCACCGGCAGGCCAAACCCTTCGGCGAACGAGGGCATGAGCAGCGCCCGCGCCCCCGCGATCAGCCCGGCCAGCGCGGCATCGTCGGCTGCGCCATATTCGATGATATGGGCGTGAAGGATCCGATCGCGGTCGATCATCGCCTGCGCCAGTTCGGCTTCCCAGCCGCGCTGCCCGACGATGACCAGCAAGGGCGTTGCCGGGCCCATGGTCTGCGCCAGCCGCTGCCAGGCCTGAAGCAGCAGGGCATGGTTCTTGCGCCCTTCGATCGTGCCGACGGTGACGAACCAGGGGCGGTCGAGACCGGCGGGCCGGATCGCCGGAGGCACGATCGGGCCGCTGATCCATGCCGCCAGCATGGGGGGGCGAGGCAGGCCATGCTGCGCGGCGTATATATCCAGTTCGCGCAGCGTTGCCGCGGAATTGGCAATGATCCCGCTTGCCGCGCCGAGCGCATGGCGGATGCGGCGTTCATGGCGCGGCGCTTCGCCCGCGCGGCAGAATTCGGGATGAGTAATCGGGATCAGGTCATGCAGCAGGAATACCGCGCGAAGGCCATGCGCCGCGATCCAGCGTGCCAGAGCGGGATGATCGAGCCCGGTATGTCCGATATTGAGATAGAGCGCACCGGCCCGCGCGTCGCGCTTTGCGGCAATTGCCAAGGCGGGCAGCATCGCGGCAAAACCCGCGCGAAAGCCCGGCCCGCCGCGATCGATCAGGCCGAACAACCGCTCCGACTGCGCGCGCGACAGAACCCGCATCCGTCCGCGCCATTGCAGTACGGCGCACGCACGCGGCGCAAAATGGTCGAGATAGGCAAGGCAGACGCGGTCTATTCCGGTCGGCAAGCGCCCGACCCAGCGCCGCCAGACCAGTCGGCTGACATCAAGCAGGATCGGATCGGGGTGCGCCATGGACCTGGCAGGTATCACGGACATGGCTCGCAGGCACGTCCCCGACGGCCTGTCTTTGATCGAAACCGGATCATGACGCGCTACCAATCCACGTGGTTTTGCGTAGCCATCTGGTCCCGACAGCAAGGGCGACGACGGCAGGAGTGACGGTTCGATGAGCGCCGAGGCAAGTGAAGCAATCAGCATCTTCGATCCGGGCGAATGCGCATGGGACGTGTTGGCGCAGTCCGCATCCACGGTGCCGGAACCGGCGGCCTTTGACGTCACGGCAGCACGATCCGTCGGCGGCGCCCCGGTCGCAGCGGCTGCGCGGCCGGTCGTGCGCGCATCGCCGCCGCGCAGCCGCTTTGACCTTGCGGCGCGGCCCCGGGTGACGCGGGCGGCGCAGATCGCCCGGACGCTGGATGAAGCCTTTGACGATGAACGGTTTCGCGATGCCGTGGGGGAGGCCGATGCGGCGCGCGATCGCGGCGACTGGGTCACGGCGCAGCACGAATATGGCCAGGCGCTGCATCTGTTTCCGCTGCACTGGGGCTATTGCATCCAATATGCCCATGCGATCAAGGAACAGGGCCTCTATCCCAAGGCGGAAGTCTGGTATCGCAGCGCAGTGGCGCTGGGCGCGCCGGGCGAGATGGTCGATGAACATCTGGTGTTTGTTGCGCAGCGCAACGGGGTCGCATTCGTCCGTCAGGGAACGATCGATCTCGACGTGCCGCCGCTGCTGGCGCCGCCGACGATCCATGACATCCGCGTGCTCGGTCGTCTGGCGCGGGTGCCGGGGCTGGCGGGCGAAGAACTGGGGCTGACTTTGCTGCGCGAGGCGCGCGACAATCGCGCAGTGCTGATGCGGATGATCGCCATGCCCGAATTTGCCCGGTCGAACCGCGCGTTTCTCGACATCCTGCGGGGTTGATCGTTTATGCCTGTATCGTTTCCCACCGTTTCAATCGTCGTCAATACCTACAACCGTGGGCCGTGGCTCGATGATGCGCTGCGCGGGCTGGCCGGGCTCGATTATCCCGCGTTTGAAGTCATTGTCGTCAATGGCCCGTCGACCGACAACAGTGCCGAAGTGATCGCGCGCTGGGGCGGGGCGATCAAGGCGTTGACATGCGATCAGGCCAATCTGTCGGTATCGCGCAATGTCGGCATTGCGGCGGCGGCAGGCGACATCATCGCCTTTATCGACGATGACGCGGTGCCGCATCCGCAGTGGTTGCGGCGGCTGGTCGCGCGCTATGACGATGCGGACGTCGGCGCGGTCGGCGGCTTTACCGTCGATAACACCGGCACGCACTGGCAAATGCGCAAGACTTTGTGCGATCGTTTCGGCAATGCGCATCATGTCAGCGACTATTTCGACGAACGCCCGCTGAACCGACCGGGCACGCCGTTCTATCCCAGCCTTTTGGGCACCAATTCCTCGTTTCGCGCCAGCGCCTTGCGCGAAGTGGGCGGGTTTGATCATGTCTTTGCCTATTTGCTCGACGAGACCGATGTCTGTTTGCGGCTGGTCGATGCGGGATGGCAGGTTCATTTCGAGCCCGACGCGCTCGTATGGCATCAGTTTGCGCCCAGCCACATCCGGTCGGGCAATCGCGTTGCGCGCACGCTCTATCCTTCGGCGGTGTCGCGCGGCTATTTCATCACGCGCCATGGCGGTGCAGCCGATCTTGTCGCGGCGGGCGAAGCGCTCGATGTCTTTCGGCGTGACTTGCTGGCGGTCAACGCGCGGTTCGAACGCGACGGGGTGATCGATGCGGCGCACCATCACGCGCTTGACGAAGATCTGGTGCGCGGCCTTGCCGATGGACAGCGGCTGGCGATGGCGGGCGGCGCCAGGCCGGACGGAGACCTCGCCACGGTGGCAACCGGCGCGCGGGGGCCGTTTGTGCGCTTTGCGGCGGCGCCGGGGCGGCGGATCGCGCTGATCAGCCAGGGCTGGCCCCCCGATAATGACAGCGGGATCGCGCGCTGGACCCAGCTTGTCGCCAAAGGGCTCGTCGCGCGCGGGCACAAAGTCCATGTCCTGACCAAGGCCGCCGCCGCAGCGACTGCGGACGCGGCGGAAAGCGTGGTCTTTTGTGATGGGCTGTGGGTGCATCGGCTCCTGCCCGATGCGGACCTCGCCCCGGCAGCGCAGGAACGCTATGGCCTGCCTGCCGGGCTGGGCGCCTGGGCGATGCGTGTCTGGCGCGAGGCGCGGTTTCTCAAATCGTTTGGCGTCGATCTGTTTTCGTTTCCGATCTGGGATCTCGAAGGGCTGCCGCTGCTCGATGATCCGGATCTGACCACGGTGGTCAGTTTGCATACCACGTATGCCATGGCGCGGCCGTTCAAGCCGGAATGGCAGGAGCGCCCGTTGCTGGGCGCGCGCCATGTCGAGCCGGTGATCGCCGCCGAAAAGGCGCTGCTCGAACGGGCGCCGTGGTTGCTGGCCAACAGCCATGCGATCATCGATGAAATCGGCGCGACATACGGCCTCGATGTGGGCATGCGCGCGATGGTCGTGCCGCACGGGACGCCCGATCCGCTGATCACGCGCGAATTCGAAGCCTGCGCCCGCGAAAATCAGGCGCTGACCGGGGCGCCGTTGCGGGTCTTGTTTGTCGGACGGTTCGAACCGCGCAAGGGGTTTGACATCGCCGCGCGGGTGGCGCGCGGATTGATCGATGACAGCGATGTCGAATTCCGGTTTGCCGGGGGTGAACTCGATGAGGATGTCTGCGCGACGCTGGCCTCGGTCGGGGCCGAAGCGATCGCGGCGCATCCCAAAGTCCGGTTCATGGGGCTGCTCGATCGTGCGGCGCTGGATGACGCCTATGTCGCCGCCGATGTGGTGCTGATGCCGAGCCGGTTTGAATCGTTCGGGCTTGTCGCAATCGAGGCGATGGCGGCGGGGCGTCCGGTTCTGGCGCTCGATGCGGGCGGTCTGGGCGAAATCGCGCGGGAAGACCATGGCGCGCGCGCCTTTGCCGATGGCGACGATGTGGCGCGCGCGATCATCGCCGAGATCGAGGCGCTCGACGGTGATCGGCTTGAATTGCGCCGCCGTGGCCAACGCGCCCGCGCCGCCTGGCAGGAGCATTACAGCATTGCGGCGATGATCACCGGGCTGGAGGCGTTTTACGCAAGCGTCATAGCGGGCAAGGCTGCGCCGCGTGCCGAACGGGCCGTGGGCGCCGAGTGCGAAAGGGCCGTGGCATGACCATCGATGCGAACTGGCTGGGTGATGTGGTCGAATTGATGACGGGCCGCGCTTTCGATGCCGACGCCGCGCGGGCGCTGGCCCCGGTGCTTGGCGAACCGGCGGAAGTGTTGCCCTGGCTGATGCTGCGGCAAGGCGTGTTGGCCGACGAGCCCGCGATCGCTGCCGCGCTTGACGCACAGGCCGCGCAGATCGGATGTCCGCTGACCCGGCGCGCGCCCGGCTTTGCGGTATCGGCACCGCTGGTCGAGATCGATCGGGGGCTGAACGATGCCTTGCGCCTGCTCATCGCCGAAGATGTCGCCCGCACCGATCTGGCCGAGGAAGTGCATGGCCTGTTTGTGCGTCGCCATGCCCTTGCGCCGACGGACCTCGATGGCGCCTTTCGCTACCGGATCGGTGGCGCGGTCGATGCAGTCTGACGGCGCAAGGGTCCGATCAATGGGCAAGATTTCCGAAATCATTCTCCACATCGGACTGGAAAAGACCGGCTCGACCAGCATCCAGATGTTTCTCGATGATCAAAAGGCGCTCTTGCGAGGCCAGGGGATGTTCGCCTCGGGCTGTCTGGGCTGGTATAATCACAAGCTGCTCGCGGCCTATGCCATGGCGGATGGATCGCGCGATATTGCGGTTACCTCGGCGGGGATTGACGGGCCCGAAAGCCATCAGGCGTTTCGCGCGCGGACGCGGGGGCATGTCCTGGCCGAAATCGAGCGCACCGATGCGCACCGCTACCTGATTTCGTCCGAAGATCTGTCGCGCCTGACCTCGCTTGACGACGTGCGGCGGGTTCATGACCTGATGTCGGAAATCTGCACCCGCATCCGGGTGATCGTGTTCCTGCGTCGGCAGGATCGCCTGGCGGTAAGCCGCTATTATTCGCTGCTGATCAACGGGGGCCTGCCGCCTTCGGTATTTCCTGCTCCCGATCAGGCGGGCTATTACGACTATGCCGGGGTGATCGAGCCCTGGGCAGAGGTGTTCGGGACAAGTGCGATCCGGATCGTACACTATCCCGAGGCCGCTGCGGCGCAGGGCTTCGATGCGATCGGGGCCTTTTGTCAGGCCGCCGGGATCGCGCTTCCCGCCGACTGGCAGCCCCCGGCGCGGCGGGAGAATGTCAGCCTCGATCTCGTCAGTCAGACCATTCTGGAAGCGATGAACGGACATTCCGACGTGCTGAAGGAAAAGGCGTCGGGCAAGCGCTTGCTCAAGCTGTTGCAGGCCGCCGACGGCGGCGTGTCGGGCCAGTTCGTCAGCGCGGCAGAGGCGAGGGCGTTTTACGAGAGGTATGCTCTGGGCAATGCCCGGCTGGCCTGTGGATCGGCGTGCAAAAGGAACCCGGTTAGCGGGGTGATCGGCGTCCAAAAGGGAACCACCATTCCGATGGTTTAGACAGCGGCCTGGATTTTCAGGTGGCGAGATCGGGATGTTGG
>Ga0302157_10000542_pt1 | contig 49929 bp, 41 predicted proteins | sample I_Bog_N3_3_FD_193502 | JGI IMG/M metagenome (GOLD analysis project Ga0302157, IMG submission 193502) | Peat permafrost microbial communities from Stordalen Mire near Abisko, Sweden - I_Bog_N3_3 | ecosystem: Environmental > Terrestrial > Soil > Wetlands > Peat | place: Sweden: Abisko, Stordalen...
TCGCTCGCGCTTGGCTGCGGGTGATCTGGCGCGCCTGGACCGATCGTCGCACTTACGATCCCGAGCTTCACGGCGCAGCCGCCCAGTTCGTCAAAGCGAGTGGGGGTTGACACAGGATGTCTCATCCCGCCACCGGTGCCTGCACCACGTCGTGCACCGGCGCGCCGGTGAGCTTCTCGAGCTCGGCCGGCGACATCGGGAACACGCCATGCGGATGGCCCGCCGCGGCCCACACGCGGTCGAAGCGGAACAAGTCCTGGTCGATCAGCATGACGACCGGCGTCGCGTGCGCGAGCGGGGACACGCCCCCTATGGTGAAGCCCGTCTTCGATCTTACGAACTGCGGGTCGGCACGTTCGATGGCGCCGACGATCTGCGCCACCTTCTTCTCGTCCACGCGGCGGTCGCCGGAGGCGACGACGAGGATCGCCACCTCGTCGATCTTGCGACGGAAGATCACGCTCTTGGCGATCTGGCCGACGGCGACGCCGAGCGCATCGGCGGCCTCCTGCGACGTGCGCGCGGCGGTGTCGAGAAACTGCGGCGCGTGCGGATGGCCCAGGCGCTGCAGCTCCAGCGCCACGCGCTGGAAGCCTTCGGGACGGTCGGCCAGCCCGCTCATCAGGCGCACACCGCGGAGATGTCGCCGCGCTTGGCCAGCAACGCCCGCGCCACGCGCGAGCCATTGGGCTTGGCGATCGCCTTGCTGATGAATGCGCCTGCGTCCACGAGCTTGTCCAGGTCGATGCCGGTGCGGATGCCCAGGCCGTGCAGCAGGTACACCACATCCTCGGTGGCGACGTTGCCGGTGGCGCCCTTGGCGTACGGGCAGCCGCCGAGACCGGAGACGCTGGTGTCGAACGTGTGGATGCCCATCTGCAGGCATTCGTGGATGTTCGAGAGCGCCTGGCCGTAGGTATCGTGGAAGTGGCCGCTGGTCTCGGCGAGCGGAAAGTGCTCGAGCGCGGCTTCCATCGCGGCGCGCACCTTCAGCGGCGTGCCGACGCCGATGGTGTCGGCCACGCCGATGTGATCGACGCCGATGGCGCGCATCATCTTCGCGACCATGGCGACGCGTGACGGCGCGACGTCACCCTCGTACGGGCAGCCGACGGCGCACGAGATCGCCGCACGCACCTTGACGCCGGCCGCCTTGGCCGCCGCCACCACGGGCGCGAAACGGTCTATCGATTCGGCGATCGAGCAGTTGATGTTCTTCTGGCTGAACGCCTCGCTCGCGGCGCCGAACACGACGATCTCGTCGGGACGCGTCGTGATGGCCGACTCCCAGCCCTTCATGTTGGGCGTCAGCACCGAATAGCGCACGCCGGGCTTGCGCACGATGCCGGCCATGACTTCCAACGCATCGGCCATCTGCGGCACCCACTTCGGACTGACGAAGCTGGTGACCTCGATCTCGCGCAACCCGGCATCCTGCAACAGGTGCACGAGCGCGATCTTGTCCGCGGCCGATACGGGACTCTTCTCGTTCTGCAGGCCGTCGCGCGGGCCCACATCGACGATCTTGACGAACTCGGGAAGCTTGGCCATCTCGTATTACTCCAGGGTCAGCAATTCGCCGCCCTCGCTGACCTGGTCACCCGGCGCGAACAGCAGTTCGGCCACGGTGCCGTCGCGCGGCGCGGCGATCGTGTGCTCCATTTTCATCGCTTCGAGTACTGCCAGGGGCTGTCCGGTCTTGATGGCGTCGCCCACCTTGACCAGGTAGGCGATCACCTTGCCGGGCATCGGCGCCGTCAGGCGGCCGGCTTCCTTGTGGCCCTCGCCCGCGTGGGCGAGGGTGTCGACCAACGTGGCCTGCGCGCTGCCGGCCTGCGAGAACACCGACACCTGTTCGCCGACCTGGTAGACCGTCAGCGCGAGACGACGCGTGTCGCCTTGCGTGCCCAGCACGATGTCATAGCGATCGCCTCCGAGCGACCGCGATTCGAACGCCACGTCGACGTCGCCCACCCTCAGCAGCGCGCCACCGCCGTGCTGCGACTTCAGCAACACCTCCAGCGACTCGCCCTGCCACTCGAGATCGAAGCGCTGCACCGAGACGCCGTGCATGCGCCAGCCGTCGCGACGCGACCACGGATCGGCGCCGACCGAGCCTTGCTGCAGCGCCATCGCGCGCGCGACCACGCCGGCGGCGACGACGTCCAGCGGCAGGCCCGTGTGGCCGAACAGCACGGCGCGCTCACGCTCGATCAGCGCGGTGTCCAACTGCGCGTCGGCGAACGACGGCGTCTTCGCGACGCGGCGCAGGAAGGCGACGTTGTTGACGACGCCGGCGATGTGCGTACCGGCCAGCGCCGCGTCGAGCCGCGCCAGCGCCTGCTCGCGATCCTCGCCCCAGACGATCAGCTTGGCGATCATCGAGTCGTAGTACGGCGTGATCGCGTCGCCCTCGTTGACGCCCGTGTCCACCCGCACTGGCGCCGGGTCGTGGAAGCCTTCGCCATCCTCGTTGCGGCGGAAACTCACATGCGCCGGCCACTTCAGCACCGACAGCGTGCCGGTGGCGGGCAGGAAGTTGGCCTCGGGGTTCTCGGCGCAGATGCGCGCCTCGATCGCGTGGCCATGGATCTTGAGATCGGCCTGCGTCGCCGGCAGTTTCTCGCCCGAGGCCACACGCAGCTGCCACTCGACGAGATCGTGGCCGCTGATGGCCTCCGTCACCGGATGCTCAACCTGCAGCCGGGTGTTCATCTCCATGAAGTAGAACTGGCCGTCCTGCTCGCAGATGAACTCCACCGTGCCGGCACCGACGTAATTGACGGCGCGCGCGGCGGCCACGGCGGCCTCGCCCATCTCGCGGCGGCGCGCCTCGGTCATGCCGGGCGCCGGCGCTTCCTCCAGCACCTTCTGGTGGCGGCGCTGCACCGAGCAGTCGCGCTCGAACAGGTAGACGCCGTTGCCATGGCCGTCGAAGAACACCTGGATCTCGATGTGGCGCGGGCGTTGCACGTAGCGCTCGATCAGCACCGCGTCGTCGCCGAAGCTGTTGATCGCCTCGCGCTTGCACGAGGCCAGCGAGGCCTCGAATTCTTCAGGCGCCAGCACCACGCGCATGCCCTTGCCGCCGCCGCCGGCGCTCGCCTTGATCAGCACCGGGTAGCCGATGCGGTCGGCCTCGCGCTTGAGCAGCGCCGGATCCTGGTCGGCCGCGTGATAGCCGGGCACCAGGCGCACGCCGGCCTTTTCCATCAACTGCTTGGACTCGGCCTTCAGGCCCATCGCGCGGATCGCGCTCGGCGGCGGCCCGATGAAGGCGATGCCGGCGTCCGCGCAGGCCTGCGCGAACTCCTCGTTCTCGCTGAGGAAGCCGTAGCCCGGGTGGATCGCCTGCGCGCCGGTGGCCTTGGCCGCATCGATGATGCGTTCCCAGCGCAGGTAGCTGTCGCGCGGCGACGGCTCGCCGATGCGCACGGCCTCGTCGCAGGCCGCGACGTGGCGCGCGCCGGCGTCCGCGTCGGAGTAGACGGCGACGCTCTTGACGCCCAGGCGGCGTGCCGTTGCAGCCACTCGGCAGGCGATCTCGCCACGATTGGCGATCAGGATCTTGGTGAACATGGAGTCTCCAGCTTCGAATACGTTGTCGGCTCAGCGCCAGGACGGGTCGCGCTTGTTGAGGAAGGCCTGCACGCCCTCCTTGCCTTCGGCGCTGGCGCGAATGTCGGCGATGCGCCTGGCGGTGTCCGCGCGCACGGCCTCGTCGACCGGCCGGGAGGCGACGTCGTGCACCAGCTTCTTGCAGGCGCGCACGGCCGCCGGCCCGTTGGCCACCAGCGCGGCCACCAGTTCGTCGACCTTGGCGTCTAGCGCATCGGCCGGCACGACCTCGTGCACGAAGCCGAGCGCGTGGGCGCGCGCGGCGTCGAAACGTTCGGCCGTGGTGAAGTAGCGGCGCGAAGCCTGCTCGCCGAGCGCCTTGACCACGTAGGGGCCGATCGTGGCCGGCAGCAGGCCCAGCTTGGCCTCGCTGAGACAGAAGTTGACGCCTTCGGCCGCCACCAGGATGTCGCACACCGCGGCCAGGCCCACGCCACCGGCGTAGCAATCCCCATGCACGCGGCCGATCACCGGTACCGGGCATGACCAGATCGCGTAGAGCATGTCGGCGAGGCCCTGCGCGTCGGCGCGGTTCTGCTCCCAGGTGTAGTCGGCCATCGCGCGCATCCACGACAGGTCGGCGCCGGCGCAGAACGCCTTGCCGTGGCCGCCCAGCACGACCGCGCGCAGCGAGTCGTCGGCCGCGAAGCCGGCGAATGCCGCGGTGAGTTCGGCGATGACGCTGTCGTTGAACGCGTTACGGACGTCGGGGCGGTTGAGGAACACGCGGGCGACGGGGCCTTCGCGCGAGATCTGGAGGGTGGCGGTCATCGGCAGGAAGGCTCAGTTCGGCGCGGGCGCGGGCGCCGGCGGCAGGGGCTGGAAGGTGGCCGCTGGCGGCAACGGAACTGCGGCGGGCGGCGGCGGCGAATAGACGGGCACGGGCGGCGACACCACGGGCACGTCGACAGGGTCGATGGCGAGCTGCGCGCGCAGCGTGACGGCGGCCTTGAGCGCACCGGCATGACATTCGAAATGCTCAGGGTCGTCGAAGAGCGTGCCCTCGTAGTTCGAGACCACGCCGACGATCGCGGTGGCGTGCGCGCCGCGGGCGGCGAAGGTGAGCTGCGTGATGGCGTCCTCGAAGGCACGGGCGCACAGGTCGTGGTCGGACGGGCGCACCTTGTCGTCGTCGCCGATGTCATGCAGTTTCGTGGTGCCGACGCCCTTGACGACGACGTCGCGGCGGACGATGTTGGCACCGCGGCCGCTGTCGCCGCCGAAGCGCAGGTCGAGATTGCCGAGGATGTCGTGCACGCGCGAGACGCGAATGGTGTCGGGCACCGACTCCATCAGGCGCACGTTGCGTGCCTGCGCGGGCAGCGCGAGGCCCGCCAGCGCGGCAGCGACGAACGCGGCGGCAGTGGCGATCCGGGCGGGGAACGGTTGGATTGGAGCTTGGTTCATGGGCTGGCCCTTTCTGGCAAGACGGCCACGACGGCGGCCGGACGACACAGCAGGGCAAAACTCCTGCCGGCGCTGTTCCACCTCACATGCGGAAGACACCGAACTTCATGTCGGGAATCGGCGCGTTGAGGCTGGCGGACAGGCCTAGCGCGAGCACGCGGCGCGTGTCGGCCGGGTCGATCACGCCGTCGTCCCACAGGCGCGCGCTGGCGAAGTACGGGTGGCCCTGCACTTCGTACTGGTCGCGGATCGGCGCCTTGAATGCCTCTTCCTCGTCGGCCGACCACTGGCCGCCCCTGCCTTCGATGCCGTCGCGGCGCACCGTGGCGAGCACGCTGGCCGCCTGTTCGCCGCCCATCACGCTGATGCGCGCGTTGGGCCACATCCACAGGAAGCGCGGGCTGTAGGCGCGACCGCACATGCCGTAGTTGCCGGCGCCGAACGAGCCGCCGATGATCACGGTGAACTTGGGCACGTTGGCGCAGGCCACGGCCGTCACCATCTTGGCGCCGGCGCGCGCGATGCCTTCGTTCTCGTACTTGCGACCCACCATGAAGCCGGTGATGTTCTGCAGAAACACCAGCGGCACCTTGCGCTGGCAGCACAGCTCGATGAAGTGGGCGCCCTTGTCCGCGCTCTCGGCGAACAGGATGCCGTTGTTGGCGACGATGCCCACCGGCATGCCCTCGATCCACGCGAAGCCGCAGACGAGCGTCGCGCCGTAGCGCGCCTTGAACTCCTCGAACTCGGAGCCGTCCACCACGCGGGCGATGACCTCGCGCACGTCGAAGGGCTTGCGCGCAGGCTTGCCTTCGACGTCCAGCGGAATGATGCCGTGCAGTTCGGCCTCGGGCAGCAACGGCGGCTTGGGCTCGCGCAGCGCCATGGCCGGATCCTTGCGCCAGTTGAGCGTACCGACGATGCCGCGCGCCAGCGCCAGCGCGTGCATGTCGTTCTCGGCCAGATGGTCGGCCACGCCGGACAGGCGCGTGTGCACGTCGCCGCCGCCGAGGTCTTCGGCGCTCACCACCTCGCCGGTGGCGGCCTTGACCAGCGGCGGCCCGCCCAGGAAGATGGTGCCCTGGTTCTTCACGATGATGGTCTGGTCGCTCATCGCCGGCACGTAGGCGCCGCCGGCCGTGCACGAGCCCATCACCACGGCCAGCTGCGGAATGCCCGCGGCGCTGAGCTGGGCCTGGTTGTAGAAGATGCGGCCGAAGTGGTCGCGATCCGGGAACACCTCGTCCTGGTTCGGCAGGTTGGCGCCGCCCGAGTCGACGAGATAGATGCAGGGCAGCCGGTTCTGCGCCGCAATCTCCTGCGCACGCAGGTGCTTCTTGACGGTGAGCGGGTAGTAGGTGCCGCCCTTGACGGTGGCGTCGTTGCACACGATCAGGCACTCGACGCCGGCCACGCGGCCGATGCCGGCGATCATGCCGGCGCCCGGCGCGGCGTCCTGGCCGCCCTTTTCCGGATACATGCCGAGCGCGGCCAGCGGCGCGATCTCGAGGAAGGGCGTGCCCGGGTCCAGCAGGCGCTCGACGCGGTCGCGCGGCAGCAGCTTGCCGCGCGACAGGTGCTTCTTGCGCGCCTCCTCGCCGCCGCCGAGCGCGATCTTCTCGAGCTTGGCGTTCAGGTCGTCCACCAGCAGGCGCATCGCCGCGGCGTTGGCCTTGAAGTCTTCCGAGCGGGCGTTGAGTTGGGTCGAGAGAGTGGACATGGGGCTTTTCTGCTTGTCTCGTTGAGGCGCGAGTGTCCGTGCGGCCGCGGGCGCCTTGGCCTGACACGTTGGCGGGTGATTATCGGTTGACGTTTACGTAAACGTCAATTGAACTATTGCGCGTCGAAGGCACCTCGACGGTGAAAGGGCCGGATGTCGGAAATCTTCAAGACGCCTGCGCATTCTTGTCCTATCGTCGCTTCAAACCAATCCAGCGACGCCCGCACGCGTCCGAACCCGGAGAACTCATGCAATTCGGCTACACCATCCTCTACGTCGACGATGTCGCGTCCACGCTGGCTTTCTACGGCCAGGCTTTCGGCCTGCCCACGCGCTACATCCACGAGAGCGGCTCCTACGGCGAACTGGAAACGGGTGCGACGGCGCTGGCCTTCGTGTCTCACACGCTCCTGCGCCAGATCGGCAAGACGCCCCAGGCGCCGGTGCTCGACACGCCCACCAGCGAGATCGCGCTCGTCACGGACGACGTGGCAGGCGCGGTGAAACGCGCCGTCGATGCGGGCGCCAGGCTCGTGCAGGAGGCCAAGGACATGCCCTGGGGGCAGACCATCGCCTACGTCGGCGACTGCAACGGCTTCCTCGTGGAGCTTTGCACGCCCGTCTCTCACGCATAGGCGGGAGCCGCGAGCGTGGCGAGGAAGACTGGCATCGCGCGCAGCCGCGTCGGCGTCGCCCCGAACCAGCGCTGCAGGTCGCGCGTCATGTGCGCCTGATCCGCATACCCGTGGCGCGCGGCCACGTGCACGAGCGGCTCCGCGCTCGCCAGCGCTCGCGCGCAGCAGCGGGCGCGTGCGAGGTTGCGCCACCACAGCGGTCCGCGTCGCGTGTGGCCGGACAGCAGGCGTTCGAGGCTGCGTTCGGATACGCCCAGGCGCGCCTGCGCGACCTTCAGCTGCAACACCTCCTGCAGGCAGTCCAACGTTTCCTGAACCCGCGAATCGACACGGACGGCCATGCCGATCGCCGCCAGCAGGTCGCTGTCGTCGATGCGCTCGCCTTGGCGCAGCAACGCCAGCAACTCGGCTTCGTCGAACTGCGCGCCCAGCCGCAGGCGCACGCCGACCGCGCGGTCGCCCGCGTCAAATTGCGGCGTCTCCGTCGTGTCGGCGAGTGCGCTCACGAAACAGACGGGCGCGCCTGCGCGCGGCACGACCACGATCAGGTCGCGACAGCCGTCCGGCGGCACCTGCACCGTGGTCGGCTGCGCGGCCGTGAAGCGCCACAGATCGAGCGCGACATCGGGCCAGGGCATGTCGCTCAACCGTAGACTTCGCGTTCCGTCCAGCCCAGCGACGACATGTCCGACACCCGGAACGGCGCATCCGTGCGCAGGATGAACTCGTCGAGCTGGGGCGGCTTCGCGTGCGTGCCGGACAGCATCGAGTGCACCTGGCCGCGGTGATGCGTCTGGTGCATGAACAGGTGGTTGAGCACCAGGCAGGCGAGGTCGCTCTGCGTCGGCTGGGCGTCGCGCAGCATGTGAACGACCGCGTTGGCGCCCGCGTCGTCCAGCCGGTCGCAGAACGCGACCAGCTTCTGATCGCTCGCATCCTGCGCCGACGCGTACGACGCCAGTTCGTCGTGCGGCGCAAAGCGCCGGTACGACTCCGCCATGTCCGGCTCGCCGTGCAGCGCGGCGATGTAGTAGCGGTCTACTGCGAGCAGGTGGTTCAGCGTGCCGATGAGGCTGGGGAAGAAGCTGGTGCGCTTCGAGTGCAGCTCGGACGTCGACAGGTTGGCCAGCGTGGCCTGCAGCCTGCGATTGGCCAGGCGATTGGCGTGCGCCTGGATGCTGAGCACCTGCGCGAGGCTCAACGGTCGCGGCTCGGATTCATCAAGGATGTCGGACATGGCGGACTCTCCAGATTCGTTGTTGTCGGCGTCGCCCAGATGGGGGCAAACGGCGCGCGCGTCGCACGCCCGGCTCGCGGGCGTCAATCGACCGGCAGCGCCGTCTCGTACTTCACCTCGCGCAGCACCACGCTGCTGCGCACGTTGGCGACGCCGGCCGTCTTGAACACCTTGTCCTGCAGGAAGCGATCGTAGGCCTTCATGTCGGGCGCGACGACCTTGATCAGATAGTCCCCTTCGCCGGTCGTGCTGTGGCACTCCATGATCTCGGGGCTGGACCTGGCCATCGCTTCGAACTGCTCGACCGCGCCCTCGCTGTGGCGCACCAGCGTCACGTGCGCGAGCACGCAGATCGACAGACCCAGCTTCTCGCGGTCCAGCAGTGCCACGTAGCCGCGGATCACGCCGCTGGCCTCGAGCTCCTTCACGCGGCGCCAGACGGGCGTGGCCGACAACCCGACGTTGTCGGCGAGCTGCTGCGCGCTCTGGCGGCCGTCGCGCTGCAAGGCGGCGGCGATGCGGCGCGCGACGCGATCGATGGCGGGGGGAAGCGTCATGGTGGACAGACGGGGAAGGAGACCCTCTCATTCTGATCCCATTCGGGTCGTTTTCACTCTGAATCAACCAGCAGGGATACATTCATTCCAATAATCGCCACTTCAAGAAATGCTCATCTCGATATTCAGCCAATCAACGCCGAATGCGCAAGATCGCTGCGCCGCCCCGGGAATAGCATCGTCGCTTCCAGCCTCCCGCGCCCCGCGGAACGCCACTCAGCGCAAGCCAGAGCCATGACACTGCCCTCCTCCGACATCACCACCACGCCTGATCCAGATGATTCGGACGCCGCCTCGCTGCGCCAGTACGCGCTGACCGACAACTTGGCCGCGGAGTCGGGCGCGGTGTTCCTCACCGGCACGCAGGCGCTCGTGCGGCTGCTCCTGATGCAACGCCGCCGCGACCAGGCCGCCGGCCTGAACACCGCGGCCTTCGTCTCCGGCTACCGCGGCAGCCCGCTGGGCATGGTCGACCAGCAGTTGTGGAAGGCTGCGAAGTTCCTCAAGGAAGCGCAGGTCGAGTTCCTGCCGGCCATCAACGAAGACCTGGCCGCGACGGCCTGCCTTGGCACGCAGCGCGTCGCGCTGGATCCGAAGCGCAGCGTCGAAGGCGTGACGGCCATGTGGTACGGCAAGGGTCCCGGCGTCGATCGATCGGGCGATGCGTTGAAGCACGGCAACGTCTACGGCTCCAGCCCGCAGGGCGGCGTGCTGGTGGTGGCGGGCGACGACCACGGTTGCGTGTCGTCGTCGATGCCGCACCAGAGCGACCTGGCGATGCAGGCCTGGAGCATGCCGGTGCTGCATCCGGCCAACGTCGCGGAGTACCTCGAGTTCGGCCTGTACGGCTGGGCGCTGTCGCGCTTCTCGGGCGCGTGGGTAGGCTTCAAGGCGATTTCCGAAGTGGTGGAGTCAGGCATGACGGTCGATCTCGACGGGGTGCCGCTGGACTTCACGCAACCCGTGGACTTCACGCCCACGCAGGATCTGCACGTGCGCTCGGTGGACCTGCCGTCGCTGGTGCTGGAGTCGCGACTGGCCGAGAAGCTCGCCGCGGTGCGCGCGTTCTCCAAGGTGAACTCGGTCGACAAGCACATCGTCGCCAGCCCCAGCGCGACGCTCGGGATCGTCACCGTCGGCAAGGCACATTTCGATTTCCTGGAAGTGCTGCGCCGACTCGAACTCGACCCGAACGCGCTGGCCGCGGCCGGCGTGCGCATCTACAAGGTGGGCCTCGTGTTCCCGCTCGAGCCCACGCGCATGGCGGAATTCGCGCAAGGACTCGAAGAGATCCTGGTGATCGAGGAAAAGGCGCCGGTCGTCGAGCGCCAGCTGAAGGATCAGCTGTACGGCTTGCCCGATTCGCAGCGCCCGCGCATCGCCGGAAAGACCACGCCGCAAGGCGAGCCACTGCTGTCGTCGCTCGGCGAGCTGCGCCCGTCGCGCATCATGGAAGTGGTGGCCGACTGGCTCGCACGCTTGAACCCCGCGCTCGACCGCCGCCACCTGGTCACCGACTTCACGATGCCCTGCCTGCTGCACAACGACGCGGACGCCGTGAAGCGCCAGCCGTACTTCTGCTCGGGCTGCCCGCACAACACGTCCACGAAGGTGCCCGAAGGCTCGCGCGCGCTGGCCGGCATCGGCTGCCATTTCATGGCCAGCTGGATGGAGCGCGAGACGAGCGGCCTGATCCAGATGGGCGCCGAAGGCGTCGACTGGGCGGCCCACTCGCGCTTCACCAAGGAGAAGCACGTCTTCCAGAACCTGGGCGACGGCACGTATTACCACTCGGGGTATCTGGCGATCCGCCAGGCGATCGCGGCCAAGGCGACGATCACCTACAAGATCCTCTACAACGACGCGGTCGCGATGACCGGCGGCCAGCCGGTGGACGGCCCGCTGTCGGTGCCCGAGATCGCGCGCCAGGTCGAGGCCGAGGGCGCGAAGCGCGTGGTGATCGTCAGCGACAACATCGCGCCGCATCGCGAGCACGCCAACCTGTTTCCGAACGGCACCACCTTCCATCCGCGCGAGGAGCTCGACGCCGTGCAGCGCGAGCTGCGCGAGATCGACGGCGTCACGATCCTGATCTACGACCAGACCTGCGCGGCGGAAAAGCGCCGGCGCCGCAAGAAGAAGGAATACCCGGATCCGCCGCAGCGCATCTTCATCAACGAGGCCGTGTGCGAGGGCTGTGGCGATTGCGGCCAGGCGTCGAACTGCCTCAGCGTGATTCCGGTCGAGACGGAGTGGGGCCGCAAGCGCCACATCGAGCAGAGCTCCTGCAACAAGGACTACTCCTGCATCAATGGCTTCTGCCCCAGCTTCGTCACGGTGACGGGCGCGACGCTGAAGAAGCGCGTCGGCTCCGGCTTCGACGCGAAGCGCCTGGCCGCCGAGATCGCGCGCATCGGCCGCCCCGCGGCGTGGCACTGGACGGGCCCGTTCGACATGCTGGTGACCGGCGTCGGCGGCACCGGCGTCGTCACCGTCGGCGCGCTGATCACGATGGCCGCCCACCTCGAGGGCAAGCAGGCCTCGGTGCTGGACTTCATGGGCTTCGCGCAAAAGGGCGGCGCGGTGCTGTCGTTCGTGCGCGTCGCACCGACGGCCGACCAGCTCAACCAGGTGCGCATCGACACGCAACAGGCCGACGTGCTGCTCGCCTGCGACATGGTGGTAGGCGCCTCGGACGACGCGCTGGCCACGGTCAAGCCGGGCCGCACCGCGATCCTGGCCAACACCCACGAGATCGCCACCGCCGCCTTCGTGCGCAACCCCGACGCGACGATGCATGCGCCCGAGCTGATCGCCAAGCTGCGCCACGCGGCCGGCGACGAACGCGTGCAGCTGGTCGACGCCCAGGCGCTGGCACAGGAACTGATGGGCGACACCATGCCGTCCAACATCATCATGCTGGGCGCGTGCTGGCAGCGCGGCCTGGTGCCGGTGTCGTTCGGTGCGCTGATGCGCGCCATCGAGCTGAACAACGTGGCCGTCGAGAACAACAAGACCGCGTTCGCGATCGGCCGCCTGGCCGTGACCGATCCATCGGCGTTCAAGCGCATCATGGGCGTCGATCAGCCGCCGGAGGATCCGTCCGCCCGGCTGTCGTTGTTCGGGCCCACCGGCCTGATCGAACGCCGCGTGGAATTCCTGACCGCGTACCAGGACGCCGCACTGGCCGCGCGCTTCCGCACGCTGGTCGAAGAGGTGCATGCCCGGGAACAGGCGCTCGGAAACGCGGCCGCGCCGCTGACCACCATCGTGGCGCAGCAGTTCTCGCGTCTGCTCGCGATCAAGGACGAGTACGAAGTGGCCCGCCTGTACACCGATGGCAGCTTCGCGCGCTCGCTCGCCGAGCAGTTCGACGCCGTCGGCAAGATGGAATTCCACATGGCCCCGCCGCTGCTGGCGCGCATGGGCCCGAACGGCCGCCCGAAGAAGATGCGCATCGGCCCATGGCTGATGCCCACGCTGCGCGTGCTGGCGAAGTTCAAGGGCCTGCGCGGTACCTGGTTCGATCCGTTCGGCCACACCGAGGAGCGCAAGCTGGAACGCCAGCTCGCCGACGACTATGAAGCGATGCTGCGCACCGAGATCCTGCCGCAGTTGTCGGCCGACAGGCACGCACTGGCGCAACAGATCGCCCGTGTGCCGGAACGCATCCGCGGCTACGGCCACGTGAAGCTGGGCAACCTCGCCACGGGGCGCGCGCAGTGGCGCGTGCTGCTCGACCAGTGGCATGGCCGCGGTGGAGATTCGGCGACGAAGGCCGGGGCGGCGGAGCGCGGGCGAGTGATTCCAATCAGCGTGGCGTGAGAGACACGGGGGTTTGCCGGGGGCGCTGAGCCCGCGGGACGCCGGCTCAGGCGCCCCAGCTCACTCGTCGCTCCACTGGAACACGAACGACGCCCGCGCCCGCGACGCCTCGATCAGCCGCGCATTCGGCTCGTCGGTGCCGGCCACCCAGGCCGCCGCCTCCTCGGCGCTGCGCCCGAACTGCTCGTGGCGGCGGGTGAGCCGATGCAGGCGCACCTCGTCATCGATGTCGACGTACCAGACCTCGTCCAGCAGCCCCGCCACATGCGCCCACGGACCTTCGTCGAGCAGCAGGTAGTTGCCTTCGGTGATGACCAGTTGCGTGCGCGCGTGGATGGGAATCGCGTTGGCGATCGGCTCCTCGATCTCGCGTCGGAACTCGGGCGCGTAGACGACCTCGTCGTCGGCCTGCACCAGCAGGCGCCGCAGCAACGCGACGTAGCCGGCGCTGTCGAACGTGTCCGGCGCGCCCTTGCGATCACGTCGCCCCAGGCGCTCGAGTTCGACGTTCGCCAGGTGGAAGCCGTCCATCGGCACCACCTGCGCGACGTCGGCGAACTCGGCCAGCAACGCCGCCGCGAGCGTCGACTTGCCCGCGCCGGGCGCGCCGACCAGGCCCAGCAGCGTGCGGCCGTTGCGCTTGATCAGGTCGCGCACGCGGATGCGGGCGCTCGCGGGAAGGTCGGGCAGCAGGGATTCGTTCATCCCCGCATCATCCCCGATCCGGGGCTCACCACAAACGGATGCGATCCTCCGGCGCCTTCCACATCTTGTCGCCCGGCTTGGTGCCGAACGCGTCGTGGAAGGCATCGGCGTTGATCGTGGCGCCGTTGGCCCGGAACTCGCCGGGCGAGTGCGGGTCGATCGTCAGCAGTTGCAGCGCACGCTCGTCACGCGTCTTCGAACGCCACACCTGCGCGAAGCCGTACATGAAGCGCTGCTCGCCGGTGAGGCCATCGATCACCGGCGACGGCTGGCCGCCCAGCGACAGCTTCCAGGCCTTGTAGGAGATCTGCAGTCCCGACAGGTCGGCGATGTTCTCGCCCAGCGTCAGCTTGCCGTTGAGATGCTGGCCCGGGATCGGTTCGTAGGCCGCGTACTGTGCCACCAGGCGGCTGGTGACGGCGTCGAAGGCCTTGCGGTCACCCTCTGTCCACCAGTTGCGCAGGCGACCGTCGCCATCCAGCTGGCTGCCCTGGTCGTCGAAGCCGTGGCTGATCTCGTGGCCGATCACCGCGCCGATCGCGCCGTAGTTGACGGCGTCGTCGGCGGCCACGTTGAAGAACGGCGGCTGCAGGATCGCGGCCGGGAACACGATCTCGTTCTTGTTGCCGTTGTAGTACGCGTTGACGGTCTGCGGCGTCATGCCCCACTCCGTGCGGTCCACCTTGCCGCCGACGCGCACGATCTGGCGCCGGTAGTCGAAGGCGGCGGCGCGATCGGCGTTGGCTAGCGCTTCGCCCGGACGCACGACGAGCGCCGTGTAGTCGCGCCAGGTGTCGGGGTAGCCGATCTTCACGCCGTACTTGGACAGCTTCTCGTGCGCCTCCTTCTTGGTGGCCGGCGACATCCACGTGAGGCCATCGATCGACGTCGAGTACGCCTTCATCAGGTTGGCGACGAGCGCCTGCATGCGCGCGCGATACGCAGGTGGGAAGTACTGCGCCACGTACAGCTGGCCGGTGGCCTCGCCGAGCGCGCCGTTGACCTGCGCAACGCCCTGCTGCCAACGCGGCAACGGCTGCTTGACGCCGGCGATGGCGACGTCATGGTACTGGTAGCTGGCATCGCGGAAGGCCGCGGGCAGGACGTTGGCGACACTGTCGAGACGCCGGGCCTTGAGGTAAAGCTTCCACGATTCCAGCGGTTCCGACTTCACCAGACCGGCGAGCGCCGTCACGTACGTCGGCTGGCGCACGTTGACGATGCGGCCGGGCTGCAGCTGCGCCTGCGCCTCGAACACCGGCCAATCGAAGCCCGGCGCCAGCGCATCGAGCTCGGCCGGCGTCTTCGGGTTGTGTGCGCGCTTCGGATCGCGCATCTGGTCGCGTGGCCACTGTGCGGTGGCGATCTTCGTCTCCAGCGCGATCACTTGTGCGGCATGGGGTGCGGCGTTCGCGTCGCCCGTCAGCGAAAATAGTTTGACCAGGTAGTCCGAATACGCGGTGCGCGCCTTCGCGAAGCGTTCGTCGGCCTTGAGGTAGTAGTCGCGGTCGGGCAACCCGAGCCCGGACTGCTGGAAGTGCGCGACGTAGACTGTCGGATCGTCGGCGTCCGGATAACCTCCGACGCCCAGCGGCGTCGACACGACGCCTTCCCAGTGGCCCATCAGGCCCACCAGCATGCCGGTGTCCTTGATGCTGTCGACGTCCGCCAACGATGCCTGGACAGTCGCCAGGCCCGCCTTGTCGATCGCGGCCTCGTCGATGAAGGCGCGGTAGGTGTCATCCACCTTCTGCGCGTTGCTGCCGGGCGCGGGATGCGTGGCCGGCAGGGCCTCGATCAGGCCGCGCACCTCATGGTCGGTGCGATCGCGCAGCTCGAGGAACGAGCCCCAGGCCGACTTGTCGGCCGGGATCTGCGTCGTCTTGACCCAGGTGCCGTTGGTGGCTCTGAACAGGTCGTCCTGCGGGCGCACCGACGCGTCCATGTCGACGCGATCGACGCCCGCACCCAGCGTGGTGTTGCCGCTGGCACGCGCAGTGCTCGCGCTCGCCGTGCCGTCGGAGTTCGCGATGGCGGTGGCGGTCGTCTGGGCCTGCACGGTAGCGAAGGCCAGCGTGGCGGCGACCGCGAACGCGGCGCGATTAAAGTTCGGATGGGTCATCGGGAGCCTTGTTCGTTCAGTCACCACAGGCGGATGCGATCGGCCGGGGCCTTCCACATCTTGTCGCCCGGCTTGGTGGCGAAGGCGTCGTGGAAGCCGTCGCTGTTGATGGAGGCGCCATCGGCGCGGTATTGCGGCGGCGAGTGCGGGTTGGTGGTGACCAGGTGCAGCATCGCCTCGTCGCGCATCTTCTCGCGCCAGGCCTGCGAGAAGCCGTAGTAGAAGCGTTGCTCGCCCGTGAGGCCGTCGATGACCGGCGACGGCTTGCCGCCCAGAGAGATCTTCCAGGCCTTGTAGGCGATCTGCAGGCCCGACAGGTCGGCGATGTTCTCGCCCATCGTCAGCTTGCCCTTCACGTGGACGCCGGGCAGCGGCTCGTAGGCCGAGTACTGCGCATCGAGCCTCGCGGTGATGGCCTCGAACGCCTTGCGGTCGTCGGCGGTCATCCAGTTGCGCAGCTTGCCGTCGCCGTCGTACTGGCTGCCCTGGTCGTCGAAGCCATGGCTGATCTCGTGGCCGATCACGGCGCCGATCGCACCATAGTTGGACGCGTCGTCGGCCTTCATGTCGAAGAACGGCGGCTGCAGGATGGCGGCCGGGAACACGATCTCGTTCTTGGTCGGGTCGTAGTACGCATTGACCGTCTGCGGCGTCATGCCCCATTCGGTGCGATCCACCGGCTTGCCGTTGCGCACCGTGTTGCGGTGGTATTCGAACTGCGCCGCGCGAACCGCGTTGCCCACCGGATCGCCCGCCTTGACGTCGAGCGCGCCGTAGTCGCGCCAGTGGTCGGGGTAGCCGATCTTGATGCCGTACTTGGCCAGCTTGGCGTGCGCCTCCACCTTGGTGGCCGGGCTCATCCACGTGAGGTTGTCGATCGACACCGAGTAGGCCTTGAGCAGGTTGTCGACCAGTTCCACCATGCGCGCCTTGTAGGCCGGCGGGAAGTATTCGGACACGTAGACCTGGCCGATGGCTTCGCCCATCGAATCATCGAGCGTGCCCACCGCACGTTCCCAGCGCGGGCGGTCGGCGGTCGTGCCGTTGAGGGCCACGTCACGGAGCTGGAAGCGGGCGTCGCGCACGTCGGCCGGCAGTTCCAGCGCGAGCGCGTCGATCAGGCGCACGCGCAGGTAGGCCTTCCACACATCCAGCGGCTCGGACTTGACCAGCTTGGCCATCGCCCACGTATAGCTGGGCTGCGAGATCGAGACGAACGGCGGATCGGCCAGGTCGCCTGCGGCGAAGAACGCCTTCCAGTCCACGCTCGGCGCCTTGGCATCGAGCTGCTTGATCGTCATCGGGTTGTAGGTCTTGACCGGATCGCGCATGGCTTCCTGCGACCACTGCACCTGCGCGAGGCGGGTTTCAAGGCCCATGATCGCGGCGGCTTCGACCTTGGCGTTCTTGCTGCCTTCGATGGCCAGCACCTTGCGCAGGTAGGCGACATAGGCCGTGCGCGCCTTGGCGAAACGCTCGTCCTTCTTCAGGTAGTAGTCGCGGTCGCCCAGGCCCAGGCCGCCCTGACCGGTGCCGGCCGAGTAGACGGTCGGATCCTTGGCATCGGGGCTGACGCCCAGGCCCAGCGGCGTGTCGACGAAGCTGTCCCACTGCGCCATCAGCAGCAGCAGGTCCTTCTTGTTCCTGACGGCGTCGATCTGCGCCAGGTACGGCGCGAGCGGCTTCAGGCCGGCGGCGTCGATGGCCGTGGTGTCCATGTAGCTGCTGTAGAAGTCGCCGATCTTGGCGTTGATCGTGCCGGCGGCCTGCGGCTTGGCGGCGAGGCCTTCGATGATCGTCTTGACGCGCTCGTTGGACAGGTCGTCGAGCTGCGTGAACGTGCCGTAGCTGGCCTTGTCGGCGGGAATCGGCGTGTTCTTGAGCCAGGTGCCGTTCATGGCGAAGAACAGGCTGTCCTGCGGACGCACGCTGGCATCCATGCCGGCCTTGTCCAGGCCGGAGCCGAGCGCAGCCGGTGCGGTGGCGACGGGCGTCACGGTGGAAGCTGCCGCATCGGCGGCGAAAGACAGGTCGGCGGCGAAGGCGAGCGACAGGGCGACGACCAGCGTCGCGGGGCGGAAAGGGTTCAAGGCGCAGTTCCTGTTTGAGTATTCTTGTGGGCAGGCCGAGCCGCCCACCGTGTCTTGCGGGCGGGCCGTTGCAACCCGCCACCATCGGGGCGGACGCTCGCGCGCCCGCCCGCGCTTCGACTTACCAGAGGCGGATGCGGTCGGCCGGGGCCTTCCACATCTTGTCGCCCGGCTTGGTGGCGAACGCGTCGTGGAAGCCGTCGCTGTTGATCGCAGCGCCATCGGCGCGGAATTGCGGCGGCGAGTGCGGGTCGATGACCACCAGCTGCAGCGTGCGCGCGTCACGCACCTTGCCGCGCCACACCTGCGAGAAGCCCAGGTAGAAGCGCTGTTCGCCGGTGAGGCCGTCGATGACCGGCGACGGCTTGCCGCCCAGCGACATCTTCCAGGCCTTGTAGGCGATCTGCAGGCCCGACAGGTCGGCGATGTTCTCGCCCATCGTCAGCTTGCCGTTGAGGTGAACGCCGGGCAGCGGCTCGTAGGCGGAGTACTGCGCGTCGAGCCTGGACGTGATGGCCTCGAAGGCCTTGCGGTCTTCCGGTGTCCACCAGTTGCGCAGCTTGCCGTCGCCGTCGTACTGGCTGCCCTGGTCGTCGAAGCCATGGCTGATCTCGTGGCCGATCACGGCACCGATCGCGCCGTAGTTGACCGCGTCGTCGGCCTTCATGTCGAAGAACGGCGGCTGCAGGATGGCGGCCGGGAACACGACCTCGTTCTTGCTCGGGTCGTAGTAGGCGTTGACCGTCTGCGGCGTCATGCCCCATTCGGTGCGATCCACCGGCTTGCCGTTGCGAATGGCCTGCCGTTGGTATTCGAATTGCGCGGCGCGCACTTCGTTGCCCACCGGATCGCCGGCCTTGATCTCGAGCGCGCCGTAGTCGCGCCAGACATCCGGGTAACCGATCTTGATGCCGTACTTGGCCAGCTTGGCGTGCGCTTCCACCTTGGTGGCAGCGCTCATCCAGGTAAGGTTGTCGATCGAGGTCGAATAGGTCTTGAGCAGGTTGTCGACCAGCTCCACCATGCGCGCCTTGTAGGCCGGCGGGAAGTACTGCGACACGTAGACCTGGCCGAGCGCCTCGCCCATCGAGCCGTTGACCGCGGCCACGGCACGCTGCCAGCGCGGCTTGTCGCTCTTGATGCCTTGCAGCGCCACGCTCTTGAACTGGAAGTTGGCTTCGCGGAATGCGGCCGGCAGCGTCTGCGCCGCGCCATCGAGCGCGCGCACGCGCATGTAGGCCTTCCACACATCCAGCGGCTCGGACTTGATCAGCTTGGCCAGCGCCCACGTGTAGTCGGGCTGGGCGATCGAGACGAACGGCGGGTTGACGATGTCGCCGGCTTCGAGGAAGGCTTTCCAGTCGATGTTGGGCGCCTTGGCGCCGAGCTCCTTGAGCGTCATCGGGTTGTAAGTCTTGACCGGATCGCGGTTGGCTTCCTGGGACCACTGGATCCTGGCGATGCGCATCTCGAGCGCCATCACGGCCCGCGTGTCCATCACGGCGTTCTTGTCGCCGTCCAGCGTCAGCAGCGTGCGCACGTACGTCACGTAGGCATCGCGCGCCTTCGCGAAACGCGCATCGCTCTTGAGGTAGTAGTCGCGATCGCCCAGGCCCAGGCCGGCCTGGCCGGTACCTGCCGAGTAGATCGACGGATCCTTGGCGTCCGGGCCGACACCCAGGCCGAGCGGCACGTCGACGAAGCTGACCCAGTGGCCCATCAGCAACACCAGGTCCTTCTTGTTCCTGACGGCAGCGAGCTGCGCCATGTACGGCGCAAGCGGCTTGGTGCCGGCCGCGTCGATGGCGGCGGTGTCCATGTAGCTGCTGTAGAAGTCGCCGATCTTGGCGTTGATCGTGCCGGCCGGCTGCGTCTTGGAAGCCAGGCCGTCGATGATGTCCTTGACACGTTGGTCGGACAGCTCGCGCAGCTCGTAGAACGTGCCCCAGGACGACTTGTCGGCCGGGATCTCGGTCTTCTTCACCCAGGTGCCGTTCATGGCCAGGAACAGGTCGTCCTGCGGGCGCACCGACGGATCCATGCCCGACATGTCGAGGCCGGCTTCGACCCCGGCAGGCGCGCTGGCGACCGGCGCGGCGACCGCGGCGGCGTCAGCGCCGATGGAGACTTGCGTGGCGAAAGCCAGCGACAGGGCGACCACGAGCGTGGCGGGGCGGAAGGGGTTCAAGGCGCATCCTCGGATAGTCTGGTCGGTGAAACGCCCGTTCGCGGGAGCACCCTTGTGGGGCATCGCGCGCAACGGACTCTGGCCACCCGGAAGTGGCATGGGTTCCACGGGCCCGGGCAGCTCGAACTGCAACGGATCAGTGTAGCGACGTGAATATCGTCGCACCGTCAATGGTTCCCCTGACGCGCGCGTGGCGCCCGGGCTTTGCGACGAACTGCAGCGGCGCGGCATCGAAATACGATGACCCGCGCGCAGCTCTCAGGGCTAACCCGCGGATTCGCGCCGCGCCGGTGGCCGCCAAGGCACGGCGCGCGCTCGCTGCGGCGCGTCGAAGCCCGCGATCGCGGGTGCAAAGCACTCGGTGACCAGCAGTGGCGCACCACGTCGCGTGAAGACGGAACAGCGCGCCCACACCTCGCGCCGCCCCCATTCGGTGCCGGTCGCCTCGCGCCAGCGCCGATGCACGGTCGCCGAGATGCCCGAGCCCGGCGCGAAGCGCGCGAACTCGAAGCCCGAGCGCTGCGCCGCCGGCTGCCCGAACAGCAGGTCGGCCAGCGCCCGGTTGCCGAGGCCGCGAATGGCCTTCCAAGTGCCGCGCGCGTGCACGGCCAGCAGCACCGAACGCGCATAGACCACCGGCACGCCGTCGGCCAGCAGGATCACCTCGCGCCCGTGCGCGCCGGCGCCAGCGGGGCAATGCAGACGCTGCGCCTCGGCCGGCTGCAGTCGCACCGGCCCCTGGCGCAGCACGCGCACGGTGAGCTTGCCGCTGACCGATGCGATGCGCGCGCTCAGCGAACCGTCGATCTGCAACCACGCGCCCATGCGACGCGACGAAGGCATCGGATGGATGCCCTCCTTCGATGTCATCACCGGCTTCATCGGATCAGCAGCTCTTCAGAGTGCCAGTGCGCGGCCGATCAGGATCTTCTGCACTTCGGATGTGCCTTCGTAGATCTGGCACACGCGCACGTCGCGATAGATGCGCTCCACCGGGAAATCGTTGGTGTAGCCGTAGCCGCCGAACACCTGGATGGCGGACGAACACACGCGTTCGGCCATCTCGCTGGCGAACAGCTTGGCCATCGCGGCCTCCTTCAGGCACGGCTGGCCCGCGTCCTTCAGGCTCGCGGCGTGGTGGATCAGCTGGCGCGCGGCCTCGATCTGCGTGGCCATGTCGGCCAGCTTGAACTGGATCGCCTGGTGCTCGAAGATCGGCTTCTGGAACGCGACGCGATCCTTCGCATAGGCCAGCGCCGCCTCGAACGCCGCGCGCGCCATGCCCACCGATTGCGACGCGATGCCGATGCGCCCGCCTTCGAGTCCGGACAGCGCAATCTTCAGGCCCTGGCCTTCCGCACCGATCAGGTTGGCGGCCGGGACGCGGCAGTCCTCGAACAGGATCTGCGCGGTATCGCTCGCATGCTGGCCCATCTTGTCCTCGAGGCGCGCCACCGTGTAGCCGGGCGTGGCCGTCGGCACGATGAAGGCGCTGATGCCGCGCTTGCCGGCCGCCTTGTCGGTGACCGCCATCACGATCGCGACATCGCCGTTCTTGCCGCTGGTGACGAACTGCTTGACGCCGTTGAGGACGTAGTCGTCGCCGTCCTTCACCGCCGTCGTGCGCAGGCCGCCGGCTTCGGAGCCGACGTGGGGCTCGGTCAGGCAGAACGCGCCCAGCAAGTCGCCGCGCGCCAGCGGCTTGAGGAAGCGCTCTTTCTGGTCGTCGTTGGCGAACGCCATCAGGATCGTGTTGACCGGGCAGTTGGTGACGCTGACGATGGTGGAGGTGGCACCGTCGCCGGCGGCGATCTCCTCGAGGATCAGCGACACCGACAGGTAGTCCAGCCCCGCGCCATCCCACTCGACGGGCACGGCGATGCCGTAGCAGCCCAGTTCGGCCAGCCCGCGCAGTTCTTCCTTGGGGAAGTGTGCGTTGCGATCCCAGGCGGCGGCCTGCGGCGCGATGCGGTCGCGCACATAAGCGCGGACGGCGTCCTGCACGGCACGGTGGTCTTCGGAGAGGTACATGGCTGTCTCTTGAGTCGTTGTTGCGATTGTCGCGCTGCGGGCGACGCCGCCTACCAGGCGAGGGTCGTGCCGTCGTAGTTCAGGAAGCTGCCATTGCGCGCGCCATCCAACTCGGCGAGCGCGCGCCGCATGCCCGCGATGGATTCGCTCGCGTCGATGTCGGCACCGGCGCCGCCCATCTCGGTGCGCACCCAGCCCGGATGGAACGCCGCGCACAGCGCGCGGCCGGCCAGCGCGATCGACGCGTCCTTCATCACCGAGTTGACGGCGGCCTTGGACGCGCGATACGTCCAGCCCGCAGTGCCGTTGCGCAACCCGATGGAGCCCATGCGCGACGAGATCACGCCGATGCGCGCCCCGGGCGCGCCGCCCACCGGCGACGCCAGCGCGTCAGCCACGGACGGCAGCACGCGCATCGCGCCCAGCACGTTGGTGTGCATCACGGCGTCGAAGTCGTCCATCGAAGGCGGCTCCATGCCAGCCGTGCGCGGGCCGTAGACGCCGGACACGTAGAACACCGTGTCGAACGCCGCGCCGTCGATCTGCCGCGCGAGGCCGGAAGCGCTCGCGGCGTCGGTCACGTCGAGCTGCAGCGGCTTGGCGCCCAGGGCCGCGATCGCGGCCAGGCCGTCGTCGGCGCGCGCGGTGGCGGTCACCCTGGCGCCGGCGGCGCGATACTGGCGCACGAATTCGAGTCCGAGGCCGCGCGAGGCGCCGACGATCAGGACGTTGCGGGCAATCGAGGAGGACATGAGCCGGGCTTTCGAGGAAGGACTGTCAGCGCAACGCGCGATGCTGGCGCCACAGCGTGCGTGCCCCGACCGCGAGCAGCATCACCAGCATCAGTGCGTACAACACGAACTTGATCCGGGTGGTGGCGCTGGCCCATTGGACGAGCTGGGGCGAGAGATCGTCGCGCGTGAACAGGATGGCATATTGCAATGCATTCTCGGCCGTGTCGGCGACCGCGGCCAGCCAGGGCCACATCGTGGCGCGCGCAGCGTCCAGGCGCAGCATCACCGCGGCGACCAGCGCGCACAGCAGCCACGGGAACAGCAGATCGAGCGCGCGGTAGGCCTCGTAGTCGAACAGCCCTTGCGGGCCGAGCTGGCGGAATGCCGCCAGGACACCTGACAGGGTATAGCCGGCCGGGCGCTCGTCGAACGGCGGCGCACCGGTGAAGGCCACGAAGTGGGCGCTGGCGGCCGGACTCCAGGGCAACTGGAACAGCGCGATGCACAGGAAGACCGCGATCGCGATCCCTGCCATCACGCGCGGACGCAGCAGCCAGCGGTTCATTTCGCCGTCATGAGGCGCGGCGCACCAGCACAGTGCCGCGCGCGATCACCGCCAGTGCATTGGCGATGCTGGCCTTGCCTTCGAGCTGCGCGATGACGCCGTCCAGGCTGGCGCTCCATTCGGTGCTGGAGACGACCCAGCGCATCGTCACGTCGGACTCGGCGAAGATCGGCTCGCGGTACGCGAAATTGAAGTGCAGGCACAGCATGTTGCGCGCGATGCCGTCGTCGGCACGCGAAAAGTACGAAGCCGCGAGGCCGCTCATCAGGGCCGAGGTGTGCTGGCCGCTCGCGATCACGTCGGGCAGGCCCGCGCGCAGCGCCGCATCGCGTTCGTGGTGCAGCGGGTTGGTGTCGAGCGTGAGCGTGGCGAAGCGCGAGATGTCCTCGCGCGAGTAGCGCGCCACATGCTCGATGCGCTCGCCCACGCGCACGAGATCGGCGGCGGCGGCTTCGGCGGTGACGGGCGGGGAAGGATCGGTCATGAGCATCTGGGTGAGCTTTCATGGAATGCGAGGGCTGCCGACATCGTCTCCGTGGAAGGTGTCCGGGTAGGGACAGGAGGCCGATGCCGGCTTCGATGGCATGCAGTGTGCCGGCTTCGCATTCTCCGGGCGTATTCGCACAAAGCGTTACGCCGGGTTTCATGATCCCCCTCGGCTACAGCAGCTCGAGCGCCAGCGCCGTCGCTTCGCCGCCACCGATGCACAGCGCAGCCATGCCGCGCTTCTTGCCTTGTCGACGCAGCGCGCCCAGCAGCGTCACCACGATGCGGGCGCCGGAGGCGCCGATCGGGTGGCCCAGCGCGCAGGCGCCGCCGTGGATGTTGACGATGTCGTGCGGCAGGTCGAATTCCTTCATCGCAGCCATCGTCACGGCGGCGAAGGCCTCGTTGACTTCCCACAGGTCCACCGATTGCGCCGTCCAGCCGGCCTTCTTCAAGGCCTTCTCGATCGCGCCGGCCGGCGCCGTGGCGAACCATTCGGGCGCCTGCGCATGCACGGCGTGGCTGACGATGCGGGCGATGGGCCTGGCGCCCAGCTTCACGGCCTCCGATTCGCGCATCAGCACCAGCGCCGCGGCGCCGTCGGAGATGCTCGACGCGTTGGCGGCGGTGATCGTGCCGTCCTTCTTGAACGCCGGCTTCAGCGTGGGGATCTTGTCGAGCTTGGCCTTGAAGGGCTGCTCGTCGAACTTGACCACCGTCTCGCCGGCCTTGCCCTGCAACGTGACCGGGGCCATTTCCCAATCGAAGGCGCCGTTCTCGTTGGCGGCCTTGGCCCGCGTGGTGGAGGCGATCGCGAACGCGTCCTGCGCCTCGCGCGTGAAGCCGTACTTGGCCACGCACTGCTCGGCGAACACGCCCATCGCGCGGCCGCGATCGTAGGCGTCTTCCAGGCCATCGAGCGCCATGTGGTCGAACATCTGGGCGGCGCCGTAGCGCACGCCCTTGCGCGCGAACATCAGGTGCGGCGCATTGGTCATGCTCTCCATGCCGCCGGCCACCATCACGTTGGCGCTGCCGGCCAGCAGCATGTCGTGCGCGAACATCATCGCGCGCATGCCGGAGCCGCACATCTTGCTGAGGGTGACGGCACCCGCCGAATCGGGCAGGCCGGCGCGGCGCACGGCCTGGCGCGCCGGGGCCTGGCCCTGGCCGGCCATCAGGCAGTTGCCGATCAACGCCTCGTCGACGGCGTCGCCGGGCACGCCGGCGCGTTCGACGGCGGCCTTGATGGCGACGGCGCCGAGTTCCCACGCGGACAGCGCGGCGAAGTCGCCCAGCATGCCGCCGATGGGCGTGCGGGCGGCGGAAACGATGACGATGGAATCGGACATGGAAGGCTCCTTGGACTGGCGGGAAGGGTTGATCAAAGCGGCGACGGCTGCGTGGCCGTCGCTTCGGATTTCAGGGCAACGCCGCGCTGCGCGCTGAAGCGCCTGGACGGGTCGTACGGGAACACATCGTGCACGTAACCGGCGAGGATGCGTTCCTTGTGATGCTGCCAGTAGGCGGCGTCCAGCAGGTCGGCGTGCTCGGCCATGAACACCTCGCGCACCGCGGGGTTGCCGAGCAGGAACGGCTCGAAGGTTTCGGGGAACACGTCGCGCGGGTTGACGGTGTACCAGATCTCGCCCGACATCTCTTCTTCCTCGTTGCGCGGCTGCGGCACGCGGCGGAAGTTGCAGTCGGTGAGGGTCTCGATCTCGTCGTAGTCGTAGAACACGACCTTGCCATGGCGCGTGACGCCGAAGTTCTTCCACAGCATGTCGCCGGGGAAGATGTTGGCCGAGACGAGATCCTTGATCGCGTTGCCGTACTCGACGACGGCCTGCGCGAGCTGCGCCGGATTGGCGTCGCGCAGGTAGATGTTGAGCGGGATCATGCGCCGCTCGATGTAGCAGTGGCGGATCACCAGCGTCTCGCCGTCGTCCTCCAGCAGGCTGCCGCAGAAGTGCTTCAGCTCGGCGATCAGCTCGTCCTCGAAGCGCCCGCGCGGCAGCGCGACGTTGGAGAACTCCAGCGTGTCGGCCATGCGCCCCACCCGGTCGTGCTGCTTGACGAGCAGGTACTTGCCCATGATCAGCTCGCGCGAGGTGTCCTTGGGCGCCGGGTAGAAATCCTTGATCAGCTTGAAGACGAACGGGAACGACGGCAGGTCGAACACGAGCATCACCATGCCCTTGATGCCGGGCGCGATGCGGAACTTGTCGCTCGAATGGCGCAGGTGGAACAGCAGGTCGCGATAGAACAGGTTCTTGCCGTGTTTCTGCAGCCCGACCTGGCTGTACAGCTCGGCCCGGCTCTTGCGCGGCATCAGCGAGCGCAGGAATTGCACGTAGGCGCTCGGGATCTCCATGTCGACCATGAAGTAGGCGCGGGCGAAACTGAACAGCGCCTCGAGTTCGTCGGCGCCGATCAGCGCGGCGTCGATCGTCAGCAGCCCGCCGTCGGCGTGCAGGATCGGCAGCGCGAACGGCAGCTCGCTGAAGCCGTTGACGATCTTGCCGACGATGTAGGCGCCCTTGTTGCGGAAGAACAGCGACGACAGCACCTGCACCTGGAAGTTGGCGCGAAAGCGGGTGTCCTTCAGGCCGTTCAGCAACGCGGCCAGCACCTGGTCGACGTCGCGCCGCAGATCCTCGAACTCGATGTCGAGCTGGAAGTTGGTCACCACCCGCATGCAGGCCTCGTGCAGCGTGGCCCGCGTCGGGTAGTAGACGCGGTAGGTCGGCCTGGCCCCCGGCGCCTCGTTCTCGAGGTACTCGGTGGCGATCGCCGGGCGCACGAAGATGAAATCGTTGCGGAAGTAGCGGCGATGCAGGATCTTCGTCGTGACCGAGTTGAAGAAGGTCTCGGCGCACTCGGGCTGCAGGTGATCCGTCAGCAGGCCGATGTAGTGCAGCTTGACGTGCTGCCACGTGTCGGCGCGCAGGTTGGCCGCGTCGAACTCGCGCTGCAGCCGCTCCGCGGCCTCCTCCACGCGCATGTCGTAGAACGCGATGCGGTCGCCCTGCGCCTTCTGCTGGCCGTGCCAGTCGGCCCGCTCGAAGCGCAGCTTGGCGTCGCGGCAGGTGGCCGTGAACAGCTGGTAGTGGCGCTCGAAGCCTTCGACGATCGCCCGGGCGATCGCGAATGCGTTCGGGTCATCCAGCTGACGCGGAAACATCACGCACGCTCTTCGTTCGACGCCACGGGCAGGTAGCGCAACCGGAGTGCGAACAGCGCGCGCTGATAGGCTGGCGCGACGTCGTCCATGCTGTAGACGGTGAAGCTCAGGTCCTCGAGCAGGCCGTTGTGCAGGCCGTAGACCCAGCCGTGCACGACCACACTCTGGCCGCGCCCCCACGCGTCCTCGACCACCGTCGACAGGCACACGTTGCGCGCCTGCTCCAGCACGTTCAACTCCACCAGCGCGTCGACGCGGTCGGCCTCCGGCACGGACTGCAGGAACTCCAGGTGCGCGTTGCGTACGTCCTGCACATGGCGCAGCCAGTTGTCGACGACGCCCACGCGCGTGTTGTTGAGCGCAGCCGTGACGCCGCCGCACCTGGAATGGCCGACAACCATGATGTGGCGCACCTTCAGCGCATCCACCGCGTACTGGATCACCGACAACGCGTTGAGGTCGGAGTGGGCGACGACGTTGGCCACGTTGCGGTGCACGAACACGTCGCCCGGCAGCAGCCCGACGAGCTCGTTGGCGGGCACGCGGCTGTCGGCGCAGCCGATCCACAGGTATTGCGGCGTCTGCTGCGTGAGCAGGCGCGAGAAGAAGCCCGGATCGCGCTGTTCCATGCTCGCGGCCCAACGCGTGTTCTTCTCGAAAAGGCCGGCAAGGTCGAGGTCGCTGGGTGTATCGCTCACGGTGTCATCTCGCTGGGTTCTTTCAAGGGGGGGCGGTCCGCCAGTGTACGAAGCGGCGGTTTCAGGCCAACGACGACTCGCGTGCCCTCATGAGCGCTCCATCGCGTTCGCGGCGGTGATCGCCAGCGCGGCGTCGATGTCGGCGGTACGGCGCGCCATCTGCGTACGGTAGCTGGCCCAGACGACGCGGTCGATCACCACGCCGTCCTTGATGGCACTCTGCCTGAGCACGCCCTCGCGCACGTACCCGCAGTGGCGCGCGACCGCCTGCGAGCCTTGATTGCCGGCGAAGATGCCCGCATGCAGCCGCGTCAGGTCGGGAATGGCCGCGAACGCCCAGTCGGTGACCTGGCGCACGGCGTCGCTGACGATGCCCCGGCGCCAGTACGCCTCGCCGATCCAGTAGCCGATCTCGGCGTTGCAGCGCAGCCAGCCGCTGTCCTGCTTGATGCCGATGCAGCCGATCAGGCCGCCGTCGACGACGATGGCCCAGACGCGGCCGAACTCGCCCGAGTTGGCCTCGTGCGTGGCCCACGCGGTGGCCGCGGCCAGGTCGTAGGGCTGCGGGAATCCGTCGAACATGTTGCGGGCGACCGCCGGATTGTTGGCGTGCCGCACGAGCGCAGGTGCATCCTCCGGCACCAGCGCGCGCAACAGGCAGCGTTCGCCTTGCAGGATGGGCAACGGGGGATGTGCGTCGCTCACGGCTACCTCACATCGTCTCGGAAAACAGCTCGCGGCCGATCAGCATGCGACGGATCTCGCTGGTGCCGGCGCCGATCTCGTAGAGCTTGGCGTCGCGCCACAGCCGGCCCAGCGGGTACTCGTTGATGTAGCCGTTGCCGCCGAAGATCTGCACGCCCTCGCCGGCCATCCAGGTGGCCTTCTCGGCGCACCACAGGATCACCGACGCGCAATCCTTGCGCACCTGGCGCACGTGCTCGGAGCCGAACGCGTCCAGGTTCTTGCCCACCGTGTAGCAGAACGCGCGGCCGGCCTGCAGCACCGTGTACATGTCGGCCACCTTGCCCTGGATCAGCTGGAACTCGCCGATAGCCTGGCCGAACTGCTTGCGGTCATGGATGTAGGGCACGACGTTGTCCATCACCGACTGCATGATGCCGATCGGGCCGGCGGCGAGCACGGCGCGCTCGTAGTCGAGGCCGCTCATCAGCACCTTGGCGCCGCCGTTGAGCTGGCCCAGGATGTTGCCGGCCGGCACCTCGACGTTGTTGAAGACGAGCTCGCCGGTGTGGCTCCCGCGCATGCCCAGCTTGTCGAGTTTCTGGGCGACGGAGAAGCCCTTCATGCCCTTCTCGACGATGAAGGCCGTCACGCCACGCGCGCCCAGCTCCGGCTCGCTCTTCGCGTACACGACCAGCGTGTCGGCATCGGGGCCGTTGGTGATCCACATCTTGCTGCCGTTGAGCAGGTAGTAGCCGCCCTTGTCCTCGGCCTTCAACTTCATGCTGATGACGTCGGAGCCGGCGTTGGGCTCGCTCATCGCCAGCGCGCCCACGTGCGAGCCGGCAATGAGCTTGGGCAGGTACTTGCGCTTCTGCGCCTCGGTGCCGTTGCGCTTCAACTGGTTCACGCACAGGTTGGAATGCGCGCCGTAGCTCAGGCCCACCGAGGCGCTGGCGCGGCTGATCTCCTCCATCGCGATCATGTGCGCGAGGTAGCCCATCTGCGCGCCGCCGTATTCCTCGGGCACCGTGATGCCGAGGACGCCCAGCTCGCCCATCTTCTCCCACAGGTCCATCGGGAACTGGTCGCTGCGATCGATCTCGGCCGCGCGCGGGGCGATCTCGGCCTGGGCGAACGCGTGGACGGCATCGCGCAACGCGTCGATGTCTTCACCGAGCATGAAATTCAAGCCGGGCAGGTTGCTCATCTCTCGTCTCCTGGGCTGGCGCGCTGCTTGGGCGGCGCCATGGAACAGTGGGAAGGAAATCGTCGCCGACATCGCCGAGGCTCGCGCACGGCGAACCTCACCGACGGATTCTGGGCCTTGCGGGCCCGGGTCGGGTGAACGGAAAAGCCGATTTTAGTTGACGTTTACGTAAACGTAAACCAATCGGGTCTTTGCGACGCGGTTTTCAGGCGCGTGCGGCGCGCCTGGATGCCGGCACGGGCGCAACGGCATGCCCCGTGGCCGCCTCGAGCAGGCGCTCGCAGCGCGCCTCGTGCTGGGCGATCTCTTCCAGCGTCACGCGGATGTCTTCCAGCTGCAGCTCGATCTGCGTGCGGTGGTTGCGCAGAACCACCAGGAAGGCCTGCAACTGCGGCGCCGTATCCGACGGGGAGTCGTACATGTCGACCAGCTGCTTGATCTCCTGCAGGCTCAAGCCCAGGCGTTTGCCGCGCAGCGTCAGCTTCAGGCGCGTGCGTTCGCGTTGCGAATAGACACGGTTGCGGCCCGAGCGTTCGGGCTCCAGCAGGCCCACGTCCTCGTAGAAGCGGATGGCGCGCGGCGTGACGTCGAACTCGGCCGCGAGCTCGGTGATGGTGAAGCTCTTGGCTGCGGCCTTCGTCGCCTGCGCCTTCGCCGCCTTGTTCCTGCTTGCCGTACTGGGAGAAGAACTCATGGGTAGACTTGACGTTGACGTAAACGGAAGTCTAGTCCACCGGAGCCCCCCATGGCCAACGCCGACGAACTGAAACTCGACTACCCGCTCGGCGACACCCTGCCCGCCACCGGCGACGTGATCGAGCTGGCACCGGGCGTGCGCTGGCTGCGCATGCCGCTGCCGTTCGCGCTGGACCACATCAACCTGTGGCTGCTGCGCGATCGCGGCGAGGACGGGCGCGACGGCTGGGCCATCGTCGACTGCGGCGTCGCCAACGACGCCACCCGCGCCGCCTGGGAGCAGGTGTTCGCCCATCACCTCGAGGGCCTGCCCGTGCTGCGCGTGATCGTCACGCACATGCACCCCGACCACATCGGCAACGCCCACTGGCTTACCGAGCGCTGGGGCTGCCGCCTGTGGATCAGCGCCACCGACTGGAATGCGGCGCGCATCGCCAGCCAGTCCACCACCGGCTTCGGCGGCGACGACGCGGCGGCCTTCTTCGGCGAACACGGACTGGTGGACCCGGACGCCATCGCCAAGGTGCGCGGACGCAGCGGCTACTACGCGTCTATGGTGCCCGCGGTGCCGCGCCAATACCGCCGCCTGCTCGATGGGCAGACGCTGCGCATCGGCGCGAACGACTGGCGCTGCTACGTGGGCTACGGCCATGCGCCGGAACACATCTCGCTGTACTGCGCCGCGCTGGGCATGCTGATCTCGGGCGACATGGTGCTGCCGCGCATCTCCACCAACATCAGCGTGGTCGATCTCGAACCCGAGGCCGATCCGCTGCCGTTGTTCCTGGCGTCGATCGCGCGCCTGCGCGAGCTGCCCGAAGGCACGCTGGTGTTGCCATCGCACGGCAAGCCGTTCCGCGGCTTGCACGAGCGCGTGCGCCAGCTGCAACAGCACCACGACCGACATTTCGTCGAAGTGATCGCGGCGTGCCGCGAGGCCCCGTGCAGCGCCACCGACCTGCTGCCGGTGCTGTTCCGTCGCAAGCTGGACCTTCACCAGACGACGTTCGCGATGGGCGAGGCCGTCGCCCATCTGCATGCGCTGGCTGGCGCCGGCAAGCTGCGCGGCCATCTCGGGGCGGATGGCATCCGGCGGTTCTCGGTCACCGAGATCGCGTAGGACGCGCACATCACAGCGCATCAAAAAGTCGTTCGGAAAAAAACAAAGCCGATCGCTGTGACACGACCGGCTCTGCTGCCGGTAATCTCCGGCTTTCGCTCCCTGAATGCTCCCTGTCCCTGACGGGTGATGACAGCATGCAGGTGCTACTTTGCCTGCGGACTTGCGGATCGGCATCCCTCTTTTGGGGGTATGCGATTGTCAACAATGTCGCACGCAGCGTAGTAGGCGGCTAATACTTCTCGAGTGTTCAGCCCAATACGGGGACGGGTACGTCCTTCAGCGTGCTGCGCAGCTTCTCGTAGTCGGGCACGACCGAGCGCACGACGTCCCAGAACGCCGCGCTGTGATTCATTTCACGCAGATGCGCCAGCTCGTGCGCGACGACGTAGTCGATCACCTGCAGCCCGAAGTGCACGAGGCGCCAGTTCAGGCGGATCGAGCCATCGGCGGACGCCGACCCCCACCGCGTCTGCGCCGCGCTGAGCGACAGCCGGCGCATCTTCACGCCCAGCGTCGCGGCGAAGTGACTGCAGCGATCGGTGAAGATGCGCAACGCCTGGCGCTGCAGCCAGCTCTGCACGATGTCGCGGATCTGTTCGGGCTCGGCCGTCTGCGGCAGGCCGACGTGCAGCACCAGGCGCGGCACGCCGGGCAGCGCCTGCGCGTCGGTGTTCAGGACGGCGCCGGCCACGCGTGGATCGAGCACCAGGATCACGGTCTCGCCGAGAAACGGCAGGCTGCTGCCGTCACGCCATTCGATGCGCGAGGATTCGACGCGGCGCGCGCGCTCCTGCTGTTCCTGCAGCTTGCGCAGGATCCAGCCCGACTTCGCCTGCACGGCCGAGTCGATGTTCTGCAGCGAGACCCAGCGCGGCGCGTTCACCTGCAAGCCTTCGGCACTGACGACGAAGCCGATGCTGCTGCGGCGCGCGCGCCGCAATGCATACCCCACCCGGTGCTCACCGAGTTGGACCTCGCGCTCGGCTTGCGGATGCCTGAAATGCAGCGGCGCCAGTTCGCTGCGGCGTGCGGGCGGCGGCATGGCGTCGAATTCCGGGTTGGCAGGCACGGCAGGCCTGGATTTCGCCACCGGCGCGCGCGGCGTGGTGGAACGCGGCATGGCAGGCGGGAGCGGCGACGCTGCCTCGATCGACGGCGGAGCGTCGAAGAGCGAGAGCTGGGGGAAGGCGTCGGCGGCCGGGCCGGGTCGGGGCATGGACGCCAATTCTATCCGGCAGCCAGATCGACCCGGCAACGCGCTCGGGAACAAAGTCGGCCCGCCGCTGTCCAACTTGCCACCGGTCGCGAACTGGCGACAATTGCCACCGTCCGGTCCGCGCGAAATGCCGCGACCCCCCTCGATCGCCGACTCAAAGGATTCGCCTTGCAACGCCGCCACTTCTCCGCACTCGCCGCCGCATCGCTGGGCATGGGCATCGCCCGCACCGCAATCGCCCAGGGCGGCACCCCCGTCGCCGGGCAGGACTATCAACGCATCTCCACGCCCCAGCCCGTCGCCGTGTCGGCCGGCACCGTCGACGTGGTCGAATTCTTCAGCTTCGCATGCCCGCACTGCTTCGAGTTCGAGCCCGCGCTGGAGACCTGGCTCAGGCGCAAGCCGGCGGGCATCCACTTCCACCGCGCGCCCGTGCGCTTTCTCCAGAACGCCGTGAACTTCCAGCCGATGTACTTCGCGCTGGAGGCGATGGATCTGGTCGACACCCTGCAGCAGAAGGTGTTCAACGCGGTGCACCTGGAGCACCAGCGGCTCGACACGCCCGAGGCGATTGCGGCGTTCATGACGAAGAACGGCGTGGACGCCAGGCGCTTCATGTCCATCTTCAACTCGTTCGGCATTCGCACGAAGGTGCAGGAGGCCAACCAGCTGATGGACGCCTACGGCGTCGACTCGGTGCCCACGCTCGCGGTGCAGGGCCGATTCCTCACGTCGCCGGCGTTGGCCAAGGGCGAGGAAAAGACCTTGTCCGTGGTGGAGTACCTGGCCGGCCAGGTGCGCGCCGGCCACTGATCGGACAGTGCGCGCGGCGGCTGGGGTTCAGGCTGCCTGTGCGTACGCCTCGGGGTCGAGCCGGCGCATCTCGGCCTCGATCCACGCCTCGACCTCGCGCATCATCTCTTCCGGCTCGCGGCCCTCGGGCGAGATCGGCTTGCCGATCGAGACCGTCACGACCCCCGGCTTCAGCCAGAAGCTCTTGCGCGGCCAGCAGCGCGCCGAGTCGACCGCGATCGGCACTACCGGCACACCGTTGGCGATCGCCAGCCGCGTGGCGCCCGACTTGTACGTGCCCTTCGAGCCGCGCGCGCTGCGCGTGCCCTCGGGAAACATGATCACCCACTTGCCGAGCGCGCTCAGCCGCTTGCCCTGCGCGGCCACCTTGTTCCAGGCCTCGTTGCGCTTGCTGCGATCGATGTGGATCATGTCCATGCGCGCCATCGCCCAGCCGAAGAACGGCACGTGGATCAGCTCGCGCTTGAACACGTAGGCCAGCGGGTGGGGCATGACGACCGGATACGCGAACGTCTCCCAGGTCGACTGGTGCTTGGAAGCCAGGATCACGGCCGCCTTCGAATCCTCCGCCGTCGGGATGTTCTCCAGCCCGATCACGCGCTTCTTCACGCCGCAGATCCAGGACGAGCCGTAGTGGGCGAGCGCCACCCAGTTGATGCACCAGCGGTAGATCGAGTCCGCGCTGAGGAACGGCGCGCAGATGCAGACCGCGAGCCCCCACGGAATCACGGACAGCGCCATGTACAGGAAGAACAGGATCGAGCGGACAACGGAGAGAGCCTTGGTCATGCCTTGATTTTTCTTGTCAGTGTCGGGGGAGACGTCTTGAATCAGTTCGCGTTGCCGACGAGGTGCACGGCGAACGCCGCCATGTCCGCGTGCACCGTGGTGCCCGGCACGGCCTGCAGCCATTGTTCGATGGTGGCCTCGTCGGCCACGGCCGCACGCCCGGTGAGCACCAGGTGCGGCCTGCAGCCCGCGGCGTGCGCGGCCTCGAGGTCGCGCAAGGTATCGCACACCATCGGCACGTTGGCCAGGTCGACGCCATAGCGCTCGCCGATGTCGATCATCAGGCCGGGCGCCGGCTTGCGGCATTCGCATTGCTCGGTGGCCGCATGCGGGCAGAAGAACACCGCGTCGAGCCGGCCGCCCTTTTCCGCCAGCAGCTTCATCATGTGCTGGTGCACCGCGTTGACCGACGTCATGTCGATCATGCCGCGCCCGATGCCCGACTGGTTGGTGGCCACCACCACATGCCAGCCCGCATGGTTCAGGCGCGCCACCGCCTCCAGCGCGCCCATGATCGGCTGCCATTCCTCCGGCGCCTTCACGTGGTCGTTGCGGAAGACGTTGAGGATGCCGTCGCGGCCGGTGATCACGAGTTTCGGGGTTTGCATGGGGCGTCCTCGGTTCTGGCTGCTGTCGGCAGCAACGGTTCAGGTACTGAGTCGAGACAGATCGGCCACGCGATTCATCACCGCGTGCAGGGTGGCCAACAGGCCCAGCCGGTTGGCGCGCACGGCGAGGTCGTCGGCGTTGACCATCACGCCATCGAAGAACGCGTCCACCGGCACGCGCAGCGACGCGAGCGCCCGCAGGCTGGCGGTGTACTCGCCGCGCTCGAACAGCGCATCGGCGTTGGGCTGGACGTCGTTCAACGCCGCCCACAGCGCGCCTTCGGCCGTCTCGGCGAACAGCGCCGCATCGACCCTGGCTTGAACCGGCTCGGCGCTCTTCTTGAGGATGTTGGAGATCCGCTTGTTGGCGGCCGCCAGCGCCGCGGCCTCGGGCAGCGCGGCGAACGCGCGCACGGCCTCGAGACGGCGCGGGATGTCGGCCAGGCGCTGCACGCCGAGCGCGAGCACCGCATCGACCTCGTGCGCCGAATAGCCCTGCTCGCGCAGGCTGCCGGCGAGGCGATCGACGATGAACGCCGACACCGCGGTGCGCGGATCGGCGATCAACGCCCCGAACGCCGGCACGGCAAGCGCCAGCAGCGTGTCCAGGTCCAGCGGCAGCGCCGCCTCGACCAGCATGCGGATCACGCCCAGCGCGTGGCGGCGCAGCGCGAACGGATCCTTGTCGCCGGTGGGCACCTGGCCGATGCCGAACAGGCCCGCCAGCGTCTCGAGCTTGTCGGCCAGCGCCACCACCAGGCCGGCGCGGTTGCGCGGCAGCGCGTCGCCGGCGAAGCGCGGCTTGTAGTGATCCTCGATCGCGTCGGCGACGGTGTCGCCCAGGCCGTCGTGGCGTGCGTAGTAGCCGCCCATGATGCCCTGCAGCTCGGGGAACTCGCCCACCATGTCGGTGACGAGATCGGCCTTGGCCAGGCGCGCGGCGATGTCGGCCTGGTCGACCAGCCCGCGATCGCCGAGCTCGCCCGCGATCGCGCGCGCGATCTGGCGCACGCGTTCCACGCGCGCGCCCTGGCTGCCCAGCTTGCCGTGATAGACCACCTTGTCGAGCCCGGCCACGCGATCGGCCAGCGACCTCTTGCGATCCTGGTCGAAGAAGAACTTGGCGTCGGCCAGGCGCGGGCGCACCACCCGCTCGTTGCCCTGGATCACCGCGCCCGGGTCGTGCGGGCGGATGTTGCTGACGACGAGGAACTTGTTCGTCAACTTGCCCGCGGCGTCCAGCAGCGGGAAGTACTTCTGGTTCGCCTTCATCGTCAGGATGAGGACTTCCTGCGGCACGGCCAGGAACTCGGCCTCGAACTGGCAGGTGAGCACGTTGGGCCGCTCGACCAGGCCGCAGACCTCGTCCAGCAGCGCGTCGTCCTGGATCGGCGCGAGGCCTTGCTTCGCGGCCGCGTCGGTCAGCTGGCGCACGATCTCGGCGCGGCGCTCGGCGAAGCCGGCGATCACCGAGCCCTCGTCGGCGAGCTGCGCCGCGTGGCTGTCTGCATCGCGCACCGTGATCGTGGCGCTTTTCGCCTCGAAGCGATGACCTTGCGTGACGCGGCCGGCCGACAGGCCCAGCGCGGTGACGGGCACCACGTCGGCGCCATGCAACGCCAGCAGCCGATGCGCAGGGCGCACGAACTTCACGTCGGTCCAGCCGTCGGCCAGCTGGTAGCTCATGACCTTGGGAATGGGCAGCTTGGCCAGCGTCTCGTCGATCGCCTTCTGCAAGCCTTCGGTGAGCGTCGCACCGGCCATCATCTGGTCGACGAACAGGCTCTCTGCCTTGCCGTCGGGCTGGCGCTTCAGGCCCGGCACGGCATCGGCGCCGAAGCCGAGCGACTGCAGCTTCTTGAGCAGCGCGGGCGTCGGTGCACCCTCCTTGTCGAAGGCCACGGAGGCGGGCATCAGCTTTTGCAGCAGCGCGCGATCGGCGGCCTTGGCGGCGACGCCGGTCACGCGAACGCCGAGACGGCGCGGCGACGCAAAACCGGTGGCGACCGCGGCCTCGCCGGCCAGGCCGGCGGCCTTCAGCGACGCGACCAGCGTTGTCGCGAAGGATTCGCCCAGCTTCTTCAGCGCCTTCGGCGGCAGTTCCTCGCAGACAAGCTCGACGAGCAGGCTGCGGACATCATTCGTTGCGGTCGTCATCAGGCGGCCTTCTTTTTTTCGATCTGGGCCACCACTTCGTCAGCCCATTCACGCGGCGCCATCGGGAAGCCGAGGCGCGCACGGCTCTCGAGGTAGCTTTGCGCCACGGCGCGCGCCAGGTTGCGGATGCGGCCGATGTAGGCGGCGCGTTCGGTGACGCTGATCGCGCCGCGGGCGTCGAGCAGGTTGAACGTGTGACCGGCCTTGAGCAGTTGCTCGTACGCGGGCAGTGCGAGCTGGTGCGCCATCAGGTGCTTGGACATCTTCTCGTACTCGCCGAACGCGGACAGCAGGAACGTGACGTCCGAGTGCTCGAAGTTGTACGCGCTCTGCTCCACCTCGTTCTGGTGGAACACGTCGCGGTACGAGACACCCGGCGTCCACTCGAGGTCGAACAGGCTTTCCTTGCCCTGGATGTACATCGCCAGGCGCTCGAGTCCGTAGGTGATCTCGCCGGTGATCGGCTTGCAGTCGATGCCGCCCACTTGCTGGAAATAGGTGAATTGCGTCACTTCCATGCCGTTGAGCCAGACCTCCCAGCCCAGGCCCCAGCAGCCGAGCGTCGGATTCTCCCAGTCGTCTTCCACGAAGCGGACGTCGTTCTTCTTCAGGTCGAGGCCCAGCGCTTCCAGCGAGCCCAGGTACAGCTCGAGGATGTCGGCCGGTGCCGGCTTCAGCACCACCTGGTACTGGTAGTAGTGTTGCAGGCGGTTCGGGTTCTCGCCGTAGCGGCCATCCTTGGGACGGCGGCTGGGCTGCACATAGGCGGCTTTCCACGGCTCGGGGCCGAGGGCGCGCAGGAACGTGGCGGTGTGGCTGGTGCCGGCGCCCACTTCCATGTCGTAGGGCTGCAGCAGCGCACAGCCCTGCTTGTCCCAGTAGTCCTGCAGGCGAAGAATGATTTGCTGGAAGGTCAGCATGGCTCGGTCAGTGGGGCCGCAAGGGCCGGAGGCGGGGCCGCGCACAAGAGACTCGCGCGCGGTCGGACGGATGATTTTACGTGGCGCGGCGCCGAGGGCGCTTCAGCGCGCCGCGTTGTCGGCGCAACCCGGGTCGGGCGGGTAGTCTCCGTCGATCACGCGCCCGGTGGCGGCGTCGAACGAGATCTCGAACAGGATGCAGCGCTGGATGGTCTCGAAGCGGTACAGCCAGGTGTTGGCCGGCGCCGGCCGAAAGTAGTGCCAGGTATAGGTAGGCGGCCCGATCAGGCGCAGCACGTCGTCGCGATCCATGCCGGCGACGATCGCCGCGAAATGGTTCTCGTCGAGCACGTTCTCCCAGTGCGCCATGTGGCCGCCGGCGTCGAGGTCGACCATGAACGTCTGCTTGCCGGCCGGCATGTGGTTGTACTCGAGACGCTCATGGCCGTCGGGCATCGTGTACGTGGCGGTGGGCGGGCCCATGATGCGCAGCACGTCCTCGCGCGAGGCGCCGGCCGGCACGCCGCTCGGCGAGTAGCGGCCGAGCGCGCAACCCGCCAGCAGCACGGCGAGCGCCAGCGCCGACAGCGTGTTGAAAGCGACCATCGGTGAACGTGGCATGCGGCAAGCATGCCAGAACCGGGTTCAGTCGCGGCGCGGCACCAGCAAGCTGGCACAGATGAGCGCCAGCGCCAGGCCCCACAGCGGCCACAAGCGCCATTGCGAGACCCAGATCGCGTAGGGCGTGTCGCCGATGCGGCCCTCGACGCTGGCGTCGAGTTCGCCTTCGATCTCGGGTGGCAGGCGTGCGGTGACGTTCCCGTGCCAGTCGATCACGGCCGTGGCGCCGGTGTTGGTGGCGCGCACCTGGCCGCGCTGGAACTCGAGCGCGCGCATGCGCGAGAACTGCAGGTGCTGATCCTGGATCATGCGCTTGCCGAACCACGCCAGGTTGGTGGAATTGGCCAGCAGCGTGGCGGCCTGCGGCCCCACCATGGACGCCGCGAACTCCTCGCCGAACAGATCCTCGTAGCAGATCAGGGGTCGCACGCGCTGCGCTCCGACGACGAACGACGCGGTATCGACACCCTTGGCCTGGTCGCCGATCGGGATCTTCATCATGTCGACGAACCACCGGAACCCGGGCGGCACGAACTCGCCGAACGGCAGCAGGTGGCGCTTGCCGTAGCGATAGAACGTGCCGTCGGTCATGTGGTGCGTGGCGTCGAGGCCCACCAGCGAGTTCGTGTAGCCGTGCTCGTCGTCGCCGGTGAACACGCCCACCAGGGCGGCCTTGCCCGGGGCGTTGAACGGGTGCTGGTACGCGAGCCAGGTGTCCCTGGGGATCTGATCCGGCAGTACCGGCAGCGACGACTCCGGCGTCACCACCAGTTGCCCCGGTGCGGCATTGAACCTGGCCACGTGCCAGGCCAGCGCCTGGTCGATGTGCGACTGCTCGAACTTGTCGTTCTGCGCCACGTTCGGCTGCAGCAACGACACGCTGAGCATGCCGGTCGAACGCGTGAACGCCTGCGGCAACGCGGCGCCCAGGGCCAGCACGGCCACCGGCAACAGCAACGGGCTCAGCGTGAACAGCGGCGACCGAAGCTGGCGGCCCCGCAGCTTCAGCAAGACCAGCGCCACCGCAGCCGAGATCCACGCCGCCAGCGCACCGATGCCGTAGACGCCCACATACGGCGCCCACAGGCTCAACGGCCCCGAGGTATGCGCATATCCCCCGGCGATCCACGGAAAGCCCGTGAGAAAGCTGCCGCGGGCGAGTTCGGCCAGCAGCCAGCACGCCGCGAACAGCAGCGCGTCGACGACGGGGCGCCCACGCCGCAGGCGCGCCCACAGGTAGCCGGCGACCGCGTAGTAGATCGCCAGCAACGCGGCGAGCACGCCCACCGCCAGCGCCGACAGCCACGCCGGCAGGAAGCCATAGACGTGCAGGCTGATGTAGAGCCACCAGAATCCGGTCGCGAGCCAGCCGAAGCCGAACGCCCAGGCGCGGCCCGCGGCAGTGCCGGGTGGTGCGTCGGCGAGCAAGGCCACCAGCACGCCGGTGGCGATCAGTTGCAGCCACCAGAATTCGGACGGCGCGAACGACAGCGCGTGCGCGGCGCCGGCGAGCGCTGCCGCCGCGAACGCCGTCCAGCCGTCCACCAGCGGAGCCGGCGCGCCGCGAAGCCTGCGGGGGTTGCGGCTCACCCGCCGAGCTCGTCGGGATGCGGCGCCACGCTGTCGGGTGCCGGGCGCGTCACCTTGAACCAGCGCACGGCGCCGCCGCGCGCCAGCATCACGGAGAACTGCAAGCCCCCAAGCTGCGTCGTCTCGCCACGCCGCGGCACATGGCCCAGCTCGTGGGAGACGATGCCGCCGATCGTGTCGAAGGCGTCTTCCGGCAGCGCGACGTCGAACGCATGGTTGACCTCGCCGATCGTCGCATTGCCCGCCACACGCATGCTGCCGTCGGCCAGCGCGTAGACGCCGCTCTCGGCGTCCGCGTCGTCGAATTCGTCCTCGATCTCGCCGACGATCTCTTCCAGCACGTCCTCGATCGTGATCAGGCCGGCGGTGTTGCCGAACTCGTCGATGACGATCGCCAGGTGGTTGCGGTTGCTGCGGAATTCGCGCAGCAACTCGTTCAGGTTCTTGGATTCGGGCACGAACACGGCCGGGCGCAGCAGCGTGCGCAGGTTCAGCTCCGGCGCGCGCTGCAGCTTGAGCAGGTCCTTGGCCATCAGCGTGCCGAGGATGTTCTCGCGCTGGCCCTCGTAGACCGGGAAGCGCGAATGGCCGGTGCCGATCACGGCGGCCAGCAACTCGTCGTACGGGGCGTCGATGGACAGCAGATCCATGCGCGGCGCGGCCACCATGACATCGCCGGCCGTCATGTCGGCCATGCGCAGCACGCCCTCGAGCATGGCGCGGGATTCGGGCTCGATGAGCGAGCGGTGTTCCGCCTCGGCGAAGTTTTCGATCATCTGCGCACGGGAATCCGGCCCTGGCGACAGAAACTCGACCAGGCGCTCGAACAGCGTGCGTTTGTCGCCCTCGGTGCTCGCGCGATGCGAGCGGCCGGGTCGACCATTCTGGGGATCAGACACTATGGCCGTGTCGGAAGTGGATGAGACGCGAGAATAACCGATCCACCCCGAACTCTTCTTGACAGCCGGCTTCGCTTGAAAGAGAGTTCGCCGCCCTCATGTAAGACGCCGCATTGCAACGAACTCCCGAGAAACCATGGCCGACAAGCTCATCCCCGCCACCATCCTGACCGGCTTCCTCGGCTCGGGCAAGACCACGCTGCTCAAGCGCATCCTCACCGAGATGCACGGCCAGAAGATCGCCGTGATCGAGAACGAGTTCGGCGAGGAGAACATCGACAACGAGATCCTGGTCTCGGATACGACCGAGCAGATCATGCAGCTGTCCAACGGCTGCGTCTGCTGCACGATCCGCGAGGATCTGCGCGCCACGCTCGCGCTGCTGGCCGAGCGCCGCCGCAAGGGCGAGCTGCATTTCGAGCGTGTCGTCATCGAGACGACGGGCCTGGCCGACCCGGGCCCGGTCGCGCAGACGTTCTTCATGGACGACGAGATCGCCGAAAGCTACCTGCTCGACTCCATCCTGACGCTGGTCGATGCCAAGCATGCCCAGGAGCAGCTCGACACGCGCCAGGAAGCGCGCCTGCAGATCGGCTTCGCCGACCAGATCTTCATCAGCAAGGCCGACCTGGTGGACGACGCCACCGTCGAGGCCCTGAGCCACCGCATCCGCCACATGAACCCGCGCGCTCCGGTGCAGAAGGTCAATTTCGGCGACGTGCCGCTGTCCAAGGTGTTCGACCTGAAGGGCTTCAACCTGAATACAACGCTCGAGATCGATCCCGATTTCCTGACGGTGCAGGGCCACGATCACGCGCATGACAAACATGAGCACGGCCATGACCACGCAGGCCACGACCACGCCGAAGGCGAGGCCTGCGACCACCCGCACCACCACGCCCATGACGACGACGTGAAGTCGTTCGCGTTCAAGTCCGACCGCGCGTTCAATCCGACCAAGCTGGAAGATTTCCTCGCCGCCATCGTGCAGGTGTACGGCCCCAAGATGTTGCGCTACAAGGGCGTGCTGTTCATGAAGGGCAGCGACAAGAAGGTGATCTTCCAGGGCGTGCACCAGATGATGGGCAGCGACCTGGGCCCGAAGTGGGCGCCGGGCGAGAAGAAAAACAGCAAGATGGTGTTCATCGGCATCGATCTGCCCAAGGAAATCCTGCTCCAGGGGCTGGAAGGTTGCCTCGTTTAGGCATCTTTCTTGCCGTTGCCGCCTCATCCAGGCGAAATCGTTTCCTGGAACGCGGCACATCCTGGCTACAATCGGCCCGCCTTTTTGCAAGGTCAGCCCCGCGTCAGAACAACTGTTCACTGTTGCTCGCTGCGGGTATAACAGCCTTCCGAGCGACCCCCCGCGAGGAGACCGACCGTGACCAAGACCCCGGCCAAGACGCTGGCACCCAGCACCGCCACGGCAACCGGCGCAGACGCTATCGCGCCCAAGGCGAGAGCCAAGCCCGCCACCAAGGTTTCCACCCCCGCGGACGGCAGCGTCGCCGCGAGCACTCCTCTCAAGAAGCCTTCAGCAAAGGCCGACATAGAACCGATGACCGCAGCAAAATCCCCCGCCACCGACCCGAAGCTTGCGTCCGCCTGGAAGACCAAGGCCGGCAAGGACCTGACCGAACCCGAGCTGATGGCCATGCCGGAGAGCGAATACATGGGGGAGAAGCAACTCGAATTCTTCCGTGCCAAGCTCCAGTCCCTGAAGGACGACCTGCTGTCCAACGCCGGCGAGACCACCGAGCATCTGCGCGAAGACACGTCCATCGTTCCCGATCCGGCCGACCGCGCCACGATCGAGGAAGAGCACGCGCTCGAACTGCGCACGCGTGACCGCGAGCGCAAGCTGCTCAAGAAGATCTCGCAGTCGATCGGCCGCATCGATGCGGGCGACTACGGCTATTGCGACGAGACGGGCGAGCCGATCGGCCTCGGCCGACTGCTGGCGCGCCCCACCGCCACGCTGTCTCTCGAGGCGCAGCAGCGCCGCGAGATGAAGCAGAAGATGTTCGGGGACTGAGCCTCCTTGATCCATGTCGTCATTCCCCTCCCCGGCCTGAACCAGCCCTCCGATGTCCGATAAAGACGAAGGCGGAGGTCTGTTTCGCCGCATGGCGCGCAAGGTCGCGGCGCCGGCGAGGGAACTCGTGGGCATGACGCCGCGCGAGACCGAGATCCGGCCCACCGAGTTCGACAAGGCCGAGATGAAGGCCATGATCGAGCGCAAACGGCGCAACGACTACGTGCGCAAGCGCGAGCTCGACACGCTGCGCCGGATCCGCCGCGAAGGCCTGTCGGGCGACCAGGCGCAGGCGTTGACGATGCAGTCGTCGCGCATGGACGAGAGCGCCGAGGCGCGCTCCACCCAATCGTCGGTGCAGAGCGTGGGCATCAAGGCCAAGATCGACGCCATCGAGCGCCAGATGGTGGGTGCCAGCTCCGGCGTCTCCGCCGGTAGCGCCGCTGCCAAGCCGCCGCGCACTGCCCCGGCGCTACCGCCCGGGCCGCCGCCGCCGATCCTGACCACGACCATCTTCGATCCCGAGGACGGCAATCCCACGGTGCGCGTGTCGATCAGCGCGGACGACGAGAACGAGACCGTGGCGCGCCTGGATGGCGGCCCGCTGAGTTTCGACACACCCATGGAGCCGGTGGGATATCCCGACACGTCGCTGCCGGGGCTTCCCGTTTCGGGCTTCCAGAACACCGCGCCGTACGACGCCGGCGCCTACGATACCGATCCTTTCGCACCGCCGCGTCCGTTGCCCGCCCCGCCGCCGGCGCCCTACCATGCGCCGCTCGAGTTCACGCCGACCCCGATGCCGGCGCCCGTGCCCATCTCGGTGCGCGCGCCGCTCGCGCCGGCCGCGCCGTCCCACACGAACCCGTACGCCGCGGGCGCTCCGGCGCCCCGCTTCGCGCCGAATGCGCAGAGCACGGTGGACCTGGGCGGGGGCGAGCGCGTCGAGGTCAGCGAGGTCGTGCACGACGAGGTGCTCGACGAAGCCGTGATCGCCTTCGCGGGCGGCGATTTCGCCGGCTGCGAGAAGGCCTTGCAGGCCCTCGTCGGGCCGCGCGGCGAACGCCGCGACCACGACGAGACGTGGCTGGTGCTGTTCGACCTCTACCGCGCCATCGGCCAGCAGGCCAAGTTCGAGACGGTGACGATGGAATACGTCGAGCGCTTCCATCGCTCGGCGCCGCAATGGTTCTCGCTGCCCAAGCAACTGGCCGAAGCCACCAAGAAGCCCGATTCGGACAAGAACATGACCGGCGGGATCGGCTGGGTCTGCCCGCCGAGTCTCGATTCCGACGCCGTGGCGCGCCTCGACGCGCTGTCGATGCAACTGCCGTCGCCCTGGGTGATGGACTGGACCGCGCTGGTCTCGGTCGACGTCGAGAGCGCGAGCCGCCTGCAGAAGCTGTTCGCGGGCTGGGCCAGCCGGCCTCTCTCGATGAACTGGATCGCCGGCGACAAGCTGTTCTCGGTGCTGCACGAGCTGGCCCCTACGGGCGTGCGCGATGCAGACCCCGTCTACTGGATGCTGCGCCTGGAGGCGCTGCGCCTGGCGCACCGACCGGATCAGTTCGACGAAGTGGCGATCGACTACTGCGTCACGTTCGAGGTCTCCCCGCCGAGCTGGGAAAACGCGCGCTGCAAGGCGCAGTTGATCGGCACGACGCAGAACACGCGCACGCTGTCGCTGTCCGTGGTCGGCGAAGCCGTCACCAGTTTCATGGACACCTCGATGATGAGCGAGGAAGAGTCGGCGCCCGCCCCGGTGCAGATCACATCGGTGGAACTGGCCGGCCAGTTGTCAGGCGACCTGGCCGAGTTGCTGAGTCGCCTCACGAAGCAGGCGGGCGACTCCCGCGTCATCCGTATCTCGTGCGCGCTGCTGATGCGCGTCGATTTCGTGGCCGCCGGCGACCTGCTGAACTGGGTGGCGCAACGCCACAACGAGGGGCGCGAGATCGTGTTCCACGAAACCCATCGCCTCGTCGCACTGATGTTCGGCGCGATGGGCATCAATGAGACGGCCCGGGTCCAGCTGCGTCAGGTCTGATTCAAGCCAGTACTCACTCACCCGTAGAAGGCGCCATAACGCAAGTTGGGCGCCTTTTCACTTGAGCGGCGAATAGACCTCGTTGGCTTAAAGTTCCCGCGAATCGAAGTAAAGTCGCCTTTACCACAGATTCACCTTCTTGCGTTGCTCCTGACCGACTTTTTCAGCTTCCCGGGAAAACCCGCGGTTAGGATTTACTCATCGCTCTTCGGAGTAACTTGATGAGGAACTTGATCGTGAAAAAGACTTTGATTGCCGGCGCCGTTGCCCTGATTTCCCTGACGAGCGCCTCGGCCTTCGCCCAAAGCTACGTGGGCGTCGACCTGGGCGCGAGCCACGCGAACAACGGCTGCGGCGCGGCCGACGCCAGCGGTGCCATCACCAGCTGCGACAAGAACGACTTCGCCTACAAGCTCTATGGCGGCTACCAGTTGCCCGGTACCGATTTCGCCGGCGAACTGAGCTACTTCAACCTCGGCAAGTTCAAGGCGTCGGGCACCGGCACCAGCGCAGATGCCAAGGACTCCTACTGGGGCCTCGGCGGCGCCTGGCGTCCGGTGTTCGGCCAGGGCTGGGGCGGCGTGGCCCGCCTCGGCGGCGCCTACGGCACCAGCAAGGTGGACTACAGCCTCGGCGACGTGGCGGGCGAGCACTCGAAGAACGGCTGGCACCCGTACTACGGCCTGGGCGTGAACTACGAGATCGCCAAGAACATCAAGATCGAGGCCGACTGGGACAACACCCGCATCACGTCGCAGGTGCCCACGTTCAGCTCGACGACGGCCGTCGTCAACACCTACACGGTCGGCGCCTCGTTCGGGTTCTGATCGGCGCAGCCGGTATTTCCGGGCCAAGCCCGGAGCCTCGGCCCGTGCTCCTCTACCGAGGGGTCCGGGCCGCTTCTATTCCGACCAGGCCTTCGAAGAGAAGCCCGTCGACGATCTCGAATTCGAGGTCGAGGGCGGGCGCCAGCTTCACCGCGGCGCCGCCGGCGATCAGCACCAACGGCGCCTGGCCGGTGCGCGCCGCGAGCCGCTTGTGCTGACGCTCGACGGCGCCCGCGATCGCGAAGACGCCGCCGGACATCAGCGCGTCGCTGGTGTTGGTCGGAAACTCCACCGTCTCCCCCGTCGGCACCTTCAGCCCGGCCGTGCCCATCTCGAGCGCGCGCAGCATCAGGCCGAAACCGGGCAGGATCAGGCCACCCAGGAACTGGCCGGCGGCATCGATCGCATCGACGGTGACCGCCGTGCCCACCATCACCACCAGCGCAGGGCGCGGCGGGTTGCCGGTGGCGGCGGCCTCGGCCGCCGCGCGCGCGCGTGCGCCCACCAGCGCGACCCAGCGGTCGGCGCCCAGGCGCGACGGATGGTCGTAGCCATTGGTGACGCCCGCCTCGGCGGTGGCGGACACCACCCACCGCGGCGTCACGTCCCACAACTCCATCTGCTCCTCGACGCGGCGGCGCACCGCCTCGCCGGCGACCACGCAGCCCAGCATCTGGTCGGGCGGCGGCAGCGTGGCCCACTCCGTGTCCGCCAGCTCATCGATGGTCTCCAGAAACACAGCGCCATGGCGCAGCGGCGGCTGGCCCGGGATGGGATGCGCGAACAGGGCCCATTTCAGGCGCGTGTTGCCGATGTCGATGGCGAGAAAGCTCACAGGGCGCGAGCGTACCAGCCCGACCCGCCAGGCGACCCGGATGCGGATAGTGGAAACCCAGAGGTGTGTCGGGAAGATCACACTTGGAGGCCCCCAGGCCAGCGCGGGTTGGTCAAATTGACGTTTACGTAAACGTCAATTGGTTCGATACTTCAAATCCTGTCTTGCAACTCGTCGGACGTCTCATTGCCATGACCGATCTCTCTGCCCACTACAAGGCGCTGGCCGCCTACCGTCCCACCCACAAGGTGCGCTTCGTCACCGCCGCGAGCCTGTTCGACGGCCACGACGCTGCGATCAACATCATGCGGCGCATCCTGCAAGGCATGGGCGCCGAGGTGGTCCACCTGGGACACAACCGCTCGGTCGACGAGGTCGTCACGGCCGCGCTGCAGGAAGACGCCCAGGGCATCGCCGTGAGCAGCTACCAGGGCGGCCACAACGAGTACTTCAGCTACATGGTCGACCTGCTGCGTGCACGCGGCGGCGAGCACATCCAGGTGTTCGGCGGCGGTGGCGGCGTGATCGTGCCGCAGGAGATCCGTGCGCTCGCCGACAAGGGCGTGCGCATCTTCAGCCCCGAGGACGGCCAGCGCATGGGCCTGGCCGGCATGATCGGCGAGATGGTGATGCACTGCGACAAGGACCTGTCGTCGTTCGCGCCCACCGACCTGGCCGAGGTGCACGGCCACACCGAGGGCGCCTGGCGCAAGCTGGCGCAGCTGATCACGGCGCTGGAGAACCACGGCCTGTCCACCGAACGCGTGGCCGAGATCCACGCGGCCGCGCAGTCGGTCAAGACGCCGGTCATCGGCATCACCGGCACCGGCGGCGCGGGCAAGTCGTCGTTGACCGACGAGCTGATCCGGCGCTTTCGCCTCGACCAGCGCGACCGCCTGCGCATCGCGGTGATCTCCATCGACCCTTCGCGCCGCAAGAGCGGCGGCGCGCTGCTGGGCGACCGCATCCGGATGAACGCCATCAATCCCTGGGCCGAGTCGGGCGCGCGCGTGTACATGCGCTCGCTCGCCACGCGCGACGCGGGCAGCGAGGTCAGCCAGGCCCTGCCCGACGTGCTCGCCGCCACCAAGCTGGCCGGCTTCGACCTGATCATCGTCGAGACCTCCGGCATCGGACAGGGCGACGCGGCCATCGTGCCGCTGGTGGACGTGCCGATGTACGTGATGACGCCCGAGTTCGGCGCCGCCAGCCAGCTCGAGAAGATCGACATGCTCGACTTCGCCGAGTTCGTGGCCATCAACAAGTTCGACCGCAAGGGCGCCGCCGACGCGCTGCGCGACGTGGCCAAGCAGGTGCAGCGCAATCGCGAGGCGTTCACCGTGATGCCCGACAAGATGCCGGTCTTCGGCACGATGGCCAGCCGCTTCAACGACGACGGCGTCACCGCGCTGTACCAGGCGATGAAGCCGCGCCTGGCCGAGCTGGGCCTGGACCTCGGCGAAGGCACGCTGCCCGCCGTCGCGACGAAGTTCAGCACCCACCAGACGCCCATCGTCCCGGCCGCACGTACGCGCTACCTGGCCGAGATCACCGACACCGTGCGCGGCTACAAGAAGCAGGCGCGTGCGCAGGCGAGCCTGGCACGGGAGGTTCAGCAGTTGCGCGGCACCGCGCGCATGCTCAAGGAAGCGAACGCGGACAAGGTCAACGCGCACGACGCCGTGATCGACCTGGCAACGCAACGCGAAGCCAAGCAGCATCCCGACGCGAAGAAGCTGCTGGCGATGTGGCCGGACATGCAGAAGGCGTACGCGGGCGACGAGTACGTCGTCAAGATCCGCGACAAGGAGATCCGCACCAACCTCGTCCACACGACGCTGTCGGGCACCAAGATCCGCAAGGTCGTGCTGCCGCAGTTCGAGGATCACGGCGAGCTGCTCAAGTGGCTGATGCTCGACAACGTGCCGGGCAGCTATCCGTACACCGCCGGCGTGTTCGCGTTCAAGCGCGAAGGCGAGGATCCCACCCGCATGTTCGCGGGCGAAGGCGACGCGTTCCGCACCAACCGGCGCTTCAAGCTGGTGAGCGAAGGCCTGCCGGCCAAGCGCCTGTCCACTGCGTTCGACTCGGTCACGCTGTACGGGGCCGACCCGGCGCCGCGCCCCGACATCTACGGCAAGGTCGGCAACTCCGGCGTCTCGATCGCGACGCTGGAGGACATGAAGGTGCTGTACTCGGGCTTCGACCTGTGCAGCCCCACCACGTCGGTGTCGATGACGATCAACGGCCCGGCGCCCACGATCCTGGCGATGTTCATGAACACCGCCATCGACCAGAACCTCGACAAGTTCAAGGCCGACAACGGCCGCGAGCCCACCGCCGACGAGGCCGCCAAGATCAAGGACTGGGTGCTCGCCAACGTGCGCGGCACCGTGCAGGCCGACATCCTGAAGGAAGACCAGGGCCAGAACACCTGCATCTTCTCGACCGAGTTCTCGCTGAAGGTGATGGGCGACGTCGCCGAGTACTTCGTGCACCACAACGTGCGCAACTTCTACTCGGTGTCGATCTCCGGATATCACATCGCCGAGGCCGGCGCCAACCCGATCAGCCAGCTCGCGTTCACCTTGTCGAACGGCTTCACGTTCGTCGAGGCGTATCTGGCGCGCGGCATGCACATCGACGACTTCGCTCCGAACCTGTCGTTCTTCTTCTCGAACGGGATGGATCCCGAGTACACGGTGCTGGGCCGCGTGGCGCGCCGCATCTGGGCGGTGGCGATGCGCGACAAGTACGGCGCCAACGAGCGCTCGCAGAAGTTGAAGTACCACGTGCAGACGTCGGGCCGCAGCCTGCATGCGCAGGAGATCCAGTTCAACGACATCCGCACCACGCTGCAGGCACTGATCGCGATCTACGACAACTGCAATTCGCTGCACACCAACGCGTTCGACGAGGCCATCACCACGCCGACCGAGGAGAGCGTGCGCCGCGCGATGGCGATCCAGCTGATCATCAACCGCGAGTGGGGCCTGGCCAAGAACGAGAACCCGAACCAGGGCGCGTTCATCATCGAGGAGCTCACGGAACTGGTGG
>Ga0302157_10000548_pt1 | contig 49525 bp, 51 predicted proteins | sample I_Bog_N3_3_FD_193502 | JGI IMG/M metagenome (GOLD analysis project Ga0302157, IMG submission 193502) | Peat permafrost microbial communities from Stordalen Mire near Abisko, Sweden - I_Bog_N3_3 | ecosystem: Environmental > Terrestrial > Soil > Wetlands > Peat | place: Sweden: Abisko, Stordalen...
GGCCCGGCACACCACGAGTGCACCCTCCACGGCCACGAGGGCGAACAGCGCGAGATCGTGGCTCTCCTGTTCGGCCAGACCGGCCTGCACGAGGCGCCGGGACAGGGCATCCCGCCACTCCGCGAACACCGACCCCACCAGGACGACGAGCTCCTCCTGGTCGGGTCCGGCATCGACGGCGACGGCGGCGACGGCGCACCCGGCCTCGAAGTCGGAACCCGAGAGGACCCGGCGCCACAGTGACGTGAACTGGCCGATCACCTCGGCCGGTGAGCCCGCGTCGCTGCGATCGAGCGCACCGAGCAGCTGGGCGCCGACAGAGCGGGTGGCTTCGGCCATCAACTCGTCCTTGCCCCCGGGGAAGTGGTGGTACAGCGACCCACGGGGGGCACCCGTCGCCGCCAGCACCTCGGAGAACGACGTCCCGCTCATGCCCCTCCGGGAGAGGAGGGACGCGGCTCCGACGATCATCGTCTGGCGGGTCGAGGCAGGCACGGGGTCTCCTTGACTATGACGATCGTCATAGTTACGCTCTGGATATGACGAACATCATAGAGAAGGGACCTCCCCATGCCCGCCATTGACGTCTACGCGCCCCAGGGGCTCCTCCCGACCGGCAGCAACCGCCCCCTGGCCCGCGCCCTGACCGAGGCGCTCCTCGAGGCGGAGGGGGCCCCGCTGGTCGATCCGTACCTCGAGAACACGGCCGCCTACGTGCACGAGCTGCCGGCCGACGCCGTGCACACCGCGGGCACCGACCGGGCCAGGACGGTTCGGGTCCAGGTGCTCACACCCCCCGGGGTGCTGGATCGGGCGGCCCAGCGACAGTTCGTGGCCCGGGCCACCGAGATCGTGGCCGAGGTGGCCGGCGACCCGACCCAGGCCGGTCGCACCTGGGTGTTCCTCACCGAGGCGGCCGAGGGCGGCTGGGGGATCGGCGGCATCGCCTTCGGGCGGGAGGAGTTCGCGGCGCTGCGCCCCGCCTGACGTGCGCCAGCTCCAGGTGGTCGGTGCCGAGGTCCTGCAGTGGGTCGAGGTGCCGGAGCCCGCCATCGAGGAGGACACCGACGTAGGGGTGCGGCCGGTGGCCGTGACCCTGTGCGATCTGGACCGGCCCATGGCCACCGGGGCCTTCCCCCTGCCGCTCCCCATTCCGTTCGGCCACGAGTTCGTGACCGAGATCGTGGACGTGGGTAGGGAGGTCCGCCGGTAGAGGACCTCGACGGGGTGCTCCCGCTCGAGAAATGAGGGAACCTGTGTCGCCGATGGAACCCCTGATGGACCCTGCATCCCTGATCAACGAGGAGATCCCCGTGACGAATCCCACGACTGCATCCAATGGCGCCACCCGGGTGGCCTACATCCTCGGCGTCCCCCTGGCCGACGACGTCGAGCGGCAGTGGCCGCAGATGGGCGAGGTCGTCCGCACCGCCCGACTGGTGGCCGAGGTGGAGGGCAACTTCCCCGAGCTGACCCTCGAGGTCGGCCGGCGCCATCGCCTGGGCGATGTGGTGGTGGTCGAGTGGACCTGCAACTACGGGGACGGGCGCCTCTACCGGAACGTCACCATCGGCGAGCTCGAGGACGGGAAGGCCGTCCGGGTCACCGACTACTGGGGGGAACCCACCGATACGCCCCCCTGGCGGCTGGCCCTCACCGCCAGGCTCGAGATGCCGGCCGACGGTGTCTGGCCCGACAACGCCCACCTGGCGCACCACTAGGGCCTCCCGGGCCCTCCCGCCTCGGTCGGGGGCGCTTCGGCCGACCGGGTCCCTCCCCGGGTCAGTGGCTCGACACGGAGCACGGTGGCCACCCCACGCGGCAGCCACCAGTTGTACTCGCCGAACAGGGCCACCAACGAGGGGGCGAGGACGCCCCGGACGATGGTGGCGTCCACCAGGATCCCCACGGCGAGTCCGGTGGACAGGATCTTCACGTCGGTCACCGGCACCCCGCCCAGGGCCACGAAGGCGAAGAACAGGATGAGGGCTCCGGACGAGACCAGGCGGCCGGTGTGCCCGATGCCCCGGATGACCGACTGATCGGTGTCGTACCCGGCCTCGTGCTCCTCGTTGATCCGGGTGAGGATGAACACCTCGTAGTCCATCGACAGTCCGAACAGCAGCGAGAACATGGCCAGGGGTACCCACAGGGTGACGGCCCCCGCAGCCGGAGTCGAGAAGAGGGTGCGGGTCCCGTGGCCCTCCTGCCAGATGAAGGTCACCACGCCGAAGGCGGCGGCCAGGGAGATCAGGTTGAGAAGCAGCGCCTTGATCGGGAGCCAGAGCGACCGCAGCGCCCGGGTGAGGAGGAGGACCGACACGATGACGATGGCGACGATGATCAGCACCAGGTTGCGCCCGTAGAGGGCGTCGATGAAGTCGGCATCCTGGGCGGGCGAGCCACCCACCCGGGAACCGGGGACGGTGGCGGCCACATCCCGGATCTCCTGCAGCGCCGACCTCCCTGCCGTGGTCGACGCGTCGGGCCGGGCCCAGGCCTCGATGACCCGGGAGCCTCCCGCCACCCACGCGGCCGGCTCGACCACGTGGATACCGGCCGGCACGGGTGCGGTGACCGTCGCTGATGCCGGGGCCAGGACCTCGGTGGGACGGAGGACCCCCGCGCCGATCCCCGAGGAGACCAGCGCCTCGACGCCGGCCCTGGCCTCGGCCGGGGCCGAGGCGGCCGTGGCGGTGGCCACGGGCTCACCCAGGTGGATGGAGAACACCGGGACGATCATGATCCCGAGCACCACCAGCGACCCCACCGCAGCCAGCACCCGGTGGCGGACGACGCCGGTGGCGATGCGGGTCCACAGCCTGCTGACCGTGGTCGCCGGCCTCTTCCGGGGCCACTCGAGACGGGCGCCGAGCGAGTCGAGGATCACCGGGAGCAGCGTCGTCGAGACGGCCACACTGATCAGTGCGATCAACAGTCCGGCCAGACCGATGCTCCGGAGGAAGGGCACCGAGGTGAGGGAGAGGGCGGCCAGGCTGACGGCCACCGTCACGCCCGAGAACAGCACCGAGTGCCCGGCCGTCCGCGCTGCGGTGAGCACGGCATCGCGGGTGGCACGTCCGTTGGAGCGCTCCTCCCTCCATCGGGTGACGATGAGCAACGAGTAGTCGATGGCGATGCCCAGGCCGACCAGGGCGACGATGTTCTGGACCAGGGTGGACATGGTGGTCACATAGGTCAAGAGGTAGACGCCGGCGAACGTGGTGGGTATGGCGATGCCGGCGATGACCAGGGGCAGCAGGGCGAGCAGCGAGCCGAACACCAGTGCCAACACGGCCAGCGCGGCGATACCGGCCACGAGGGTCTCGGCCAGCACACTGCTGCTCCCGCCCTTCCCGCCGTTGGACAGGATGGTGGCCCCGGTGACATGGATCGGAGCCCCGTCGATGCGCTGGCCGGCCAGGGCCCGGTCGAGTCGGGGCAGGGCCACGGTGTAGGGATCACTCGAGGTGAAGTCCGGGACCGGATAGTAGAGGGCGAATGTGGTGCGACCGTCGGCGGACACGAAGTCCCGGCTCCCGGTCGACACCCCGGAGGCAACGCGCGCACCGGGCAGGGCGGCCGCTCCCCTGTCGAAGGCCGCGGCCACCTGGGTGCGCACGCCCGGGGATCCGACGGTCGTGCCGGCGGGGAGGGTGACGACCGCGACCAGGGGGGCATTGTCGCCCCCGCTGTGGAACTGGGACACGATGGCGGTGTTGGCCTCGAAGGCGGGCTGGCCGGGGAGGTCGAAGGTGAAGGACAGTCGTGAGCTGGATCGTCCGGCGCAGAACGCTCCCAGAAGGGCCAGGACGATCCACAGGGCCACAATGATCCGCCGGTGGCGGATGGAGAAGCGGGCCATTCGCTCAGTGAGTGAATGATTCATCGGCTTAGGATATACCCATGGAACACAGCGCTCAGCCGGGGACGGATCCCAGCCCTGCCCAGCAGCGCCGCTGGTTGATCATCGACCTGCTCCGGCGCTACGGCACGGACGCCGCCGCCGTCGGCCACGCCTTCTCTGCCGCCCACCGGCTCCAGACGACCGACCTCCAGGCCCTGGTGGCCATCATGAGCGCCGAGGGCCAGGGCGCACCGCTGAGTCCCAAGGACCTTCGCCACATCATCGGACTCTCGTCGGGCGGGACCAGCTATGTCATCGACCGGTTGGAGGCCGCCGGCCACATCCGCCGGGAGCGCAGCCATACCGACCGGCGGGTCGTCCACCTCCGCTACACCGACCAGGGGATGGCCACCGGGTTGGCCTTCTTCGGGCCGCTCGGTGCCCGCACCGAGGACGTGATCGACCGGTTCGACGACGACGAGCTGGAGGTCATCGTGCGATTCCTCAGTGGCGCCGCCGCCTCGATGCGGGAGCACCTCGATCTCGTGCGATCCCAGGCGGACGACCACGCCGAGGACGTTCCGGGGTGACTCCGGGCTGCTCCGAAGCGCGACGTTCGACCACCAGCGCAGTGGCCCCGTGCAGGCCGACGGCTCCGCGGGCAGCCGCGCCTGCATCCCGCCGACGGGGACATGTTCGGTGCATTCCTCCTCGCCGCACTCGTCCTGCCTCGCCGGTCCGCTCCCCAGACACCCACCGTCGGGCGCTCTCCGGCCTGATCGGTCTCGTTCGTACCGTCGCCGAGGGCGCGGCGACAGCCGGCGGGGAATCGATACCGCTGGCCCAGCCCTCAGGCGTCGCGCCGCACCAGGAGAACCAAGGCCACGCCGAGTGTCGCAGCGGCGTAGGCCAGCAGGACCAGGAACCCGGCCGTCGGGCCCAGCAGGTTCGGGAAGTGGACCACCGCCGACATGGCGGCCCCGGCCGAGCTGGGGAGGTACAGCGTGATGTCGTTGTTCCACGGTTGGGGAAGGAGCTGCACGAGTCCGGGGATGATCAAGAGGATGGCGAAGAGGACCGCCACCGCTCCGGCGGTGTGCCGCACGATGGCGCCCACCCCCACGGCGATGACGCCGATCAGCACCATCTTGACCGCACCACCGAGCACCGCCCGCAGGATACCGGGGTCGGTGATCGACACCCCGGCGTGCTTGGAGGCCAGGAGTGCCTGGCAGACGAAGAAGACCGTCACACACGAGATCAGGCTGACGACGGCCACCATGGCGCTGAAGGTCACCACCTTGGCCCCGAGCAGGAGACGCCGCTGGGGCGTGGCGCCGAGGGTCAGCGTGATCACCCCGGTGGCGTACTCAGAGGTCATGACGAGCACGCCGAGGACTCCGATGCTCAGCTGAGCCACGTTGAGGCCGGCGAAGCTGTAGAGGAGGGGGTCGAAGCCGGTGATCTCGGAGAGGGACCGGTGGTCCCAGTGGCCGACCACGATGGCCGAGAGCAGGACGCCGAGACCGATGATGGCAATCACGGTGAGCACCAGGGCCCACATGGTCGACCTGACGGTGCGGAGCTTGGTCCACTCCGAGCGGCACGCGGCCAGAAAGACGGCGGACAGCCGGTCATCGGTGACGGGGACAGCGGCCTGAGGGGAAAGCAGCTGGGTCATGGGTGGCCGGCCTCCGGGGTGTGGGTCGTGCCCTGGTACTCGGCGTGCTCGCGGGTGAGTTCCATGAAGGCGTCCTCGAGCGACGCACGCTGGGTCGACAGCTCGTAGAGCGTGAGCCCCGCTCCCGACGCCAGGATCCCCACGTCCCGGGACTCGAGGCCCTGCACACTGAGCTCCTGGGGCCCGTCGGCGGTGACGACGGCGCCTTTGTCCCGCAGCAGCACGACCAGCGCGTCGGCGTCGGGCGTGACCACCCTGACGTGGTGCCCGGCGCTCTTCTCGATGAAGTCGGCCGTGGGGCCCGTACTCAGCAGGCGGCCCCGTCCGATGATGATCAGCTGATCAGCCGTCAGGGCCATCTCGGTCATGAGATGGCTGGACACGAGGACCGTCCGGCCCTCGGCGGCCAGGGATCGGAGCAGATGGCGGACCCACAGGATCCCCTCGGGGTCGAGCCCGTTGATCGGCTCGTCCAGGATGAGCACAGCCGGGTCGCCGAGGAGTGCGGCGGCGATGCCCAGCCGCTGGCCCATGCCCAGTGAGAGCTCACCGACCCGGCGGTGCGCTGCCTCCGTGAGGCCGACGATGGCCAGCACCTCGTCGACGCGACTCCGGGGGATCCGGTTGGAGTCGGCCAGCCAGCGGAGATGGTTGCGGGCCCTCCGACCGGGGTGGGCGGCGGTGGCGTCGAGCAGGGCGCCCACCTCGTGCAGCGGGAACCGGACCGCACCGTAGGCGCGCCCGCCGACCGTGACCGTCCCCGATGTCGGCGCGTCCAGGCCGACGATCATCCGCATGGTGGTCGACTTCCCGCTCCCGTTGGGGCCGAGGAACCCGGTGACCTGGCCGGCCTCGACCGAGAAGCTCAAGCCGTCCACCGCCAGGGTGGTGCCGTAGCGCTTGGACAGCTGTTCGGCCTCGATCACCGGTGCGAGGGAGCGGAGCGCAGCCGGGCCAGGTCGCGAAAGCCCGCGGCCGCCGTGGCCAGGAGCAGGACGCCGGCCGCGATGCCGGTGGTGGCAGCCAGGGAGGAGCCGGACATGGTGGCCACGAGGATCACGGGACCGATGGTCAGTATCCAGCCCACGGCACGGTACCGGGGGATCTGTACCTCGTGGTCGAGCCACAACAGCAGCGGTCCGATGGTGATGGCGATGGCGGGGAGTACCCAATCGCTGTGGCCGGCGGCGGTGACGATGACCGGAAGGACGAATGCGGCGACCAGCTCGACGACCGTGGCGACGGTCACGGACCGCTCGATCCGCTTGGCTTCAGGGCCGCTCAGTCGGGGTCCGGTGCCGGCGGTGACCCTGATCCCGTAGACGAGCACGATGACCGTGACGACCAGGAACGCCAACGACAGGGGGCTCCGGACCCGGCCATGGAGGTTGTAGGCGCCGCGAACCAGCCAGAAGGCGGCGAACGCCAGTTGGATGAAGCCGCCCACCCGCCTCACCCGTTGCGACCACGCCTCCACCGGGGTGAGGTCGGTTCGTTCGACGTGCTCTACCTTCGTCATCGGGGACTCCCTTGGCCGCGATACCAGGCGACCGTCTCGTGGATGGCGACGCGCATGGGAGTGCCGAACGCTCCGAATGTGGTTTCGTACTTGGTGGTGTCGAGCACGAACGGCTGCTCGAACTGGTAGGTCATCTCGGCCACGCCGCGCATCATCGGATGCACCAGTCCGAGGGCTCGCAGGACCAGCTTCGGGACCGAGCGGACCGGGACGGGATGGCCCAGCTCGCCGGCGATCATTTCGAGCACGGCCCGGGTCGTCATGGTCTCGGGACCGGGGAGGTGCCACACCTGCCCGACCGCCCGCTCGTCGGTGCCGAGGACGGCCAGGCCGGCGGCGATGTCCGGAACGTAGCTGTAGGAGTGGGGCAGATCGGGGTTGCCGATGAAGTCGGCTCGCGTGTCTGCCACCGCGTGGGCGAAGACCCGCTCGCCCAGCGTCGACTGGGTGACCCCGGCTCCGAAGAAGTCCGATGCCCGTCCGATGGCGATGCGCAGGCGACCGGCCGCCGAGGCCGACAGGAGTGCTTCGGTCATCGCCACCCTGGTCCGCCCTTTGACGGAATTCGGTGCCAGTGGCGTGAGCTCGGTCATCGCTGAGCCACCGGTGGACCCGTAGCCGTACACGTTCTCCAGCGTCACGAGGAGGGCGTCCGACCGCTCGGCCGCCACCACGACGGCCCGCTGCAGCGGCGGGAACCGCCTGGGCCAGTCGGCGTAGGGAGCGTTGAGGCACTGGTAGACCACGGCGGCGCCCTTGGCTGCGTCGGCGGCCGCCTCACCGTCGGTGACGTCGACCACTCGCGAGTCGACACCCTCGGGCAGGCCCGATGCCGGGTGCCGTGCGACGGCCCGGACGGCCCGGCCCTGCAGGGCCAGGGTGGCGATCAGGACACGACCCACCTGTCCGGTCCCGAAGACGACATGGAGCTCCGGATCGGTCATCGGTGCGACCCCGTGCGGCCTGCCGGCAGCGACCCGCCAGCGGCCGTGATGTCCTGTCTGGCCAACAGAGCTCAACTCCATCCTGCTCGGAGGCGCCGAGCCCGTACGGGGCGACTGCCGCTGCGCGGCCGTCCATCCCGAACCTGGCGTCTCAAGTCCACGACTCCGGCATGGAACTCGGAGGCCGACGGGCACCTCCTCGTCACGCGGGTCGCAGCACCCACTCAACCATCTGTCGGGCGTCGCCGATAGGGCCGTTGGACCCCTGTGGCAGCCGGAAGCTCAGGAGCTGCCGGGAGCGGCGTCGAGTGGGGTCTGGCGGCGGACGATGACCAGGATGCAGCTCGCCACCTTCTTGGCCCAGTCCCGGGGGAACGGCTGACCGGCGATGTATCGGGCGTAGAAGGCCCCGACGGTGAGGTCGACCCACAGGGTCAGGAGGTCGTCGTCGGCCGCGGGAGCCGTCCGCTGGAGGAGCCCGAGCAACGCCGCCCGCCGGTCGCTCACCACGGAGTGACGGAAGCCCTCGAGCAGCTCGGGGGTGGAGTGCTCCTCGGCCACCATGGTTCCGATGATGGCCATGCCGAAGGGACGGCTCGGCGTCTCATGGAGGCGGGTCCCCGCACGCCCCTGCGGCTCGCCGGCCAGGGCCTCGTCGGTCGGACGGGTCCGGCGGGGTCGGACGGGGTTGCCTTCGAGTGTGTCCGAACGTATAGTGAGTTGCATGAGGCTACTTACCGAAGACCCTCCGACGACTCCCGCTCCCACCGTCGGGCCGGCGCGGCGACCGTGACGACCCCGACGACCACCGCCGGCACCCCCAGGGCCACACCGGCGTCCCTCGAGCATGCGGGCGAGTTCGTGACGGCCGCCGGCCTCCGGGTGGACGAGGTCACCGCCACCAGGGTGTCCGGACACATCGACCTCGACGAGCGTCACCACACCCCGTGGGGCATCGTCCACGGCGGCGTGTACGCCACCGCCATCGAGAGTGGGGCCAGCATCGGGGCCTGCGCCGCGGTGGCCGACCGGGGTCAGGTGGCGGTGGGGCTGACCAACACCACCCACTTCCTGCGGTCGCTCACCGGCGGGCGGGTCGAGGTCGAGGCGGTCGCCCTCAACCAGGGTCGGAGTCAACAGCTGTGGAAGGTGGACGTCACCGACGGGGCCGGCACGCTCATCGCCCATGGCGAGGTGCGCCTGCAGAACATCACGCCCCCCGGCTCCTGACCCGGGCCCCGGCCTCGACCGGACCGGAGTGATCCGGACCGGTCCGTCGGGAGCTGTCACATCGGCGTGCCGACCGGAGTCGTAGGGGTATGGAACCGCAGTGGGATGTGATCGTCGTCGGGGCAGGGCTGGCCGGGCTGTGCGCCGCCGCCTCGGCCACCCAGCACGGAGCCCGGGTCCTCGTGCTCGAGTCGCATCAGGCCGGAGGACGGGCGCGCACGGTGGAGCGCCAGGGGTTCGTCCTCAACATGGGGGCGCACGCCCTGTTCGTGCGCGGTGCGGGGGCGTCGGTGCTCGGCGAGCTCGGGGTCACACCGCGGGGCACTCCCCCACCGCTGTCGCACTACCGGGCCCTGGCGGGCGGCACCCAGCACGTCCTGCCGTCCGGCCCCGCCACACTGCTGCGCACCCGGGTGCTCGGCGTCCGGGCCAAGGGCCAGCTGACCCGCTTCTTCACCCGACTGGGCCGGGCCCGGCCGGAGCGGCTGGCCGGCGTCACCATGGCCGAGTGGTTGGGCGGGTTCGACCTCCGTCCCGAGGCGGCGTCGGTGGTGCGCGCCCTGGTACGCCTGTCCACCTACAGCGACGACGTCGAGGCGTGCAGCGCCGACGCCGGCGTGTCCCAGCTCCAGGTGGCGTCGCGCGGGGGTGTCCTCTACCTGCACGGAGGGTGGGGGCCGCTGGTGGCCGAGCTCGGCGCAGGCCTGACCGTCCGGACCGGGGTCGAGGTGCGGGGCCTCGAGCCCGGAGCGCAGGGAGCCGACGGGGTGGCCGTCCACACCGCTGACGGACCGATCACGGCGCGCCATGTCGTGGTGTCCACCGGCGGCCCCGCAGCCGTCAGGCGCCTGCTGCCGTCCCGACCCGACTGGGGTGATCTCGGTGGCCCGGTGACGGCCGCCTGTCTCGACGTCGGTGTGCGCGGGGTACCCGGGCCGGGCTATGTGCTCTCCCTCGATGACCCCGTCTACGTCACGCTGCAGTCCCCACCGGGCCGCCAGGCCCCCGACGGGTCGGCGGTGGTGGCGGCCATCCGCTACGGCTCGCGCACTGCGGCGGAGGACCGCGGCCAGCTCGAGGCCCTCCTGGCTGAGGCGGGTGTGGCCGACGACCGGATCGTGACACGGAGGTTCCTGGCCTCCATGACCGTGGCCGGCACGCTGCCCCGGGTGGCCGCCGGAGGACTGGCCGGGCGGCCTGCGGTGACGGCTACCGGGATGCCGGCGGTGACGATGGCCGGCGACTGGGTCGGCCCGGTGGGGCTGCTGGCCGACGCCGCCCTGGCCAGTGGTCGGGCCGCCGGCCGGGAGGCGGCGCGCCGTGCGGTCGGATCGTCCAAGATGGTGCCATGACCGACCGACCGGTCCCGACGGTGCCGGACCGTCCGACCGAGACAGCGGATCCGGACGATCCGGACGATCCGGACGACCAATTCGAACGGGAGCGACCACGTCTGGTGGGCGTGGCCTACCGCATGCTCGGCACGGTGCCCGACGCCGAGGACGTGGTCCAGAACGTCTGGTTCCGGTGGAATCGGCTGACTCCCGGTGAGGTGGATCGACCCGCCGCCTGGCTCACCACCGCCACCACACGGCTGGCCCTCGACCATCTTCGATCGGTGAGGCGCCGACGTGAATCCTACGTCGGTCCCTGGTTGCCCGAACCGCTGGTGCGGGAGGACGGTCCGGCCGAATCGGCGGAGCTGGCCGAGTCCCTGCGGCTCGGGTTCCTCACCCTCCTCGACGAGCTGGAACCGACCGAGCGGGCGGTCTTCCTGCTGTCCGACGTCTTCGGCGTGCCCTTCGCCGAGATCGCCACCACGGTGGGCAAGTCCGACGTCGCCTGCCGGCAGATCGCCAGCCGGGCCCGTCGCCGGATCCGCCGGCCCACGGCCCGCACCGATGCCGGATCCAGGCGGGCCGTGGTGGATGCGCTGTTGGTGGCCCTGGCCAGTGGTGACCTCGAGCGCGTGATGGCCCATCTGGCCCCCGACGTCGTCTGCGTGTCGGACGGAGGGGCCACCCGGCGGGCGGCCCGTCGACCGGTGGTGGGGGCCGAGCGGGTGGCGCGCTTTCTGGTCAACCTGACGCATCGCCACCTCGGGGCCATGGAGGTCCGCATGGTGCTGGTCGGGGGCGACCCCGGGACGGTGATCACGCTGGACGGTGTCATCGACCTGGTCACCGCCTTCGAGGTCGACGGCGACCGGGTGGTGGCCGTGCGGTCGGTGCGCAACCCCGACAAGCTCGTCAACGTGGGGAGGCCCGTGCCACTCGTGTGAGGACCGCCGGCCGCACAAAGCACCGGTTGGCGCCACGGGTGGCTTAACGTCTGGGCAGTGACGAGCACCCTGGATCAGGAGCCTCCACCCCGGTGCCGGTGGCCGGCGAGCGTCCCGGTGCCGGTGGCCGGGCGCGGCAGGTGGACGGTGGTGGTGGTCGCCCTGACCGCCGGCATCCTGGTCGCCGGCTGCGGTTCGTCGCTGGGCGCGCTCTCCTCAGGGACGTCGACCACCGACCCGGCTCCGGTCACCACCACGACGATGCCGATCACCGGCGAGGTGGCCGTGGCGTTCCCGGTGGTGGCCTGCACCAACGCATCGGGCGCGCCGCTCGACTCCTCGGGATGGAAGCCGAGCATCCTCCTCGCGCCCATCCCGACGGCCCTGGTGGGCAAGGTGGAGTTCTACTCCGACGACGTCCATACCGTCGTGGCGCCCACCGGGTGGACCTGCACCCAGACCCAGTCCTGGGACGGGGGCGTCGGACTCGCCGTCTACCCCTCGGGCAATCCCAACCCGCCCGTCAGCGGGCCGCCCTCACCGGGCACACAGGGCGTCTTCGCCACATACGACACCACGGCCCACTCGCTGGGGATCGCACTGGTGTGCCCGTTCTTCACGGTGCCGTCGTGGCAGCAGGAGGAGGCCAAGTGCGCCACCACGCCGCCGGCCGGCGAGACCGTCTCCATGCCCACGCCCGACGTGGCCTCGGTCACCGACCCGGCCGGCGTGGTGGGCAGCCTCGAGGCATCGGGCGGATCGTTCCAGGTCACCGGCACGGTGATCTTCCCCCAGGTCGAGCCGGCCGTGACCGACGGATCCGCCGTCGACGTGGCCGAGGAGTCGTGCTCGCTCCCGCAGCCGGCACTGTGCGCCACGGTCCTGTCGGACTTCGACGTGCGCGAGTTCCCGGTTCCGGGCGGCAGCTCGGCCTTCACCCCCCGGCCGAGCGGGAGCGAAGGGACCGGGTCGACCACGCCGACCACCCCGCGGCCGACCACGCCGACCAGCCCGGCCACCACCCGGACCACGCCGGCCACGCCGACGACGCCGACCACGCCGACCACGGCGCGGCCGACCACTCCCCCGACCTCACCGCCGACCACGGCTGCACCGACCAGCCATTCGACCTCGAGATGACCTGCATCGATCCATGAACCCTGGCAGTGGTCACTCCGCGGAGGGGAGCGTGCACGCTGAGCGCACGCCGGCGGCGGCGCCCCCGCGAGCCGTATAGGTTCAGCGCAGACCACCACGTCGGCCTCTCGGCACGGTGGTTGCGTTCGACCGAGGGGCAATCGGCCGGAGCCACACCAGTCGTCACAGACGCCAGGACACACCGGCCGCCGCGCCCACGGTGGCCAGTGAGCCGACCGGAGGCCAGGCATGGACAGCACAGACGGACGGGACGACGAGGGAACCGGATCGGAGGCCGCCGTGCCATCGGTGGACAGCGCCTCCTCGTTCGGCCCGAAGGCGTCACGCCGCCGGGCCCGCCCCCGGACGGGGACGGCGTCGTTGGCCAGCCTGGGTGAGTCGGGCGTGGCTCAGATGTCCACCACCGATGTCGGGGCCCACCGGGAGCGGGCCCGCAGCACCCGGATGCAGCGCCTGGCCATGGTGCTGGCACCCATCGCCATCCTGATCGTCCTGCGCGACCTGTTCGACCCGGGGGCCTCGCTGGTGCCGACCCTCCACTTCCCGCCGTCGCTCGAGCCCATGCTCCCGGCCATGGTCCTGATCCTCGTGCTCCTCCTGGTGATGGTGGTCCCGCTGCTGGCTGCCGGCAAGTCACCCCACATCCTCTACCGGCCCGACGAGCTCACCATGACCTTCGACGACGTGCGGGGCTCGGAAGGACTGGTCGAGGAGGTCACCAAGACCCTCAACCTGTTCCTGGCCCACCAGACCTTCGCCGACCAGATGGGTGGTTCGCCACGGAAGGCCATCCTGTTCGAGGGGCCACCGGGCACCGGCAAGACCTACATGGCCAAGGCCATGGCCGCCGAGGCCGGCGTCCCCTTTCTCTTCGTCTCGTCCTCGGCGTTCCAGTCCATGTTCTACGGGCAGACGAACCGCAAGATCCGCGCCTACTTCAAGGCGCTCCGGCGCCACGCCCGCCGCGAGGGTGGTGCCATCGGCTTCATCGAGGAGCTGGACGCCATCGGTGGCGCCCGGGGAGTGGGCCAGCGCCAGGGCGAGGGAATCCCCGGTGTGGTCAACGAGCTCCTCATCCAGCTGCAGTCGTTCGAACAGACGCCGGTGTCACTCCGCCTGAAGGGCCTGGCCATCGATGCCGTCAACACGTGGCTCCCGGCCCATCGCCGCATCGACAAGCCCCGTCACGTGCCGGCCAACATCCTGGTCATCGGGGCGACCAACCGGGCCAGCGACCTCGACCCCGCCCTCCTCCGGCCCGGTCGCTTCGACCGGAACATCTACTTCGGGTTGCCCGGTCGGGCCGGGCGACGCGACATCATCGATTACTACCTGTCCAAGAAGGCCCACGAGGCCGAGCTCGACGACGAGGCCCGTCGCCAGACACTGGCCGCCATGACGGCGGGATACTCGCCGGTGATGATCGAGCACCTCATGGACGAGTCGCTCGTGTGGGCCCTGCGCCGGGGCGCCAGCCGCTTCTCGTGGGTCGACCTCCAGCAGGCCAAGATGACCGAGGAGATCGGGCTGGCCCAGCCGGTCGAGTACACCGAGGCCGAGCGCCGGACCATCGCCACCCACGAGGCCGGGCACGCCACGGTGGCCTGGCTGGTGGGCAAGGGCCGCAAACTCGAGGTCCTCACCATCATCAAGCGCCGGGACGCGCTGGGTCTTCTCTCGCACTCCGAGGAGGAGGAGCGTTTCACCAAGACCAAGTCCGAGGTGCGAGCGCTCATCGACATCGCCTTCGGAGGCATGGTGGCCGAGGAGCTGTTCTTCGGGGAGTCGTCCACGGGTGTGGCCGGCGACCTTCAGGCCGCGACCACCAGCGCCTGCCAGATGATCGGTCAGCTGGGGATGGGCACCACGCTGGTGTCCTCGTCGGCCATGGAGGTGCCCGCCGGCGGGATCGTCTCCAAGGTGCTGGCCAACGACGGGACCCGGGCCGAGGTCGAGGAGCTGCTGGCGGCGTCGAAGGCGTCGGTGACCCAGATGCTCGACGCCCATCGTCACGTGGTCGAGGCCCTGCGCGACGCGCTGCTCGACCGCCAGGAGCTCATCGGAGAGGAGATCGTGTCGGTCATCCGCGGGTCCCAGCCGGCCGCCGGACAGAACGTCGGTGCCGGCGTCGGTTCAGCCTTGGCCGGCAGCGGTGCGGCCCTGACGCCTCAGGACTGAGCCGACCGGGTCACGTCCTGATCCTCGGTCCTCCGGTCACCGTCGGCCTCCCTTGGAGGTTTCGGCTCCGGGCGCCGATGGATGCGCCGCGCGGATTCGTTCCGCCGGCGGAGGCGTCGGCTCGGTACGCCGACGGTGCGCTCAGCGGGTACGGGCGGGAGGAAGCAGTGACTCGGCCGGGCGGTCGCGTGACCCCGGTCCGGGTCGGGCCCTGACTGCCCGCGCGTCCAGTGTCTCCCCGCAGGAAGAACAGGTCGGCACCACGGTCGCCTCGTGCCCGCAGGCGCGGTGCTCGACCACGACCGGGGGCCCGTCGGGGGCCTCCCACCGGTCGCCCCACTGACGCAGCGCGGTCAGGACCAGCCAGAGGTCGCGTCCCTTGTCGGTCAGTCGGTAGTCATACCGGACGGGGTGCTCCTGGTAGGGAACCTTGGTGAGGACGCCCCGACCGACCAGGTGCTCGAGGCGGTCGGTCAGGATGTTGCGCGAGATCCCCAGGCGGTCGTGGAAGTCATCGAACCGGGTGATGCCCAAGAAGCAGTCCCGGATGATGAGCATGCTCCACCATTCGCCCACGACCTCCAGGGTCTGGGCCACGGAGCAGTTCATCTCCTCGAAGCTCTTGCGTCGCACGGGCCGAGTGTAGTGGGTTGCATGGTGCAATGCAGCCCGGCAGCCCCGACCGGGCCGCTACCAGAGGGCGTTCCAGTCGTCGGGTGAGAGCCACCCGGTCGGCGCCTCCACCGGGGCACGGGCCACACTCAGCACCTCGGTGTCGATCCAGGTGGGCTGGTCGAGGCCCGATCGCCGCCAGTGCCGCAGCGGCACCGACTTCCAGTCGCGGCTCGTGGCGCCCCCGTCCGAGTACCCCGGCCGGACGAGCAGGTGGGTCGGCGACCCCGCCACCACCACACACGGCCGGACCTTGCCGTCGATGTCGGGCCGGTCGGGGTCGACGGCGTCGAAGGGGATCCAGGCGAAGACGATGCCGGTGACCCAGGGGTCGTCGCGGTCGTACTCGTCCTCCTGGGACGGGGTGAGCAGGGCACGTCGGGTGATGCTGGGGGCCGTGCCCCGTTCGGTGGGTCCCGGATCCATGGACGGGGATGCCCCGCCACCACCGGACTTGGCCCGCTCGGACTTCCTGGTCCGGCGCACCTGCTCGGCGGCCTTGCGGGCCGCCTCCTGCCGCTTACGGCGATCTTCGGCATCCCGCTGCTTCTTCCGCCTCCGCTCCTCGCGCTGCTCGGGCGTGGCGCCGATGTCAGGCCTGGTCCCCGCCTTGGGGGTTGTCGCCACGGGTTCGGCGTCCTCCCAACCGGTGAGCCCGAAGCGGGGCTCGCGGTCGAGGAGCGAGAAGCAGAGGTCGGACGCCGGCATGTCCGCATCGGCCACCGATGCCAGCATCACGGCCACGACCGTGACGGGGAACTCGTCCCCGAGCTGGTCGAGGACCGCCACCAGCTGCTCCTCGGTGGGGTCGTCCGAGTGCTCGCCCAGGAGCTCGATGGTGCGGTCCAGGCACGGGTCGGCGATGGCGGCGGCCACGTAGGGCAGGGCGGCGCGGAAGGGCGTTGTGATCAGGGCCCGGGCCGGATCGCGGTGCTTGCGCAGGGCGTTGATGGCATTGCCGACCGCCTTGGGCATGACAAAGGCCGGAGTGGTGGTGAGGTCGAGTGCCGTCACCAGCTCGGCGCGGCCGACCTGGGCGACGGCGGCCTTGAGCATGGCGCGTCGTGCGCTGTCGGTGATGGCGCCGTCCATGGCGTGGTCCTCCCGTGTCGGCTTGTCGGCGGCTCATCTTGGCAGAGCCGGGGCCCCATCGACGCGCCATCGGCCCTGGTTCGGGTCCCCGGCGGGGGAACGGTGGCCAGGAACCCCTGTTACGGCCGAATGAACACTTCTCACCATGCGGAAGATCTACCGCCGGCGGCGTGTTGAATAGAGGGTGAAGAAAGTAGAAGGCACCGCAATGACGACACAGGACAGCAGCAACCAGGCAGACGCAGTTCAGGTACAGGCAGACGCAGTTCAGGTAGTGGATACGACACCGGACACGAGTGAGGAGCGCGAGATGACCGACGAGAGGAACTTGACCCCAGGAGACCAGTTGCGTGCCCTCCCCACCGAGGCACAGCAGCGAGGGACGCGCTTCGTGTCCGCCCAAGCCATGCAGGCCCGGCTGTTCTCGGTGTACGACGCCGCCGCCGCGGCCGAGGACGCCCTCGCACTCGTGCAGCAGCAGCTCACCCTGACCCTCAATCGCAGCTACTACGAGGCCGACGAGATCGAGCACATGGCGAGCGAGCTCGACTCCCTGCTGGCCCTCGAGTCCCTCGGCCTCACCGACGAGGACTTCGGTGCGGAGGGTGAGCTGGTCTCCGAGGAGTGATCCGAGGAGCAGGAGTCGTTCAGCCGGCCAGTTCCTTGACCTTGGCGACGAGGTCGACGGGACGTTGGTCACCGACGGGAACCGGGGTCACCTGCAGATGGGTGACCCCGGCCTCGCGGTAGGCGGCGATCCGTTCGGCCACGTAGCTCTCGGGCCCACACAGTGAGGTGAGCTCCAGCAACTCCGAAGGCACCAGCGCGGCCGCCTCGGACTTCTTGCCGCTGAGGTACAGGTCCTGGATCTCCTCGGCCTCCTTCTCGAAGCCGTACCGGCGGACCACGTCGTTGTAGAAGTTCCTCCCCTTGGCACCCATGCCGCCGACGTAGAGGGCGGCGCTGGGCCGGCCCAGCTCCCGCAGCCGGGTGACCTCCTCGCCCTCCCCGATGGCCAGGAGGCCCCCGGTGGTGATCTGGAGCGGCCCGAGTGACGGGTCACGCTTGGCCTGCCCGGCGGCCAGGGCCTCGCCCCACACACTCCGGGCCTTTTCCGGCATGAACAGCAGCGGGATCCAGCCGTCGGCCAGCTCCGCCGTCATGGCGACGTTCTTCTCGCCCAGCGCCGCCACCCACACCGGGATGGACGGCCGGACAGGGTGGGCGATGATCTTGAGCGGCTTGCCCAGTCCGGTTCCGCGGTCGGCGGGCAGGGGCATGGTGTAGTACTTCCCCTCGTGGACCAGGGGGGCCTCGCGGGCCCACACCTGGCGGCAGACGTCGATGATCTCGCGGGTACGGGCGATCGGCGCGTCGAAGGGGACGCCGTGGAAGCCCTCGATGACCTGTGGCCCCGATGATCCCAGCCCGAGCTGGAACCGTCCGTCCGAGAGGGTGTCGATGCCCGCCGCCGTCATGGCGATCAGCGTGGGTGTCCGGGTGTAGATGGGCAGGATGGCCGACCCGATCTCCACCCGCTCGGTCAGCGCGGCGATGTAGCCCATCAGGCTGGGCCCGTCCAGGCCGTAGGCCTCCGCCACCCACACCATGTCCAGGCCGGCCTTTTCGAACTCGGCCACCTCGGCAGCGGCGTTCCGGAACCCACCGGCATAGCTGAGGAACGTGGTGATCTTCATCGGTACTCCTTGTCGCTGCCCGGACCGTCCGGTTCGCTGCTGGGACCGTCCGGCGCCGGCCCGGCCGGCCACCGGCCACTGACACTAGGGGTTGGTCGGCGGCCGGTGCCCATCAGTCCCACAGGCGGACGCTCATCGACTGGCTGGCCGTCGCCAGCAGGTTGCCCGTCTCGGACCACAGATAGGCGACCCCCTGGCCGAACCCGCCCACCAGCGCCTGGATGCGGATGTCGCACAGCACCCACTCGGTCGGCTCGAGGCGGACCACCCGGATGGTGTTGTCGAGGCTCCGGGACATGACCGGCCGACCCAGCGGTTGGGACAGGCCTCCGGTCACATAGTCGCCGATGATGGCCAGTGTGGCGGCGGACGGCTCGAGATGACCGGGGACCCTGGCCCACAGCGCGCTGTCGGGCTCCCCCGTCGCACCGGCACCCGCCGCCATCTCCTCGAAGGTGCGGCCCTTGGCCAACCGCACGTCGATCCGGTCGAAGATGGAGGTGGAGTTGAAGCTGGGCAGCCGCCGGGGTGGGCACTCGGCCGGGGGCGGCACCACCGGTGGCTGCGCCCACACCCCTCCCACGTCCAGGGATCCGGGAAGTCCCAATGCGGCGTTGACGGTGACGATCTCCCTGTCCCCGGTGGTGCCGACAGCCCGGGCCTGGGTGATCTGGCGTCCCACGGCAGCCAGGGTCACGGTGAGCTCGAGCTCGGAGTGGGTGGGGGCGAAGGACAGGTACTGCGCCGTCGACCACACCGTGGGTCGGCCCGATGCCGCCTCCAGCGCCACCAGCGCGGCACCCAGGCCGCAGCCGCCGAACAGGAAGTTGCCCGGCGTCGTCAGCTCGGGGACCACACGGAAGCGCCAGTGGAGGTCGTCGTCGACCGGCTCCATGCCGAGGAACTCTCGGGCGTCGGTCACCGGATCAGCGCCGTCGGGGTCGCGCCGACCCGGTGGCGGTCACCGCGGCGGAACCGGAGTGTCCCGCCGGGGCGGCGGCGCGGGTGGGCGCGGTCAACTGCGGGGCACCTCGGACCAGGGCAGCTCCTTGTCCACGCGGACGTCGCCGGGCAGTCCGAGGATCCTCTCGCCCAGGATGTTGCGTTGGATCTCCGAGGTGCCGCCCTCGATGGAATTGGCCCGCGAGCGGATGAAGAGCTTCCGGGCCGATCCCGATGGGCCCACCAGTCCGAGGGTCTCGGCCCTGCGCATGGTGTAGTCGTAGTCGATCAGGCCGTCGGGGCCGAGCAGGTCGATGCACAGTTCGTAGATGCGCTTGTTCACCTCGGCGAACATGAGCTTGGCGATGGAGCCCTCGGGCCCCGGGTTGCCGGCCTTGCGGTTCTGGCTGGCCCGGAGGTTGGTGAGCCGGAGGGCCTCGGACTCGATCCAGAGCCGCATCAGACGGTCCCGGTCGACAGGGTTGCGACGGCTCCCCTCGCGCTTCCAGATGCGCACGGCCTCGGCGATGGAGCCGGACCCGCGGCCGGGTGTGCCCGTCCCCCCGCCGATGGTGGTCCGCTCGTTGGACAGGGTGGTCATGGCCACCCGCCAGCCCTCTCCGACGTCGCCGACCCGGTCGGCATCGGGCACGTGGACCTCGGTCAGGTAGACCTCGTTGAACTCGGCCTCACCGGTCATCTGGCGCAGGGGCCGGACCTCGACACCCGGTGCGTGCATGTCGAGGGCGAAGTAGGTGAGGCCCTTGTGCTTGGGGACATCGGGGTCGGTGCGGGCCACCAGCATGCCCCGGTCGGCGATATGGGCCAGGGTGTTCCAGACCTTCTGGCCCGAGATCACCCACTCGTCGCCGTCGCGCACGGCCCGGGTGGACAGGCCGGCCAGGTCCGAGCCCGAGCCGGGCTCGCTGAACAGCTGGCACCAGGCCTCCTCGCCGGTGAACATCCTCCGCAGCAGACGGGTACGCAGCTCGTCGGACCCGTGGGTGACCACCGTGGGGCCGGCCATGGTCAACCCGAAGAATTCGCGGGCACCCGGAGGGGCGGCTCCCGCCTCCCCCAGCCGGCGGTCCACCTCCCGCTGCAGATTGGGCGGCACACCCAGTCCCCCGTACCCTTCGGGAAACGAGACCCAGGCCAGTCCGAGGTCGTACTGCCGGGAGCGGAACTTCTCGACCGGCGCGGTCCGGGGATCCATCTCGTCGAGCAGCTGGTTGGTCAGTTCCTGCACGCGGGTCGCATCGTCGGCCATGACCCAAACATACCGCCCCGGCCGGGGATGGGCCCGGGGCCGATCGCCACCGGGGTGGGCCGGGAGACCGGCGCGCCGTGCCCGCACCCACCCTCGGCCGGGGCGCGACTACTGCTTGGGCTTCTGGCCCAGAATCCGCAGGAGGAAGGAGCCGGCCCGACCGGGCTTGGCCGGGGGGCGGTGCTCCGACCCGTGGCCGTAGCGTCCGAACCCCGATCCCCCCACGGCCCCCTCGAGCTGGTTCGGCTCCTCGTACCGGGGCACGTGGGGCTCCTTGCTCCGCCGCTTGCGCGGCTTGTCTCCTGCAGATCCCATGGACCCATCATGGCCGCTCGGGGCTGCACCCGCGCACTCGTGCGCCGGGCGGCCACCCGCGGCCGGGTCCGACGGCGACCGGGCCGGTCAGCGGGCGGGGCAGACCACCCTGACGGTGGTGATCGCCGTGGCCCGGACCGCTACCTTGCCGTGACTGACGCAGCTGTCATCCAGCCCGCCGGTTCTGGTGCCGACGACCCCGTAGGAACCGACCGGGACCACCAGGTGGAACGTCCCCGAGGCGCCGACCACCGCCGTCGCGGTCCTGCCCGACGAGGACACGGCCACCACGGCCCCGCTGACCGGCTGGGTCGTGCCCGACGCGGCAGGTCCGTCCATCACCATCTGGCCGACCAGGGTGCCCTGCGGCGTGGACGAAGACGACGACGACGAACAGCTGGCCAGGGCCAGCCCAGCCGCGAGTATCCCGATCCCCAGTGCCCATCTCACGGCGCTCACCCTTACACAGGTCATGGGGCCTCCGGAGCCACCGGTCCACGGGGACGTCGGAACCGTGCCCGAACCAGACAGGTCGGCTCCGAGCCGTCCGAACGGGGGTACCCCAGCAGGCCGGTCCCACCCGGAACCACACCGGGCGGCCGCTCAGGCGAGGCGCCCCCACATCAGGATGCGCTTGAAGGCGTAGAGGTACGGGGTGCTGTCACCGAGCAGGGTCACCAGGCGGGACCGGTAGAGCTCGACGAAGTTCGGCCATCCCTCCCCGAACGACTCCTTGAACCGGGTGAGGCTGGTCCCCTTGACCCACTCCACCACCTCGGAGGACGAGGCCAGGCGGTGCAGGTAGACCTGGAGCCGGACGTGCTGCACCTCGAAGCCCAGGGACGCCAGCACCAGGGCGTACTCCTCGGGACGGAGCACGTTCTGGTCCACGGGATCGGGCGGTGGCTCATTCAGGAGCTCGGACGCCAGCTCGGCAGCCACGCGGTGGGAGGGGTGGTCGGCGTTGCTCGGGACCTGGACGGCCAGCTGACCACCCGGACGCAGCGAACCGGCCCACCGTTCGAGCACGGCCCGGTGGTCCGGCACCCACTGGAGTGAGGCGTTGGCCACGACGATGTCGTAGTCCCCCGGGCTCTCCCACGTGCCGATGTCACCGAGCTCGAACTGCACCGAGCCACCGGCGTGGGCCGCGGCCCCGGCGATCATGGCCGGCGAGCGATCCACCCCGAGGGTGGCGGACGCCCCGACCACGCCGTGCAGCTCGGCGGTCAGCCGCCCGTCGCCACACCCGAGGTCGACCAACCGGGGCGAGTCCGCCGGAACGAGGAGGTCCACAAGGTCCCAGAAGGGCGCCTCCCGCTCGGCGGCGAACCGGTTGTACTGGTCGGGGTCCCATCCGTCCTGCGCGGTCATGTCGACGGGCCCTCCTGTCGGGTCGGTCATGCGCCGTCCGAGCACGGACGACGTCTGAGCCTCTGGCCACCGCCACCGTAACGTGCCGGTGCGGCCCGGTCGCTCGGCATCCGGCTCGGGGCCGAGTCCGGGCGGGTCCAGACGGCCTCAGTACTGGAGCTCGTCGGGCAGGCAGTCGCGGTGGTCGGGCTCCGGCTGGTCCGTGAACCTCACGGCGTCGACAGTGCTCCGGCCCTCCAGCAGGGCCCGGGCCACACGGTGCATGCCGTCCATCACGCGACCATCGGCGCCCAGGATGATCGGGTAGGACGGGTCGACGTCCCGGACCAGGCGCATCTGGTCGACGATCCGGCGGACGGTGGGCACCTCGGGACCGACACCGAACCAGTAGTCGGTGTCGAGCTCCCGGATGGCGTCCAGCGGGACCGGGCGGACCGGGAGCCCCCGGGTCAGTTCGATCAGACGGTCGATGTCCCAGGCGTCGTACCGCCGCGCACCGGGCCAGAAGTGGTACTGCTTCCGCACGCCACCATTCTCGCTCGCCGGAGACCCCCCCCGGTCACCGACCGGGCCGACGGCCCTCCCCGGCCCGGTCCGGCACTCCGAGATGGCCACGGGTGCCATGCTGGGCCCATGCGCCGTGAGCTCTTGAAAGCCGCCGACTCCCTCGGGATCAGGCCGGGACTGGCCCGTGCCCGTGACGGGCTGGTGGCGGCCCTGACCGGCGGCAACGCCAACGCCCTGCACCGGCGCAACCATCTCGACGACGCTCATCTCAAGCTGCTGCTCAGCTTCCTGCTCGCCCCGGAGTCGTCCTGCCTCGACGTCGGCGCCCACAAGGGGATCTTCCTCACCCACTTCGTCCGGCTCGCACCCCGTGGCCACCACATCGCCTACGAGCCACTCCCCCACCTGGCCGCCGAGCTGGCCGAGCGGTTCCCCTCCATCGAGGTCCGCCGCGCCGCGCTGTCCGACCACGAGGGGGAGAGCACCTTCGTCCATGTGAAGGACCAGCCCGCCTACAGCGGACTGCGCCGTGGCACCTCGACCGACGGACACGACACCGAGTCCATCGACGTGACGACCGAGCGCCTCGACGACCACGTCCCCCCGGGTTGGCTGCCCACCTTCGTGAAGATCGATGTCGAGGGGGCCGAGGGGCTGGTGCTGTCGGGGGCCATGGACACGTTGCGCCGGGCCCGGCCCGTCCTGGCCTTCGAGCACGGCTGGGGGGGTGGGGAGGCCCACGGCGTCACCGACGACGACATGTACCGCATGGTCTGTGGCGACATCGGGTTGCGGCTGTTCGACCTGGACGGTGGCGGGCCGCTGGACCGGTCCCAGTTCCGGGACGCGTTGGCGTCGGGGCATCGCTGGAACTGGGTGGCCCACCCCTAGCCACCGTCGGCCGACGCTCCCCAGGCCGGGCCGGCCGACGTTGGGACCCCGGCCGGAACGCCGATGCTCAGGGCTGCAGTCGGTCGATGCGCCAGCCGGACCCGTCGGGGGTGTAGCGGATCCGGTCGTGGAGCCGGTTGTCGCGGTGCTGCCAGAACTCATAGCTCCGGGGAACCACCCGGATCCCACCCCACCAGGGCGGCCGGGGCACCGGGCCCTCGGCGAACTCGGCGGCGGACTCCTCCACCCGGCGGTCCAGGTCCGGCCGGCCCGAGGTGGGCTGGCTCTGGTGCGACGCCCACGCCCCGATCTGGCTCCCGCGGTGCCGGGTGGCGAAGTAGGCGTCGGACTCCTCGTCGCTGGTCCGCTCGACGGCACCCTCGATGCGCACCTGGCGGGCCGTGGCCTCCCAGTGGAAGAGGAGGGAGGCCTGCGGATTGTCGGACAGCTCCCGTCCCTTACGGCTGTCGTAGTTGGAGAAGAAGACGAACCCGCGGTCGTCCCACTCCTTCAGGAGCACCATCCGCACCGACGGGCGGCCCTCCCGGTCGGCGGTGGCCACGGCCATGGCTTCGGGAGCGTCCATCACCACGGCAGACTGCTCGTACCAGCGCCCGAACTGTGCCACCGGGTCGGAGTCCACGGAGTCCTCGAGCAGGGGCTCGTCCGGTTCGATCATCCTCCGACCCTACCGGGAGCGCTGTCGCCGGCCGCCGGGGTGCGGGCCCTCGCCGGGCCCGGCCGGGACGTCGGGGTTCCGGCCCGTCGGTACACTCGTGCCCCGTGCACGGTGCCATCGACGTCGAGGCCGAGCGGGCCGCCACCCCGGGTGCGTCAGGGGTGGCCCACCTCAACAACGCCGGTGCCTCCCTGCCCACCTCGGCCACGCTGGACGCGGTCATCGCCCATCTCCGCCTGGAGTCCGAACGCGGTGGGTACGAAGCGGCGGCCCTGGTGTCGGACCGGATCGACGCCGTGCGGGCCTCGGCCGCCCGCCTGCTCGGCTCGGGGCCCGACGAGGTGGTGGTGACCGGTTCGGACACCCAGGCCTGGACCAAGGCCCTGTGGGGCTTCGCCCTCGGCGGGGGCGTGTCGGGGGGCGACCGCATCCTGGCCGACCGGATCGCCTACGACAGCCACTATCTCGCCCTCCTCCAGGTCTGCGCGCTGACCGGGGCCACCATCGAGGTGGTGCCCAGTCGGGACGACGGGACGATCGACCTCGACGCGCTGGGGGAGGCCCTCGGGTCGGGACCCGTGGCGCTGGCGTCGGTGACCCACGTGGGCACCCACCGGGGGCTGGTCAATCCGGTGGAGGACGCCGGCGCCCTGTGCCGGCGGGCCGGCGTGCCCCTCTTCCTCGACGCGTGCCAGAGCCTGGGCCAGATGCCGGTCGATGTCGGGGCCATCGGATGCGACGTGGCGACGTCCACGGGACGGAAGTGGCTGCGGGGTCCGAGGGGCACCGGGCTGCTCTACGTCCACCCCGGGTTCGCCGACCGGCTGAGCCCCCCCGGCATCGGCGGCGGTTCGGCCGTCTGGACCGATGCCGGCCACTACCGGCTGCTTCCCGGTGCGCAACGGTGCGGGGAGTTCGAGGTGTCGGTGGCCACGCACCTGGGGCTGGGGGTGGCCATCGACCACGTCCTCGAGCTCGGGCCCGACGCCATCGCCGGCCGGGTGGGCGAGCTGGCCGAGCACCTGCGCCGCCTGCTGTCGGACCTCGACGGCGTGGAGGTCCACGACGGCGGGTCGCGTCGATCAGGCATCGTCACCTTCACCCTGGAGTGGGCCACACCGGCCGAAGTGGTGGCCGCGGCCCATGCGGCCGGGATCAATGTCACGGCCAGCGGTTCGGCCTCGGCCCGGCTGGACGAGGCCAACCCCGACGCGGTGGTCCGGGCCTCGCCGCACTACTACAACACCACCGACGAGCTCGAGGCTCTGGTCGAGGTGGTCAGCGCCCTCCGGCCCGGTCAGTCCGCGCCGTAGAACGGCGCGCCGAAGCTGTAGACGGCACCGTTGGCCCCCACCAGCCAGTAGCCCCCCGTGGCGGAGTCGCCGGCCATGCCGACGATCGGGGCGGGAATGGCGTGACCGCCGCCGGAGCCGTGGAAGGGTGCGCCGAAGGCGAACACGCCGCCGTCCGAGGCGACGAACCAGTAGCCGGCGTCCGGGGTGGCGACCGCCGTCGACACGATCGGCCTGGCCAGGTGCAGCGCCCCCGTGGACCCGAAGAACGGGGCGTGGAAGGCGAAGACGCCCCCGTCGGAGGCCACCTCCCAGTACCCGCCGGTCTGGGCGTCGGCGGTGATGGCCACCACCGGTTCGTTGAGGCGGCGTCCGCCCATCGATCCCCGGAACCTGGCGTCGCCGAAGGCGAAGATGCCACCGTCCGACGCCACCAACCAGTAGCCCTGGTCGTCGGCGGTCGGGGCCATGTCCACCACCGGCGCGTTGAGGCGGTGCCCACCCATCGACCCGAAGAACCGGGCGTCGCCGAAGCAGAAGATCCCTCCGTCACCCGCCACCAACCAGTACCCGAGCCCGTCACTGGTCGACACGATGTGGGCGATCGGTGAGTCGAGCCGGACCGAGGCCATCGAGCCGTACGACGTGGCCCCACCGTGGGCACTGACCCCGCCCGCCGCGTCGACCAGCCAGTAGCCGTTGCCCGACGGCGTCGAGGCCATCCCGACCACCGGACCCGACAGGGAACCGGGGGACGGTGCCGGGGCGGCACTGGGGGCCGGGGTCGACGAGGCCGCGGTGGAGCCTTCCTCACGGGTGACCGTGAACGACGCGTTGGACTGCAGGCTGGAGGGCACCGCCACCGGACTGCCGTTCGACGTCACGGTGGTGATCGGTGACGGGGTGAACTCACCGATCGGCGTGCCGTTCACCGTGCAGCTGGTGAACGAGACCGACCCGTATTGGGCGTAGGGCACCGGGGTATTGCCCGGGTCCTCGGCGATGCACTCGGCCGAGGCCTTGGTGGCACCCTTCAACGTCTGGGTCGTCGAGGCGCTGTGCCCGGTGGTGACGTCGAGCAGGCGGAGCTTGTAGGAGTTGCTTCCCTCGTAGGTCACGCTGGCCTGCATGGCGTCACCCGGGCTCACGGCCAGCCCGCTGAAGACCACCGGGCTGGCCGGGTACATCTCGTACCACGGCGTGTACACGGTGATCCCGTTGTCGCAGCTGGCGTCGACGCCGTCCTGCTCCACCGTCCCGGTGCCCAGGCCGTCGATTCCGGCCCAGAAGGAGCTGGCCGACTGCTCGTTCCCTCCGCAGGAGAGCAAGGCGGGCACCACGAACGCCGCCTCGACCGAGGTGAAGCCGCCCGTGTGGCCGGTCAGGCCGTACCCGGACCAGTTCAAGGAGTTCAACGTGTCGCTGACGGCCTTGCCGGTCCGAGGCAGGTGACCGGCGGGGATCAGGGGTGGGTGGAGGCCCACCCGGTCCGGGGCGGTGGCCAGCGCGTGCCGGGCCACAGGTGCGGCCCCGACCGTCGGCGACGCACCCGCGACCCCGGCGATGCCCACGACCGAGAGGGCGGCGACGGCCACGGCGGACGCCAGGGCGCGTCGGCTCGATCCGTGCACCCGGGATCGAGCTCCCGCGACCGGACCAATTGCACCGTCGTTGCCTCTGTCGACCATCTGCCTGCCCATCCTGCGTGGCCCCGTGAGCGGATGCCGGCCACACGGATGCGTTCCGTGGGCACACCGCTCGCTGTGGACCCTGTATCGACCGGCGCAGGGTGGACCTTGAGCCGACCGGGCGCCAGGACGGGCGTCCAGGCGTGTGGTTCACCCCCGGTCGGCAGTCGGCGGGGGTGGGCCCGGGCCCGTCGGGGGAACCGGTCACCCACGCCCGGGAGCGGTGCGTCGCGTTCCCGACGAGGCGCTCCCGGGCTTGGCGAAGCAGGTCACCAGATGGTCGTCCACGATGCCCACCGCCTGCAGGTACGAGTAGACGATGGTCGACCCCACGAAGGTGAACCCCCGACGCTTCAGGTCCTTGCCCACCCGGTCCGACAGCGCCGTGTGGGCCGCCAGGTCGGACGGGGTGCGCGGATGGTGCACCACCGGCGTGTCGTCGACGGCCCCCCACAGGTAGGTGGCGAAGGTGCCGAACTCCTCGGCCAGCGCCACGAAGGCCCGGGCGTTGGACACGGTGCCCCGGACCTTGAGCCGATTGCGGACGATGCCCGGATCCTCCAGCAGGGAGGCGATCCTGGCCTCGTCGAATCCGGCCACCACCTCAGGGTCGAAGCCGGCGAACACCTCGCGGTACCGCTCCCGCTTGTTGAGGATGGTGGCCCACGACAGCCCGGCCTGGGCCCCCTCCAGGGTCAGCATCTCGAACAGGTGGACGTCGTCACGCGAGGGGACGCCCCACTCGTCGTCGTGGTAGGCGCGCATGGCGTCGGAGCTGTCGGCCCAGTCGCAGCGGACGACCATCCCGGCTCCCGGGCGTTGCGTGCCGGTCATCGGCCGCAACCTACACCGTGGCCCGAGGTAGCTCCCGTGGCCGGTCCTGCGGAGTCCCAGGCAATCCCCAGCGATTTCTCAGACATCTTTCAGGTGGGGTGGGCAGGGTGGAGCCATGATCGTCAGAGCCCCGAGACAGCAGGTGCTGTGGCTGGTCCGCCACGGCGAGACCGACTGGAACCGCATGGGATGGGTCCAGGGGCACCTCGACTCACCGCGGCTAACCCGCCGGGGCCGGGCCCAGGCCCGCCGGGTGGCCTCGCTGCTGGTCACCAAGGATGTGGGCGCGGTCTACTCCAGCGACCTCCGCCGGGCCCGGTCCACCGCCGACATCATCGGCCGCACCCTGGGCCTGCCGGTCCAGACCGACGCCCGTCTCCGCGAGCGCTCTTTCGGCCGGCTGGAGGGCGCACCCACCGGCTCGCTCCGCCCCGAGGTCACCGGCATCGTCGGTGGGCGGATCGCCGACATCGTCGCCCACCCCGTCGAGGGCGAGTCGCTCACCGACGTGGCCGACCGGTGCGCCGACTTCGTCTCGTGGCTCGGCTCCCGCTCCGGCCGGGGCGACATCGTGATCGTGGCCCATGGCGGCACGGTCCGGCTCCTGCGCGCCGCCCTGGCCGGCACACCGCTGACCGGCCTGTCCTGGGGCACGGTGGCCAACGCCAGCGTCCACCGCATCACCTACCCGACGCTGCCGACCGGACCCTTACCTCCGCTGGCCGTTCCGGTTGGCGCGCCACAGACCCGCCATCCCACCCCGGGGCTCCATCCGACCCCCAGCGGGCACTGACCGCACCGGGAGGTCCGTGACCGGTCAGGTGGCCCCGGGCTCGGCGAAGAGGTCGGCCGGATCCTCCTCGTAGGAGCGGTGGAGCGTCATGGAGGTCCACCACCGCTGGCCGTCGGCGTCACGCACCAGGCTGAAACGGCTGATGGTCCGCTGGCCGCCGTCGTGGTCGCGGTAGACGAGGTCGACGCCGAGCTCCCCCGCCTCGACCGCGCCCACGATCTCGTGGCGCAGCCCGCCGGCGTCGTCCCGCAGTGCCCCCTGCCAGAAGCCGACATCGCCGGGCGGGATCCACAGTGAGCGGGTCTGGGCCCGGAACCCCTGGGGCCCGACCGGCTCCTCCAGCCCCAGTCGCAGGCCGGGGTACGGCTGCCAGGCTTCGATCACGGCGATCCCGTTGCCGACGTTGCGCACCTGCATGGCCAGGTAGACCACGCCCTCGACCACCTCGACGGAGGCCTGGCCACCCGGCACCACCACCCAATGCCGGTCCCCGAACATGATGCGCTCCTCGGGATCCTCGAGGCGGCTGGGCGCCAGGACCGGCCGGAGGGCCAGCCGGAACGAGCGCTCGGCCACCCGGGCGGCGTGGTTGGCCGAGCGGACCGAGGCGAAGGTGGCGACGGCCAGGACCAGCGTTCCGGCGGCGGTGGCCAGCGAGGAGATGGTGACCCACTCGTCGGTCCCGAACATCCCACGCACCCTACCGGGAGATCAGGGCGCCACGGCGGGGCGGCCGACGGGGCGGTGGCGCGATCATGGGGCGATGGACTCGACCCTGCTGACCGTGGACACCTCGGCCCGGACCGTGGTCGACCTGACCGGCGAGATCAGCCGGTTCTGTGCCTCACGGGGCGACGGCCTGGTCAACGTGTTCGCCCCCCACGCCACCGCCGGGCTGGCCCTGATGGAGGTGGGATCGGGCTCCGAGCAGGACCTCGACGATGCCCTGCGGCGGCTGCTGCCCCGGGACGACCGCTACCTGCACCGGCACGGGGAGCGCGGCCACGGTGCCGATCACGTGCTTCCGGCTCTGGTCAGCCCGTCGCTGTCGGTACCGGTGCTGGACGGGCGCCTCCAGCTCGGGACGTGGCAGCACGTGGTCCTGGTGGACACCAACGCCGACAACCCCCGGCGCCAGGTTCGGCTCAGCTTCCTGTCGGGCTGACTCCGGCCGGGCCGGGCATGGGCACGGAGCCGATCACGACGGCGAGAACGGTGGCCCATGGCCCGGGACGATCAGGACCGGGCCGAGGGCCAGCAGAGCGGCCCGCGACTCCTCCAACTGGCGCTGGTCGGTGGCCAGGGGGTCGACCTCGGGACCGTCCTCGGCCCACCACAGATGGGTGCAGGCCACCAGGCCGTCCTCGGTCCGGACCAGCGTGGTGATGTCCTCGGGAGTGTGGCCGGGCGTGGCCCGGAGCGACACCGAGGGCGAGAGCTCGAAGCCGTCGGCGGGCCGCTCGGTCCACACGTCGTCGCGGTAGATGGCCCAGTGGTCGTGGAAGCGGGCCTCGGTGAACAGGGCGGCGTTCAGCGTGTGGTCGGGATGGTGGTGGCTGAACACCACATCGGTGACGCCGCAGGGGTCGACGCCGGCGGCGGTCAGCGGGTCGAGGATGGCCGACCGGTGGGCCACCATGCCCGGGTCCACCACGATCACGGCGTCGCCGTCACGGACCAGGACCACGGTGCTCGCCACCCGTTCGTCTGCATACCCCACGGTGAGCACGTCGAGCTGGGCGGTCACCGATCCTCCTACTGCTTGGCCATGGCCACGGAGAGTCGGTCCTCGGGACTGATCAGGTGCGAGTGGTCGTCCAGCCCCTGGTCGAGCTGGACCCAGTGCACGGTGCCGTCGAATCGGCTCGTGTCCGGGGTGTAGTCGTCGCTCACCGACGTTCCGTAGTCGATCCCGACATCGAGGGTCTCGTCACCGGAGAACATCATGGGGATGCTGGCCTCCTGCCGGGCCGATGCCACAGCGGACCCGTCCACGAACAGCCTCGTGTCGCCTCCTTTGGCCAGGCCGTCCCCGTCGTAGGTGAACTCCACCCGCACCTGATGGGTCCCGGGACCCAGCGGTTCCGTCGCGGTGGCCTTGACCCGGTTGAGGCCGAGCAGGTTGTAGCAGTGGGTGGGGATGCCATCGTTGAGGTAGAGGGACCACCCACCGAACGCCCCACCCTGGGCCACGATCACGCCGCTGGCACGCTCGGTGGCGACCTCGATGGCCGCCGTCACCGTGTACGACTTGTTCTTGAGGTTGAGGACGGTGTTCTCCGTGAGCCGTCCCATGCCACCGAAGAGGAGCTGCGACGTTCCGGTGACCAACGACGGTCGGCCCGCCAGGTCCGAATTGAACCGCTCCACCCGTCTGTCGTCGAGAGGCAGGACCTGGTGCTTCACCGCCTCGATCAGAAACAGGCGCTGAAGCTCGGCCAGCCGGTCCGGGTGTTGGGCGGCGATGTCGTGGGCCTGCGTCCAGTCGGACGTGGTGTCGTAGAGCTCCCATACATCCTCGTCCAGGGGCGGGAGCACCGCCCCGAACAGCCAGGGGACACTGTGGCGGGTGACGGCCGTCCAGCCCTTGTGGTAGATCCCACGGTTGCACAGCATCTCGAAGTACTGGGTCTCCCGACGCTCGGCGGCTCCGGCGTCGTCGAACAGATAGGCCATGGAGACGCCCTGCAGGGGCTGCTGCTCGAACCCGTTGACCATCGTCGGCTCGGGGAGGTGGGCCACATCGAGGACCGTGGAGGCCACGTCGATCACGTGGTGGAACTGATCACGGACCTCCCCCTTGGCGGTGAATCCGTGGGGCCAGTGGACGATGGTTCCGTTGCGTGTCCCACCGAAGTGCGATGCCACCTGCTTGGTCCACTGGTAGGGGGTGCACATGGCGTTGGCCCATCCCACCGCGTAGTGGTTGTAGGCCTCGGGCGTCCCGAACTTGTCGATGTTGGCCGCCATGAACTCGGCGGTCTCGAACGCCGCCGCCCCGTTGAGGGAGAACAGCTCGTTGAAGGTCCCGTTGGGCGTGCCTTCGGCGCTGGCCCCATTGTCCCCGATGATGTAGTACACCAGCGTGTCGTCGAGGACCCCGAGGTCCTCCAATGCGTCGATGACCCGCCCGACGGCATGGTCGGTGTGCTCCAGGAACCCGGCGTAGACCTCCATCTGACGGGCCAGGACCGGTTTCAGGATGTCGGGCACGTCCGCCCAGGCCTGGATCTCCTCCGGGCGGGCGGTGAGATCGGCGTCGGCGGGGATCGCGCCCTGCTCCTTCTGCCTGGCGAAGATCTCGGCGCGCAACTCGTCCCACCCGGCGTCGAAGCGGCCCCGGTACCGGTCGGACCACTCCGGGGCGACGTGGTGGGGTGCATGGGTGGCACCGGGGGCGAAGTAGGCGAAGAAGGGCTTGTCGGTCTGGAGCGCCCGTTGCTGCCGGAACCAGGCGATGGCCTTGTCGGTCAGGTCGTCGGTCAGGTGGTAGCCCTCAGCCGGTGTCGACGGGGGCTCGACCGGGGTGGTGCCTTCGTAGAGCGCCGGGTAGTACTGGTTGGTCTCGCCGCCGATGAAGCCGTAGAAGTAGTCGAACCCGCTGCCGGTGGGCCACAGGTCGAAGGGCCCGACGGGGCTGGTCTTCCACACCGGTACCTCGTGGCACTTGCCGAACTGGGCGGTCGAGTAGCCGTTCTGCTTCAGGATCTCGGCCAGTGGGGCCGTGGACTTCGGTCGGATCGAGGTGTAGCCCGGTGCCGACGTGGCCGTCTCGGTGATCGTCCCCATGCCCACGGTGTGGTGGTTGCGTCCCGTCAGCAGGGCCGCCCTCGTCGGAGCGCACAGGGCCGTGGTGTGGAACCGGCTCAACCTGATGCCACCGGCGGCCAGCCGGTCCGCTGTCGGCGTGTTGACCGCCCCGCCGAAGGCGGAGGAGGCGCCGAAGCCGATGTCGTCGAGCAGGACGATGAGCACATGGGGCGCTCCGGCCGGCGGCCGGGGCTCGGTGATCGGCGGGAACGAGGTGTCGGGGTCCTTGGCGTCGTAGGTGGTCAGCCCGACGTTCGGGGGATCGTGGATGGGCAGGATGAAGCGGTTCACATCGGGCATCGGGGCCTGGACTCTCCTCGTCGGTACTCGGCCCGACCGTAGCGTGGGATCGGCGTGGGAGGGGCCTCGACCCGCGTGGCACGGGCGTGTGTGACATGCACGTGACACCCGGTCGCCCCGACCATGGCGACGCCGTCGGCGCCGCCATGGTCGCGGCGGGACACGTCAGGTCAAGGCCGGGGCTCCGATCCGGGGGTGCGGTACCATCGCCCATGGCCACCAAGGTCATGCTCGACATCGACGGGGTGCTCACCGTGTCGTGGCGGCCGCTCCCGGGGGCCGTGGACACCGTCAGGTGGCTCCATGCCCACGGGATCGAATTCCGACTGGTCACCAACACATCGTCCAAATCCAGGGCGCAGATCGGCGAGCTGCTGGAGCAGGCCGGCATCGAGGTCGGTGCCGACCAGATCCAGACGGCCGTCTCGTCGGCGGCCCGGTTCCTGAGGGACACCTACCCCGGCGCAGCCTGCTTCTTCCTCAACGAGGGCGACGTGGGCTCCGATCTCGAGGGCGTCGACCTGGTCGGCCCGGCCGACGCCGAGGTGGTGCTGCTCGGGGGGGCGGGGCCCGGCGTCGGCTACACCGAGGTCGACGCCGTGTTCAAACGGGCCATCGAGGGCGTGCCGCTGGTGGCGCTGCACCGCAACACCCGCTTCCAGACCGACGGGGGCCCCGCCCTGGACATGGGGGCGTTCATCGTCGGCCTCGAGGCGGCCGCCGCCGTCGAGGTCCCGGTGGTGGGCAAGCCGGCGGCCTCGTTCTTCGGATCGGCACTCCGTTCGCTGCAGGCCGAACCGGCCACGACCGTGATGGTCGGCGACGACCTCGCCTCGGACGTGCTCGGCGCCCAGGCGGTGGGCATCGGCGGGGTGCTGGTGCGGACGGGCAAGTTCCGACCGTCGGACCTCGAGGGGTCCTCGGGCCAGCCGGACCAGGTGATCGACGACATCGGCCAGCTCCCCGGGCTGTTGGACCAGCTGCCCCAGGCCGGCTGAACCCCACCCTGCCCCTCCCCCGCACCCGGGCCTGTCGGCCCCCTGTTCGGCCTGCCGAGCGACAGCCGTAGCATCGGGTCGTCGGCCGGCCCGACCGCCCGGGGCCCACCGGCGGTGCCGACCACCGAGGAGGTTTCATGCCCGAACATGAGGTTGTACCGGCCACCCGGGCGAGCCTGGGTCCGGTCGGGGTCTGGCTGGGCGTCCTGCTCGGAGCGTCGGTGGACGAGGAGCGGGCCACGGCCCGCCGCATCGAGGCGCTGGGCTACGGGTCACTCTTCGTGGGTGAGCGGATCGGCGGCAAGGAGGCCATGGCCCACCAGTCGCTCCTCCTGGCCGCCACCGAGCGGCTCGTGACCGGCACGGGCATCGCCAATGTGTGGGCCCGGCACCCCGCCGCGCTGGAGGGTGGCGCCGAACTCATCGGCCAGGCCTATCCGGGCCGGTTCGTCCTCGGCATCGGCATCAGCCACGCCCCCCTGGTCGACCTGAGCGGGCAGCGCTACGAGAAGCCCCTGGCCCACATGGCCCAGTACCTCGAGGCCATGGACGTGGCCACCCTGCCGCCTCCGGAGGGTCAGCTGCGGGTCCCCCGGGTGCTGGCCGCCCTCCGTCCCCAGATGCTGGCCCTGGCCCGGGAGCACGCCGACGGCGCCCACCCCTACTTCGTCCCTCCCGAGCACACCCCGCTGGCCCGTGAGGCCCTGGGGCCGGACAAGCTCCTGATCCCCGAGCAGGCCGTCGTGGTCTCGACCGACCCCACCGAGGCCCGACGGGCGGCCCGTGACCACATGCAGCTGTACCTGCGCCTCCCCAACTACGTGCGCAACCTGCTCCACCTCGGCTACACCGACGAGGACGTGGCCGGCGGCGGCAGCGACCGGCTGGTCGACGCCATCGTGGCCTGGGGGGACGAGGCCGCCATCGCCGGGCGGGTCGCCGACCTCATCGACGGGGGTGCCGACCACGTGGTGATCCAGCCACTCGGCGACCTCGACCGGGCGGTCCGGCAGCTGGAGGCACTGGCGCCGGCCCTTCCCACCCGCTGAGCGGCGCAGCGACCGGACGGGTGAACCGTCCGGACGGGCGAACCGGGCCCGCACCGTCAGGCGTCAGTGGTGACGGCGGCGGAGCCGGGCGTCGGCGAGAACGCGTGGCTGCCACCCGGCATCCTCAGGATTGACGTTGGTGCCCGGAGGCACGATCGTGTCGATCCGGTCCAGCACCTCGGCGTCCAGGCGCACGTCGGGCACCGAGAGCTGGCTCTCGAGCTGATCCATGGTGCGGGGCCCGATGATGGCCGAGCTGACAGCCGGATGCTCGAGGACGAAGGCCACGGACAGCTCGACCATGGTCAGCCCGGCCCCCTCGGCCACGGTGGCGAGCTCGGTGACGATCTCGAGCTTGCGCCGGTTGGCCGGCAGCTCGAGGTCGTACCGGCCCGGGATCCGCTCGGCCCGACGACTGGTGTTGTCCTTGCCGACCCCGAAGCGTCCCGACAGCCAACCACCGGCCAGCGGACTCCAGGGGATGACCCCCATCCCGTAGGACTGGGCCACCGGCAGGACGTCCCGCTCGATGCCCCGGACCAGGATGGAGTACGGGGGTTGCTCGGTCATGAACCGCTCGCGCCCGCGCCGCTCGGCCACCCACTGGGCCTGCACGATCTGCTCGGCCGGGAAGGTCGAGCTGCCGAATGAGCGGATCTTGCCCGCATGGACCAGGTCGCTCAGGGCGCCCAGGGTCTCGTCCACGTCCACGGTGTCGTCAGGGCGGTGGATCTGGTAGAGGTCGATGTAGTCGACCCCCAGGCGCCGGAGGCTGTGCTCACACTCGGCCATGATCCAGCGCCGGGAGTTGCCCTGGGCGTTCGGGTCGTTGCCCATCGGGGAGTGCACTTTGGTGGCCAGCACCACGCGGGACCGGTCCACCTGGGCCAGGGCCTCCCCCACGATCTCCTCGGACTCACCGGCCGAGTACACGTCGGCGGTGTCGATGAAGTTGATGCCCGCATCGAGGGCGCGGTGGATGATGCGCACCCCCTCGGCGTGGTCCTTGTTCCCCCAGTCGCCCAGCATCATGGCGCCGAGGCAGAGCGGGCTGACCTTGATTCCGGTCTTTCCGAGCGTGCGGTAGTTCATGGAGTCACACTAGGTCGCACGGTGCCGGGTGGAGCCGGCAGGACCGGCGGGTCGCGCCGGGCCCGCCGCCGGGCCGGGTCCGGTCTGTCGTGCCGGGGCGCCTGGCCTAAGGTCACCTCCGTGGGCGCGACCGACTTCGCCAGGCTGGAGTACCCCGGATGCCGCTGAGCCGCCGCCAGCTGCTCGGAGGAGGCCTCATGGGAGCCGCCGCGCTGGTGGGGGCCACGGCCGGGCCGGGCTCGGCCGTGGCGGCCCGGGCCGCCCGGGCCGGCCGCAACCCACGGCTCCGGCGGGCCCCGGGCACCCGCCCGCGGACCGACCTGGCCGCCGGCACGGACCAGGTTCCCCCGATCCAGCACATCGTGGTGGTGATGATGGAGAACCACTCGTTCGACAACATCCTCGGGGTGACCGGCCGCGGCGACGGCCTGACCCTCGGGTCCGACGGCCTGCCCACCAACACCAACCCCGACGGCACCGGCAGCCTGATCCGCTCCTTCCCGATGCCGACCGAGTGCCAGAACAACGGAATCGGCAACGACTGGAAGGTGGCCCACGAGGCCTTCGACGGCGGTACCAACCAGGGGTTCGTGACCAGTACCAGCGCGGAGGCCATGGGCTACCTCACCCATCGCGACCTCCCCTTCACCGTCTCGATGGCGAAGCGGTTCCCGGTGGCCGACCGCTACTTCTGCTCGGTCATGGCCCAGACCGACCCCAACCGCCGCTATCTGATCGCCGGCACGTCACTCGGGCTCATCGACGACTCGTTCCCGACGGCCCTGCCACCCAACGGTGTGATCTTCGAGTCGTTCAACGACCACGGCATCACGTGGAAGGACTACTACTCCAATCTGCCGACCCTGGGGGTGTTCCTCCCCCTGCTCAGCGATCCGGCGCTGGCCCGGGGCTTGGCCCCCGTCGACCAGTTCTACGCCGACGCCGCCAGCGGGAACCTCCCGTCCTTCTCGCTGGTGGAACCCAACTACACCACCCAGTCCGAGGAGAATCCCCAGGACGTCCAGTTCGGCGACCAGTTCCTGGGCCAGGTGGTCAACGCGGTGATGTCGGGGCCGGACTGGCCGAGCACCATGCTGATCTGGACCTACGACGAGCACGGCGGCTACTACGACCATGTGCCACCACCGCCCGCCATCCCGCCCGACGACGTGCCGCCGGCCCTGGTGGCGGGTGATCCCCCGGGCGGATTCGACCGGTACGGGTTCCGGGTCCCCGCCGGCGTGGTCAGCCCCTATGCCCGGCGCGACTTCGTGTCCCACACCGTCTACGACCACACCTCCATCCTGAAGACGGTGGAGGTGAAGTGGAACCTGCCTGCCCTGACCCACCGGGACGCCAACGCCAACGACCTCTTCGACATGCTCGACCTCACCCGCCGACCCGCCTTCCTCCGCCCGCCCCACCTGCACGCCGCGGCCAACCCGCTGACACGGGACGGGTGCCTGACCACGGGCCCCGGGGTGATCCCGCCACCTTCGGCGATCATCCCGGCCTGACATGGGCGACCCGGCCTACCCACCCCCCCGGTGGCCGTGCCGACGGTCCGACGCCGACCCGGTGGTCCGGTGACTGCACGGGCCCGGGGGTCGGACGTGGTCGTCGTGGGAGGCGGGCTGGTCGGCACGTCCCTGGCCTACGAGCTGGTTGCCGCCGGCGCCGGTGTCACCGTGGTCGACCGCCACGACCCGGGCCGGGCCACCGACGCCGGGGCCGGCATCCTGTCCCCGGAGACCAATCAGGACCCGGACCCCGATGTGTTCGCCTTCGGACTGGCGGCGGCCCGCCACCAGCACGCCCTGGCCGGGCGGCTGCTCGCCGACGGCGCCGCCGACACCGGCCTGGCCGTGACCGGGTCCCTCCTGACCGTGGCGCGGCCCGAGGAGGACCTGTTCATGGAGCGGGCGGCGGCCCTGATCGACTCGCGGTGCCCGGGCCTGGCCGAACCGGTCGATCCCGAGGAGGTGGCCCGGTACTTCCCTCCACTCGGCCCGGTGCACCGGGCGCTGCACAGCCCGGTGGCCCGGCGGGTCGACGGCCGTGTCCTCAACGACGCCCTGCGGACGGCGGCCGTGTCCCGTGGCGCCCGGTGGCACGACTCGTCGGCCGTCGAGGTGGAGCTCGACCGGTCCCGCCGGGTGGCCACCGGGGTGGTCACCACGGACGGAGCCGTCCCGGCCGGGGCGGTGGTGATCGCCGGGGGGGCCTGGACACCGGAGGTGGGCGCGGCCTTCGCCACACCGCTGCCGGTCCACCCGCTGAAGGGCCAGATCGTCCACCTCTCCCTGCCCGTGACCGACAGTGGGTCGTGGGCCATAGTCCAGCCCCTGCTCAGCTTCTACCTGGTGCCCTGGCCGGACGGCCGGGTGGCCTGCGGTGGGACCATGGAGGCCTCGGCCGGATTCGACCACCGCGTGACCGCCGACGGCCTCCATCAGCTCCTCCACGAGTGCCTCCGGACGGCACCGGGGCTGGCCGGCGCCACGATCGCCGAGGTCCGGGTGGGATCCCGTCCGGCCTCCGTCGACGGCCACCCGGTGCTGGGCCGGCTGCCGGGTTGGGAGAACGCCTATGTGGCCACCGGCCACGGGGCGGAGGGGCTCCTGCTCGGGCCGCTCAGTGCCCGCATGGTGGCCCACGCCGTGCTCGGGATCGAGGACCCGGGCGGTCCCGAGGACCGGGCCCTGGCCGCTCAGGTACTGGAGCGCTGCTCGCCGGCCAGGTTCGCCGGGAGCTCGTAGCGCTGGAAGAACCGCCACATGGCTTCGTCCGCATCGACCAGGACGATGCCCCGGCCCACGCCGGCCAGCAGCCAGGTGCTGGGCGGGCCGGTGTTGAGGGTGCTGCCCGGCCAGACGTGACCGGATCCGGTGAAGCGCCACAACACCACCTCGGCACCGTCGCGGCAGTGGCCGTAGGTCACCTCGGTGGCGGTCTCCCCGGCCGAGATGCTGCCCGGGGCGCCCACGATGGTGGGGGCGTCGTGCGGGTGCGGATCACAGCCGTCGGCCCGCACCCACTGGTCGATGCCCTCCATGACCGACAGGCGGAGCTTCGGGTTCGGGTTGGGGACGCCCTGCCAGGTGGCGATGGGATCGTCCACGCTGTGGAACTCCATGGTGGGGACGGGACGGCTGGGGTGGATGGTGGGCAGCTCGACCTGCCCGGAGACGGAGGACACGGCGGCGAACCGGTCGGAGGCCTCGGAGGCCAGCGCGTAGGCCATCATCCCGCCGTTGGAGATGCCGGTGGCGTAGACCCGGCGCAGGTTGACCGGCGTCCGCGCCGCCACGTCGTCGATGACCTTCACCAGGAAGGCCACGTCGTCGATGTGGCGTGAGGACGGCAGCCCGCAGCACTGCCCGGCGTTCCAGCCGTACTGGGCCTGCTTGGCCACCGGGTCGGGGGTCAGCACCGTGGAGATGCGGGTGCCGTCGGGATAGGCCACCAGATACCCGTTCTGGTCGGCGTTGGCATCCATGCCCGAGGTGATCAACTCTTCGATCTGGGCGTTCTGGGTGGCGCCGTGGAGGTTGAGGACCAGGGGCAGCGGCCGGCCCGAGGCGGCCTGGGGTGGCACGTACAGTCGGTAGTCACGCGTCACCCCGCCGGACCGGAGCGTGAAGAGGTAGGCGCTGCCCTTCGGCTCGAGGATCGGGTGGCCGGCGGTGGCCCCGGCCACCGGGACGCGGCCCGGGCCGACACCGGCCCAGCCCGCCGCCAGGACGAGCAGGACCAGCAGGACGGGCGCCGTGGCCACCGACCGCTTCATCGTCGCCTCCGCCCGACCGACCACGGCTAGGGCTCGGCCAGGGCCCGCGCCTTGGACTCGGCCGCCAGCACCTTGGCCCGCTCGGCGTTGCGGCGGGCCGCGTCCCGTGGGCGCAGGCCCGCCTGGTAGACGTCCTTGATGTACTCCTGGACGTCGGTGGCCGACGTGGCCAGTGTCAACAGGTCGTTGGAGGCCTGCAGGTGGGTCCGCAGCCCCATCATGTCCCACGCCCTCCGGATGTTGGCCTTGGCCGCCATCAGGGTGGTGAGGGGGGCCTGGGCCACGTGGAACGCCAGCTCGGCCACCTCGTCGTCGAGGCGGTCGATCGGGACGACGCGGTTGATCAGCCCGATCTCCTTGGCTTCATGGGCGGTCAGCTCCTGGCCGGTGTACATGTACTCCGATGCCCGCTTCAGGTTCATGAACAGCCACGGCTCGATGCCGGTCTCCATGCAGGGCATGGCCATCCCCTGCAGGACGGGGAACTGGAAGTAGGCATCCTCGGACGCCACGGTCATGTCGGTCAGCAGGCCCCAGACGGTGCCACCACCGAGGCAGTAGCCGTGCACCTGGGCGATGGTCACCTTGGGGAAGTCCCACAGCTTGATGACCGGCGTCCCGTAGATGTCCCACTGGCCCTTCCAGGGGCTGCCCAGCCGGGCGGTGCTCTCGTCGATCTCCCGCATCTCCGTGCCCGGCGTCCCGGCCACCACGTGCCCGGCGCTGAACCCCGGGCCGTTGGCCTTCACGATGACGACCTTGATGTCGTAGTCGCGGTCGGCGTCGTCGAGGCAGGTGTCGACGTCGAAGACCAGGTCCGAGGTCTGGATGTTGGCCTTCTCCTGGTAGTCGAGCGTGATCCAGGCGACCGGGCCGTCCTTCCTGTAGATGACCGTGTCCAGATGTCGGGTCTCCATTGGCTCACTCCCGTCGAAGGTGGCATGTCCTGATCCGTGCCCGGCTGTGCGCGGCCCCGCCGAAGCTAGCAAAGTCTGCCGACGAGATCCCTGGTCAGGGCCATGGACGCCGGGCCGGCGGGCTGCGGTCGGCCCGGGGCTCCGGTCGCCTCAGCCTCCCGACGTCGTGGAGCCGAGGGGGCGGCGGCACGGACCGGTGCCGGTCGGACACCTGAAGCCCGCGGGCTCGCGCACGACGACGGTGGCGCGCCAGGCCGGCGACGTCCGGCCGTCGGAGGTCCGCCGGGGCACGGTCAGGGCCGCCTTCCCCGGCACCCCGGCGCGCAGGACGATCCGCTCGGTCGTCCCGGTGGCCGTCTGTGCGACCACCGCCAGCACCGATCGGGGGGTGGCACCGGTCCTGACGATGGCCCGGCCCCAGCCGCTCCCTGTCGACGCCAGGACGACGAGCACCGTCTGGCCCACGTCGACGGTGACGACACCGCCGCTCGGCCGCCGGTCCACCGTGACCGTGGCTGCGGGCCGGCCGACGGAGAATTCGGGTGGCACCGACACGGCACCGGATGCAGCGCCGGGCGCATCTCCGGATGCGGCCGGGGCGTTGACCGATCCCGCCGACGCCCCGGAGGCTCCGTTGTCGGGGCGGCCCCCGGGGGCGGCTGCCGGGACCGTCGGTGACGCCGACTGGCGGTCGGCGGGTCCGGGTCCGGCCCCCTGGGTCGCCACCACCGCCGCCGCGATCACCACCACGAGTGCCAGGGCGCCCGTCGACCCGACCCGCCGGGCCCGACGCTTCCGGGCGAGACGCGCCGCCCGGTCGTCGACCTGGGCCCGGTAGTACCCCATGTCCGCCGACGGCGGCGGGACCTCGAACTCAGGCACGGGTCAGGTCCTCGACATCGAACCCGTCGAGCTGCCTGCGCAGGGCGGCCAGGCCCCGACTGGCGTGCTGCTTCACCGTTCCGGTGGAGCAGCCCAACGAGTCGGCGATCTCCTGCTCGCTCATGTCCAGGAAGTACCGCATGGCCACCACCTGGCGTTGGCGCTTGGGCAGCTTCGAGAGGGCCTGGCGCAGCACCATCCCGTCCTCGGTCTGGTACTCCGAGCCCCCGAGCCGGCCCAGGAGGTCGTGGTTCCTGCGCCGCTCGGACTTCCGCCAGCGGTCGATCGACAGGTTGGTGGCCACCTTGGCCACCCACGGGTCCGGTCTCGGGCCGAGGAGGCTCCAGTCCCGCAGGGCACGGGCCATGGTGTCCATGGCCACGTCCTCAGCATCCTCCCGGCTCCTCAGCATGTGGAAGCTCACGGTGTAGGCGCGCATCAACAGACGCTCGAAGGCGACGTCGTAGGTCTCAGGCTCATGGGTGTCTCGCTCCGTTGGGTCAGGGCTCACGCATCATCGCCACTACTACGCACGAGGCTCCGGTCAGGTTGACACCGGGGGTTCCGGATTCACACCCAGTCCCGGGTGCCGCCGGGGTCGGGGCACTCCACCGTCGGGGAGCCTCCGCCGGCGCATCACAGAGGGGGTGGGCGTACCTGGCTCCGGGTGTCTGCAGAACACCATGTCCGACAGAGGTCCCACCGGCTTGATCAGCCCGGTCGGCCCGATCAGTGCGGATGGGGTCAGTGCGGATAGAGGCGGCCCACGGCGGCCACGTCGTCGCCACCGAGTCCCTCCACTGACGCCCGGTCGTAGCGATCCTTGGCCGCCGCCACCATCGGGAACGGGTCATCGGCCGGCTCACGGCCGAGCGCCAGGGCCAGACCCAGGTCCTTCGATCCGAGGTCGACACTCCACAGCGTCGGCCCCGACCCGGTGAGGATGGCCTCGAACCGGCCCCTCAGGCCGGGGCCCACGGTGGGGCTCTCGGCCAGGAGAGTCCGGAGCTGGTCGTCGCTCAGGCCTCCGGCCCTCCCCACCGCCAGGCCCTCGGCCAGGGAGACGATCCCGGCCAGCAGGACCGCGTTCACCGACAGCTTGGCCGCGGCGGCCAGGCGGGGCTCGGGGTAGGTATGGCGGTGGGACGAGAGTGCGGAGAGCACGGGATCGAGGATCCGGAGCGATGCCTCCGGGCCGCCGGCGAGGTAGAGGGCCTCCCCTCTCCCCACCAACTCCGGGCTGCCCGAGATCGGCGTGGACACGAAGGCCGGGTAGCGGAGCGAGATCTCGTGGCTCAGCTCGGGGGAGATGGTCGAGGCGTCGGCGTAGAGCGCCCCACCCGACCCGATGCCGGCCACCACGCCGTGGTCACCCAGAGCCACCTGTCGGACGGCGTCGTCGTTCGACAGGCTGGTGAGGGCCACGTCGACCCGGGCGAGGGCGTCCCGGAGCTCGACGACGGCCTCGGCACCCCGGGCCACCAGCGGGCCGGTCCGATCCGCCGTGCGGTCCCAGACCACCACGGCGTGGCCCTGCTGGAGCAGGCGTGTGGCGATGGCCGCACCCATCCGACCCTGTCCGAGCACGGCGACCCGCATGGGGACACGGTACTCCGTCCGGTTCCGCACCACCCAGGGATCCGGCACCGTGGGACCGGCACCGTCGGACCCCGACCTGTGTCCAGGTGACCGGCCCCGACGGGGCTCAGCCGGCCGCGGCCGTCCGGATGGACTGCACCACGGTGTTGAGGCTGGAGTTGGCGGCGTCCATCGGCTTCACGTCGTTCTCCCAGGCGGTCAACGAGGCGTTGGTCCGGGTTCGGGTGACGGTCAGGCAGTCCTCGGCGTAGCGCTCGGTCTCCGCCGTCATGGCCGACCAGGCCTGGGCGAGCTGGGCCGACGGGGCGTCCGGTACCCGTCGAGCCCCGGATGCATCCTGGACCATCCGCGCACAGGCGGCATTCAGGCGGTGGAAGAAGGTGTCGGCCTTCTCGCCCGTCGTGGCCTTGGAGTCGGAGAGCACCGCAGCCTGGTCCTGGTTGAGCCGGCCGTTCCAGGGCCGAGCCTCGGCGGTGAGCCACGCCAGAGGGGTGCCGTCGAAGGGCCGGTCGGCCGTCGCGGAGGTGGTACTGGTGGACGCGGTCGCCGAGGGTCCTGCGCTGCACCCGAAGGCGACCACACCGAGGATCAGCGCGAGGACTGCCAACAACATCCCCGAGCGCTGCACCCGGCCAACGTAGCGGCCGACAGAGGGGAGGTGGGCCCGCCCCGGGACACTGCGGGCCGCCGGAGGGCCTCCGTCACGAACATTTCACCTCGACGCGACCATCAGGACATCGAAAGACCCCATGCCGGTCCTCGCACCGCTGCCCGCCATCGGGATCCGCGCGACGGCGGGCGACCGGGGACGACGCGTCAGCTGGTGGAACGACGGCGACGCATCAGCAGTGCGCCGGCCAGCAACGCACCCACACCGAGGACGGCCAGCTCCTCGACGTCGGCTCCCGTGAAGGGCAGGCTGGTGGGCGAGGCGGTGGCCGGTGCCGGTGTCCCCGTGGCCGGCAGTGCGGCGGGAGTCGTTGCGGGGGTCGTCGCCGGCGTGGTGGGCGTCGGGCCCGAGTACGGCAGTGATTGCGGGGCGTTGGCCTCGGGCACCACGACGGGGATCACCACACACGTCGGCTCGCTCATCGTCTGCGGCTGGATGCAATCGGTCGAGGTGGAGCTGGACGAGGTGGATCCGGTCGTCGAGGCGGCAACGGTCGTACTTCCCGATCCACTGGCTCCCGCGGCACCCACCGCACCGGCGGTGCCCACCGAAAGCAGTACCGCACCCACTCCCACGGCTGCCCCCACTGCCGCCTTCCTGGTCCAAGCCGTCACACGCATGGGCACACTCTAGGTCCAGCTGGAGGAGAGGGGTTGCATCCTGTCCGGAGCGCCCCCGACCTGGGTCGGAGAGGGACGCCGCTCGTCAAATTTGACGGATTCCCCATCGGCGACATCCGGATTCGGCAGAGGTCCGTACACCTTGGGAAGCACCTCACCTGCCAAGGAGGTCACCATGAGCGGAGTCAGTCGGCGTGTGTTCCTGAAGGGCGGTTCGGCGGCCATCGTGGCCGCCGGCGCCATCTCTGCCATCCCCGGGCTGCCGGCGCTGGTCGGAGCGGCCGAGACCCAGGCGCCGGCCGACGTCGGTACCGCCGATGCCGCAGTGACCGACGCCGAGTCGTCGGCACCCCTGGCCGAGCCCCTGATCGCCCACATCCGGGATCTGTCCACCGGCGAGATCAGCCTGTTCAACGGCACCCGAGAGATCACCGTCCTCGACCCGGGCCTGGCCCAGTCGTTGGCCCGGGCCCTGCGCTGACCCACGGGTCCCCGAGGCACGGCGGCCCATCACCCATCGATCGTCATCTGTCCATCTGTCCATCTGTCCACCTGTCCACCTGACCACCTGTCCATCTGTCCACCAGCCGTTCCCGACACGAAACCGAGGTATCCATCCCATGTCATCCCACCGTGAAGCGCCCGAGATCTCGAAGGACCCCGTCGCCGACTCGACCGACCTCTACGCCTTCATCAGTCCCGACCAGTCCGACTGCGTCACGCTGATCGCCAACTACGTCCCCCTGGAGGCTCCTGACGGCGGGCCCAACTTCTACGAGTTCGGCGAGGACGTCCTGTACGCCATCAACATCGACAACGACGGTGACGGTGACGTGGACATCAGCTACCAGTTCCGGTTCACCAGCGAGATCACCGACCCCAACACGTTCTTGTACAACACCGGCCCTATCCTGTCGTTGACCAGCCCCAGCTGGAACCGCCGGCAGACCTACTCGGTGACGAGGGTCGACCACCGGGGTGCCCACCTCCTGGGCTCGGGCATCCCCTGCCCGCCCTGCAACATCGGCCCGCTCTCGACGCCGGACTACCCCAAGCTCGCCTCCGACGCCCTGGTCACGTTGGCCGAGGGCACCGAGGTCTTCGCCGGCCAGAGGGCCGAGGGCTTCTACGTCGACCTCGGCGCCATCTTCGACCTCGGTGTCTTGCGTCCCTTCGAGCAGGACCACACCACCTTCGGTCTGGCCAACACCGGCATCGGCAAGATGGCCCAGGGAGTCAACTCGACCGCCGGCGTGAACGTCCACAGCATCGCCGTCAAGGTGCCCATCGCCAACCTGACGGCCAACGGGTCCACCCCGAAGACGGTGACCGACCCGGACGCGGTCATCGGCGTCTGGACGACGGCCAGTCGGCAGAAGGCCCGGATCTACGAGTGCTCCGGGGCGGACATCACCTCGGGACCGTGGGTCCAGGTGTCCCGGCTCGGCAACCCCCTGTTCAACGAGGTGATCGTGGCCATGGCCCAGAAGGACTACTGGAACTCGCTGCCACCGACCGCCGACAACCAGTTCGCGGCCCGGGTGGCCCATCCCGAGCTGGCCGGGCTCCTCCCCGTGCTCTATCCCGGCGTCTTCCCCGCACTAGCGGCCTTCAATGCGTCGGCCAAGCCCCGCGCCGACCTCCTGGCCATCCTGTTGACCGGCATCCCCACCGGCGTGGTGCCCGGGTTCCAGAACTACACCGGCCCCGGCCAGCGGGACGTGCTGAGGCTCAACCTGGCCATCCCGCCGTCCAAATCGCCGTCCAACCTCGGGTTGATCGGGGGGGACCCGGCCGGCTACCCCAACGGACGCCGGGTGTTCGACGACGTGGTCACCATCGAGCTGCGGGCCATCGCCGGAGCCACCCTGCCGCTGGTCGATCCCACCTACAAGCCCGACGCCGCCGCCGGGGCCATCACCCCGGGCCTCACCTCGGGTCCCACCGACCTGACGGCCAAGGGCACCGAGTCCTACCTGTCCACGTTCCCCTACCTCGGGGTGCCCCACTCGGGCTTCCTCGTCGGTGCCTGAGCCGTGGCGGCCCACACCACCGGGCACGACCATCGGGAGGTCGTGCCCGGTCCCAGCGGCGAGGCCAGCGTGGTCCTCGACATCGGCGGCGACCGCGGCGCGGCGGTCCTGTTCACGCCCGAGGCACTGGAGGGTATGGAGATCGAGATCCGGCCCGTCGGTCAACCCTGGGACGGCACCCACACCGCCGTCCGTCGCAGGGACGTCCGGTCCTCCACCCGGTACGCCGGCGTGTTCGGGTCGCTCCCCGGGGGCCGCTACGAGCTCCGGGTGCGCGGGGAGACCGCACCGGTGGTGACGATGTCGGTCACCGGCGGCACCGTGGCCCAGGTGATCTGGCCCGATCCCGCCGCTAGGCCAGCGTGAAGGCTCCGGGCACCGCCGAGGCGTCCAGCAGCCGGCCCACGGCCGGGGCGTCGACGGGACGGGACACCAGGTAGCCCTGCCCGTAGTCGACCCGCTCGGAGTGGAGCAGCGTCCGTTGCTCCTCGGTCTCGATGCCCTCGGCCACGGTGACCAGGCCGAGTGCCTTGGCCAGCTGCACCACGGTGTGGACCAGGGCCGCCGATGCCGGCGCGTCGGTGATCCGGGACACGAACGACTGGTCGATCTTCAGGATGTCGACGGGGAACTGCTGGAGGTAGGAGATCGAGGAGTAGCCCATGCCGAAGTCGTCGATGGCCAGCCGCAGGCCCAGGGACTTGAGCAGCTCGAGGCGGCCGACCACCGTCTCCACGTCGTGCATCAGACTGGTCTCGGTCAGCTCGAGGACGAGCACGTCGGGCGACAGCCCGCTGGTCTCGAGCGCCGACCGGACGTCATCGACGATCTGGGCCTGCTCGAGCTGGCGGCCGGACAGGTTGACCGACAGGTCGATGCGGTGACCCTGCTCCAACCAGCGGGCCCCCTGGTCGCAGGCGGTGTCCAGGACCCACTTGCCGACCGGGACGATGAGCCCGTTGGCCTCGAGCACGGGGATGAAGGCGTCGGGCTGGATCACGCCCCGCACCGGGTGACGCCACCGGAGGAGTGCCTCGACCCCCCTGATCACCCCTGACGTGAGGTCGAAGATGGGCTGATACTGCAGGAAGAACTGGCCGTCCTGGAGGGCGACCCGCAGATCCCTCTCGAGCGTCCGCGCCTCTTCCACCGCCTCCTGCATGGTCGAGGTGAACAGCAGGGCCCGCTGCTTGCCCCCCTCCTTGGCGCGGTAGAGGGCCAGGTCGGCCTGGCGCAGGAGCTCGTCGGCCGACCCGCCGTCACCCTCGGCGATGCCGATGCTGGCCGACACGGTGTAGCCGGCGGCGTTCCCGGTGATGTCGAAGGGGGTGTCGAACAGGGCCAGTATCCGATCGGCCACCACGGCGACCCCCGACGACAGCGACGGGGCATCCACCATGACCACGAACTCGTCGCCGCCCAGGCGCCCGACCGAGTCCCCGGCACGGAGGGCCCCGGACAGCCTCGACCCGACGGCCTCGAGCAGCCGGTCCCCCGCCTCGTGGCCGAGGGTGTCGTTGATGTCCTTGAAGTTGTCCAGGTCCACGAAGAGGGCGGCCACCTGGGTCCCCTCCCGCCTCGACCTGGCCAGCATCTGCCCGGCCCGGTCCAGGATGAGGGCCCGGTTGGCCAGACCGGTGAGCGGATCGTGGAAGGCGAGGAACCGCAGCTGCTCGGTGCGCTCCCGTACCAGGGCCACCGCCCGGGCACGACCCGTGCCGAGGACGAAGAACAGGGCACCGAGGAGCAGGCTCAGGATGAGGCCGGCCAGCAGCACGGACACCGCCAGGGGATCGGCGAAGACCTGGCCCCCGTTGACCGACCCGAACACCTTGACCTGCCACCCGTTGTGGAGATCGACGGTGGTCGACTGCGCACCGGCGGCGGGGGTGCCGGACCGGAGGGTGACGGCGGTCGCCCCCTGGCCGTACCTGAAGTCCAGGGCCATGCCCGGATGTCCCTCCAGGGCCGCGTCCATCACCACGCTGGGGCGGATCTGCGCTCCGGTCCACCCGATCAAGGCGGCACGGCGGGCGGCCACGGTGGAGGGCGTGACACCGCCGCGGTAGATGGCCGTCCCCACGGCCAGCTCGGCACCGGCGCCGGTGCCGAAGGGCAGGTAGGCCGACCGCCCCGTGTCTCGGGTCTGGAGGAGGGCCGGGCCCAGCTCGCCCCGGCAGTAGTCGATGCCGGCCGGGTAGCCGTCGGGCTGCCCGCGGCTCTGGGCGACGGTGGCGAAGCAGTAGAACGGCCGGTTCCCCGGCGGTGACGGGATGAACGCACCGTCAGAGGACAGCGGACCGGAGGGATCGGCCTCCTCGTGGGCGGTGAAGGCCGGCAGCTGCGCCGCAGTGACCACCGTCACCTCGGCGAGATCGAGTAGTTCGGGGTACTGGTCGAAGGCACGCGTGGCGGCCGTCCACTGGAGGAACTCGACCTGGGTGGCCTGCGGGTTGCCGACGATGAAGGCCCCGGCACCGAGGGCCAGTTCCTGCTCACGCTGGATCGCCGAGCTGAGGGTCGCGGCGATCTGGCCCGATGCCGACACGAAGGCCTGGCGGGACCGTTCGCCGTTGCTCTGGCTCAGGGCGTGCGCCACGCCCAGCGAGGCGGTGCAGCCCACCACCACCAGGAGCACAGCACCCGCCAGCCATCCCGTGTGCCGGGAGCGGTCCCGCGTCCAGCCCGACTCCGGGACTCCCGTGCTGTGGGGGCTCACCGTCGTCCGGACCGGGGGCGCCGGCCCTTGGGCAGGGTGGGCGCGGGAGCGGAGCTGAGGCGTGGCCCATGACCGGCCGCCGCGGCTGCTGATGACCAGGCCCTGGGCACGGTCGCTCCTTCAGGGGACCCGAGAGAGGCATGTTGGCGGCGGCGGGTGGGG
>Ga0302157_10000551_pt1 | contig 49412 bp, 39 predicted proteins | sample I_Bog_N3_3_FD_193502 | JGI IMG/M metagenome (GOLD analysis project Ga0302157, IMG submission 193502) | Peat permafrost microbial communities from Stordalen Mire near Abisko, Sweden - I_Bog_N3_3 | ecosystem: Environmental > Terrestrial > Soil > Wetlands > Peat | place: Sweden: Abisko, Stordalen...
CCGGCGGCCGTTGCCCACGATCGCGAACGCGTTCGCGGCAAGGGGGAACGCTCGGAAGCGCGGACCGCGCGCGGCGGAAGGTTCAAGGAACGCGCCGAGGAGCGCTCCGGACGACGAAACGAAGCGCCGCGCAGGGAAGAGGCGCCGCGCGCTGCGGCCCCCCACAGAAGCGAGGCGCCGCAACGCGCCGAGGCTCCGCCGCAACGCGCCGAAGCGCCCCGGCCCGTCGCCGCGCGCCCGGCCCCACCTCGCCCGGCGCCGTCTCGGCTGCACGCCAAGGACGACGCCCGCGACGAGCGCACCGTGGGTCTGGGCGACCACGTGCCGATGTTCCTGTTGCGTCCGACTTTTGCGCGCCGCTCCGCGACGCCGGCCGCGGCCGACGCCGAGGACTGAGGGTCGCCTGATTTATCCGCCGGGCGCGCCAGCGTGCGCGGCGATCAATGCGACCAATTGCTCATACAGCCCGGGCGGGATCTCGTGACCCATGCCCGGAATTTTCGTGAACGCAGCGCCGGGAATGTTCGCCGCTGTATCCTCGCCGGCGGGCCAGGGCAGCAATCGATCCTCGTCGCCGTGAATCGCCAGAGTCGGCGCGACGATCCGCCGCAGACGCTCGCGCCGGTCGCCATCGAAGGCGACGGCGAGGTGCTGGCGGCCGGCGCCGGCGGGATCGAAAGCGCGCCGCGCCTCGGTCAGCGCCTGGGCGCGGATGAAGTCCTCGTCGAACCCAAATCGCGTTCCGGCGTTGGCGCGGGCGACGCGTAAGGCGTGGGCGAGGAACCCGGCCTCGTCCGTCGCCGGATCGGGGGCGGGCGCGCGCATCGCCGCCATGGCCTCCGGCGCACTCTGCGGCAGGTTCGGGTTGCCCGAGGTCGACATGATCGACGTCAGCGAAAGCACGCGCTCGGGATATTCGGCGGCGACCAACTGACCGATCATGCCGCCCATCGAGCGGCCGACGACATGCGCTGCGTCGATGCCCAACGCATCAAGCAACCCCACCGCGTCCCGCGCCATATCGCCGAGAAGGTAGGGAATTTTTGGCCGTTCGCCCCGAGCGAAAGCGGCGAGCACTTCGCCCATTTCGGGCAGCGCAAATTCGGAAAAATGCGTGGACAGTCCGGCATCCCGGTTGTCGAAACGTACGACGCGAAATCCGCGCGCCGCGAGGCTCTCGCAAAACGGCGCCGCCCAGCGGATCATCTGCGTGCCGAGGCCCGCGATCAGCAAGATCGCCGGCGCCCCCGCGGCGCCGAAATGATCCCATTCGATTTCGATGCCATTGGCGTGAATTCTTGCCATCTGCGTCTCCCGTGGCCGGTGTCCGAATTCTTGTAGTGTGTGTCGCGCGGAGGCGAAACAACGAGCTTCGCCTCGGACAGCGGCCAAATGGCGCTTGGCGGGATAGGGGAAGACCGTCGGTCTTGCGCAAGCCCGCGGGCGCGATAATCTGGGGAGGGATGTACCCGGCGGGAGCGGCGCGTCTCGATGTTCAGGTTCCAGGGCGCGGCTTTCGCGTTGTCGCTCGGCGCGGGTCTCGCTTCGGCAGCAGTGGCGCAAACGGTCTCCCGGCTCGATGGCGATTACGTTTGCGCCTACGGCTGTCGCCTCACCGACGCCAATCCGAGCCTCGTCGTGAAAGGGGGCGAGGCCGACTGCGTGAACGAATATGGCGGCCTGTTTCGCGGTCAGGTTCTCGGCGCCGATTCCGTGGCCTGCTTCCGCAAGATCGGCCGACTTTCGCCCGATGGCCTGACGCTGACCTGGAGCGACGGCGTGATCTGGCGCCGAAGCGGCTTTTTTTTCGCCGGGCAGAGAAAATTCGAAGCTCGTTAACGCGTTTCCCTGCCTATGGGAGAGCGAGGATCGGCGCCCTTTGCCGCAGTCTTCCGGGCAGGGTTGGTCAGAGCGACATTGGGTCTCATGGATTTCCTCAAGGGCATCGGCGTAGCCGTCAAGACGTTCATTCTCGACATCGCGGCATTGCTGACGACCGAAGCGGCGCCGGGACTGGTGACGCTGGCGTTGCTCGCCGCGTTGCTGATCAACATCGTCGTATTCGGCGTTGCCATTGCTTCCCGCCGCGCGGCGCTGCGCTGGCTGACGCAGATGATCGCGGAGGCGCCCGATGCGCGCGCGCTCAGCGCCGCCATCGCCAAGCTCGACGGCCGGACCGAGAACGAGGCGAACACTCCTGCGCGGCAAAGCGTGGCGACGGCCTGGCGAGAGTACCGAAAGACGCTCGTCGCCTACGAAACCGGCGGCGGCGTGCTTTGGAGCAACGCCGTGCGGCCCTCGACTTTCTTCAATGTCGAAGACCTCGGTTTCGTTCCCGCCTTCTGGCGCATCGTGCCGGGCCTGTTCGTCACCGTCGGCCTGTTCCTGACCTTTCTCGGCCTCATCGCCGCGCTGCACGCGATGGATTTGACGGCGGACAAAGTGCAAGCGTCGTTGCGCGATCTGCTGACGATCGCGTCGGCGAAGTTCACGATGTCGCTGACGGGCTTGTTCTGCTCGATCATTTTCACCGTCGTGCTGCGCGTCGGCGCGTCGTCGGTCGACCACGCGGTGCACGTCCTGTGCGGCGCGATCGAGCGGCGGCTGAGTTTCCTCAGTCTGGAAGCCCTGGCGGTCGAGCAACTGGCCGCGACGCGCGAACAACGCGAGCATTTTCGCGCCTTCCGCGTCGAACTGGTCGCCGAGCTCAGCCGTCCGTTGCGAGACGAACTGCCGAAGGCGATTTCCAACTCGATCAACACGGCCATCGGGCCGCTGATGGATCGGGTCGGCAAAGCCGGCGCGGACGGCGTGGGCGCGATGGTCGACGACCTCACCACCCGCTTTTCGCAGGACGTGGGTCAGGCGCTGACGCAGGCGAGCGACAAGTTGGTTCAGGCCGGAGACCGCATCGCAAGAATTTCCGCGCGGATGGACCTAAGCTCCGGCAAGGTCGGAACCGAACTGGACGCCGTGGTCGGCCGCCTCGCGCGGTCGGCGGACGACCTGCGCGCCGGGATGGGCGTGACCGCGGACACGACGAGCGGCGTGTTCGCCAAGGGCGCAGAGCAATTGCTCGCGGTCATGAACCAAACCCTCGCCGGCATCAGGGACAATACCGGTGAGGGCGCGCGCGCCATGAGCGCCGCGGCCGCCCAGATGAGCGAAGCGGCGCGAAAATTCAGCCACGAGTTGGAAGGCGCGACCCGCGACGGCGCGGCCAGCGTCGGCCGGCAAATGAGCAAAACCGGCGCGGAGACTTCGCTGGTCATCACCGGCGCAGGCAAGGCGCTCGTCGGCGCGCTCGGCCAGACGACGATGGAGGTCATGCAAAAGGCGGATCGCCTGCTCACGCCTTTGGCCGGCATCCAGGAACATCTCGGCGCCATAACTGCCAGCCTCGCCGAGAGCGCGTCCGGCATGCGGCGCGCTTCCGATGGCGTCCGAGCCGGCGCGCAAGCCTCCGAGCAGGCCGCGGGAACGTTCCGCGGCGCCTCGCAAAGCCTCGTCGCCGCGGCCGATCCCATCCGGGCGACGACCGACCGCATCGAGGCGGCGCTGCGTCAGCTGTCCCAGGCGACCGACGGCGCTGCGAAGACCGTCACTCAGGCGGCGAATTCGACCGCCGCGAGCGCCGCGCATACGCTGACCTCGGCCCAGGAGGTGTTGGGCGGTCAGCGCCGCGCGATCGAGACCTCGTTGCAAACGGTGAGCGAAATGCTCGGCAAAATGCGGGGTCAAGGCGAAAAGCTCGACGACATCGACAAGAAACTGGGCCGGGCTTTCGACGCCTATACGGCGAACGTCGACCGGGCCGTGGGCGGCTTGTTCGTACACGTCCGCGACATGCAGGACGCGCTGAGCCCGGCGCTCGATACGCTCAGGGCGATCGTCGAACAGGCGGAGGAATTCGCGCCGCAAAGTCGTAAGCGGGCAAGCTGATGCGAGGCGCGCTACGACGCATCGGCCGCGAGGAGGAGGAGGAATCGGCGTTCGTCTCGATGACGGACATGACGGTCAGCTTCCTGTTCATCGTCATGATCCTGCTCGCCTTCTTCGCCTCTCAGTTGCACGACCCCAATCAGGCGCCGAAGCGCGAATTCGACGGCGTCGTGGCGGAGCGGGACGACGCGCGACGGCAGGTCGCGACGCTGCAAGCCAATGTCGACCAGCAAAGCGCGACGCTTCTGGCGCAGAGCGCGCGTATCGTCGAGTTGGAAAAACGCAACTCGGAACTGGAGGCCGAGGTCGAACGGCTGAAGCCGAACAGCGCCTTGGAGGACTATCTGGCGGAGGTCGCGGAGCAACGAAAGCGCATTCTCGAGAGCTTGCGCGACAAACTCCAGATCGATTACCCCGATCTGCAAGTCGTCATCAGCCCGGAAATGGACGCGTTGAGGTTCAAGGGTGACGGATTGTTCGATCGCAATTCCTCGGCGCTGAAATCGGACAAGCGCAGCCGGGTGGAAAAGATCGCCGAACACCTCGACGAGCTTCTGCCGTGCTTCACGCTCGGCTCGCGCTCCGCCTGGAAGGCGGGATGCAATCCGGGCGGCGTACTGCTGGAAGCCGTCCAGATCGAGGGGCACACGGATTCCACGGGCCCCGACACCGTCAACGTGCCCCTATCGACGGACCGGGCCGTGGCGACCTTCTTCGCGATGACCAAACACCAGACGTCGCTGATCCAGCATTTAAACGACCGCAAGCAGCCGGTCATCTCCGTATCGGGCTACGGCCCGATGCGCCCGGTCGCCGACAATTCCACGAGCGAGGGACAGGCGACCAATCGTCGCATCGATCTTCGCTTGATCATGTACACGCCTGCCTCGCTCGACGACATCGCGCGCGTCCGGGCGGATCTGCGCGAGGGCGTGACCGAGGGCGCCGGGCGATGAGCCTGTCCGAGCGCATCGCCCTGCCCCCGCCTCCGTTCGCGCCGGCGATCCCGACGTTGATCCGCCTGCAGGCGGCGGTGCAGAGAATCCTGTCGCGGTGGCCCGATATCGCGCCGGTCCCGACCGAAAGCGATCAGGAGCGGCTCGTCCGGGAAATGCGGCGGCGGGTTCGGGACGACAATTGGGAGGGGGCGACCTGGTCGTTCGTAATTGCCGCCGGCTGGGCCACGTTCGACGTCTTCTGGCGAGATCGGTCGGACCTCGCCCGGCTCCGGGAATTTTACTGCCAGGAGATCCGCGTCTCGACGCGCGTCAGCTTTCTCGCCGCGATGCTGGACATCTACCTGCAAACCTTCGCGCCCGGCGCGCGCCACACGCGCGAACTTGCCGCGGCGCTGAGCGAAGCCAGCCCCCGATTTACAGAAGCCGGCGCGCGGCTGATGAAAGGCTTTCCCCAGTGCCTCGATCCGTTGGACGCGCATGAGGCGTTGGCCGCGCGCATGCTCGCGATGCCCGATGCCTGGAACGGCCTGAAGGCGATCGGGCTGACGGCGCCGCACGCTCCCGGCCTGACGCAGCGCGCGCACAATGTGTTCGTTCGAGAGCTCAAGCCTGAACTGAAGGCGCGGCCGGCGTTGCAGAAGCTGTTCCGCTGGCTCCGGCCGGAGGGGCGGGACCCGCTGAAATCCGGCGCGGCGCCGGCGATTTCAGCGGTGATGGGGCATTGGACGCGCGTCGAGCCGCCGGAGGCGGAGCGCCGCTTCATCATCGAAAATCTGATCGGCGCCTATGGCGATCCGCGCTTGAACCCAGGCGCGCCGTGGTCTGACGTCGCCGACCAGGAACGCGCCGTGCTGATGCGATGGATCACGGGCGAAAACATAAACTTGTTTCTCGAGATCTCCGCCGAACTCGAGAACAGCCCAACGTGGGAGTCCCGCAAGGAATTCTGGTTGGGGCTCCACGATCACAAGCGCATCGACGCCGCCTGGGTCGCCTTCAGCGGGCCCGCGGTAGAGTTAGCCCAGCGGCTCACCGCGGAGGGACGCGGGCGCGACGTATTGAGATTCGGCGTTCAAACAGCCGCAGGCAGACAGGCGGAAATCTCGTTGCTGATCATGAAGATTGGCGACAGGATCGTTGTCGAGGGGTCGCACGATTCCAAGATCCATATCTTTCCGCAAAGCCATCGCTTCGCCCCGAAACTCTACCAACCCGCTTACGATTGCGAGTCGATCCGGATGGCGATGGGAGCGGAATCCGAAGCGCATCGTGGCTACTGGCAGGGCTGGGTGCTGGAACGGATTTAGGCGCTTTCCTGTTTGACCTCAGGCGGCGACACACGGCCTGGACGGGTTTCCAATCAAATAAAGACGCTTATTGTCATTGCCGTGAAAACGGGAATCCAGCGTGTGATGCCGCGTTGACGGGACGAGGCTGATTTTCCCGGGATCGCCTCGCCCTACGACACCGGTCCCCCGCTTTCGCAGACGCGACAATGAAGCTTATCTTAGCGCCTATACGCTTTCGTGCGGATGACATGGAAGTCAGCCCGTCAAGTGGATTGGATAGCGCTGTAAACTCCGGGGTGACGAGGAGACTGACATGTCCAAAGACGCTCAGGGTCTGGATATCACCGGCTCGCCCGCCTGCGCGGCGGCCTATGACCGCGCGATGGCCGATTATTGGGGGCTGACCGGCGATCCGGTCGGCGCGCTCAGGTCGGCGGTTCAAGCCGATCCCGGTTTTGCGTTGGGCGGCGTCGCCATCGCCGCGCTGTTCCTGGTCGGCGGCTTTCGCGGAGACCACCCGGAAGTCGTCAACGCCCTGGCGTTCGCCCGCAAAACCATCGACGGCGCGACGCCCCGCGAGCGGAAACATCTCGCCGCCGTCGAGGCCTGGGCTCAGGGCCGTTCGTTCGAGGCGGCCCAGCGCTGGGAGGACATTCTCGTCGAGGCGCCGCGCGACGCGCTGGCGCTGCGGCTCGTCCAGGACGCCTATTTCTTTCTCGGCCAGCCGCTGGCGATTCGCGATTCTTCCGCCCGGGTAGAACCCTTTTGGGACAAGGCCGACCCGCTCTACGGCTTCCTGCTCGGCGTGCGCGCCTTCGGCCTGGAAGAAGCCGGCGAACTTGGGGCCGCCGAGGATTGTGCGCGGCAGGCGATCGAACGCAACCCCGCCGACGCCTGGGCGGTGCATGCGCTCGCCCATGTTCTCGAGACCGCCTGCCGCTTCGACGAAGGCGCGGATTTTCTCAAGGCTTCGCGGAAGCACTGGACGAGCGCGCATTTCATGGCCGGCCACAATGGCTGGCACCTCGGCCTCTATCAGATCGAGCAGGGTCGCCATGCCGAAACGCTCGCCGATTACGACCGCTTCGCCGCGCCCAAGCTGAAAGACGACGCCACCCTCGACCGGATCGACGCCGCCGCGCTGTTGTGGCGGCTGGAACTGGAAGGCGTCGACGTCGGCGCGCGCTGGGCGGATGTCGCCAAAGCCTGGAGGGGACACGTCGACGACCACGTGCTCGCCTTCAACGATCTGCACCTCGCCTTCGCCGCCGCCCGCTCGCCCGACCCGCAGGACGCCGCGCGGCTGCGCGCCTCGCTGGCGGCTTACGTCGAGCAGGGCAAAGGCGACAATCGCGACACGACGGCGGAAATCGGCTCAGCCCTCATCGACGGCGCGCTGAAATTCGGCGCCGCCGACTACCGCGGCGCGATCGACGCGATCACCCCGGTCGCGCACCGCGCGATGCGCATCGGCGGCAGCCACGCCCAGCGAGACATACTGGCGCTGACGCTGATCGCCGCCGCGGAGCGGGCGGGCGATCACCCGCTTTTACGCGCGCTGCTGGCGGAACGGCTGGCGGTGCGTCCGACGGTGAAGGTGCGCGAGGCGCTGGCGAGGGCGGGTTCGCGATCCGCTCACGCCCGCCGCTTGCCAAAACTCGACGCCGACGCTCGGCCGAACTGAGGCTCGGCGCTGGGCCTAGACCATGGCGACGCGACGGGCGTGTCCATCGGCGCTGCGATCGGCGACTGCCAGGGCGCCGGCGACGACCGGGCGCCGGCCGCCTTGGCCGCCGCGGCGCGAATACGTTCGCCGACCGCCTCTTCCGACCAGTCCACAGCTGCCGTAGCGGGCGTCGGCGCGCCTCGCGAACTTCCCATGAGCGCTTTCATGATCCTGATAGGGCCGATCCCGAGGCCGAGCAGGGTCAAGTACAGGCCAAGAAGGACTATCCCAACTTCCACACCAAGAACGCTTGCTGTCAACGGCTCGCGCACGATGTCGGGATTGTTGGGATCGTAAATGACCGGGATGGCGGCGCCGACCTTCGCGTCATGCGCGAGCGCTGCGTCCACCGCCATCTTGACCTCGTGCGTTTTGCCCCCCGCCTCCGCGTAGCGCAATCTCAAGAAGTCATTGCGAACCAGCGTCACTTTGTTACTGCCCATGCTATTTTGAAACCACGTGGCGGCGTCGCAAGCCATGGACTGTTCGGTATTGTGGTCCGCTATGACGAGCCGGTATTCGACGTTGCATTCGCTGATATGCTCGAGGACGGTCGCGGTCGCTTCGACGCCGTTCATTTGTCGTGAGACGGTCGACTTCAGAACACCACCGCCTGCGAACGTCAGAATGACGCCGACAACCAAGAGCCTGCCGCGAGCAAAACTCGTCATAAAACCCATCGGAACATTCCTTTCTTCACGATTACGCGCCGACTTCAGGACGCGAGGTTGGGGTCAAGTCACCCTGCCGGCGTTCGCGGCCAACAACGCCAAATGCGCTGAGCCGCCCCTGTAGCGCCCGGAGGCGAGCCTTCGGATGCATGAGATCGCAATGCCGAGCAACGCGACAAAGGCGAGGCCGAAGGTCAGGGCGCGATTGGAGAGCTTCTCATCGGCGCTCTGCCGGGTCGCCAACGCCCGGGGATCCGCGGTTGAGCGCACCGGGACCAGGAATTCGCCGCCCTCGGGCGAAAAGGACAGCAGAAATTGGGTCCTGTAGGGGCGCGCATTGTCTTCGTTCGACGGAACGAGGGTCGCATCGCAAAGCGTGAAGACGTACCACGCGGACATGCAAAACGGAGCCTCGACGCGTACGTCGAGCGCCGTGCGCCAAGTATGAGCCAGGCGCAGGTCGCGAAACAGTTCGCCCGCGTAGTTCAAAGTCATGGCGGAAGCGGTGGCGAGGACGACCAAGAGTCCCGCCAGCAACATCAATCGCCCTTGACGGGTCCAAGGCGGGAGCTCGGCACGGGCGACCGCCGCCGACAAACCGGGCTTGGCGCCGCCCAAGGATTGTCCACTCCGGCCCCCGATCCACGCCCTCACTGTCCCGATCGGACGCACTCCGAAGCCGCGCAAGAGTAAATACGAGCCCGCCAACAGCATCGCCATTTCAATGCCGAGGACGGGCCTCGTGATGAGGGGCGTCCGCAAGTGGTCAGGATCCTTCGGATCGTAGACGATGGGCAGCGTCGCGCCGACGGGCGTATTGAACGCGAGCACATCGTTGCCTTTTACCTTGGCCTCGCGGGGCTTGCCGTCCGGCAGAGCGTAGCTCAGTCGGACGTAATCCTCGCGATCGAGCTTAACCTTGTTTTCGCCCATGCTTTTTTGCATTGATGTGGCGGCGTCGCAGTCCAAAGGAACCTGAGTGGAATGGTCCTGGATGACGAGTCGATATTCGACCGTGCATTCAGCGATATGTTCGAGAACGGTCGCGTTGGCCGCGATGCCATGAATCTGAAACCAGACGCTCGATGGCAGGAGGATCGAACTGAACAGCGTCAGCAAGATTCCCGATGCCAGGGCTTGACGGGGAAGTAACATCGGGCAAACTCGTCAAATCAAGAATTCGCGCCGGTTTGACGGCGACGCCTTGGCCGCGCGGCCAAGTCGGGGCGTCCGGCGCACCGGCGATATCGACGACCCCAGCCATCCGCGCGATCGGAACTCGGGCGCCCTGGAACCCTGAGGCAGCGAGCCCCATGACAAGGCGAGGGCGGAGTTGAAGAGCTACGCGAAGCGCAGCCGAAGTTTGTCATCCCCCGCTCCCCTGCGAAGTTGATCGCGAGGCTAGAATGAAGAATCTCAGTTTCTGTTTCGTTACCCAACGTCAAACACAATGTTACAGAGTCAAAAATCCATGAAGACCCGTGAAAACAATTGATGATCCAGGGTAGGTAAGACTAATTTTGCGGCGCCTATAATTTCGACCCGATCCGCTCTGGGCCAAACGATGAGTATCTGGCAATTGGCGCTTATCGTCGTTGCGAAACCAAAGCTAGCGAAATGCGACCCATGGGCGCTAGCCTTGGGCCTTTTTTGGCGTTCCGCCACCACGTATTTTCATCCTGAGACGCCGCGAAGCGGCCTCGAAGGATGTGGCGCTGAGCCGGGGGGTCCCAACTGTCGTGCGACGGCACGTCCTCCCAGGCCGCTTCGCGGCGCCTCAGGACGAAGTGGTTGGAATGGCGACCGCTACCCGGAAAGAATCTGGCGTCTATGCGTCGGCGACCTCGCCTGCAAGGAGCCACGCTCCCTTGACTGGCACGGAATTCGCTGCTCCCTCTCGCCCTGGCAAAAAGGAGCGGCAAGGCCATGTTGAACACGCGGCAAAAGGTGCTGAGGAATTTCTGGTACGCCACGGTCCCGACGGCCTCGCTCGCCGACGGGCCGAAGGCGTTTCGCATCCTCGGGCAGGACGTCGTGCTGTTCCTCAACGAGGAAGGCCGGCCCGCCGCGCTCGAGGACCGCTGCTGCCACCGCACCGCGAAGCTGTCGAAAGGCTGGATCAAGGGCGGCCACATCGTCTGCGGCTATCACGGCTGGGAGTACGACAGCACGGGCAAGCTGGTGAACGTCCCGCAATTCCCGTTCGAACAGCCGATCCCCGAGGCCCGCGCGCGGGCGTTTCACGCCAGCGACCGCTACGGCTACGTCTGGGTCTCACTCGGCGAGCCGCTGCTGCCGATTCCCGATTTGCCGCAGGAGCACGATCCGGCGTTCCGCTTGATCCATCAGTTCGACGATTTCTGGAAATGCTCGGCGCTCCGGATGATGGAGAATTCGTTCGACAACGCGCATTTCGCCTTCGTCCACAAAGGCACGTTCGGCGACGTCAATCAGCCCAAGCCGGAGAAATACGAACTCACGGAGACCGACTACGGCTTCGTCGCCGACACCTTGGTCGCGGTGCGCAATCCGCCGATGGCGGCGCGCGTCACCGGCACGACGGAGCCTTGGACCAAGCGCAAGATGAGCAATCGCTGGTTCATGCCGTTCTGCCGGACGATGGACATGGAATATCCCTCGGGCCTGCGCCACGTCATTTTCAACTCGGCGACGCCGATCGACGACAATTCGATCCAACTGGTGCAGATCTTGTTCCGCAACGACAAAGAGGAGGATTGCTCGACCGAGGAATTGCGCGCCTGGGACCGCGTCATCATCGAGGAAGACCGGGTGATCCTCGAATCCACCGATCCCGACGCGATCGTCGACATGAGCCGCAGAATCGAGATGCACATGCCCTCCGACCGTCCCGGCATGCTGATGCGCAACCGGCTCAACAAGCTGTTGCAAGAGCATGGCGAGGTCGAGGTTCCCCGATGAGCGTTTCGCGTTTGATCGCGGACCTCGGCGACGTCCCTTATTCGACCGAGCCTTCGCTGGTGCGCCGTAAGTCCAGGGATTATTTCTGGTACTCGCAGGCTTTGGCGGAAGACCTGAAGGACAAGCGCGCCGAAATCGTCGTCACGCCGCGCAACGAGGCCGACGTGGTAAAACTCGCCGCCGCCGCGGCGCGCCATCGCGTGGCGGTCACGCCGCGCGGCGCCGGCACCGGCAATTACGGACAGGCCGTGCCTCTGCACGGTGGCGTGGTGCTCGACATGAGCGAGATGACCGAGACCGAGTTCGTCGAGACCGGCCGCATCCGGGTCCAGCCGGGCGCGCGGATGCATGCGGTTGACGAGCAACTGAGGCCTCGAGGTCAGGAGCAGCGCCTCCACCCTTCCACGAAGCGCAGCGCGACCATCGGCGGCTTCGTCGCCGGCGGCTCCGGCGGCGTTGGCTCGGTGACCTGGGGCGGATTGCGCGAGCCGGGCAACGTGATCGCCGCGCGCATCGTCACCCTGGAGGAGACGCCGCGCGTAATCGAATTGCGCGGCGACGCGGCGCAGAAGATCAACCGCGCCTATGGCGTGACCGGCATCATCACCGCGCTGGAAATGCCGCTGGCGCCGGCGCACGAATGGATCGATCTCGCCATCGCCTTCGACGATTTCGCATCGGCCTGCGCGTTCGGCCTCAGCGTCGCGCTCGCCGACGGAATCGTCAAGAAGCTGGTGACGCCGATAACCTGGCCTCTGCCGTCCTATTTCGGCCCGTTCGCGGAGGGCTGGCCGACGGGCAAGAGCCTGCTGATCGCGATGATCGCCAAGCCGTCGCTGGAGACCTTCAAGACGCTGCTCGGCGTCAGGGGCGAGATCGTCCACGAGGCGCCGTTCGACGAATCGCCCGATCAGACGCCGCTCTACGAATATACCTGGAACCATACGACGCTTCAGGTGCTCAAACAGGATCGCGGCTTCACCTATCAGCAATGTCTGTTTCCTCATGACCGGTTGCTGGTCAGCGTTGCGGAAATGGTCGCTTTGTTTGGCGACGAGATCTGGCATCACCTCGAATTCATCCGCTTCGGCGGCCGCGTCACGGCGAGCGCCCTGCCCGTCGTGCGCTTCACGACCCGCGCGCGCCTGTTCGAGATCGTCGACATTTACGAGAAACATGGCGTGTTCGTCGCCAACCCGCATGTGTTCACGTTGGAGGACGGCAGCCGCCACAAACGCGCCGAGGCCGATCAACTCGGCTTCAAGGCCGAAGTCGATCCGCTTGGCCTGTTGAACCCCGGCAAGATGCGAACCTACGTTCCGGCGCGCGCATGAAAGTGCTCTATCTCTACTGCCATCCGCTGCCGGAGAGTTTTCACGCTTCGCTCCGCGTCGAGGCGCTGGCGGGATTGAAGCGCGCCGGACATGAGGTCGATCTGCTCGACCTCTACGCCGAGGGGTTCGATCCGGTGCTGTCGGAAGACGGCCGGCGCCATTATCACGACGAAAACCGCAACCGCGTCGGGCTGGAGTCGCTGGTCGCGCGCCTGCAGGCGGCGGACGCGCTGGTGGTGCAATTCCCGACCTGGTGTTTCGGCCTGCCGGCGATGCTGAAGGGTTTCTTCGACCGCCTGTTCATGCCCGGCGTCGCCTTCGACCTGTCAGATCCCGCCCATGTGAAACCGATGCTCGGCAACATCAGGAAAATTGCTGGTGTAGTGACTTACGGCCGGCCGCGTTGGACGGCCTTTTATATGGGCGACCCGCCGCGCAAGATCGTGACGCGCTACATAAAATGGCTCGCCGCAAAGGGCGCGCGCGCGGATTATCACGCGCTGTATCACTTGAACGTCGCGACGCTAGCGCAACGCGAGGGTTTTTTGCGCAGGGTCGGCGCGGCGATGGAGAGGTTTTAGGCGCCGCCATCGAACCGCCGCCGCTTCCCTCGGCAAGATCCTCGGGTGGGCTCAAGCCGCGTCAATCACCTGATCCAACCGGCGGCGCAAGGATCTCGGCAGTTCCGGCCCATAGCCGAATCGCATCACCAGATCGGGGCGCCGGTCGCCAACGCCGAGGTAAGTCGCGAATTGGCCGCGGACCGCGGGAACTTCGACGGGTTGGTTGATGAAACAATGTTGAATCCCCAAAGCGGTCGCCTGGAGGGCGAAGCGCTGGCAGCAACGACCAGCGGCGCTCCACGAAGCCGGCTCGTTCTTGTCGGAAATGAAGATTGCGACCCCTGCGGAACTTCGAAGTTGGGTCTTGTAAGTGTCATTCTCCCCTTCCTTGGTGACGACGAAACGAAACATCGCGCGGCCCAGCCAACTCGGGACAATGGGGTTGCCCGAAGATTTGGTGAACAGTCCGTCGTCCTTGGCGAGGGCCTCCGCATAATTGAACCGCAACCATCTTTTCAGTTCCCGGATGAACGCCGGATCGTCCATTTGCGCGTCGTCGCCCGCGACGAGAAAGTTCAGAATGTCCTCGATCGGCTTGCGCGCGGTGAACAGACACATCCGCACGCCGCCTTCGCTCCCCGCGGCTTCGAGCAGCTTCAGATGCTCGACCGGCACGCTTCGCCCGTCGAAGACGCCGCGCGTCGATTGTCGTTTCGGTATCGCCTCGAACAGCGGGTTCCGGGAGGCCGGCGCTTTTTCGAGGTCGACATGGATCGCCTGGGCGGTCGCATCGAAGCGCGAAGTGGCGTGAAGTCCAAAGGCGGTCGCCGCAAGAAGCAGATTTTCCGTGGCGCAGCCGAGGCTGCAAAACAGATGATGATTGTCCGGATCGACGACCGCCAAGCGTCGCGCCAAGTCCGGCGTGACGGATATCGAACCGTCGGAGAAGCCGAAACGCCAGGGCTGGGTGTTGTGGCTGTTAGCGGCCAAAGTCGCGTAGCGCACGAGTTCGCGCAAAGCCATCGGCGGCGGCGGATCGAAGTTTGGGCTGTGCCGCCAATTCTCCTTGACTGCGTCGGCATAGGCCGCGGCGTCCCCCGCGTCGAGCGCCCAAGCCGCTCCGCCTCCGACTGCCGCCACGAGCCCCGCTGCCGCGAGTCCGCCCAAAACAACTCGGCGCCGTTGGAGACTTTTCATACGCGTCGGCCCAGGTCCGCGTTCGGCAATGGCTCCGATCCGCGAAGCGCGCGTAAAGCCTTGGAACGCGCTTCGGTAGGCTCGGACTCTACCCACGCCGACGGGCGGCCTCTACTCGAGCGTCTCCCGCACGAGGCTCATCCAATCGCGCGAGCCGTGCGTCAGGATCCCTGTCCGTTACGGTTGAAAATTCAAGGCAACCGCATTTCCTTTTGCCCGGAAAGCGCTAGGCTGTGACGCGACATTCAACCGGGAGGACGAGATGAAAATTGTCGTTATTGGCGCAACGGGCATCATCGGACGCGCGGTCGCGAAGGCGCTGTCGTCGAACAACCACGAAGTGATCGGCGCATCGCGCAACAGCGACGTCAAGGTCACGATCGAGGATCCGGCGTCGGTCGGCGCCCTGTTCGACAAGGTCGGCGAAATCGACGCGGTGGTGTCGTGCGCCGGCAGCGTCGTTTTCAAGCCGCTGGCGGAACTGACCGACGCCGACTACGAATTCGGCTTCCGCAGCAAGCTGATGGGGCAGGTATCGGTCGCGCGGTTCGCCTTGGAGCGCCTGCGCGACGGCGGTTCGATCACGGTGAGCACCGGCATACTGGCCATGCACCCGATGGTCGGCAGCGCGTCCATTTCCATGGTCAACGCCGGCCTGGAGGGCTTCGTTCGCGCCGCCGCGCTGGAAATGCCGCGCGGGTTGCGCATCAACGCCATCAGCCCGCCGTGGATCAAGGAGACCATGGTCATGTATGGCATGGACCCGACGCCGGGCCTCGCCGCCGCCGACGCCGCCAAGGCCTATGTCGCCGCAGTCGAGGGTACGTATCAAGGCAAGATCATCGACGCGCGGCATCCGTAGGGAATCCGCAGAAATCGCCGCTGGCCCCCAAATCCCCTACCCCAGCGTCTCCTGCACCAGGCTCACCCAATAGCTCGCGCCGAGCGTCAAGATCGCGTCGTTGAAATCGTAGTCGGAGGTATGCAAGTGCGCGGCCTCGCCGTTGGGGCCGACGCCGTTGCCGATGAAGATGAACGCGCCGGGCCGCGCCTGGAGAAGGAAAGAGAAATCTTCCGAGAACATGCGCGGCTCGGTTTGCGTCGTCACCGCGGCCTCGCCGACCAGCGCGCGCGCGGCGGACGCGGCGACGTCGGTCTCGGCGGCGTGATTGATCAGTGGCGGGTAACGGCGATGATAATCGAGTTTGCCCTCGCAGCCGTACACGGCGGCGCAGGCCGCCGCGATTTCCGCCAGACGACGCTCGAGGAGATCGCGGATTTCCGGCTTGTAGGAGCGCGCCGTGCCACGGACGATGACCTCGTTGGGGATGATGTTGGGCGCGCCGAACTCGCCGCCGCGCAAATGGCCGACGCTGACGACCGCCGTCTCCACAGCCGGCACGTTGCGGCTGACGATGGTCTGGATCGCCAGCACGAATTGCGCGGCGGCGAGCGTCGGATCGGTGGACAAATGCGCGCCGCCGCCGCCGTGGCCGCCGCTGCCGGTAAAGGTCGCCGTCCAGGAATCGCCGGCGGCCATGAAGGGACCCTTGCGTGTGGCGAAGGTTCCGACCGGCATGCCCGGCATGTTGTGCATGCCGTAGACGGAATCGACGGGAAAACGGTCGAATAAGCCCTCTTCCAACATCACCCGCGCGCCCGCCAGACCCTCTTCCGCCGGCTGGAAGATGAAGCGCACCGTTCCGGCGAAGTCTTTGTTTTCGCTCAGGTAGCGCGCCGCGCCGAGCAGCATCGCGGTGTGGCCGTCGTGGCCGCAGGCGTGCATCTTGCCGGAGACCGTCGAGCCGTGGTCGCGGCCCGCGACCTCCTGAATATTCAGGGCGTCGAGATCGGCGCGCAGGCCGACCGCGCCATTGCCGGGGCGCGCGCCGCGCAAGGTTGCGACGACGCCGGTGCGGGCGACGCCTTCTTCAACCTCGAGCCCCCAGCCGCGCAGCTTGTCGGCGACGAGCCGCGCGGTGCGCGCTTCCTCGAAACCGATCTCGGGATGACGATGGATTTCGCGCCGAATTTCGACGAGTTCGGCCTCGAGCGGTTGCAGCCGCTCGACGAGGGATTCGCGCTCAGCTTTCATCGCGGGCTCCTAGTCCGCCGAGCGTCTCGTAAACGAGGCCCACCCAATAGCCCGCGCCGAGGGTGAGAATCGCGTCGTTGAAATCATAATCGGGCGTATGCAGGTTTCGCGTGCGGCCGTCGGGTTCGACGCCGTTGCCGATCATCACGAACGAGCCCGGCTTGGCCTCCAGCAGATAGGCAAAATCCTCGCCGCCGGTCATCGGCGGCGTGTTGGCGATCACCGCGCGCTCGCCGGCGATTTGACGCGCCACCTTCACGGCGATTCCGGTCTCCGCCGCCGAAGTGACCAGGGGCGGCGTGATGCGCTCGCAGGAAAATTCCAGCCCGCAGCCGAAGCTGGCGGCGGCGTTGGCCGCCAGATCCTGCAAGCGGCGCTCGATGATGTCCCTGACGGCGGGGTTGAAGCAGCGCCAGGTGCCGCGCACGGTGACGCGGGCGGGGATCACGTTGGGCGCGCTGTAATCGCCGCCGGAGATATGGCCGACGCTGACGACCGCGGTCTCGGAGGCCTTGATGTTGCGGCTGACGATGGTTTGGATCGTCGACAAATATTGCCCGGCCGCGACTGTGGTGTCGGCGGCCTCGTGCGGGGCGAGCCCGCCATGGCCGCCATTGCCGAGGAACACGGCTGTGAAAATGCCGGTCGCGGCGAGCAGCGGGCCGACGTTGGTGGCGAACATGCCCACGGGCAATCCCGGCCCGTTGTGCATGCCGTGCACGGACTCCATCGGGAAGCGCTGGAACAGGCCGTCGTCCAGCATCGCGCGCCCGCCGCCCAGGCCCTCTTCCGCCGGCTGGAAGATCAGATAGGCCGTCCCGGAAAAGTCTCTGTGCTGGCTGAGATAGCGCGCCGCGCCGAGCAGCATCGTGGTATGGCCGTCATGGCCGCAAGCGTGCATTTTTCCCGGATTCAGGGACCGATGCTCGCGGCCCTCGACTTCGAGTATGGGCAGCGCGTCCATGTCGGCGCGCAGGCCGATCGAACCATTGCCGCCGCGGGAGCCCTTGACGATTCCGACGACGCCAGTGCGTCCGACGCCCTGGACGGTCTCGATGCCCCAGCCGCGCAGCTTTTGCGCGACCAGCGCCGAAGTCCGGACTTCCTCGAAGCCGAGTTCGGGATGGCGGTGGATGTCGCGCCGGATCTCGATCAGCTCCGGCTCGAAGGATTTCAGAGCCTCCATGACGCCCGTGCGCATAAAATTCTCCGTTAAGTTTTGGCGCGAATCCCGGCTTCGACCGCGTCGAGGGCGTCCTTGGCCTTGGATCCGTCGGGGCCGCCGGCCTGCGCCATGTCGGGCCGGCCGCCGCCGCCCTTGCCGCCGAGCGCGGCCGAGCCGAGGCGCACGAGGTCGACGGCGCTGAATTTCGCCGAGAGATCCGCGGTCACCGCGACGACGAGGCTCGCCTTGCCGTCCTCACCCGTGGCGACGATGGCGACCACCCCGGAGCCGATGACGGGTTTGGCTTCGTCGGCCAGCGACTTCAGGTCCTTCATTTCGACGCCGCTGACGACGCGGGCGTAAAACTTGATCCCGGCGACGTCGCGCACAGAATCCGCGCCGCCCGAGCCGCCGCCCATCGCCAGCTTCTTCTTCGCGTCGGCGAGTTCGCGCTCCAGCTTGCGCTTGTCCTCGATGAGGCCCTCGAGGCGCGAAGCCGCCTCCCCCGCGGGGGCGCGCAGCAGCGCGGCAAGTTCGCCGAGCGCGTGCGAATCGTCGCGCAAGCGCTTGCGGGCCTCGTTGCGGGTGCGGGCTTCGATGCGGCGCACGCCGGCGGCGACCGCGCTTTCGGCGAACACGGTGACCAACCCGATGTCGCCGGTGCGCTGGACATGGGTGCCGCCGCAAAGCTCGACCGAATAGGGGCGCGGGCCATTGCCGCCGGCCTCGATGACGCCCATCGAAACGACGCGCACTTCGTCGCCGTATTTCTCGCCGAACAGCGCCCGGGCGCCCGAGGCGCGGGCTTCTTCGATGCCCATCAGGCGCGTGACCACCGGCGCATTGGCGAGGATGATGCCGTTGGCGATGTCTTCGACCTTGGCGATGTCCTCGGCGCTGATCGGCTTGGGATGAGCGATGTCGAAACGCAAACGGTCGGCGTTGACCAGCGAGCCCTTTTGCGAAACGTGGTCGCCCAGCACCATCCGCAACGCCTCGTGCAGCAGATGCGTCGCGGAATGGTTGGCGCGGATCGCCGCGCGGTTGGCGGGATCGACCTTCAGTTCGAGCGGATCGCCTATTCCCAACGAACCCTCGACGATCTCGACCTCATGGGCGAACACTTCACCGAGCTTCTTCTTCACGTCGATGACTTTTACCCGCACACCGGCGCCAACCATGAGGCCGATGTCGCCGACCTGACCGCCGGACTCGGCGTAGAACGGCGTCTGATTGAGCATGACGAGGCCCTTTTCGCCTGTGTGGAGTTCGCCGACCTCGGCGCCGCCGCTGACCAGCGCCGTGACCACCCCCTCGGCGACCTCGGTCTCGTAGCCGAGGAATTCGGTCGCGCCGACGCGTTCGCGAAGCGCGAACCACACCGTTTCGGTCGCCGCCTCGCCCGAACCCGCCCAGGCCTTGCGGGCTTCGGCGCGCTGGCGCTCCATCGCCGCCTGGAACCCCGCGTCGTCGACGCCGAGCCCCCTCGCGCGTAATGCGTCCTGGGTGAGGTCGAGCGGGAAGCCATAGGTGTCGTAGAGTTTGAAGGCGACCTCGCCGGCGAGATTTTCGCCGCTCTTCAGCTCGCGCGTCTCGTCCTCGAGGATCGTCAGGCCGCGCGCCAGCGTGGCGCGGAAGCGGGTTTCCTCGAGCTTCAGCGTCTCCGAGATCAGGTCCTCGGCGCGGACCAGTTCGGGATAGGCCTGCCCCATCTCGCGCGTCAGCGCCGGCACGAGCTTCCACATCAGCGGATCGCGGGCGCCAAGCAACTGCGCGTGGCGCATCGCGCGGCGCATGATGCGGCGCAGCACGTAGCCGCGCCCTTCGTTCGAAGGCAGCACCCCGTCGGCGACCAAAAATGACGCCGCGCGCAGGTGGTCGGCTATGACGCGGTGGGAGACTTTTTGCGGGCCGTCGGCATCGACGCCGGTCGCCTCGGCGCTGGCGCGGATCAACGCGCGAAACAGATCAATGTCGTAATTGTCGTGCTTGCCTTGCAGCACGGCGGCGACGCGCTCCAGCCCCATGCCGGTGTCGATCGACGGGCGCGGCAGTTTCAGACGCTCGCCGCCGGGCAGCGTCTCGAACTGCATGAACACCAGGTTCCAGATTTCGATGTACCGATCGCCGTCGGCGTCGGGCGTCCCGGGCGGGCCGCCGAAGATCTTGTCGCCGTGGTCGAAGAAGATTTCCGAGCACGGGCCGCAGGGGCCGGTGTCGCCCATCGCCCAGAAATTGTCCGAGGTCGGGATGCGGATGATCCGGCTCTCGGGCAGGCCCGCCACCTTCTTCCACAGGTCGAAGGCGTCGTCGTCGTCGTGGTAGACGGTGACCCAGAGCTTATCCTTCGGCAGCGCGAATTCCTTGGTGATCAGGTTCCAGGCGAGTTCGATCGCCAGCGGCTTGAAATAGTCGCCGAACGAGAAATTGCCGAGCATTTCGAAGAACGTGTGATGGCGCGCGGTATAGCCGACGTTGTCGAGATCGTTGTGTTTGCCGCCGGCGCGCACGCATTTTTGTGCGGTGGTGGCGCGGTTGTAGGGGCGACGCTCGACACCGGTGAAGACGTTCTTGAACTGCACCATGCCAGCGTTGGTGAACATCAAAGTGGGGTCGTTGCGCGGCACCAGCGAACTGGACGCGACCACTTCATGGCCGTTACGGGCAAAGTACTGCAAAAAATGGGAACGTATCTCGTTTACGCCGCTCATGAATCCCCGGCCCTGAGGTCAAAGCGCCCAATGCCTCCGGCCTGCTCAATCAGGCCTGGGACGCCGAGCGCATGAAGAAACTCGCAAAACGGCGCCGCGCTGAGCCGCCGCTCCTCACCAGGCCCGGCGCCAGCGCGCCCGCCGACCCGCGACCTTCTAAAGCGTGGCCGGAAAAAGGGAAAGCCGCTTTTTCCGCTACACTGTGCGCGGCCTGGGCAATCTCCGGGCGCCGGACGGGCTTCGCGCTCCGTAAGGCCCTCCTTTCGCTCGAGCGTAAGGTCAGGTCGATGGCGACGCGTTCGTTCGCGCGGCGGGCCGCCCTTGCAGCCCCGGCAACGAGCGTTTATGCCTGCCCTAGCCGATCTCCCCCCGCTCCAGCCGGCGCGCGATCGCGTGAATCTCGGCCAGATCCGAAAGGCTGTTCCGCGCGACCGCCAGCATGCGCCCCAGTTTCAACGCCTTCGCCTCACAGGGCGCGCGGCGCGCGGGGTCGGCGATGGTCTCGAATTCGGCGATATGGGCGAGCCCGAGAATGCGGCGGTGCAACTCGACGCCGGCGAAGCCGAGCGCGTCCTCCCAGACGCGGTGCAACAGCGCGCCCAGCGCCTGTTCGGCGCCGAGGCTGTGGCCCTGATCCTCGTAGAGCGCGCGGGGATAGAGGATACCCGTTCGCTCGGTGCGCCACAGCCGCGAAAACTCGGCGACGAATTCGCGCCAGATCGTCACGGCGACGCCGAGGATCCATTCCCGGTATTCGTCCCGTTCGCCGGGAAAACGTTCGTGGCCGCCCTGGGCGAAATAGGCCATCCAGAAATTGGCGATCAACATGCCGACGTCGAAGCCGAACGGGCCATAGACCGCGAATTCCGGATCTATCACGCGGGCCTGCGCCCCGTGCGCCATGATCGAACCGGTGTGAAAATCGCCGTGCAGCAAAGTTTCGGCATGGGCGCAGAACGTCAGCTTCAGGTCCTGCGCGGCGATCTTGAGATCGACGTCGGCGCGCAGTTCGGCGACGAGGCCGTCGAGTTCCGGGCTGGTGTGGCGATTGAGCGGCGCGGCCCAATAGGGATCGGTGAAAACGAGCGCCTCGGTGATATCGCACAGCGCGACATTGTCGGCGAACAAAGCCAGATCGGCCTTGCGCTCGGATGTCGGCATCGACAGGTCCGAGCCGCGAAACAATGTGCGGGCGAGAAATCGCCCGAGTTGTTCGCCCAAGTCGGCATGAACCACGCCCGCAATCAGGCTGCGGCGCAAAATGACGTGGGGATGCAGGTATTCCATGACGACGAGCGCCTGCTGCTCGTCGAAATGATAGATTTTGGGCACGCGACCGGGGTCGCGCGCCTCTTGCCGCATCAGCGCGTGATACTCGAAAAAACTGCGCTTCAGCGGCAGCGGCCAGCTTTCGCCGACCAATCGGACATAGGGCAGCGCCTGCTTGACGACGACGGCGCTCGCCTCGCTCTCGACGATGAAGACCAGATTGAGATTGCCGTCGCCGACTTCGCGCCCGCGCCATTGCGAGACGTCGCGCCCAAGCCGCGCGACGATCGCCTCGACGCCGCCGAGGCGCGCGGCGAGCGTTTCGACGCTCAGGGGACTATAAGACATCAGGATCCCCCTCAACGCGTTGCCCCCTGGCGTTCAGCGTAAATGGCGATCCCCAGCGCGACAAGCAGAATGACGCGGCGGGTCAAGATTCTCGAGCCGCTGTCGATCTGGACGCGGGCGGGATCGTCGGCAGCGCGCTTGTCGCGAGCCGCCGACATGGTTAATGTGTGGTTAACCGCCAAGGGGTCCAATAGCTGAAGAAACGCCGGGCGGCCGGGGGATTTGGCGGACGGGAACAAACGTCATGGCAAGTAAACTGCTGATTATCGCTTTCGCGGCCTGCACAGTGCTCGCGCCCCCGGCTTTGGCGCAAACGGCGGGAGACGACGCCAGCGTCGGCGGCGCCAAGGAGGAGCTCAAGTCCAAATGGGGCGACCTCCAGCGCGAGGTCGGCGACCTCCGCGGCAAGATCACCTCCTACAGCCAGCAGATCGGCGAACTCTCCGATCCGAAAACCTCACGCGCCAAAGTCGCGGAATTGCAGGTCGACATCGGTCAGGCCCTGGCGGCGACTCTGGACCAGGGCGAAATCGCCTCGCTCGGGCAAAAGGTGCTCGATACCGACAAGGCTTGGCTCGCCGACATCTACAAACATGGCTGGCCGCCCGAGCGCATCGCGATGCTCGAGGGCAAGTTCAAGTCGACGATAGAAAAGACCCAGCACACGCTCGACGACCTCGCGCAAATCCGTAAGGAACTGGCGGCGACATTGAGGCGCATTCAGAGCGACGGCGACTATCTGGAGGCGCTCGCCCGGGTGCAACAAAGCGAGGAAATGGCGCGGGTCTTGCAGAGCCTGCTGCATGACTTGCAGACGACTTCGGACAACCTGAAGTCGATCGTCGACGATGCGCCGGGGGTTTAGGCTTGGGCGCCCGCTCCCCCGCCGTGATCCTTTGCGTGTTGGCCATGGCGGGGCTCTCGACAGGCTGCGACGCGGATCGCGGCTACGTCGAGGTCAAGACGAGTTACGCCATCCGCCCCGGCGACACCTATTGGGTCGGCGATCAACAACTCGCGCCCGACTCCGGCGGCCAGATCGACGAGGTTCTCGGCGCGGAGGTGGGCCCACGTGAAATCTACATCCGCCGCGGCTATTCCAAGATCGCGGTCTGCGGCGTAACGGTCGCCAAGAACCGGATCGTGACCGTGACGATCGAACGCGGACCGAGCGGCGGCCTTTGCAATGTGGTTGTATGAGGGGCAGCGGCTCCCCCGACACTTCTGCATTACGACCCCAGTTCGCGCGTCGCGCGCAGGCGCTCGGCGTAGATGTTGATGACCAGCGCGACGAGCAAGATGATGCCGCGGATCAGGATCTTGAGGAAACTGTCGATCTTGACGTAGTCGAGGCCGTTGTTGAGCACGCCGAGCACGAACAGGCCGACGATGGTGTTGCCGATGCCGCCGCGGCCGCCGAACAGGCTGGTGCCGCCGACCACCACCGCCGCGATAGCGTCGAGCAGGAAGGTGTCGAATTCGTTCTGTTGCGCGCTGCCGAAATAAGCGACGCCGAGCATGCCAGCCATGCCCGAACACACCGCCGAGATCGTCATGACCGCGCCGATGATGAAGCGCACGTTGACGCCGGAATATTCGGCCGCCTCGCGGTTGCCGCCGACCATGTAGACGTAGCGGCCGAAGCGGGTGTAGCTGAGCACGAAATGGGCGATGGCGAGCAACCCCGCCGCGAAGATGATGATCCAGGGCACCCCGAACAGGGTTTTCGAGCCGAGCGTCAGCACCAGCTTGGGGACCGAATAGGCGATCTGCCCGCGCACCAGCACGGCCGAAATGCCGGCGCCGATCTGCATCATCGCCAGCGTCATGATGAACGAGGGTATCCCGATCTTGGTGACGCCGAACGCGGTCAGCAGGCCCAGGGCGAAGCACGCCAGCAGCGCCAGGACGATCGCCACGCCGCCGGGCACGGGAATGTTGGCGATGTTGACGTAATCGGGCTGGGCGGTGAAGAAAGTCAGCACGATCGCGGTCGCGTTGGCGATCGCGCCGACGCTGAGGTCGATCTCGGCGGTCAGGATGACGAAGGTCAGGCCGACCGCGATGATCGCAGTGACGGAGACCTGCTGCAGGATGTTCTCGAGGTTGCCGAGCGTCGCGAAGGCCGGCGCGGCGACGGTGAAGAAGCCGACCAGGATCAGCAGCGTCGCGAACGGCGCGATGTTGCGCAACTGATCGCGAAACATTCGGCCGAGACTGAAAGCGGGGCGGCGCGGAGCGGCGTCGAGTTCAGGCGAAGTCATCTGTGCTTTCCGCTCCTCAAGCCGCCGCCAGCAGGCGGTCCTTACTGATCGCGCAATCCGCGAATTCGCTTCCCAGTTCGCCCTTGCGCATGACGAGGACGCGATCGGCGACCGACAGCACCGTTTCCGGCTCCGTCGACATGACGATGATCGCCATGCCCTGGGCGGCCAGCGATTTGATGATGTGCACGACGTCTTCCTTGGCGCCGACGTCCATTCCGCGGGTCGGCTCGACGAGGACAAGCACCTTGGGAGCGCGCGTCAGCCATTTGGCGAGCGCGACCTTTTGCTGGTTGCCGCCGGAGAGCGCGCCGAGCCGAGCCTCGACTCCGGGCGGGCGGACGCCGAGCCGCTGCGTCTGCGTGATCGCCTGCGCGCGTTCCGCGGCCGGTCGCAGGAACCAGCGCGAGACATATTCGAGGAAGGCGATCGAGACGTTGCGGTAGATCGGCTCCTCGCGGAACAACATCGCGCGCCGGCTCTCCGGAACATAGCCGATCCCGGCCCGCTTGCCCGCGGTCGTATCGGCGAGCCTGACGGTCTTGCCGGCGATCGACAGCGCGCCGGAATCCGGCTTCATCTTGCCGAATAGAGTGCGCGAAAGCTCGATCTGGCCGCAGCCCATGTAGCCGTAAATGCCCAGCACTTCGCCGGCGCGGGCGACGAACGAGACGTCGCGATAGAACGGCGCCAGGGTCAGCCCCTTGGCTTCCAGCGCTATCGGGGCGTTGGCCTTGCTCTTCAAGCCGATGTCGTTGAGGTAGCTCTCCTCGAGTTCCTCGCGGCCGGCGCCGATCATCCGCTCGATGATCCAGCCCTTGTCGATTCCGGGCGCGACGATCGCGGTCGCGACCTTCGCGCCGTTGCGGAACACCGAGACCTCGTCGGAGATCGCCAGGATGTCGTCGAGGAAATGCGAGATGAAGATCAGGCTGCGCCCGCTTTCGCGCACCCGTCGCAGCACCTCGAACAGCCGGGCGATTTCCGGCGGCGACAGCGCCGAAGTCGGCTCGTCGAGGATGATGGTGCGGGCCCCGGAAAACAGCACCCGCGCCAGTTCGACGAGTTGCTGCACTCCGATCGGATAATCGCCGAGGCGCGACTTCGGATCGATCTCCAGGCCGAGGTTCTTCAATTGCGCGGACGCCTCGCGGGCCATGCGGCTCCAGGCGATGAGGCCCAAGCGGCCGACTGGCTGGGCGCCGAGAAACACGTTCTCGGCGACCGTCAGATCCGGCGCGACGCTCAGTTCCTGATGCACCATGCCGATGCCGGCGGCCCGGGCGTCGCGCGTCGAGCGGAATTTCACCAATTCCCCATCGACGCGCATTTCGCCGGTGTCGCCGCCGTGAACGCCGGCGATGATCTTCATCAATGTGCTCTTGCCGGCGCCATTCTCGCCGGCAATGCCGTGGATCGATCCGGCCCGAAGGGCGAAATCGACGCCGCGCAGCGCCTGGACGCCGCCAAAGGCCTTGGCGACTCCTGTCAGTTCCAGACGCGGCGGCGTCATCTCCCCGGCTCCGCTTCTAGATCAGGAACTGCTCTTCCATCCACGCCATGCCGTCGGCGTTGGCCTTGGTCACGACCGGGCCGTCGGTGATGATGTTCTTCGGTATGCCGCCGGGACCCGTCTTCTCGCCGTTCACGACCGCGTTGACGCCGGCGATGATCGCCCCGCCGTGGATTCGGGAGGAGGGATTGCGGACGGTCGCGAACATCGAACCTTCCTGCACCGCCTTGATCGCTGGAGGCATCGCGTCGACGCCGCCGATCTTGGTCTCGGTGCGGCCCTTGGCCTGCATGACTTTGGAAGCCGCCAGCGCCATGTCGTCGTTGTGGAAGAACGCCGCGTCGATCTTGGGGTATTTGGTCAGCAGCGCTTCCCAGATGCGCGCCACTTGGGTGACGTCCCAATTGCCAGACTGTTCGTCGAGCACTTCGATTTTCGGGAATTTCGAAATTACCGACTTGAAGCCGCGCGCGCGGCCCTGAGCGCCGGTATGACCGAGCGCGCCCTGGGTCATCACGATCGTGCCTTCGCCGTTGATGGCGTTGACCAGCGCCTGAGTGACAGACGCCCCCATGAATTCATTGTCGGGCGCCAGGAAGGAATGAACGTCGATCTGATCGAGCGGCGCGATCAGCGTGTCCATGTCGATGACCGGAATGCCGGCCTCGATCATCTTGTTGACGGGCGCGGTCAGCGTGCCGATGCCGAACGCCTGGATGGCGACGAAATCCCACTTCTGCGAGGCCATGTTGTCGATCGCCGAACGCTGCTTGACGGCGTCGAGTTGACCGTCGAACCAAGTCACTTCGACGTTGAACAGCTTGCCCCAATATTCCGCCGCCTGCTTGCCCTGGGCGCACCATGTCGCCTGTAGGCCGGCGTTGGAGAACGCCGCCTTCAGCGGCTTGGCCGACATGCCCGCCTCCTTGGCGATCGCCGCACTCACCAGCGGATTGAAGCCCAGTCCGCCCAGCATCGCCGCCGCGCCACCACCCAGCGCCGCGCCGCGCAGCCACTCACGCCGGGAATGCCCATCGAATTTCTTCGTGATCATAGTGCGTCTCTCCCATCTCTCGCGCTCTGTCTTCGGGTCACATTTTTGACCCCGCCGCGCGAGTGGTAGCGCTAACATAGGACAAGAGAGACCGCAATATGCGATTTGAGGCGAGGGGATTGCGCATGTTCCGAGCCTCATTTTCAGCCAGGATCCGATGATTTCCAAGGCGCCGCGCAGTCGAAAAAAAAGGGGCTGTCTCCCCCGAGGGTTCGCATCGGGGAACTCGCGGCCCTGGTCCAAAACGACCGATCCACCGGGCAGAACGCAAGACCGCGTTTCGAGCCACATCTGCTTGACCTAGGGATGCCGATCGAGCTTGCCGTTGCACAGCAGTTCCGCTTCCTCGCGGCTCATGACGACCCATTGGCCGCCGGTTTTATCTTCGGTCTGCTGGACATGCATCATATGGTCGCAGAACTTCATTTCGTAGACCGGGCCGAAGGCTTCGACGGGGTCGTGTCCGTCGCTTTTGGCCCCGCCGGCGCTGGAGAAGGCGAGCGCGCCGATCGCGAGGGTCGATGCGATGGGCCGGGTCTTATTTTCGCCCACATGTCAGCAATGAGCGGCGGCCCGAGCCTTCGAACCCCGGCATTTTCGCAACGCGATCGAACTCGCAAAGTGAGAGCGGCGCCATGGACGCTTCAACCGCAAACGACAATGGAGAAGCGCAGAAACAACCGCTCGATTTGCGTCATGGCAGGCCCCAGTCCCGGCCGTGTCGGTGACAACCCAAGCCATTAATTTGTGACGTCGCCTTACAAGCGGTTCGAGGCGATCGTGGGCGCGGCGATGCGCGTTTGCGGCGAGCCCGCAGGATTACGATTCCCCCCTTGACAGCCCGCAATCGGAGGGTCACACGGGAAAAGCGGGGTCGGACCCGTTTCCTGGCCGGACCACAACCAAATTGAAGAGACATGGGCAGTAGCATCGGGAGCGAACGATTCGTGGCTGAAGCCCGCGGCGCGTCGCTCGTGAACATCATCGAGGTTCCCGGGCCGGAACCCGCGCGAGAGGCGTAAAGCCGCTCCTCGCTTTCTGGTCCTGGACGAAACCAAGGATCGGAGGCGAGCCATGAACCAGCTCTCCCGCAACCGAACGCGTTGCTATGCCGCCAGACCCTGCCCGCGCACCTGGCGCCGCGAACCGGCCTCGCCGGTCCCCTTGCCGCGCGCCAACTGAAGGAGCCCCCCTATGAATGACGGCCCCAGTAGGCTCGTCGAGGCGTGCCTCCACGTTTCGGCGGGCTTCCCTGCAAAACCTCCTTTCTCCTTGATCCACACCTTCGCCGAGAGGCGGGCCGCGCGGCCGTTCTGACGGTCACGAGGACCCCCGGCTCGGCCCCGGAGTCCATCATGACCGTCCACGTTTCCCCCGCCAAAGTGAGCGCGACGCTCGACGAAGCCCATGTCGGCGATATCCAGGGCGCGTTCGGCGCCATCGGCCAGCACGACACCGGTCCGCGCGCAGGCTGGAAGCATCGCCTCGTTACGCTGCTCGCCATCCTCGGCCCCGGCCTGATCGTCATGGTTGGCGACAACGACGCGGGCGCCTTCGCCACCTATGGCCAGGCCGGTCAGAACTACGGCACGACGCTGCTGTGGACCCTGGCGCTGCTGATCCCGGTTCTCTACGTCAACCAGGAAATGGTGCTGCGGCTCGGCGCGGTCACCGGCGTCGGCCATGCCCGGTTGATCTTCGCGCGCTTCGGCAGGTTCTGGGGCGCGTTCAGCGTCATCGACCTGTTCCTGCTCAACGCCTTGACGATCGTCACCGAGTTCATCGGCATCTCGCTGGCGCTCGACTATCTCGGGCTCGACAAGACGACCGGCATCGCGCTTTCGGCGGGGCTGATCGTGACCGCGGTGAGCACCGGCGACTTCCGGCGCTTCGAACGCTTCGCGATGGTTCTGGTCGCCGCGAGCTTCCTGCTGATCCCGATCTATTTCCTGGTCCATCCGCCGCTCGCCCAGGTCGCGCACGATTTCGTCGTTCCGCAACTCCCGGTCGGGGGCAAGCTCAGCGACGTGATGCTGCTGATCATCGGCATCGTCGGCACCACGGTCGCGCCCTGGCAGCTGTTCTTCCAGCAGAGCTACGTCATCGACAAGCGCATCACGCCGCGCTTCATCCCCTACGAGCGCTTCGATCTCTGGATCGGCATCGCCCTGGTGGTGATCGGCGGCGGCGCGATCATGGCCTTTACGGCGGCGACCTTCGCCGGACAGGCCGAATTCGGCCATTTTTCCGACGCGGGGGGCCTAGCGGCAGGCATCGACAAATATGTCGGTCATGCCGCAGGCGTGATGTTCGCCATCGCGTTGATCGACGCGGCCTTGATCGGGGCGTCGGCGGTTTCGCTGTCGACGGCTTACGCCATCGGCGACGTGTTCTCGGTCCGGCATTCGCTGCATCGCAAGGTGACGGACGCCAAGGGGTTTTACGCGGTCTACGGGTTGCTGATCGCGGTTTCCGCTGGGCTGGTGCTGACGCCGGGCGCGCCGCTCGGGCTGCTGACGCTGGCCGTGCAGGTGTTGGCCGGCGTGCTGCTGCCGAGCGCGACGGTGTTCCTGCTGCTGCTGTGCAACGACAAGGCGGTGCTCGGCCCCTGGGCGAACACGCGGGCGCTGAACGTGTTCACCGGCGCGGTGATCGCCGCGCTGGTCATCCTCTCCGTCATCCTGACCGTGGCCGTGCTGTTCCCCGACGCGACCAACGACCAGTTGATCCTCGGTATTCTCGGCGGCGGCGGCGGCATGGCCGCGATCGTCGCCGTGGCGATCCTTGCCCTGGGCAAAAAGGGCATGGCGGCGAATGTTTCGGGCGACGAATCCCGCGACACATGGCGCATGCCGCCGCTCGATCGGCTGGCGCCGGCGCAATTGTCGCTCGCCGCCAAGGCCTGGATGGGCGCGCTGCGGCTCTATCTCGCCGTCGCGGTCGGCCTCGTGCTGTTCCGAATCGTCATGCTGGCGTTGCGGAGCTGAAACAAACGGCGGCGCCAAGGCGCCGCCGTCCGCCGTAAACCCATTTCCGTCTTACAGGCCCGACAGCGCTTTCACGCCTTCGTTCCGCACGCCGATCAGCGCGTTCGGGTTCTGACCGAGGATCGAGAGGATGGTCGCGGCCACCTGCTGCGTCGCCACCGGCGCAACATAGGTCCTGGCCGTGAGCACGGGGTGGGAGACGAGCAACATGACGTTGCGGTCGTCATTGGCCCAGCCGCCGTGTTCGGCGTCCTTCTTCTTGCCGCCGGTGTAGACGACGCCGACGTTCGGGGCGACGACGATGTCGGGGGCGCGCGAGTCCGAAGTGTTGAACATCAGGCCGAGGCTCGGACCGTAGAAGATTTCGCCGGCATTGGCGCCGATCGTAGTGGCGTTGTTCTGCAAAGCTGAAAGCGCGGTGGCGAGGCCGGAGGCGCTGCGGTCCTTCAGCCACAGCATCGAGATGTCGTCTTCGTCCGCCTGGACGTTGGTGACGAAGTTCGACGGCGGCTGCTTTGTGGTGTCGTCGGCGGGAATGCGCAGCAGACGCGTGCGATCGATCGGCGACTGGCCGTGCTTGGCGGTGATGATGATCGCCGTGGTTTCGAACTTGTTCCTGGCCTTCAGTTCCGCGACCATCGCGCCGATCGCCTTGTCGGTGAAGGCGATCTCGCCCTGCAGCGCCGTGCTCGGCGTCCCCTGCGCATCGGCGTAGCCGCCGTTGGTATTGATCGACGCTTCAATCAGCTTCTGACCGACGCTGACGCTCTGGAAGTTCATGCCGAACAGGTTCGGCGAACCCAGGCGCACGGCGCCGGTGTGGTCGAGGCCATCGATCTCGTTGATGATCGCCTTGACCTTGAGGCTGTCATAGCACTGAATGTTCTGGAAACTGTCGGTCCAGGCGTTGCTGTTCGAAACCGCCGTTTGGTCCGGCAGCGGGTTACACCCGGGCACCGTCGGCAGGCCCACCGGGATCGAGTTGATTTCCGGCGAGTAGAGATCATCGACGCCTGTGCCGCTGACGCCATTGGTGAAGTCGTAGGAAGGATGCTTGTCGCTCCAAGCCGTGCGACCGCCGGCCTGCTTGACCACCTCGAAGACGGTGTTCACCTTGATGTAGGTGTGGGGATAAACGGGCGCGCAACCGTTTTTCGGATCGCGCGGCAGATAATCGGCATCGATGCCGCCGCCACCATCGAGCTTCGTCAGATCGAAATCGACTTCTTCGTCGAACCCGACCTGCGTGCCGACCACGCTCGGGCAATTGCCGGCAGGAATTCCGTATGGCGTTGTTTTCTTCGGACCCGACAACGCGCGATCATAGCTGACGTCATAGAAAGTGCCGCTGGTGAAGGGTGAAGCGCCGGAAATCAGCGCCACCAGACCCGGGAACGAATCCGACGGTTTTGGCGTCATCGCCTGGGTGTAATTGACGCCCGTCCTGGCGAGCGCCGCCAGGTTCGGGCAATAGGGCGCGCCGCCGGCGACGCCCTTGGCGCAATTGGCGAAGTCCAGCGCATGCATGCCGTCGATGCTGATCAGCAGCACGCGTTCGACGGGCTTGCCATTGATCGCGCCGCCCGTGAAGCCAGCGGCGGAGGCGTCGCCCGCCATCGCGGTAGCGCTGAGCGCGCAGAGCGCTGCGCCGGTAAGAAGTTTGCCAATCATGTCAGGAATTCCTCGTATCCGTCGGCTAAGTCGACGGCCGGAGCCTGTAGCGGGCGCACATGACGTAAAGGCAAAGGAATGATTACGAATTCATGAAAATTGTGCGGCATGAATTATTTGGTTTTGAAGAAAAAACGAGGAGCGCGGTTCACGCGCCCCTCCAGATCGAAGATCGAGGTTTACGGCGGCGACGATCAGAACTTGAAATAATCCATCATGTCGCCGATCGCCGGGGAATTGGTCGGGACGTAAGGATTGGTCGCAGATGTCACCGGATTGGGAAAGTTGTCGCGGCTGCGCTTCGAGATCGTCGCCAGACCCCAATTGGCTTCGATGAACTTCAGCGTCGAGACGTGGTCGGTATAGCTGTGCGAGATGCGGCCGCCCGTGCTGTATTTGGACACGACGATCATCGGGGTGCGCGTGCCGTCGCCGAAGAAGTCGAGCGGCTGTACGTAACCGGAGTCATAATACCCGCCGCCTTCGTCGAAGCTGACGAAAATCGCCGTATCGGCCCATAGTGTCGGGTTGGCCTGCACACCGGTGACGATCTTCTTCACGAAGCCTTCGAACAGGTCGAGCTTCGAGGAAGACGGATGCCCGTCGACGATGCCGCTCGGCTTGACATAGGAGACCGCTGGCAGCGTGTTGTTGGCGATGTCGGTGTAGAGCGCCGTCGTGTCCTGCAAATGCGCGGCGCGCTGCGTGGGGCTGGTCATGATCGAAGTCGAGTACTGCGCCCAGTTGCAGATGTTGCAATAATAGGCTCCGGCGCCGACTTGATACTTGTCCTCGAGATAAAGATTGAACTGGTCGCCGAAATAGGCCCAGCTGACGTTCTTTGCGTTGAGCGCGTCGCCGATCGTCGGCAGCGTCGATGGCGGGATCGTATAGACCCAGTTTTTGCCGCTCGTGTCGGTGTAGGCGTTGGAGCCGTCGCCGAAATATCCGGGATTGTAGTTGTTGACGAGGTAGTAGGCGCCGGGCTGACAGCGCGGGCCGATGGCGGGCTTCAGCGCCGTCAGGTAGTCCCTGACCGCCGCGACGCCGGGCTGCGCCGGATCCGCGCAACCGACATAGGAACCGCCGCCGTGGTTCTTCGAATCGCCGGGATCGCCGGGGCCGCCGCCGTAGCCGTCCTCGCTGTAGAAATTGTTGGTTCCCGGCTGCGGGTTTGGATTTTCGATTTCCGACAAGGAGTTGGGGTAGCCCGGAAGCGGCGTCGTCGGCGAAGCTGGGTCCACCGGATTATTGGGCGGAACGGCGAGATTGCCCTTGCCGTCGCTGAACGCGATCGCGTCGCCAGTTCCCAGCATGACATGGTTCGCGCCGGTGCCGCCGTTGACCGCCTGATGATAATTGTCGCCCATCGTGTAGGCGTCGGCGAGCGACTTCAGATAGGGCGCGTCGCCGGCCTGCACGTTGTAGAACCCCATCGAAGTGGAGCCCTCGCCGGTGGACATGTTGGTGAAACCCGCAGGCTGGGCCGCGCCGTTGGAACCTGCGCCGACGCTGGTTTCCACCCAGGGGAACAGATCGTGGGCGCAGCCGGTCCGATTGGACTTGGTCATAGCGGAGGCCGAACAGTCGAGCTGCTGCCACATCTGGAACAACCGATGCACGGGGCTCGCCGTATAGGCATCATAGGGCATCGTCGTCGGGTTCGAGATCTGGAACACGCCCGACGGCAGGTTGCTGGCGTTCTGACCATCGTAGGAGATGCGCGAGTCGGCTTGCCCCGAACTCTGGCCCGTGCCGCCCGTCAGCATGTATTTGATGTAGTCCGAGGAAAGGCCGTTCTCGAAAGCGGCGGCTTTCGCCTCGTTTGCCGCGCTGTCGCAGGAGATCCCGGTATTCACGCCGAGCGCCTGGCAAACATAAGGGACCGAAGGACCTCCCACCATCGCTGGCGGCAGCGCGACGTAAGCGGTCTTCTGCGGCGCGAGCTGAAATTCGTCGTAGCTCAAACCCGCGAATTGCTTCGACAGCGCGTAGTTCGGACCCGGCGAGCCGTCAGCCTTGACGATGCCTTCCGACAGCAGGTTCAACACCTTTTCCGTCGGCTTGACGGGCTGATAGGTCGCGAAGACGTGGTCGAACGTGCGGTTCTCGCCGATGATGATGATCACGTGTTTGATAGGCGTCTTCGTTGCGCCGGGCGCGTCGCCCAGAGCCGACTGCGCGAACGTCGTTTGTCCGCTGATCAGCGAATAGGCCGCCGCGCTCGCGACCGCGCCGTTGCGCAGTCGCCGCATGATGTTGGATTGCATTCAGGCCCCCCAAAAGAATGAGGATAAGGTGTCGAAAGCCCCGCCTTCGACTGCGGCCAGCGTAACGCGCGGCCATGTCAGCCGCGCTTCAGGTTCATGTCAGAATACTGTCAACCTAACAGCCGGAAAAAAGGGATCGTTTACGAGGTCAATGGCGGAGGGAAGCCCTCGGACGCGCCTTCCGGCGCTGGAGACGCGAGGCGCAAAATCGTCGTCAAGCTTTCACAGAGGCGATCTATTCTGCGCCGGAGGGCAATGAAATGGCGAACGATCTCTTGGCGTTGGACCGCTTGCAGCGCGCCTACAAGGCGGCCGTCGAGGAATGGATCGCGGCGATCCGCGAGGAGGAGGCCCTGGCCTGCGTCAATCATTCGGTCGCCGAGGTCGACAAATGGGAGGCCGCGCATTTTCGCGAGGACGAAATTCGCGCAAAGGTCAAAGCCGCCAAGTCCGAGTACGAAGGCATGCTCCGCCATGAATTTTTTGGCTTCTAGCCCGTCCGGCGGCCGTCAGCTCCAGCCGCGCTCGCGAAAAGCGGAGAGATCGACGCCGGCCGGCGCGTACCACCCACCCGCGCCATAACGGGCGCCGAGCTTCATCGCGATCTCCTTGTTGCCGTAAGGAATTTTGAGCGGCGTCGCCGCCGGCCGCTCGGCCCCGCGCTCGTTCGTCGGGCGCCCGTTCGCGGGCGCGGTCGAAGCTTCGACACCAGGCAAAGAGTCTTTACCGCGTTTTCCGCGCGGCGGCGCCCGTCTGGCCCTGGATCGGGCCGGCTTCGTCTCCGAGCCGATCGCGGCGCCGGCGGCGGGCGTCGCGTCTCTCCGCGCCGCGGCCGGTCGCGCCGGCGCCCCGCCCGCCGCCTTCCTGGCGGCATGCGCGTCGAGGAACGCGCGACAGATCGACATCGACTGATCGTAGCCGTCGGGCGGGGTCAGGCCTTTCTGCCGGGCGAGGCTGTCGGCATAGCGTTTCATCGCCGGCGTCGGAACCGCGGCGCCGCCCCTCCCGCCGGCGGCCCCGCCTTGCGTGAGCCTGCCGATGATACGCAGCGCCACATCGCAGACCGCGTCGATCGCGCCCACCATGGGCTGTTTGCCGACGACGACGTCGTCGAGCAGATATTCCAGTTGCGCGGTCGCGCCTGGATCGACCAGCGTCGGATCGGCTTTTTCGAGAACGCCGAACAAGGCGAGGCCGGTTTCGGTCGGCACGATGTTCTTGCCGTCGATCTGGAGAAAAGCCTGCCGCTTCAGCCCGCCGATGATTTCCGCTCGGGTCGCCGGCGTGCCTATGCCCTTGGCCTCCTTCAGCCGCTCCCGCAGCGCGTCGTCGTCGACGAAGCGCCAGGCGTTCTGCATTGCTTCGATCAGGGCGCCTTCGTTGTAGCGCGGCGGCGGCCGGGTTTCCTTGTCCTCGATCTTGGGCTCGCTCAGGCGCGCGGTCTCGCCGTTGCGCAGCGCCGGCAGCAATTGCGCCTCGTCGCCCTTCTCGTCGGCGGGGCGCCAATCGGGAAAGGCCGCGCGCCAGCCCAGCTCGATCGGCTGGCGTCCCGCGGCGCGGAAGGCGAAGCCCGCGACGTCGAGAGTCGCCGTCGTCTGGCGATAACGGAAATCGGGCATCAGGCTCGCCAGATAGGCGCGCGCGATGACGTCGAACAGCTTCTTTTCGTCGAGCGACAATCGCGGCCAGATCTCCGGCAATTTGTCGATCGTGTTGACGTTGGGAATTACGGCGTGGTGGCTGGCGCCTTCGAGGCCCTTGTCGTGGAAGGCGCCGTTCGCGCCCCGGCGAATGAGCGGCGGATCGGGCACGGGAATCGCGGCGAACGACCGACCGACGCGCAGCCCGGCGACGATTTTCGGCGCGTCCGGGATCAGGCTCTCCGGGAGATAACGCACCTCCGCGCGGGGATAGGTGATGATCTTCCTGGCCTGACCATCATAGAGTTCCTGCGCGACTTCGAGCGTCTTGCTGGCCGACCAACCAAAGCGCGAGCCGCACAGCTTTTGCAGCGACGGCAGGTCGTGCAGCTTGGGCGGCCCCTGCCGCTTTTCCTCGAGGCGAACGCCCAAAGGGCCGGCGAAGCCTTCGGCCGCGTCGCTGACCTCCTGCGCCTTTTCGCGCTTGGCGATGCGCTCCGCCGGCGCGTGGCGCAGCTGAAACCGGCCGGCCGCGACTTCGGCCGTGGCGACGACTTCGAAATAGGCCTCGGGGCGGAAAGCGCGGATCTCCAGCTCGCGTTTGCAGACGATTCCCAGCGTGGGCGTCTTCACCCGGCCGACGCCGATAACCCCCTTGGCGCCCTGCCCGAGCGTGACCGTAGCGGTGCGGGTCAACGACAGGTTGTAGATCTGGTCCGACTGCCGGCGCGCCACCGCGGCCGCGTAAAGGTTGGCGTATTCGGCGTTCGGCTTGGCGCGATCGAACGCGTCACGAATTGTGCGCGGGTCCTGCGCGGTGAACAGCACGCGCATCACCTGGCCGCGAAAGCGATAGTGCTCGAGAATCTCCTGGCCGATGAGTTGCCCCTCGCGGTCGCAATCGGTGGCGAGCCAGACGCGTTTGGCGCCTTTGAGCGCCACGCGGATGGCCTCGAGCTTGCGGGCCTTGTTGCCGCCCGCGGCCGGACGCGTTTCGTAAAGGCCGTCGGGCCGCAGCAAAATCGGCGACCATCGCTTCCAGGCCGGCACCGCCTCCTCGGGCTCCATGAGATCGAAGAGGTGCCCTTCCGCCGGCAGAATGTCGCCGTAGCGACCGCCGACGGCGGAGCGGACGTCCTTGGCCTGGCTGGTTTTTTCGGTGATGACGATCTGATCGGCCATATTGGCTCGGCTTGGGGAAAGAAATTCGTGGTGCGAACATATCGCGAACAAAATGAAAGCGCAAGGGAGCGCGGCGTTGCATAGCGCGCCAAACCGCCGCCCGCGGAAGGGGCTTGCCAAGTCCGGCAAAAAGCCACAACCTGTGATTGGGTAGAGAGCCGATCCGAGCGCATCGGCTGCCCAGGAGTGAGGCATGGCCCCGTTTCGTAGAACCTGCCGGATCGTCGGGGCGCTCACATTGTTCGCCCTTTCGGGAGGCGACGCCGCGCTTGCCCAGAGTGTGACGACCTATCATGCGGCGGCCAATCGCAGTGGCCTTTATGTGGCGCCGACGCTCACGGCGACGGCCGCCAAACAAGTGCACTGGGACAAGTCGTTTTCCGCCACCCTCGACGGCGCGGTCTACGGTCAGCCGCTCTACTGGGCGCCGGCCAGCGGCGCGGCGAGCGTCATCGTCGCGACCGAGAACGACAGCGTATATGCGCTCGACGCCGATACGGGCGCCCAACAATGGAAGACCTCTCTCGGGACAGCGGTTTCGGCTTCGGTGCTGCCGTGCGGCAACATCGATCCCGTGGGCGTCACGGGCACGCCGGTGATCGATGCGTCGACCGGGACCGTTTATGTCGCGGCGTTCGTTTCGACGGCGAAGGGACCGCGCAACCAGGTGTTCGGCGTGTCGCTGGCGACGGGCAAGGTCGCGTCGGGATGGCCGGTCGATATCGGGGCCGGCCTCGGATCGCTGAACAAGGGGCTGAACAACCTCACTCAGGGGCAGCGCAGCGCGCTCGCGCTGGTCAACGGTCGTGTCTACGTTCCGTTCGCCGGGCGCGACGGCGATTGCGGGACCTACAATGGCATGGTCGTGAGCCTCAGCCTCGGCGCGCCGGGCGTAGACGGCGTCTGGATGACCAAGGAGACGGGTAGCGGCAGTTGGGGATTGAGCGGCCTGGCCTATGACGGAACGTCGATGTTCCTCACGACCGGCAATGGCTTCCCGCTCGTTTCTTATTCGTCGACGTCGTGGGGCGGCAGCGAGGCCGTGGTGCGGTTGACGACCTCGCTCGACTTCTCGACCAGCCCGACGGACTATTTCGCCCCCGCGAACTGGCCGACGCTCGACGCGGAAGATCTCGATCTCGGCGGCACTTCGGCGATCCCGCTCGACGTGCCCCGCGCCACCGGTCCGGCGGCGCCGCGGATGCTGGCGCTCGGCAAGGACGGCCACGCCTACCTGCTCAACCGCGCAAACCTGGGCGGCGTCGGCGGGCAGATCGTCCAGCAGCAGGTGAGCGGCTCCGAGATCATAACCGCCATGGCGACCTATCCGACCGCTACCGCGGCCATGGTGGCGTTCGAGACCGGGTCGCCTGCGTGTCCCGGCGGCCAGTCCGGAAATCTCAGCATGCTCGAAATCGGACCCAAGGCGATCACCCCGTTTTGGTGCGCCTCGTTCGACGGCGACGGCTCGCCGATCGTCACGACGACCGATGGCAAGAGCGATCCGATCGTCTGGGTCGTGGGCAGCAGCGGCGATGGCGAACTGCGCGGTTTCAATGGAGCGACCGGCGCGCTCATCGTGGCCGCTCCCGGCGGCGCCAACGGCTTTGCGCGCCGCCAGACGCCGATCTGGGCCAATGGCAAATTCTACGTTGCGGCCAACGGCGCCGTCTACGCATTCACATATTGAGAGCGCACAACGCTGTCGAAGGGGAGCTGGGGATGGCCGATGCCTTTGCGAAAGCCCTGAAAGGCTTGAGATCGCTGCCGGTTCTGTTGCGCGCCGCCGCGACCCTGGCCGGACTCGCGCTGTGGACTTATGGCGCGTCGGGTTCGGCGATCGCCTATCAGTTCAAGGACCTGTATCCGCTTTGCGCCAAGACCGGTTGCCCTGACGGGTCGCAGCCCGCGGGCGCGCTCGTCGCGTCGGCGTCCGGCTCGATTTTCGGCGCCGCGCTCGCCGGCGGTTCCGACGGACGCGGCAGCCTGTTCGAACTGACGCCGGACGCGACGCACGACGTGTGGACGGAGTCGTTCCCCGATGAGCTCTGCAGTCTCGCCAAATGCGCGGACGGCGTCGGTTTTGCGGCGCTCAGCGTCGGCGCGACCGGACCGGTCTACGCGGTTGTCGGCGGCGGCGGGGCGCATTGCGTCGAAGGTTCGCCGCAAGGCTGCGGCGCGGTCGTCAGCCTCGTGCAGAACAACGCCACTCACCTCTGGACGCGAACGGTTCTGTACAGTTTTTGCAAGGTAGCGGGTTGCGAGGATGGCGCCGAGCCGCGGGGCCCGCTGTTCGTCGGCGGCGAAGGGGTGTTGTTCGGGACGACGGCGCGCGGCGGCGCCTTTGGCGGCGGGACCGTGTTCCGGCTGGACAATGTCAACGGCGTCTGGGTCGAAACGCTGCTCCACAATTTCTGCACCCAGGCCAATTGCGCCGATGGCGCCAATCCACAGGGCCGGTTGATCCGGGACGCCCTGGGCAATCTTTACGGGACCACGCTTTCGGGGGGCTCGGCGAACTCCGGCACGGTCTACGAGATCACCAAATCGACGCACGTGGTGCTCTACAGCTTCTGCTCCGACTTCCAGTGCCTCGGCGGCGGGACGCCGCATGGCGGTGTCATCTTCGTCGGCGGCAATCTGTATGGGACGACGTCGACCAACGGGGGCAAAGGGCTGGGCACGGCGTACGAGTTGTCAATCCTCAAGGGCGTCTGGACGGACACGCCGATATACACGTTCTGTTCGAAGAGCCATTGCGCCGATGGCGCGCAACCGATGGACGGGCTGGTCGCCAATTCCGGGGGGAGCCTGTTTGGCACGACATTGTCCGGCGGCGCCAATGGCGACTACTCCGGCACCGCGTTCCAGCTGACGAAGCAGGGCCAGAGCTGGAAGCAGACGGTGCTTTACAGCTTCTGCGCCAAACCCGCCTGCGCCGACGGGGTCACGCCGTCCTCCGGCCTTACCCTCGACGCCGCCGGCAACCTCTACGGGGTCGCCGCAGGAGGCGGGGCGCATCTCAACGGCGTCGTATTCGAACTGGTCAACTGAAGGCGCGAAACGCCGGCGGGAGACCGGGTCTCGCGTCCGCAATCCCCGGCGTCGATCCGGCGCAATCTGGCGTTTTTTCATCAACCAGAAGCTTGACGTTTCCTCTAGAAATTCGCCGTGATGGTTTGATTTGCGCCATAATGGCGCTGATTTGAGCGCCTATAAGTGATTCGTCTTCGCAAGAGGGGATCGGGCATCCCCCAGCAAGGGAGGCAGACATGTCCAACGTCCAGGATCTAGTGTTGAACGCGCTTCACTGGGATTTCGCGTTACCGCGTGGCTGCTTGGCGGTGAAGTTTCGGGAGGGCTGGGTGACCCTGTCGGGCGAAGTCGATCAAGCGTACCAAAAGTCTTGCGCCGAAGCTGATGTGTTGCGGGTTCCAGGCGTCGTAGGCGTTAACAACGAAATTGTCGTCCGCGCGCCGAAAGAACCCTCCCGCCATTGAGAGCGGGGGCTTGCGGACGCATTCGACGAGACCTTCGGAAAAAGCCGCGCCGAGGCCCGATCAGGGCGGCGGCGCGGTTGTTTGCATAGGCTGCGTCAGCAAATAAAGGAATCGGTTAGCGGGTTTCATGCGCCCTAGCCGTAATTGCAAGCGCAGTTGAAACGCTTCCCGGTCAAACGGATCCTGGCTTGGGCGCAGGCCAAGGCGTGGTCGATTCGCAACTCCGCTTCGTGCGGACCAACGTACTCGACCCGGTCGGGCGGACGCAGTCTCGATCCATTTGCGTCTGTGTGCGCTCGACTGGGTCGCCAGCGAAATTCCCGCCGCGTCGGCCCGGCCCTGGCGCGTGTGACCGCGGTTTCGCCCGGCGGGCCGCGATTTCAGCCTCGCGCCGGCGCCCCGGTCGGCCAACGCGCGCCGCGCGAAAGCCATCCGAACGCACTCGCCCCGGCATAAGCGGTTGCCGCGGTCCCCGTCAACACCAGCAATGCTTTGACGAAAGCCGGCGCCTGCACGTCCAGCAGCGCGTATTGCAACCAGACGAGCGGGGTGTAATGCAGAATATACATTACGAACGCGTTGTGGGACAGCGCGTCCAATAATCGCGAGCGCACGGCGCGCCATCTCACGGCCGTGGCCAGCGCGAAAAACACGCTGCTGGCGCCCGCTACGGCGTAACTGATCTCCGAAAGCATTTGCAGCCCGAGCGGCGCGGCGTCCGCATAGGACAGGGTCAACCCGGTCAGACCCATCCAGACGAAAAACGACGCCGGGGCCGCGAGCAACCAGAGACGCCAGGTCTTGGCCAATTGTCCCCCGCCCGCCAGCAATCCGTCGGCGAGACCCTCCGCGCCGACGCCACAACCGGCGAGGTAATAGACGGCGTAGAGCAGCGGTCGGCTCAGTTGAAAAGAAAACGGCCCGTGGTTGCTCCATGCCCAGGGCGTGAACGCCCAGGCGAGCGGCACATAGGCGAGCGTTGCGGCGACCGCGAGGCCGATGAAATAGCGTCCCGGCGCTCGAGCGGCGCCTGACGACAGGCGGCCCGGCAACGCCGCCAAACCAGGGAGGAAGCGATGCAGCGCCGCCGGGAGGGCGGTCAGCGCCAGCAGCATCCACAGGAACCACATCGGCCCGTTGGGCCAGAACGGCAGCGCCAGATAAGTCCGGGCATAGGCCGTCAGGCTCGGGGTCTGCCCCGTCGCGAGATAGGCGGGGTACAGCGCGATCGGCATGAGCACGAACAGGCCGAGAACGAATGGCGCGCCCAGGCGCGTCAGTCGCGCCACGAAATACCCCCGCCCGCCCTTGCCCTTCAGACTCGGCCAGGTGAACAGGCCGGAAAGGAAGAACATCAGCGACATCAAATACACATCTACCCACGCGCTAAATATGTCGAAGCCGAGCCAACGTTGACTGTCGACGATGGGAATAGCGAGCCAGGCGTAAGGGGGGTGCGAGAAGTCGATCGACGGCGGTTTCAAGAACGCCAGATAGGGCAATGTCGAGTGCATGCCCAGCACGAGGAGAAGGGAAACGGCGCGAAGCGTTCGTAGCGCCTGGCTGGTCCCGGACGCGTGATCTTCCCTCGCGGCTTGCATGAGGTGCGAATGCGCCGCGGGCGCCGCCGCGAGCGGCGCAAGGGAAAGTTCGGCGGCGGAACGCGGATTTGGCAAGGCGGCCTCCCCAGGCCGCTCGAGCGCCCGACGGGGCGCGGCCCGATTGAGTGTCGCCGGGACGCCCGCGTTGCGGAAGCTTCGGAAACTACGCAAACGTTGGGACGGCGCTGCTTTTGCGAGTTCTCCTTGACAGGATCGCGGCGGCTTCCTAATAAGCCGGCCGTCGCGTGAAGCCAGAGGCCTCGCGCCGCGGCGGGGTAGCTCAGTCGGTTAGAGCAGCGGAATCATAATCCGGAGGTCGGTGGTTCGAATCCACTCCCCGCTACCAAAAGCCCCTTCCCTACAATCCGAATTCCAACCCACGTCCGCGCGTAGCGTCGCGTTTGCGCGGGGCGCCCGAGGCGTCGGCTCGGCGATGATGGAAAGCCATCAAAATCCCGCTAGGTCGCCTCCCCCCTGTGGCTTAAGGTCGCGGCGGCCACTTTGACGGCGAAAGCGCAACGACGGCGAATACGATCGTAAATTCATCGACTTCCGAACAGTGAAGCAAGACGCTGACGGGCTCGACGAGGGAAGGGAACGGAACCACGAGACGAATACGCCGCAAACGCGAAAACCCTCACGGACGGTTCCGACGCCGTGACCGGCTCCCATCATCTGCCAGAAAACTCAAAACGTTCATCCGCCGAAAAACACGGCGCCCAGGAGGAAACAGCAATGAAAAATGTCATGAAGATCATGTTGACCGCGGCTTTGCTCGCGTCCACCGCCACCGTCGCGATTGCCGACGGCGCCAGGATCGCGGTCATCGGCGGCAAGTCCGACGACGCGTTCTTCGCCAAGATCAAGAAGGGCATCGACGATGGCGCGCTGGTCGCGAAGGCGCACGGTAGTTCGGTGAGCTATCTCCAGCTCCAGACCTACGACAACATCGGCGGCGACGCCGCCAACCTGATCCGCACCGCGATTTCGCAGCACGCCAGCATCATCGCCGCACCCGACTGGGTGGGCGATTCCGAGGACGAAGCCTATAAGGCGGCGACGGCCGCGGGCATTCCGGTGCTGCTCTACAACGCGGGCGGCGGCGACAAGGCCAAGGAACTCGGCGCCATCAACTATGTCGGCAATGAGGAATACCCGGCAGGCCTCGCGGGCGGCGCGTATTTCGCGACGCATGGCTCGAAGAACGTGATCTGCGTCAACACCGTTCCCGGCGCCGGAAACCTCGAAGCCCGCTGCAAGGGCGTCGCGGACGGAATTTCCAAAGAGGGCGGCAAGTCGACCCAACTGCCGCTGCCCGCCAGCAGCTTCGGCAACCCGACGGCCGTCGCCGAGGCCATCAAGGCGACCCTGTTGAAGGATCCCAAGATCGACGGCGTCGTCACGATCTCGGCCGGGGACGCCGACAGCGCCGCCAACGGCATCCAGCAGGCCGGCGCGACCGCCAAGGTCAAGCTCGGCACTTTCGACATGAACGAGACCAACCTGGACCGCATCAAGGACGGCACGCAATTGTTCGCCATTGACCAGCAGCCCTGGCTGCAGGGCTTCCTGGCGGTGACGCTGTCGGACGGCTTCGTCAACTACGGCCTGAAGACCGCGACGCCGGTAATCCTGACCGGTCCTGGAATCGTCGATTCGTCGAACATCGACGCGACCCTCGCCGGCGCCAAGGCCGGCTATCGTTGATCTGACCTGAATCCCGGCGTCCGGCCTCTCCCGAGACCGGTCGCCTGGGCGCATGTTGAATTCCCCCTCGAGAAACGTGTCATGAGCCAAACCCAAAGTCCTTCGCTCGGCAATCTGTTGCGCCGGCCCGAGACGGGATCTTTCCTCGGTCTGGTGGCCGTGTTCGTCTTCTTCACCATCTTCGGCGGCGGCAACTTTGCCTCGCCGACGGGCGCGGCGAGCTGGTTGAACGTCGCCGCTTCGCTCGGCATCGTCGCCATCCCGATCGGTCTTCTGATGATCGCCGGCGAACTCGACATCTCGATCGGCTCGATGATCCCCGCGGGCTCGGTGACGGTCGCGATCATTTCCGGGCATTTTCATGCGCCGATCCTGGTCGGCATCGGCGTCGCGCTGGCCTTGGGCGCGCTGGTCGGCTTCATCAACGGCATTCTGGTGATCCGCACCGCCGTGCCGTCCTTCATCGTCACCCTCGGCACGCTGTTCGCAGTGGCGGGTCTGACGCTGGGTCTGTGCGTCATCCTGACCGGGACCACCAGCGTCGCGATCAAGGCCCCGCCCGAGGCGAAGTTTCTGCTCGGACAGTTCATCGGCGGCGCGTTTCAGGTGACCATTTTCTGGTGGATCGTCGCAGTCGCGTTCTGGGGCTTCGTACTCCACTATTCGCCCTACGGAAACTGGATCCTGGCGATGGGCGGCGACAAGGTGAGCGCCCGCAACGCCGGCATCCCGACGGAGCGCATGACGGTGCTGCTGTTCATGTGCAGCGGCATGAGCGCGGCGTTCGTCGGGATTTCGCAGGCGATTCTCTATAACAGCGCGCAAGTGTCCGCCGGGCAGTCCTACATCTTCAACGCCATCATTTCCGTGGTGGTCGGCGGCGTGCTGCTGACGGGAGGCTACGGCTCCATTTTCGGCATCGTCCTGGGCACGCTCACCTTCGCCATCGTCAACCAGGGCATCTACTACACCGGCTTCGACGCCAATTGGGCGAGCCTGATCATCGGCATTCTGCTGCTGCTGGCGGTGCTGATGAACAACACGTTCCGCAAACTGGCCTTGTCCTATTCTCCCGCCAAAGGGAAGGCTTCGAAATGACCGCGCCTCTGCTCAAACTCACCAACGTCAACAAGTCGTTCGGTCCGGTCGACGTCCTCCACGACATCTCGCTGCAAGTGAACGCCGGCGAGGTGCTGTGCCTGCTTGGCGACAACGGCGCCGGGAAATCGACGCTGATCAAGATCCTGTCCGGGGTCCACAAGGTGACTTCGGGCGCGGTCGAGATGAACGGCGCGCCTGTGCTGTTCGGCAGTCCGCGCGACGCCAGCGACGCGGGCATCGCCACCGTCCATCAGTTCGGCGGCACGTTCCCGCTGATGAGCATTGGCCGCTCGTTCTTCGTCGGCGAGGAGCCGACCAAGGGCTGGGGCCCGTTCAAGCGTTTCGACAGCCAGCGCGCCAATGAAGTTGCGGTCAAGGCGGTGCGCGATCTCGGCATCACCCGCATCGACGACGGCGATCGGTTGGTTGGCGGCCTTTCCGGGGGCGAGCGCCAGGCCCTGGCGATCGCCCGCGCGGTGCATTTCGGCGCCAGCGTGCTGATCCTCGACGAGCCCACCGCGGCGCTCGGCGTCAAGGAGGCGGCGCATGTTCTGCGCATCGTCCTGCAAGCCCGGCAGAAGGGTATCGCGGTGATCTTCATCACCCACAACGTCATCCACGCGCTGACGGTCGGCGACCATTTCGCCGTGCTGATCAAGGGCGCGAAAGCCGCCGATTTCCGCAAGGGCGAGAAGTCCCGGGAGGAAATCACCGACCTGATGGCGGGCGGCGAGCACATGGCCGAGTTGGAAGCCGAGATCGCCAGCTACATGGCGACCCACGAGGGCCATCCGCCGGCGATCACAGGTTGAAAGGGTCCACGATCATGCTGAACGTCGGATTCGTCGGAACCGGTGGCGTCGCCGAGCGGCACGCCGAGGCGTTGAAGGAGATCGACGGGGTCCGACTCGCGTCCGCGTGGTCGCGCACTCCCGCCAAGACTGAAGATTTCGTCCGGCGCCATGGCGGAGCCAGCAAACACAGCTACGAAAGCCTGCTCGAGGACCCGCAAATCGACGCGGTATTCATTCTTACGACGGCCGAAACGCACGTCGACTACGGCATCCGCGCCCTGGCCGCTGGCAAGCATGTGCTGCTGGAAAAGCCGGTCGGCGAAAGCGTCGAGGAGATCGGCCGTTTGCAAGCGGCGGCGGCCGGCAGCGACCGCATCTGCATGCCGTCGCACAATTACATCTATTCGCCGTCCGTCCGCCGCTTGCGGCATCATCTGAAACAGGGCCGGCTCGGCCGGCCGCAAAGCTTCTGGATGTTGTGCAACCAAAAGCAGACCCAGGACATCGGGCGTCCGGGCATGGTCATGAACGACATGATGGTTCATCTCGCCTATTCCAGCATCTTCTTCTGCGGCGAGCCGCGAAGCCTCGTCTCCATCGCCTCCAATGTCTATTTCGACAACGGCGCCGACGATCAGGTCGGGATCACGTTACGCTATGCCGACGGCACGATCGCCAACCTCTGGGCGTCCTGGGCGACGCGCGACGTCTGCCGCGAACCGTGGATGTGCACGATGAAAGTGTTTGGCGCCGAGGGCACGGGCGTCGCCAGTTGGGACAACGTCAAAAACCACGATCTCTCGCAGCCCGGTTGGGACGACAGCGTCTATTGGGACAGTTTCTATTTCGTCCAGCGCTATTTCCTCGAGGAATGCGTCGTGCGCGGCGCCGCTCCCCTGTCCAGCCTGGAAGACGCCCTGCTGGCGCGAAAAATTCTCGACGCGGCATTGCTGTCGCTCAAGACGAAGGCATTCGTCGACGTCGGCGCCTGACGCGCCGGATCACCCGCCGCCGAACTCGGCGCGAACCTTGCGCAAAAGCCCCTCCACCGCCGCCGCCACCAGGGGCGGACCCTGCGACGGGTCATAGGTGCGTGGGTCGGGGCCGACGACGCCCCAGATCGGATGCCTGGGGTCGTGGCGGCCCTTCTCCCAGACATCGCCGGGCGCGAGCGGCGCGGCGTCGACGGATGGCAAGCGGTCGATCCGCACCCGGTCCGGCCACAGGCCGCCGAGCAAGGTGGTCTCGAAAATCCCGGCGTGATCGGGCCCGAAGGCCAGCCCCTCGATGCGATTGACCGCGGTGGCGAACACTTTCATCGCATGGCCGCCCTGGCGCCAGCTCGCCGAGATGTCGTCGATCATCGCCAGTTGCCCGTCGGCGAAATGTCCGGAGAACAGCACCGCCAGTTCAACGCCAAAGTCCTGAAGGCGGCCAAGCGTCTTCAGGATCTCGGCGGCAATCTCGTTCTCCGTCTCCATCATCACGGTCCAGGGATAGAGCGAGTGGCCGCCGCCGGTTCCGTAATACAGCGGGGGATAGACGAGCCCGCCGTCGCGCGCCGCGGCGCCGAGGCAAAGCCCGTGCGCCGTCAGCGCGTCGAGGCCGACGGGCAGATGTTCGCAATGCCACTCGATCGTGCCGAGCGGCAGATAGACGATTGGCCGCTGTTCGAGGCGGGCGCGAATTTCATGCGGGCGAAGCAATTCGAGCCGCGATTCGCCGTCGCTCATTTGTAATAGTTCCGTATCCAGCGATGGCGAGGCAGACGGGCCGCCAGTTCCTCGGGAAATGCGCCGCCGTCGGAATAGGCGACATTCATGTCGACCTCGGCGCGGTTCTTCATGCCGGGGATCAGCGTCGAAAGCTGCGGCGCGCTCAGCACGTAACGCATCGCCGCTTCGGCGAGCGTGGGATAGAACGGCGCGCAATCCGCCTTCAGCGCCTCGACCCGCTCCAGCGTTTGGGCGAACCGGCCGTCGCGAAACAAAGTATGCGGCACCGAGCCCGCCTGCCATTGCGAATAGGTGTCCGCCGTCCAGCTTCCCGTCAAACAACCGGAATCGAGCGGCACGCGGGCGATGAAGCCGGTATGCGTCGCGGCGCCGGCCGGAAACAAATCGTCGGTCGGGCGCTGCTCGAACATGTTGAACACCACCTGGATCGAGTCGACGAGGCCGAGTCTGGCGAGATCGACGCCTTCGTCGGGGCGAAAATCGCGGATCGAAACGCCGATCCGGTCGATCTTGCCTTCGACGCGCAGCGCATTCAGCGTCTCCAGCCAATCGAGCGCGTAAAGACCATCGCGCATCCAGCAATGCAACTGGAACAGATCGAGTCGCTCGACGCCGAGACGGCGCAAGGACTTCTCGACATTGTCGCGCAAATACCAATCGGGATAGCGGCCTCGCATCGCGGGTTCGTCGTGGTCGGGATTGGGCCAGACGACCGGCTGCGCCTTGGTGGCGACATAGATCTTGTCGCCCTTCCATTCCTTCAGCGAGCGGCCGATCACCTCTTCGCTGTGACCTTTGCCGTAGAGTTCGGCAGTGTCGACGAAGTTGATGCCTTTCTCATAGGCGTAGAGCAGCGTGTCGATCGATTGCCGGTCATCGACCTCGCCCCAGTCGCCGCCGATCTGCCAGCCGCCGAAGGCGATCTCGCTGATCTTCCAGCCGGTGCGTCCGAATTGGCGATATTTCATCGGCCCTAGTCTCCCGCCGCTTGTTTCTGCTTGGCGCGGGCGATGAAGCGCTCGTTCATCGCGTCGGTGGCGGCGTCGGTGCCGTCGTGGAACGAGCCGAACCACTTGTCCAACTTGACCGGGCCGTCCGCGCCGTAATTGCATTCGAAATATTTGTGATGGAGGTAGTGGAAGTAGTCATGCGTCTGGATCTCGACGCCGTCCGCCAGCACGACGCGCTCGAATCCGGCATGGCCCTGCGCGGGCGTGATGCCCGCGTGTTGCAGATGGAACAGGGCGTGGATCGGATGCGAGGGGATGACCCAATGGATCAGAACGCCGGAGAAGTAGAACAGATGCTCGACCGGGTGCATGGACAAGCCCGTCAGCGGCCCGACATTGACGTTGTTGTGGTGCAAATAATGGATCCAGCGATACAGCGGGCCCCAATGGATCAGCCGATGGATGGCGAAGAAGTGCACGTCGCGGATCATCGGGATGACGCACATCAGCAGCACGCAATAGAGCGGATGCGCGCTCCAATCGACATAGGGCCAGAAATGGTTGGCGTAGCCCCACAGGGTCACGACTTCATAGGCGGTCCACATCGGCACGCCGCTGACCAGCGCCCAGAACAGATTGTCGAGCACCTGATTCTTGAACAGAAAGATCGGGTTGTCGCGGGCGAGCCATTTGTTGCTGTATTTGTAGTCCGCGCCCTGCGCCTTCCGCACGTAGAGGCGCAAATGCCAGCCGCCATAGACCAGGGCCACCAACACGTAGTTGCGGGCCAGCACATAGGCGACCCAGCCGAGCTGGAACGTCTTCATGTCCGCGAGATCAGGCGTGAACCACAGCCAGGTGACCACTGGGACCGCCATGTAGAGGATTCCCCACGGCAGGAAATAGCCGGGATAGCCGAACAACCATTTGAGGATCGCCATCGGCCGCGAGGGCCAGTCGAATAACGGCGCCAGATGCAGCGGCACGGGGGGACGCCAGTCGCCGCGCTTGTCGCGCTTGCCCGTAAACGATGTTCGCATTCCGGCTCTCCCTCAGGACCCGCGGCGCTGCCGCCGTTCGAGCGCCCCCCGGCGGCGCGCGAGCTCGCCCCCGGGAAACTTGCCGAGACCGTACTCCACGGGCCGGTTCAGGAAAGCCCGATTTTGATGGTTTTCAATCATTGAAATTTGGGGCGAACGGGGCGCCGATGATGTTCTCCGGGCTGCACAGCCG